>Ga0182015_10001479_pt1 | contig 30874 bp, 23 predicted proteins | sample 712P3MmetaG_FD_120478 | JGI IMG/M metagenome (GOLD analysis project Ga0182015, IMG submission 120478) | Permafrost microbial communities from Stordalen Mire, Sweden - 712P3M metaG | ecosystem: Environmental > Terrestrial > Soil > Wetlands > Permafrost | place: Sweden: Stordalen | collected... | reverse complement strand
TTGCTGCTGTTGTTGCTGCTGTTGTTGCTGCTGTTGTTGCTGCTGTTGTTGCTGCTGTTGTTGCTGCTGTTGTTGCTGCTGTTGTTGCTGCTGTTGTTGCTGCTGTTGTTGCTGCTGTTGTTGTTGCTGCTGTTGTTGCTGCTGGTCGTATTCGGCTTGGTCGGCGGGGCCGAACTGTTTCATGCGGATTACCGTGGCTGGCGGCAATTCCTCGGGTTCGGGTGTGTCTACCGAAGAGACGGTTACCAGCACGCTTAATTCGTTTTCGGGTTCGCCTTTGAAGACGCCGCGCGTGGGCGGGACGTCGGAATAATCGCGGCCCAGAGCTACGCGGATGTGGCGTTCGCCGCCTAAGAGATTGTTGGTGGGATCGAAAGCGATCCAGCCGGGTTCACCGAGATAAGCTTCGACCCAGGCGTGTGAGGCACCCGCCGGAGAGCGATCTTTGTTGGCGTCCTGATGGAACAAATAGCCGCTGACGTAACGGCAGGGGATGCGCAATTGGCGCACCAGGGTGATCATGATGTGGGCGAAATCCTGGCAGACACCCTCGCGCGTTTCGAGCGAATGGTCGATGGGGGAATCGACTTCGGTGCTGTTGGGCACGTAGTCGAAAGCTTGGTAGAGTGCGGCGTTGAGTTCGACCAGCAAGGCATAAGGGGTGCCGCGCCTTTCGACCCGCAGCTCGGCGGCAAGTTTTTCCAGCAGATCGGTGGGCTTGGCGAAATGGCTGGGCAGCAGCATCTCCCAGAAATCACCTTTGGCCACCTGCGCGTCGAGTTCTTCCCAAGTACCGGCTTGAGGAATTTCTGGCGTAGGAAGAACATCGACGATGGCTTGGGCGTCTACTTCGATCATGTTGGTGCGGCCAGGAATGTCGAAATGGTGCACTACGTTTCCGAAAAAATCGCGGTAGACCATGATGGTGGCTTGCGGGAGCACACCGAGCGAGAAGGTCATGCAGCGTTGGCGCGCGTCGGTACGCGGCTGCATGCGAACTTCCATGACGCTTTCGCGCACGGAAGGCTCGTAGCCGAATTTGGTGATATGCCTTACGGAATAAGCCATGGCGTCCTTATGTAGTTGTCGCGGTGCGCGGGAAAAAAGCAGATCTCTCGCCGCACTCGGGATGACAGTTTAGAGTGGCGGGAAATTCCGCAGGGCGCGATCACGAGGCCATCTCTGACTCGACGGGATAGTCAAAGTAAATCTGGTGGATGGCCGAATGAATGGCGCCGCATTCGGCGCGAACGTTTTCGAGATAGGCGTGGGCGCCACTGGCGAGAATTTCCTCGATCTGGCTGAAACTCAATTGCGCGCGCAGACGGCCGGCGATGCGCACGGGAAGCTTGGCCTTGCGCTCGGTAAGGTCGCCGAGGACGTGCAGAGCGGCGTTGACGCGGTCGACAGAGAAACGCACGGAATGAGGAAAATCCGAATTGAGCAGCAGAAATTCCGCGGCACGCATGGGCACGATCTCCGCAGTATACGCTTTGCAGTAAGCTTCGAAAGCGCCACAACCGCGCAGTAATCCGACCCAGGCGAAATATTCGGCGCTCTCGACGGCTTGGTCCGGGGCATGAGCCATGCGCTTGAAGTGCGTTCCGGTGAGCGAGGCCATGGCCTCGGCGCGCTCGACGTAGCGGCCGATCTGAATGTATTGCCAGCCTTCGCCGTGGCTCATGGTCGAATCGGTAATGCCCTGAAAAAGAAAGGCGCCTTCCTGGACGGCGCGGAAAAAACCGTGGGACTTGAGAATCCACGATTCAGCGGGCTGATTGTCGATGACTTCGAGGTACAGGCGGTTGAGCTGCTCCCACATTTCTGTGCTGCACTGCTCGCGCACATGGCGAAGATTTTCGCGAGCGATGGAGATGCAGGAGACGATGGAAGAGTGGTTGGTGCGGCTGAAGACCAGAGCGTTGACGAGGCTGGCGGGATTTACGGTGTCGCTGGGTGCGGGGGTGCGCAAAGCTTCGAGCAGGAAGCGCCAGCGGCCGGCGCCGGCTTCCGGAGATTGATCGAGCCAGAGCTGCAGCTCGACGTCGACGAGCCGGGCGGTGTGTTCCGCGCGCTCGAGGTACCGACTCATCCAGTAAAGATTGTCGGCGACGCGGGAAAGCATTCCAGCGCCGCGCTGGAAGGAGCGAACGAAAAGATTTCGCAGAGGGCGCATGGATCAGACGGGAGCGTCGGAGGAAGCTTTGGGCGCGACGAAGGATTCAAAGCCCGCGCCGTGGGCGCCGCGCAGTTCGCCGTTTTTGGTTTCGCGCAGAACCCAGGTGTCTTTGCTGCCGCCGCCTTGCGAGGAGTTGACGACGAGCGAACCCTTGGGCAAGGCCACGCGAGTGAGACCACCAGGAACGAGCGTGACCTTTTCACCGAAGAGGATGTAGGGGCGCAGATCGATGTGGCGGGATTCCACTTCGCCGTCGATCAGGCATGGCGCACTGGAAAGCGCAAGCGTCGGCTGCGCGATGTAGTTGCGCGGATCGGCCTGGATGCGCGCGCGGAAGGCTTCGCGCTGCAAGGCGCTGCTGTGCGGACCGATGAGCATGCCATAACCGCCGGATTCGCCGACGGCTTTGACGACCATGGTATCCAGATGATCGAGGACGTGTTTGCGGTGCTTGTCGTTGGTCATCAGGAATGTTTGCACATTTTGCAGGATGGGATCCTGGTCGAGATAGTAGCGGATGATTTCCGGGACGTAGGCGTAGACAGCCTTATCGTCGGCGACGCCGGTGCCGATGGCGTTCGCCAGGGTGACGTTGCCGGCGCGGTAGGCGTTGAAGAGGCCGGGGACGCCAAGGATGGAATCGCGGCGGAAGCACAGGGGATCGACGAAGTCGTCATCGACGCGGCGATAGATGACGTCGACGCGGCGCAGACCGGACGTAGTGCGCATGTAGGCGACGTTGTTGTGCACCAGCATGTCGCGGCCTTCGACGAGCTCGATGCCCATCTGCTGGGCGAGGAAGGTGTGCTCGAAGTAGGCGGAGTTGCCTACACCGGGAGTGAGCAGGGTGACGGTGGGATCGCTGCGCAACGGACAATTTGCGGGGGCCATGCTACGGAGAGTGGCGAGGAGGGCTTGCGGATAATGGTCGATGGGCCAGACACCGTAATCCTGAAACATGGTAGGGAAAACGCGCTTGAGAACCTTACGATTGGCCAGCATGTAGGAGACGCCGCTGGGGACGCGGAGATTGTCTTCGAGTACGGCGAAGCTGCCATCGGGAAGGCGAACCAAATCGGTGCCGCAAATATTGACGTAAATATCGCGCGGGACGCTGAGGCCGCGCATTTCGCGCCGGAAGTGGCGACAACTATAGATGAGGTCGCGAGGAACGACGCCGTCGTTGAGGATTTTTCCTTCGCCGTAGATGTCTTTCAGGAATAGATTGAGCGCGGTGATGCGCTGCGTCAGGCCAAGCTCGATCTGGGCCCATTCGCGGGCCAGGATGATGCGCGGCACGAGATCGTTGGGGAAAATGCGCTCGGTGCCTTCCTTGTTGCCGTAGACGGTGAAGGTGATGCCTTCGTGGAGGAAAGAGAGGTCGGCGGCTTGCTGGCTTTTGCGCAGCTCTTCCGGGGGCAGGCCCAGCAGCGTCTGATGGAGCGCGCGGTACTGCGAGCGGGGCACGCCGGGCGACTCGAACATCTCGTCATACGCTTTGTCGAACTTGTAGTTCACGAAGGAAGAATAGCTTAAATTTCGTGCAGGAACGGCCGTGGTTGTCATGAGCGATATCCGCAACCCGGCAGGTGGCTTCTGTGAGAAAGCCGCTTGCGTGGTGGAACGATGTCTCCTTGGTGCTGCTTGACCAAATGCCTCCGGCAGGAGCTGACCGGAACCTCTTTGCGACAACGACGCTGAGAAAGCAACTCTAGGCCGGTGCGAAGAGGGAGTCCAATCGAAAACGTCGATGTTCTGAATAGCTTTTCTGACGGCACGGGGCAGGGGTGCCGCTCGGTCGGTGATGTGCCAGTTTTTTGGTGCATCTTTTTTGGTACGTCGGTAATGGATCCTCTTGGTGTATCGGATTGGTGTATCGGGGCCTCGGGAGGCAGAAGAAATGCCAAAGGCACTTCCTCAGGCTAAAGCGCGTCGGTAGCCAAGCTCTTAAAGTCAGAGGTAAATCTCCGACCCACAAGACGAGAAACTGGCGTTTCCTGTGGCTCGGAGCCCCCTCCCTTTCGCAAAAGATTGTCATTCTAAAGGGAGTTAAAGTCCTTTGTTTTGATAACGTTTTGCAAGTATTGATTCTGCTGGAGTTACGGCATGGCTTTGATACCTAAGTAGTTACTAGTAAAAATGGGCTAGAAACACTGCATTCTTAGGACGTCCCAACACCTTGCAGGGCTCATTTTCGGTGTGCTGGCGGAGACTGGGGGCGCAACTTTACCCATGTATATGATACCCGGGTGGTAACTTAGATGTCAAGCAAGTTTCGTAAGAATTCTTATTTCAGGCGAAGAGTTCAAATTAAGGCATTTGCAGAGGTTCCGGGGAAAGCCCCAAGCAGCGATTAGAAGCGGTATGCTTTCCGCGGGGGGCGCGCTATGCAAACGGCGGAGATTCGGTGGGTTGGGAGACAGGAGTTTGTGGCAAAAAGTCCGTCGGGGCACGCCGTGGTGCTGGACGCGAACCGCGAGTCGAACGTGGCTTGCGGGCCGATGGAATTACTGCTGATGGCGCTGGGGGCGTGCACGGCGACGGACGTGGTAATCGTGCTGGAGAAGCAGCGGCAGAGGCTGGAGTCGCTGGAGGTGATTTGTTCCGGCGAGCGGGCCGCCAAGCCGCCAATGGTCTGGACGAAGTTAGAGTTGGTGTATCGGTTGCGAGGAGAGCTTGCAGATGCGGCGGTGAATCGGGCGATTGAGTTGAGCGAGGAAAAGTATTGTTCGGTGGCGGCGATGCTGCGAAAGACGGCAGTGTTGACGTGGCGTTACGAGATCCTAAGAAGTTGACGCACTCACCCGTGAAAAATGGCTACACAGTTCTTCAGGGGCTGAAGCCCATGTTCAGCCAAGCACACAATATCGGAGCTAAAACTCCGACTCGCAAAAGATTCTCGAGTTCTCACAATGGAGTGACGAAGCGCCTTGTCACGTTGTCGCGGTATCGCATAAAATCGCGGGCGTAGGATTTTCCCAAGGAACACAGCAACCAAGTGCGCCCGGTAATGGGGCGAAATGTAACGCGGCGCACAATGAATCGATTGGCAAGGAGAGAAATGTCCCATCGCATTGCGGCGAAAATTACCGGTGTGGCTGGATACGTTCCGCCGAAGGTGCTGAGCAACGCCGATTTGGAAAAGATAGTTGAGACCAACGACGAATGGATTCGCACGCGAACAGGCATCCGCGAGCGCCACATCGTGGAGAAGGGCACAGCCAGTTCGCATCTGGCCACGGAGGCGGCGAAGGAACTGCTGGCAAAGACGGGAACGGATGCGGCGGAGATTGATTTAATTGTGGTGGCCAGTGTTACGCCGGACATGATGTTTCCGGCGATGGCGTGCCTGATTCAAGAGCGCATTGGGGCAAAGAAGGCGTGGGGCTTCGATCTTTCGGCGGCGTGTTCGGGATTTGCGTATGCGCTGACGGTGGGGGCGCAGTTCGTGGGCTCCGGGGCGCATAAGAAAGTGCTGGTGATCGGCAGCGATGCGATGAGCACGATTTTGGATTACAAGGATCGCGCGACTTGTGTGCTGTTTGGCGACGGGGCCGGTGCGGTGCTGCTGGAGGCGGCGGGGGACGGGGAAGGCATTCTGGATTTTTCGCACGACGTGGATGGCTCGGGTGGGCAGTTTTTGTACATGCCGGGAGGCGGATCACTGCATCCGTCGACGCATGAGACGGTGGATCAGAATATGCACGTGGTACATCAGGAGGGTTCGCAGGTTTTTAAGTACGCGGTGCGGCGGATGGCGGACGTGGCAGCGAATTTGCTGGCGCGGAATGGATTTACGGGCGAGGACCTGGCGCTGGTAGTGCCGCATCAGGCGAACTTGCGGATTATTCGCGCAATGCAGGAGCGGCTGGGGCTGGGGGACGCGAAGGTGATGGTGAATATCGATCGGTACGGGAATACCACGGCCGGGACAATACCGCTGGGGCTGCGCGATGCGGTGGAGCAGGATCGCTTGCATAAGGGCGACCTGGTGATACTGGTGGCGGTGGGAGCGGGATATACGACGGGCGGAGTGTTGCTGCGGTGGGGATATTGATTTGAGGGGTTCGCTGGGCTGGTGCCGGGCGTTTTTCACAACCCTAAGCTGGGGCGCTGCTGCGCCCCTACAAAGGAATCGCGGTTACGGTAAGAAAGCTGGGGTGCGCTTAGCAGGAGCGGAGGGAAGCCGCCAGGGCTAGGTTGGCTTGGAGGCGGTGGTCGATTTTTACTGCGGCGTAACGGGCGCAGATGGTGCGCTCGCGGTCGCTCCAGGCGGCCAATTGGGGAAACTGATTGCCGAGAACCGCGCCCACGGCGCGTACGAGTTGGTAGTAGGCGCGAACGACTCCTAGGCCACCCGAAGCAGGATCGAGATAGGCGGTCAAATCGTGAAGCTCAGCCATTACCGGGAAATGATGGGCTGCCAGGCGCCCGCCCTCGATACATGCGGATTCCAGGACGCGCGAAGAAACGGGTTGTGCGGCGACGCCAGTGAGAATGGCGCGCCAGTAGTAGATGGCGAACTGTACGAGAGCGACCAGCGAGATCGCGAAGAGCATGGCGGCGAACATCTTTTTGCCTCTGGTGCATCATGGGGCCGGCGCACGTCCTGTCCAATAGGTCAGGGGTACTAGCCGCGTAGAACTCGTGGACGTGTTGTTTTGTAAACTTCCGGCGTAACCCGCGAAGGCAACGAGAAAGGTCCCGGTTTTATGGGTCGGAGCTTTAAGCTCCGACCATGAAGACGAGCGGCGCGACGATTTTCGAGCGAAAGGAAGCATCATGCGATCCAAATCTAGAGCAGCTGGTTTCGCACTGCGGCTGGCAGTTGTAATTGCCGTCGTGTTTGGCGTGGCAGCGGCTTGGCGAGTTAGCGCGGCCGGCGCGGAAGACAGGGAGGCGGAGCGGGCCGCCATTATGGCGGTATTAGACCAGCAGCAGGCGGCATGGAATCGCGGGGATGTGGATGCGTTTCTGGAGGGGTATTGGCACTCTCCGGAACTGTCGTTTTCCGGGAGCAGCGGCATCACGCGTGGGTGGGACGGCGTCCGGCAACGCTACAAGAACAAATATGCGGATCGCGCAGCGATGGGCCGACTGGATTTCTCGGACACGGAGTTTCGGTTTCTTGGGCCCGATGCAGCGTTGCTCTTGGGGCACTGGCATCTGAAGCGCGAGCAGGGCGACATAGGCGGGGTATTTTCGCTGGTGTGGCAGAAGTTTCCGGATGGCTGGAAGATTATTCACGACCACACCAGCCAGACCCCACCAGCGTAGATGCCATGCGTCGGTTGCTCAGACAGCCAGAAGATAAGTCCAAGCGGCACAAGGATTTATGGGAACCGCCGATCTTGTTTGTTTGTTAAATACGCCAATCGAAGAATAGTTTTTCCTACTGGATATTCCCCACCTTCTCTAAGTCATTGACTCTATTGTTGCTGAATAGAGCAGGGGTATGTTTGAGGCGGAAGTGGTGTCTGCAAATACGGTTGTGACTCGAAGGTTGGTGCCGCGCTAAGCCCCGGGGCTCCGGAGAGGAACTGCCTGCTTTTTAAGGCAGAAAACGACAATGAAAACGAATATGGCGCGGTGGAGCGGGATGCTGGCTTTGGCGTTGTCTGGGCTAGCGGTATCTGCAAGAGCAGATTCGACTTATGAAGACGCGTTCTCGAACGAGAACAGTAACGGGAACTTCGAGTCGCCCGCCACGGCATCTCAACTGCGAGACTATGGTGTCCGCCATAAAGCGGGTATTTGCTGTAGGTCGGGCATATCGGCCTACGAACCAACTTTTGAAGACTTTTCTTTGGTCCCGGAGTCGCAACTGTCTGGCTTCAGTAAAAGCGGGATAACGGCTCAAGCAGGCACGTTCAGTGTGCGGAGCAGGCATGAGGAGTTGGCAGTATCTACAAACGATCCAGTCGATGCGTCGGGGCCAGCGGTATTAGGGTCGTCGGTCTCGGCAGGCGCATCTTTTGTCTCCGAAGACGCCCTGTCAAACTGGTACGGCAACGCGATCGGGAACTTTGGGTTGTCCGCTAACGGCAGCTCACTCGATAACGGGCACGAGAGTGTCGCAGTGGGACTGCCGGGCATGCGGGCTAACAACCCATCTTTAGAAGACTCTTTGTTTGTTCGATATCCGCAGCCGTCCGGGCTCGATGAAAACGGGAACACACCGGGAACAGGCAAAGTTGGTGGGCCGAGCGGGCATAACGGTTCGCAAGCGCCGAGAAACGCTCCACTCGAGGTATCGGAACCGGCGTTATTGGCGCTTTTGGCTACGGGCCTCGCTGCAGCAGGTTTGCTGGTGCTGAAGCGCGAGGCGCAAATCGCCGATGTAGAGATTCCTGAAGGGACACAGGGGTGCGTTTTCGGCGCGCCTCTTTTTCTTTCTTGCGCGGCGAGCGGTGGATGGAGGAAGTTGGGCAGCATCCACCTCGCGGATTACCGCCGAGGCGCACCGGGGAGTTAGTGCGGCGGCAGCTTTCGCGGGATTTCCAAGTAATGGACGCAGCGTGCCGTGTTTGGCGAAGAGCAGCTGCGCGATGTTAATATGGCGCTCGCGGGGCAGGCGTTCGCACCAGGCGAGATAAAATCCCACAGATGGAAGCGGCCGTCGAAGCCGGGGCGGTCCGCAGCTTGCAAATTTTGCAAAACTCGTGTGGTTCGTGTCGGTGACGGCGCCGGGGAATATTGGCGCGTCGTTGTACATATTGATCCAGCTTTTCGGGATGAAGCCGGAGGACAGCGTTTCCGGATTGTTCCGGCAAAAGACGGCATGAGTGACGGATTCATTCAGCGGAAGCTGCTGCGGCCGATTATCGGGCTGCTGAAGCAGGGCGTGACGCCGGAAAAAATGGCGCAGAGCCTTGCGCTGGGTGTGACCTTTGGCATTTTTCCCGCGCTGGGATGGACCACGGCGCTGTGCGCGATCGCGGCGCTGGTGTTGCACTTGAATCTTCCGGCGATTCAAATGGTGAATTATTTTATGTATCCGGCGCAGATTGCATTGTTGATTCCCTTTTTCCGGCTGGGAGAATGGCTGTTTGGGGCGCGGCGTCTGGCGACTTCCGTGCCGCAAATGTACGCGATGATTCACACCAATGTCTGGAGCGCCATTCGGCTGCTGTGGACGACCACTTGGCACGCCATCGTGGTGTGGTGCGTGATAGCGCCGGTGATTGCGGCGATTGTTTATGCGGTCTTGACGCCTATGCTGCGGCGCGTTTCGCGGCGCATGCAGAGCGGTACTCTAAAGGATTCCGCCGTGGAAGCGGTGTAATGTTCGCGACCGGCACTCGACCAGCTGACTGCTACAGAATTTCCAGAATTTCTTCGTAGCGCTTGAAGGGTGGGATCAAATACGCGCCCGCTAATTCGGTGCGCGCCCAGGCGAGCATCTGACGGGCGACGTCGAAGCCGCGATCGCGCGCGGCGGCGCCGGCTTCTTCCATGGATTTCAACACGGGCTGCGGAATCATGATGCCGGGAACTTCGTTGTTCAAGCGCAGCGCTTGCTTGTAACTATTTAGCGGCCAAATGCCGATCAACACCGGGATGGGCGGCGGCCCACCTAATTTTTTCACGAAAGCATGCCAGTGTTCGGGATCGAAGAGCGGCTGCGTCATGGCGAAGTGGGCGCCGGCTTCGATCTTGGCGTGGAAGCGGGCGATTTCGTTGTCGAGATCGTCGGCGACGGGATTAACAGCCACGCCGATGGTGAAATTCGTGGCGCCCCCCAGCGTTTTACCTGCCCAGTCCGTGCCCTGATTCAAGCGATGCAGAATTTTTACGAGGCCCACGGAATCGACTTCGTAGACGCCGCTGGTTTCGGGATAGTCTCCGACGGATGGCGGGTCGCCGGTGATGCCCAGCACGTTACGCACTCCGCCCACCGTCCATGCGCCAAGTAGCATCGCTTGCAGGCCGATAATATTGAAATCGCGCGTCGTTAAATGCGGAACGGTTTCGACGCCGCGCGCCTCAAGCGCTCCCGCAACTACCAGCGCGTCCATGCCGACGCGGGCCATGGCGCCGCTGTTGATGTCGATAGCGTCGGCTTTTCCCGAAGCCATGATTTTGTCGACTTGTTCGTAGATGCGATCCAGAGAGACGCCTTTCGGCGGATCGATTTCCACGCAGACGGTGAATTCCTTGGCCTGCAATTTTTCCCAAAATTTGCTCTCCGGGCTGCGTTCGAGCACTGGCGCGGGCTTCGACAGCACCTCCGCGGATATCGCGGCAGTCGCATGTTTCGCGGGGCGCAGTGATTTCACCGCGTCGGCCATGGCACGGATATGCGCGGGCGTGGTGCCGCAACAACCGCCGAGAATGCTCACTCCTAGCGCCGCGGCTTCTCTCGCGAACAGGGCAAAATACTCAGGCGAGGATTTTGGATAAACGATGCGGTCACCTTCGCGTTTGGGAAAGCCCGCGTTGGGCATGCCGCTGATGCGAATGTCCCGGACGCGCGCCAATTCTCCGAGAATCGGCAGCAACGATTGAGGTCCCAGGGTACAGTTGGCACCGATGACCTGCACATTTTTACTTTTCAGCAGCTCGGCGGCGGCGGATGGACTCATGTCGCCGAAGGTGGTGCCTTCTTCGGCGTAGGTGAGCTCGGCAATAATCGGCAAACCGGAGAACGAACGAATGGCATCGATGGCCAGCAGCAATTCTTCGATGTAAGAAAACGTCTCAAGACAATAAAGATCCACGCCGCGTTCTTCGAGCGCCAGAGCCTGTTCGTGAAAGATATCTAGGATTTCAGCGGGCTCCGGATGACGAGACTGCACGCCGAGGCCGAGCGGCCCGATGGAGCCGGCAATCAAGACTTCTCGTGAGGCGGATTCGCGGGCTTCGCGTGCGATCTTGACGCCGCGGCTGTTGAGCCGCTGGACTTCTTCGCCGAGACCGAGTGGCGCGAGCTTGAAGCGGTTCGCGCCAAACGTATTTGTTTCGATAATCTGCGCGCCGGCATCGATGTACGCCTGGTGCACGCGAAAAACCGCTTCGGGCTCGGTGCTGTTTAATTCATCGAAGCAGCGTTGCGCGCCGACGGATTCGTGCAACAGCGAGCCCATGGCGCCGTCGGCCATGAGGATGGAGTCTTTCAGCAATTCGTTAAAGTCGAGAATTTTCATGAACTCGAGGAAACTCCGTTAGCAAATCCAGAATCCGCCTGGCACGACAAACCGCGTAGACAGCAAAATCCAGGCGCCGCCAAAACGACCCCCGGCGAAAACTCCAATGCCCGTGCGAGCCAACCCACTTTCCTCGCGTTGGCGGAATCCGAGTTAAACGCTTCTCTCGAGAGCCAACGCGGCGATCGTGTATCCAACTAGTTTAACACCCGCGAATGCAACGAAGCCGATGGGGCCGGGCCCAGCAGGCATGCACCCTCCGCCTCAACGCTTTTGTTCCATGAGCGTGGTTACCGAGCTCATGAGGTCGTACTTGGTGAGAATTTCAAAATGTGCGCCGCCCATATCGACAAAGACGGCGGGATTCTCGTGGCTAAGAATATAGGTAATCCTCTCAACTGGCGCGTTGCGTGCGATCTGCGGCATGGGCTTGCTCATCACTTCGCGAACCACCAGCTTGCGCAAATCTTTGCCTTGCAGCGCCATGGTGAGGATTTGATCTTCGTAAACCGTGCCGATGGGAACAGCCTCTTCGAAAATCGGGATCTGCGAAATATCCTGCTCCTGCATGGTTTTCAGCGCGTGAAACACCGTCTGGTACGGACGTGCGACAATCAGTTCACGAACTTTCCCGGCTTTGTGCTTCGCCGCGATAATGTCCGCCGCGGTGATGCGCACGACGGATTCCACGTAACCGCGTTCGCGCATCCACTCATCGTTGTAAACCTTGCTCAGGTAGCGCATGCCGGTGTCCGGGAGAAAAGCGACGATAAACGCTTCCGGCCCGAGATCCTTCGCCATGCGCAACGCGGCGGAGATGCACCCACCGCCTGAACCGCCCGTGAAGAGGCCTTCCATCTTGACCAGACGCCGAGCGATAACGAAACACTCTTCGTCGTTCACTTGAATCACGTCGTCAAGAATTTTCATGTTCATGGTAGCGGGAAAAAAATCTTCGCCGATGCCTTCCACCACATACGTTTTTGCTTTGACGGTTTCGCCGGTCTTGAACGAATCGTAGTACAGCGAGCCGATGGGATCGACCCCGACGATTTTGATGTCAGGATTTTTTTCTTTGAGATATTTGCCGACGCCACTGATGGTGCCGCCGGTGCCCATGCCGCAGACAAAGTGCGTGATTTTGCCTTCCGTGTCGTCCCAGATTTCAGGACCCGTGGTGAGGTAGTGCGCTTCGGGATTCATCGGGTTTGCGTACTGGTTAGGATAGTAAGAATTGGGAATTTCGCGAGCCAGCTTTTGCGCCACGGAATAGTAGCTGCGCGGATCTTCCGGCTCGACGGCGGTGGGACAGACAATCACTTCCGCGCCGAGCGCTTTGAGCAGATCCACTTTTTCCTTGGACTGCTTGTCGGTAATGGTGAACACCATTTTGTAGCCGCGCACCGCAGCTACCAGGGCCAGTCCCATGCCCGTGTTGCCTGAAGTGCCTTCGATAATCGTGCCGCCGGGTTTCAACAAACCGCGGCGCTCCGCATCATCAATCATGGTGATGCCAATGCGGTCTTTAACGGATCCACCGGGATTCGTGTAATCGGCTTTTACGTAAATTTGCGGCTTGAGCCCCTGGTTGATGCGGTTGAGGCGCACGAGCGGAGTGCTACCGATGGCATCGAGAATGTTGCTACATTTCATGTAGTGGTCTCAATTTCAGCGCGGCTTCACGGTTTGCGCCGGCATCAGCGCCGCTGGCGACTGTGTCATAATTCTTTCAGTTTACCATGCGAGGGAATGGCGCGCAGCCGGGCCCACCGAGGAGATTTCCATGCGGGAAAACATTTCGAGCGGGACGCCGTGGGAGCCAATCGTCGGTTATTCGCGCGCCGTCAAAATCGGAAACGTGGTTGCCGTCTCCGGGACGACGGCCACCGGGCCGGATGGGAAAATCGTGGGAGTGGGCGATGCCTACGCGCAGACGGTGCAAACCATAAAGAATATCGAAGCCGCCTTGGCGAAGGCTGGCGCCGGGCTGAAGGACGTCGTACGCACACGCCTCTTTGTCACTAACATTTCCGAATGGGAAAAGATTGGCCGCGCGCATGGCGAATTTTTTGGGTCCACCCGTCCGGCGACCAGCATAGTGCAGGTGAGCAGCCTAATTTCTCCCGAAATGCTAGTCGAAATCGAAGCCGACGCCATTCTCGAGTTCTAGCCACAAATATGAGCGGCGCCCTCTACGATTCGGTGATTGCGGATTTTTATGACGCGTCGCCACCGGTGGTTGGGCGGAAGCACGATGTGACGTTTTACGTCGATGCCGCGGCAAGATATGGCGGTCCGGTGCTGGAACTGGGATGCGGCACAGGACGCATCACCATGCCGGTGGCGGCCGCAGGCTATCGCATCACGGGCATGGATATTTCGAACAAGATGCTGGAGCGCGCTGAGCAAAAACGCGCCGACCTGAATTACGAGCATCGCGATGCCGTGCGACTGGCGCAGGGGGACATGACACGGTTCGAGCTTGGCGAACAATTTCCGCTGATCATTATTCCCTTCCGGCCATTTCAGCACCTACTGACGGTAAACGAACAATTGCAATGCCTTGCTTGCGTTCGCCGCCACGTGGCCCAGGGAGGCCGGCTGATTATGGATTTTTTCCAAACCGATGCGGCGCGTATGCACGACCCGGATTTTCTCAAAGAACACTTTGTCGCCGACTACGAGATGGACGGCGGCCGCAAGATTCACCTGACGGAGCGCATCGCAGCGTTTCATCGCGCGGAACAGTGTAACGACGTGGAGATGTCCTTCGAAGTGACCGGCCCTGACGGCCGCAAAACACGAAACGTCTTTGCTTTTACCTTTCGCTATTTTTTCCGCTATGAAGTGGAGCATCTGCTAGCGCGCAGCGGCTTACGCGCGACCGAGTTATTCGGCGATTTTGATCGATCTCCGCTGCGGGACGAGTCGCCAGAAATGATCTTTGTGGCCGAACCTAGCTAGCCAAAAGAATGGCACGCACCGGTTTGCGGTTACCGAGAGACAAATCAGGTTCGATCCGCATCGAAACGCCTTACCGTTAGCAGCCGCGGAACCTACCACTTGGCGCGAATGCGGTACGTCAGCACCGCCGTGCCATCCTTGTCCACCGGAACATTGAACTGCGCCGCAAACGCTCCGGTCTTCGTGTACTTGTACGTAGAGGAGAGCATCTCCCAGTCGCCGCCGATCGGCTCGTTCACCTGGACTACGATCGGCGAATCTTTGTGATTGCGCAGCGTGATTTCGTATTCCATTTCCCAGACGTGCGCGTCGATTTTTTTGTAATCGGTTTGCTTGCGTTCGGAAACGACGTCAAACGCATTGCCAATGTGGATGGTGATGTCTTCATCTTTCGGCGTGTGGGCGATGCGGTCTTCGCCGATGAACAGCACGCCGCCGCGCGAATCTTTCTGATACACGCGGAAATTCCCCGCCGGCAGCGGCATTCCCAGTCCGGATTTTTCCGCATTTTTGAATTTGTAATAGACCATCACGGCATCTTTAACCGGCGAGCCAGGATTCTGCTGGCTGCGATAGTAATAATTCTGGCCGTTGACGATGAAAAGTTTGTCGACGGGCACATTCGTGCCTTGCAGCAAACTGATCTGCTTGGTTTCCTTATCTTCCACAGAAGTCCTTCGCCCCAGCGTGTACAAGTGATATTCGCTAAAACTTTCCTGCTCGAATTGGGGCGCGGCTTTGGCCTCCATAGCCACGCCGGCGGAGATCGCCCTCCCTGTTGCTCTGGACTCTGGCAGTCGATTCAAATCACCCGCGACCAGTTGCAATTTGGCGTTGTGAAATGCGGTGCCACTGTTGTTGCCAATGGTCACCCAGCCGTCGAGGTCCGCCGCCTTATCGTCGCGCGCGACGGTGAGCACGTAGTCGGCGTTCCAGATAAGGCCGGTGGCCAGATATGACGTTTCGATCTGCTGCTTCCGCGCTCCGGAATTTTCCAGCGACATCAGCAGCGTCGGGCGGTCGTAGAGATTCGCCGGCACTTCTGGAAAGTAATAGCCGCTCACCGGCGGGTTGGTCACAATATCGTTTCCCACCTTCCAGACCGTGCCGTTGTTGTCAGCCAACAGCGTCGCCTGGTACTGCTCGCGCTTCTCCGCGTTGTTCTCATAGAAGGAGCGCTCCAGCGTGACCTCCTTACCTACGTATTTGTGCAGCAGCTTCGCCGGATCCAGCAGGTCGTATTCGTAGTTCTGCTCGATGACGTCGAGTTTTGTGGGATCGGTGAGTGAACGGAAATGCACCGTCGAGGGATTCACGGTGGCCGCGATGTCCATGAATTTCAGGCGAAACGATCCTGAGGGCATGCTGAGCTGCCGTACATCGCGCACGAGTGCAATGTTGGAGTTGTAGACCGTCACCGCCAGCTCGGTTTGATCGTTAAGACTGGTGGACGAATCGCCGGCGCTGGCGTGGACCGCGTCTTTCTGTGCCGGTTCTTGCGGCACAGCCGCCAGCAGCGCGACACTCCCCGCGCACAAAATACCAGCGCTCAGGAGCAAAATCGTTTTTGTCTTCGTTTGCGGCGTATTCATCGCTGTCACCTCTTGGAAATTGCCTTCCTGGGTTAGAACGAAGGTTGGCGATTTTCTTGCAATGAGATTGGCACCTGAACGCCGCCTACTCGTTCGGAACACGCGTCCAGGTGACGCCGCCGTCAGCTGTAGCGAAACTGTTGCGCTTGGCCACATCCCACACCGTGGCGTGCTGGGCATCCGCGGCGTGAATGCCTCCAAGATCGGTGCTGAGCGGCGAAACGAGTTTCGACCAATGCGCGCCGCCATCGACCGTCTGCAGAATCGTCCCCGCGCGGCCAACGATCCAACAGACCGCTTCGGTGGGGGCGGACCCCGAATCCAGCGTCACGGTAACGCCGCTATTCTGTGGCAACCAGATGGCGCCCGCATTCGCAGACTGTTCGATCAATCCGGTTATGCCCACGCGCCAAACAATATTTCCGCCAGGCGCCGGAATGAGGCGCGGATTCTGCATATCGGAGACCGCCCCGAAGTTAGCGGACGCCTTTGCAACTGCTCCTGCCTGCCTGCTCATGACTGCGGAAGCCGCTGCCGAGTCAGGCGCCTGCGCTGCCTTTTTTTGAGCGCTTTGTGGCACCGACGAAGAGGGTAGAGGGGCGGGCATTTGCGCAGTTTGTAGTTCCTGGCCAGTAGCGAGGGGCGCTATGTTCGCGCCCGACGTCTGGGGTTGCGAAACTGGTGCGTCTCCGCTGGACACTTCAACGCTTTGTGTCGTCGCGTTCGTGTAGGTTCGCGCTGCGCCGGCGTCCGCGTTGCCAGCCACCGCGCCACCCACTGCGGCTGATCCCTTCGGTAGCACCAGTGACGGTTCTTTGGCGGGCGATTTCTTTCTTGCAAACGCACGCGGCTCGCTGACGGCTGGCGAAACGCGTCCTTCGGGCTTTGCCGTCGCGACGCCGTTCTTCTCGGTGTTCGCCGAGCCATAGGCCGGAAACGCTTCTTTGGGCAAGGGCGCTTGGCGATTTTCCGCGGTCTGCAGTTGCGTTTTGCTGAAAATATTTCTGGATTGCGGATGCATTCCCACCCAGACGAGAAGTGCCGCAGCAATGGCTCCGGCGGGCACAAGCCAATAGCCAAAGTTCCGTCGCCCTTTGTTGACAGTTGCAGCCACTTGGCCAGTCGCACTGATCGGCGTCGAACTCGTGCGGGCCGCAAGCGGACGCAACTCCTCCATCGCTGACGATCGCGCGGCAAATACCGCCGAAGCCGGCATCGTCACCGAAGCACCGGCGTCTTCGTACACGGCTGGCACCTGATCTTTCTCATCGATGGTGACTAAAATATCCTCCGTGGCTTCCAGCTGGGCCAATACTTCCTGACAACGCGCGCAGGAAACGAGATGCTCTTTGCACAAAATCATTTCGTCGCCGGCCAGCGAACGCTCGTGATATGCCGCAACAATTTCCACATCCGGGCAAAGTTTGTGTGGTGGGGTGCTGGCCTGGCGCAATACAGATTCTCCGTTCGTCATCTGATCATCGCGCATTTGCCGCGCCAGTGCTTTTTCAAAGAGGGAATCGTCAGCAGCCATGGCGGTCATCTCCAATAGAACGATTTCGCGGCGGAACCTTGCATCCGACCGTATAGCTCGCGACCAGTATCACGAATTCTCCCTGGGCGAATCGCGCCGATGCATGTCCGGCCGATGGAGTTCGGGCTGAGCGGGCTTGCCGTCGCGGGGAAACAATGAGTTGAAATCGATTGGCGCCTCTTCGGTCGCGTATTGCAAGCAGAGGGCAATTTGCGCGTCGCTGAGTCCCGACTTGGCCGCACCATCAGCGTTCGCATTTGGCGCGTGCACGCCTTGCCGTAAATATTCTTCGACTTGTACGCGCAGCTCGCGGCGGATGCGCTCCAGATTCCGCGAGACGCTGGACTCGTGCTCGCCGCACAACCGTCCAACTTCGGCCAGCGTTTTTCCCTCTGCATAGTAGAGACAAATGCGCCGGTGATCCGTTGGCTCCAGCCTTTCCAGCGCACTGCGCAACGCTGCGCAGAAAAGCACTATATATTTTTCGCGATGGGGATCCGGGGGCAGCGCCAGCGGTCCTGATCCTGCCTCAGAGGAATTTTGCTGAGAGTGACTGAGACTGTCGGCGCCATCGGAGACGGAGAGTCTTCCCGGACCATCCTCTTCGTCAAGCGAATCGAACCGGCGGGCGGCACGAATACCGTCCACATGGCGCTGCGCCAGGACCGCGCGCAACCAAGTCTTCAGCGAGCTGCGCCCATGAAAATAGCGAAACAGCGAACACGAGCCCCGGCGCCCATCGGCCAACCCATACAGCTCGGCAAACAGGGAATCCGCCAGTTCGCGGGCTTCCGGAGACTCCGGGCTACGGCTTAACATGGCTGCGGCACACCTCCGCAAGTAGCCGCGGTAATCGCACACAAAAAAGTCCCACGCGGCCTCCGCGCCATCGACGCACGCACACGCCAACGCAAACTCCTCAAGGTGCAGCGTGGCGAGATAACCTTGCACCTCTTCCCAAGACGGTGTTTGGGTCTTAAAGCGCGAGGCCACGCTGCGAGCCAAATGACTTGCGAAGTTTTCTATCGAGCAACGCCAGCGAGAGATGTTCGCCTGCAAACCGAGATTTTCGACAAAGGCAGAGTGTGCGAGCAACTGCGCGGCTAGCGCGGCAAGGTCCGCACTGGCAAGTTCCGAAGGGGTTTTTCTGGCGTCCGGCATGGATGCTGATGGGTTTCGGAGCGGCGCCGCCCTTGAATCTCGGTCCCGCTGGAAAGACTTCCTTCCGATACACCAAAAGTAGGGTAAAGACCCTAGAAATCGCTGCCCCAAACAGCACCAAGCGAGCAAATGGTGCGCAACCAACTTCGCGTTTAGAGTATCCTATTAGGGCGTTGCGCCCCAGCCCGTGCAACACAATCCGCCTCGCCGGGTTAACAATCGGAAGCGCGCCGTGCGCTCACGGGAGCATTAGCGACTTCGCGTCGTTAGTACGAAAGTCCTATTCGGCCACCCTCAACATCGTCAGTACTCTAGTACGGCAGGAGCGCACTTCCTTATTTTATCAGCGACCGAGGGAGAAACGGACGCTTCTAATTGACTCTACGGGGACGGAAATTTCCAAGGGCGGTAAGCGGATGACCAGTATGCTCGCAGATCCAGGAACGAAAACCTCCATGGGTGTCGGCTTCGATGCCAAGAACCGCCGCGCGGTCGCCGACCCTGAAGCGTGGAAACGCGCCATCGGCACCAAGACGGTTGCTGCCCGCCTGGCCTTGCTCCCGGAGGGCAAGTCGCGCTTGGGACGAGTAGGTCTCAGCGCCATCGCGCAAATTGTCATCGTCGGGTTTGTGTTGTTGATGCCGCTTCTGTATCCGGACCGCATGAAGACCGCGCTGAATTTTGACATCGTTGAGATCGCGCAGCCGATCACAGAGATTCCTGTGGCTCCGCCACCACCGCCGCCGCCAAAAATTCGCCAGAAGGTCGCTCCGACACCGCCGCCACCGGAAGTTATCGAACCGCCTAAACTGAACCCCAAGCAGCAGCACATCTTCGTCACCCCGAAGGCCGTGCAGCCCAAGATTCAGACGGTGGACGCAAAAGCTCCCGAATTGGCACCCGTTTTGGAAGCCGCCAAAATCGATACGACTACGAATCAACCGAAACGGCCCAAAGAAGACGTCAAGATGAACAACCTGAACACCGGCAACGCGTCAGTCGCGACGGTCAATGCACCCGTGAATAAGGTACAGACTGGCGGTTTCGGTGATACCACCGGACTTCCCGGCAAAGGCGATCCGAACAAGGGAAACATCGTCAACGCGCTGGGTTCGCCGACCCTGCCGAATGGTCCTGGTTACGGCAACGGAACGGCAGGCGCAAACGGAATCAAGGGCACCGTCGCCAGCACCGGTTTTGGCAACGGAACTGCTAATCCTCCACAGGGTGGCGGCAAACGCGGTTCGATTCAGCAGAGCGGCTTTGGCGATCAGACCGTGAGTGCCGAAGCACCAAAGAAAAAAACCGCTTCCACTGAGGGAGCGACGACGCAAGTGGATATCCTCGAGAAACCGCGTCCGGAATATACCGCTGAGGGGCGAAGTCTGCGTCTCGAAGGCGACGTAGTCCTGGACCTGGTGTTCCTGGCAAATGGCACAGTACAGGTCAACAGTGTCGTCTCGGGTTTGGGCCACGGGCTTGATGAAGCGGCATCTCGAGCGGCACAGCAAATAAAATTTAAGCCGGCCAAGCGTGACGGCCAGCCGGTGGATTTCCCAGCGCGCGTGCGGATTCAATTCCGCATGGCCTACTGAGGGGGAGAAATAAAATGGGTAAGGTATTTTTAACGATCGCGCTGCTCGCCACGAGCGGATTCGCAACTTTCGCCGGGCAGGCGGCCACGTTTCAGCAGATCGGGCCCGCGCCGAGGACCATGGATGAAGTGATTGACCGCGTAATCACCAACGAAGCCAAATTGGACACGCAGGTCAAGGCCTATACGCCGCTGGTCGAAACGTACATTCAGAATCTCAAACCGGATAAAGATCTCGGCTTTGCTCCCGCCGGCGATAAATATTTCCTCGGGCGCGCGGATTTCTCCAAGGGCGTGCAACTGGTCTCCTTAAACGACAGCGGCAACAAGGGCAAGAAAATCTTCACCTCCGTAGGAAACTTCTTTTCCTTCGCCATGCAGTTTCTGCCGGACGGCTTTCTACAGATGATTTTTATCGACACTAACGGCTTCGACAAGCAACACTACAAGTTCGATTACGTGCGCCGCGAATTTCTCGGGGAAGTGCGCTGCCTGGTGTTCGACGTAACGCCCAAGGACAAATCCGGCAAGGGCCGCTTCCTGGGACGCATCTGGGTGGAAGATCAGGACTACAACATTGTGCGTTTCAACGGCGCATACGGCGGCGGCGGCCACACCAGCTTCTATTTTCACTTCGATAGTTGGCGCGCCAATGTCCAGCCTGGGCTATGGCTGCCTGCGTTCGTCTACAGCGAAGAAAAAGATCTGCACTACGCGCTGACCAAGAAACTCGATTTCAAAGCGCAAACCCGCCTGTGGGGGTACAACCTCGGCCGCGCCGGGGAAGAGCAGGAACTGAGCAAGATTCTCGTTGAAACACCCGTGCAGGACGATACCAAGACGGCCAACGATCTTTCCCCCGTGCAAGCGCAACGTTCCTGGGACCGCCAGGCGGAAGACAACGTCATCGACCGGCTGCAACGCACCGGCCTTATCGCCCCCAAGGGCGAGGTCGACAAAGTTCTTGAGACGGTCATTAACAACCTGGAAGTCACCAACAATCTCGACATCGAGCCCGATGTGCGCTGCCGCGTGATGATGACCACCACTCTTGAGTCTTTCACCGTTGGCCACACCATCGTGCTCAGTCGTGGGTTAATCGACGTACTGCCCGATGAAGCCAGTCTTGCCGCCGTACTTGCGCATGAGCTGGGCCACATCGTTCTGGGCCATCGCCTCGATTCCACCTACGCCTTCTTCGACCAGATCATCGTCGATGAAAAGGATACCTTCCGCCATTTCGGTTTCCAGCGCACGCCCGACGAAGAGCATGCCGCCAGCGAAAAAGCCATTCAGCTGCTCAACAATTCACCATACAAGAATCAGCTCGGCAACGCGGGCTTGTTTCTCTCTGCGCTCGAAGCGCGCCAGAAAGAAATTCCTAACCTGATCAGCGCCCATCTGGGCAATCGTGTTCCGGTGATCGCCGACCTGAAATCCACAACGCCGGTCGATCAAAAACAAAATCCGCAACTCATCGCCGCCTTGCCCATCGGCGGCCGCGTGAAGCTCGACCCCTGGAACGATCATCTGGAACTGATCAAGAGCAAACCCGTGGGAACCGTGGCTGAACGCGAAAAAATGCCCTTCGAGGTCACACCTTTCATGCCGTATCTGACCCGCTACGGCGCCGATAGCTCAAAACCAATCGCTGCCAGCGCCGTTTCCCCGGCGGACGCGACCGCCAAACCCGGCGATTCGCCAACAAATCCACAGTAATCTAGCAGCAGTCCTGCCCGAGAATCGGCCCGGCGAGCAAGCACGCGCCGGGCCGATTTTGTTTTCGGGACTTAGTTTTTTTGCTTTTCGGACGATAGGGCGCGCATCAGCTTGTAGTTGAATTCGACGCCGTCGTAAAAATCCTCAACACCCACGCGCTCGTCTTTGCCATGGGCGCGATTCTCGCCCACTTCATAAAACATGCAGGAAATTCCATAAGTGGGTATCCCTGCGATGCGCAAGATCTTGCCGTCGCTCGCGCCTGTCGACATGTTTGGGACCCACGGCACACCAGGCCAGCTGGCCGCCAGCGTCGCTTCCATCGCGGCGGTTACTTCCGGCAGCAACGGGGACGCCGGCACGTTCACGACGGGAACTACGGTGCCATCTGCGGCCTTTTGTGCCACAAAGCTCACCGTGACTTTGGGATCTGCCGCCACCGTCTCCAACGTTTTGTGCACTTGCTCCGGATCTTCGCCAGGAAATATCCGGCAATTCACGTTTGCACGCGCCATCTGCGGCAAGGCATTCGCCGCGTGCCCGCCCTGCAGCATCGTCGCAACGCAGGTGGTGTGCAGCAGCGAATTGAAATAGGGATCCTGAGATAGACGGCGAATCGCCGCCGGGTCTGGCGGTTCCTTGGACGCGGCGTTCAGATCCGCCGCCATCTGGCCCGTGAATTGCCGCGCGGAAGCCTGAAAATACTTTCGCGTGGTTTCATCCGACTTCACCGGAAACTCGAAATTCTGCAGCCGTGTGAGCGATGCCGCCAAGTGGTAGATGGCGTTGTCGGGGCTGGGCAATGAACTGTGCCCACCGGGATTTAGCGATTGAAACTGAAAATCGGCATAGACTTTTTCGCTCGTCTGAATCGCGGCCTGCAGTTTTTGGCCGTCTTTCTTATCGAATTCGCCGGCATCGAGATTGATGCAGTATTCCGCTGCGATCCACTCGCGATGTTCCTTCAACAGCCAGTCGATGCCGTTGAAATCTCCGCCCTCCTCGTCCGCTGTGAGGGCCACGATCAAATCGCGGTCGGGAAGGTAATGCTCTTGCTTCAAACGAATAAAATTGGTGATCAGCATGGCGTCACCTTCTTTCATGTCGCCCGTGCCGCGGCCGTAGAAAAAACCATCTTTTTCAATAAATCTGAAAGGATCGGTGCTCCAGTCCTCGCGCCGCGCCTCCACTACATCGAGGTGCCCGATAAACAGCACGGGCTCGCGTTTCCCGCTGCCGCGCAGACGAACTACCAGATTTTCCTTGCGCTCGTTGGGTCCGGCGACAATTACTTCGTTCTCCGCAAAACCGCCTTCGCGCAACCTCATAGCCATGGCTTCCGCTGCCGTGGTCACATTGCCCACCGAATCCGTCGTGTTGATTTCGATCAGTTGCTTGAAAATATCGTGCGCCAGCGGATTCCGCGGCGGGGGCGGCTCCTGCGCGCGGGTATTCACGCCCAGCGCCACCGCCAGAACGAACAGAACGGAAAACTCTTTTACAATAATTTTCATCCATTACTCCCGGGAACACTCGCAACACGCTGCTCATAGTGCCAGATTCTTTGGCGAAAAACCGGAACGAAGGCGCTAGACTTACTTGTTAGCTGATCATCGCTTCTAGCACCTGGAGACCAAGCATGACTTTCAACAAGCAATGCGCCTGGCAATCGACACTCGGCACCATGTTATTCCTGGCCGGCGTCACCGCCGGACAGTTGCACGCCCGCTCCGCCGTCGTGGTAAATCATTTTGGACAACCTAAAACGGTGCTGCACGTAGTGATCTACAAATTCAAGGACACCGTTTCCAACAATGACCGCGAAATCGCCATCAACGGCATCACGACCATGGCCGGCAAAATTCCCGGAATCAAAAATATTTGGCTGAAAACCGAACGCAACCAAATTAAGGACTTCAGCGGTATCTACGCGATCGAATTCACCAGTCCCGACGCCGCAGCAGATTACGCGGAGAGCCCGGTGCACGAGGCGTGGTCCAAGCAATGGCAAGCCGAGCGCGAAAACAGCTTGTCGTTTCAGATTTCCAATCCGTAGCGCTCATCAATCCACGCTGGCCATGCCGGACATTTCTCGCTGGATGCCGTAGCGGCGCCGGATCATCCGGTCTATTGCGCTATCCGGCAGCAGCCGTTTGCTCCATTTCACCATCGTGGCCAGCGGCGTGACGCCATAGCGCGCTTTGGGATTTTTTGCTTCGATGGCGCGCAAAATTATCCGGGCACAATCTTCCGCGGTGGTTCCCGAAGCGGCGCGACTGCTCTTCGCTCCATTCCACGCACCCGCGTAAACCTTTGCATACGGACCGGACTTGATTTTTTCCTCGTACGGTTTGGCCAGTTCCATCGCGGCCTGTTGAATTCCGGTGACGATATATCCAGGCTCGATAAGCACCGTAGCAATGCCGAAGGGATAGAGCTCGTGGCGCAGTGCGTTGCTCATCCCTTCCATCGCATGTTTGGTCGCGCTGTAGGCGCCCTGCGTCGGAGGCGTCACCAGTCCTGATACGGAACTGATCATCACGATGCGCCCTTTGCGGCGTTCGCGCATATGTGGAAGTATGGCTTGTGTCACGCGAATCACGCCGAAAAAATTGGTCTCAAATTGACTGCGCCAATCCTTCATGCGCATATCTTCGACCGTTGCGACGTACGCCAAGCCGGCATTGTTGATCAGCACATCGATGGTGCCGGCTTTGGCGAGCACCTGCGCGACTCCTGTACTCACCGATGCTTCGTCGCAAACATCCATCGGCAGCGTTTCGAGTGACCATTTCCTTTCGCGAGCTATTATGTCGAGTTGCGAGCGCTTTTCTTCCGAACGTCCGGCGGCAAATACGCGGTAGCCGCGCTGCGCGAGAAGTAGCGCTGCGGCACGGCCTAGGCCGTCGGTCGCGCCGGTAATTAAGACCGTGGTCTGCTGGTCAGGTCCTTCGCTCATTCGCGCATCCTGGTGCTATTGCGGCTTCGGCAATTGCAAAATCATGCCGCTGCCCTGGCCCGCCTCCACGCTCGGCAATTGGCCATTCCATTTATCAATCAATGCTTTATAGTTTTCGAGCCGTCGCAATTCGAGCAGCTGCGGCGTCAGCGAAGCCTGGCGGATGCGATTTGAATCCGCTTCGCCCTGTGCGCGTGTTACCTGAGATTTGGCGTCGCCTTCCGCTTCGGCAATCTTTTTCGCGGCTTCGGCCTGAGTGGTTGCCAGTTCGTTGCGGGCGCGCTCCGCCTGCTGAATGGCCTGTGCTTTGGCTGTAATTGCCGTGGCAATTACAGCAGGGACGCGCGGCGCGCCGATAAATCCAAATTGCTGCACGCCCACGCCAACGGGAGTAAGCTTCGCCTGAATCATGGCTTCTACTTGGTTCAGGAAAGTAGCCTTTTTCTCGCCGTAAATATCTTCAACCACGTACGTGGACGCCACCTCGTTCAACGAATTGCGCACAATGTCGCGCAGAATGCCGTGTGTAAATCGCTCCAGATCATCTACGCGATATTTCACATAAAAATCCGGAACCTTCGAAGGTTCGATGGCGTAAGAGAGCGACACATCGACGAAAATCTCCATGCCTTCCTTGGAGTTGAAGCCCATTTCTTCGTTGATGGGGTGTCCTTCGTTGGTGTCGCGCGTCCACTTTACGGTCTGCACATACGTGGGAAATTCGATAATCTGCGTGGTCAGCGGCGAATACACCACCCAACCCGTGCGAATGGGAATTTCCGACGCCCCGCGCTGCTGCCCCGCTAAATTAATCTCCACGCCAACGTGCCCGGCCTCAATGCGCGTGACGCGCAGGAGCAGCGAAAACAAAATCAGTAAACCAACCAGCACCGCGATACCGATGACGATCGCTTTTAAGCCCGGGACGGCCGGCCGCATGGTGAATGCGGGTTCATCGTCGTTCCGCCCTTTTCTGAATACATCCATGGTTTTCTCCTGAGATCGCAGCGTGCGTGGTTATAGCATCAATAGTAACGCGAATTGCGACGACGCGTGGCCTAGCGCGGATGTCCACCCGCAACGCAAGGGGGAACGGCTGCGGAATTCGCGATTGAGCCCCTGACCAGGACGTTCTGCGGCGGCGACCGCCAAGTCGGCGATCCGCCCTGCAACGTGTCGACGCCAGCGCAATCACAATTACAGATTCGGCCAATGCGTTAAATAACTTTGACTACACCGCGAATCAGAGGCAGCATTACCGCCAATCAAGCCAATTTGGCTCTGGGGATTTATTTCTCTAGACCAAATGCGCAGGTCGAGAAGACGGGGAACTATGTCGAAAGCCTGTTGTAGCTTCTAAGTTTTTCCGAGCACATCAAAAAGAGAGATTCGTCCGCGCAGTAAGCGGACTCGAAACTTTTTCCCAATGGACCAATTCAAGCTGGACGTTTTCAGCTGCGTTGTATGTGTGTCCAAATTCGATTGTGAGGTGATTGATGAAACGTATAGCTCTGGCAACGGTTTTTGTTCTGCTCTTCGCCTTGAATGCCAAGGCGCAAACTTTTCGCGGCGCCATCAACGGAACAGTCACCGATCCTTCCGGCGCGAGCGTCCCGAGCGCGCAAGTCAAAGCCACTGAGGACACCACTGGTATCGGACATGAATCCGTCACGACCAGCGATGGTCTATTCGCCTTCCAGGATTTGCCCATCGGCACGTACACCATAACAGTGACGGCGGCAGGGTTCCCAATCTTGGTCGTGGATAAGATTTTGGTGCAGCAGGGAGCGGTCTATACGCTGTCGGCGAAACTGACTTTATCGCAGCAGGCCACGACGATCGAAGTCTCGGCAGCAGCGCTTTCGCTGGACACCACCACCGAAACGCAAACCACACTGGTTACCGGTAACGACCTACAGGCCATGCCGCAAAACGGAAGAGACTTTACGCAGCTAATTCAGCTGGTCCCTGGATATGCAGGATATTCCGCGGGCGGCTACGGTTCCCTGAACGGCACCCGTGCGAATCAGGTGAACTGGCAGATCGACGGCGTCGATAACAACGACTTGTGGCATAACATCCCAGCGGTCAATCAGGGCGGCGTTTCGGGCATCGCAGGAATTGTTCTGCCGATCGATGCTGTCGACCAGTTCTCCGTGCAAACGCAAGCGGCGCCGGAGTCCGGGCGCAACCCCGGTGGGACCGTGGATTTGGCATTAAAGTCTGGTGGCAACACCATTCATGGCTCAGCTTATGCCTATTTCCGCAACGAGGCTTTCGCAGCCGCTTCTCCGTTTGTCGATTCCAAGAAAGAGAATCGCAACTACAATTACGGGTTTTCGGTCGGGGGTCCGATCCTAAAGGATAAACTGTTCTACTTTTTGACCTTCGAGAAACAGCGCTTCACCATCGGGTTGCCCGGCCTGGCCACCGAACCCTCCGCGGCGTATCAGACGGAAGCCTTGGCTGAGCTAACAAAATACGGTGTAGCGGAAAATCCGGTTAGCGCCGCACTGCTCGCCAATCTATGGCCCAGCTACGCTTTGACTGGACCGGCGGCGGCGAACAACTACTCCAGTCCGGACCCGGAATTCGGCTACAGCTACAACGGCCTAGGAAAGATCGATTATAAAATCAACGACAAGAACAACCTATCCTTCCACTATTTCTCTGGGGAAGGAAACCAGGTGGCTCCGGTCGGAGGCACAGCTCTCGCCGAGGCTGCCTCGGAACTGAAGTATTACTACGAGGTTGCTCCGATACACGTCTCCAACTACGCCCTCTCGTGGAACTCCGTGCTTACTTCCAACCTCTCGAATGAATTGCTGGCTGGTGTAAATTACTTCCATCAAAAATTCAGTGATGAAAACAACGGCTTCGTGGTTTCACAGTATGGATTGTTGCTCTCACCGGGCTTCGACGCCACCGGCCTTACGGGCGCCCCAAACATCGAAATCAGCGGGTTTGACGGCGTCGGGCAAACGCCTCCGGAAGGCCGCGAAGACATTACCGGACACTTGACCGATATCGCTTCTTACACCGTTGGCAAACATCAATTTCGCTTTGGCGGCGAGTTCCGCCGTGCGCAACTAGAGGAATTCTATCATCGGCACGCGTTGGGTAAGTTCACGTTCGACGGCACGCAGGGTCCGTGGAGTGATGACCCCACGGTCACCGATAACAACGTAAAGAGCCTGGCTGATTTTCTCGCTGGTTACTTCAATCCTTCCGAGACCAGCATCGCGTTGGGGGATCCAACTCGCCTGGTGTACGTGAGGACGTTTGCTTTATACGCGCAAGATGCCTGGCAGGTTAACCGCAAGCTTACGGTCAACTACGGCTTGCGTTGGGACTATGAAGGTCCGTTGCATGACGATAAGCAGGATCTATCCGTTTTTGACCCCAGCAAAGGTGGACTGGTGTTCCAGGGAGCCGGAATCCCGCATGTATATCCGCCAGATTATAAGAATTTTTCGCCACGGTTGGGATTCGCCTATAAGCCAAAAGAGAGTGGAGACCTCGTGGTTCGTGGGAGTTTCGGAATTTACTTCGATACGCCCAACCTCAATCCCTTCTTGGACAATCGCCCGAATAACGGCGCGCCCAACGGCTTGGAAGGAAATCCTGCTGGTCCTAGCCCTGTGGACACCGTCGGACCAATCACGTACGCGACTCCCGGAATCGTCGCCAATCAGCCGATTTTCCCCGCGGGCGGAACGGTTTGCCCGACCGGCAATGGATGCGGCCAAGTCTATAATATTTTTTCTGTCAACCAGAATTTCAAAAACGCCTACAACTATAATTACAGCCTAAACATCGAGAAAGGGCTCGGTAAGTCGCTACTCCTGCAGGTAGGGTATGTGGGAAGCGCCGCCCATCGGCTCCTCACCACGGACGATATCAACCAGGAAGCGGTCTCGCCGGTCTTGGCGGGCAATCTATTCAATCCGGCTAACACGCCTGCCGAAACTGCCGCGGCGCAGGCGGCGCTGCAGGCCAGCCGCCCCTACTTCAGCCAATTCCCGGACTTCGGCTACATCAACGAAATCGAAAGCGACGGGAACTCCAATTACAACTCGCTGCAAGCCATTCTGAAGGTTCGCGAGTGGCACCGTCTCACGGCGCAATTCACCTACACATGGGCGCATGCTCTGGACGATATGACAGCCTATCGCGGCACGCTTCCACAGAACAACTTTGACCTGCTGGCCGACTATGGGAACAGCGATTTCGACACACGCCACAACTTCACGGGTCTAATCACGTATGACCTGCCGACTGCATCCACCTGGAGGCTGCTGCGAAATGGCTGGGAACTAAGCAGCTTGATCTCTCTCCACACGGGGCAACCCTTTACGGTCTTTTCTTCCTCAGACACCACCGGCACTGGCGAGGGAGAGCAGCGCGCCGACGTGATCGGCAATCCTTTCGCCGGCGTCTCGCATGCCTTCAATAAAGCGGGTGTCACGTGGGTAAATCCCGCCGCCTTCACCAATCCAGCTGACGGAACTTTCGGAGACAGTCCCCGCAACGGTTATTACGGACCCGGATTCGCCGATGTGGACTTTTCCGTGGTCAAGAATACCAAGGTAACCGAGCGGGTAAACGTGCAATTCAGGATCGAGCTTTTCAATTTGTTCAACCGGATTAACCTGGCACCTCCGAGCGGAGCCTTGGGCGGTGGCTTCGGAATTTCCAGCGACACCATCGGGGACTACAACGGCGCTCCGGGCATTGGGCCGGGAGAAGCCTTCAACATGCAACTGGCGTTGAAGGTTATTTTCTAACTGCGACTTGCTTCGACAACTTATCCTCGAGGCCCCGGGTTCAAGCGTCCGGGGCCTTTTTCATTTTTGGAACGGCGTCTCGACCTGATCATATACCGCTATGAACATGGCGTAGCTGTAAGCATGAAAGCATGCCCCGCCGAATGAACTGTGGCCTCTAAGCCCGTCTGTCCCTTTTTATTCGAATACAAATGTGCCCTTTGATTCCATCTTCCCGACGCGGTAATCGCCGGGGAGACCTCGTCGGGCGCAAAGGCAACGTCGGCAGACAAAACCGAGTACTTCAAAAATTTTCCCGGACATTTGTATTCGGCGAAGTAGCCCCTACGGCCGTACGCATTTGAATAAAATCCCTCCTTTATCAGTCGGCGTTCCAATCTTCTCATAAGCGCAGTGACATCATCGATCGTCATCGTTCTTCCCCTCTTTTGGATTTATTACAAGACTCAAACAAAAAAGGAGGCCCCAAACAAAGAATCTTGTTTGGAGCCACTGCAAAAAAAGGGCCGGTCGCGATTCTCATCGAGACCGGCCTTTTGAATTTAATCCCGGCGGCGACCTACGTTCCCACACAGTTGCCCGTGCAGTATCATCGGCTCAGCGAGGCTTAACTTCCGTGTTCGGGATGGGAACGGGTGTGACCCTCGCGATATGACCACCAGGAAAGTTGACTCTCGCGTACGGAACCCGGGCCACGAATGGCCCGAGTCGCGAGAGCGACAACAGAATTTATGCGCTGGCATTACAGGTTCGACTCTGGGTCGAACGTACTGGGTAACAAAGGCGTGCAATCCATTTTATTGAGTTGCATTTTTGTTACGACTTCCTCAAAGACGGTTTGAGAAAGTTTTATGATTAAGCCGAACGGGCGATTAGTACTGGTCAGCTTCACGCATTACTGCGCTTCCACCCCCAGCCTATCAAAGTCGTAGTCTTCGACTGCCCTTCTTAGACTTTATTGTCTTGGGAGAACTTATCTTAGGGCGAGCTTCTTGCTTAGATGCATTCAGCAATTATCTCTTCCAGACTTCGCTACCGAGCAGTGCCCCTGGCGGGACAGCTCGTACACAAGAGGTCTGTTCATCCCGGTCCTCTCGTACTAGGGACAACTCCCTGCAATTCTCCTGCGCCCACACCAGATAGGGACCGAACTGTCTCGCGACGTTCTGAACCCAGCTCACGTACCGCTTTAATAGGCGAACAGCCTAACCCTTGGGACCTTCTACAGCCCCAGGATGC
>Ga0182015_10001478_pt1 | contig 30876 bp, 29 predicted proteins | sample 712P3MmetaG_FD_120478 | JGI IMG/M metagenome (GOLD analysis project Ga0182015, IMG submission 120478) | Permafrost microbial communities from Stordalen Mire, Sweden - 712P3M metaG | ecosystem: Environmental > Terrestrial > Soil > Wetlands > Permafrost | place: Sweden: Stordalen | collected... | reverse complement strand
CGCATCCGCGTCTGTGGTGGCCTTACGCCATCGGCGAGCCGTATCTTTACAAAGCAAAAATATCTTTCGTCGTGGCCGGCCACGTCAGCGATTCCGCATCCACGAATTTCGGCATTCGCGAGGTCACCTCCGAGCTGACCGCCAAAGGCTATCGCTTGTTCAAAATAAATGGCCGCAACATTTTGATTCGCGGTGCCGCCTGGGCCCCGGATCTGCTTTTCCGCTGGTTCCCCGGCAAACTCGACGCCGACTTAGCCTACGTCCACGACATGGGCATGAACGCCATTCGCCTTGAAGGCCGCCTCGACCGCGAAGAGCTTTACGAAAAAACCGATCGCCTCGGCATTTTGGTAATGCCCGGATGGACCTGCTGCGATGCGTGGGAACGGTGGAAAGATTGGCACGACGACCAGCGCGACATCGCCGCCGCTTCGCTCAAGAGCCAAATCCGCATCTTGCGTCAGCATCCGAGTGTCTTCGTCTGGCTCAATGGCAGCGACGGTCCGCCGCCAGCCGACGTGGAAAATATGTACCTCGGCATTCTCAAAGATCTCTCATGGCCCAATCCCGTCGTTTCATCAGCCAGCGAAACCGCGACCACCGTCACTGGCGGATCCGGCGTGAAAATGACCGGGCCATACGAATATGTTCCGCCGGTTTACTGGCTCACCGATAAAGAAGCCGGTGGCGCCTACGGTTACAACACCGAAACCAGTCCTGGTCCCGCTATCCCGACACGCGAATCGCTGGAACGATTCATTCCCAAAGACCATATTTGGCCCATCGACGATTTCTGGAATTACCATGCAGGCAAAGAGCGCTTCACCACCATTGATGTGTTTGCCGACGGATTGAACCGCCGCTATGGCCCCGCGACCTCTCTTGATGACTTCGAGCGCAAAGCCCAAGCCGTCACTTACGACGGCCAGCGGGCCATGTTCGAGGCCTATGCGAGAAATAAGTACACCTCCACCGGGGTCATCCAGTGGATGCTCAACAACGCCTGGCCGTCTTTGATCTGGCACCTCTACGACTACTACATGGTTCCCGCCGGCGGCTACTTCGGCACAAAGAAAGCCTGCGAAGTGGTGCACGTACAGTATTCCTACGACAACAATTCCGTGGCCGTCATCAACGGCACCTATTCTGCACTCTCGCACATGAAGGTCAGGGCAAAAATCTACAATCTGGATTCCACCGAAAAAGCCACCAAGGAAGCGACGCTTGACTTTCCTCCAGACAGCGCCAACACCGCCTTTGAGTTACCTAAAGTGGATGGTCTGGACAAAACCTACTTCCTCCGACTCCAGTTGCACGACGAAAAGGAGAAGCTGGTCAGCGATAATTTTTACTGGCTCTCCAGTAAGCCCGATACGCTTGACTGGAAGAATAAGCAGGACACGGTTTACACTCCGCAAGCCCAATTTGGCGATCTGACCGGCTTGGCCACACTGCCGGAAGTGAAACTCGATGTGACTGCTGCATCAAAAAAAGACGCTGCCCAATACACCACGCGCGTTACGATAAAAAATCTCAGCAACAGCGTCGCTTTCATGGTTCACTTGCGTGCCACGCGCAACAAAGCTGGTACAGACGTCACCCCCATTTTTTGGGATGACAATTATTTTTCGCTGCTTCCCGGCGAACAGCGCGAAGTCTCCGCCACCTATGCCACTTCCGCGCTCGAAGGTGACACTGCCGTTCTCCAAGTCGAAGGCTTCAATGTAGCCAAGCAAGTCGTCGACTCCGACAGCTCCTCAGGAGGCGCGTACTAAAACTCCTGCCCATTTGGGCGCCGCATGCTTGTACCAGCCGGTTCGCGCACCCTGGATTTTTGAGGGTGGGGATTTCTGCTCACCAAGCATGATCTTTTATAACCAAAGGATGATCTTATGGATCGGGGCAGGAGGTGTGTCGCCTCGCAAAAAAACTATCTGCAAGAGAGGCGCTGCCCCCCAACCGCTCGTGCAACAACAGGCTCCAACACGAAGTACCCGACTAGCCACGCTGCTTAACAAGAACGCAACCTCCGAGCCTCCATCGCTCATCGAATACAATAGTAAGAATCGGCTGCCGTTTCGGCCATCCAGGTTCAGCCGCTTCAATCAACGAGCTTACCGGCTTGAGAGGATTTACGTCACATGAACAATTTCATACGTCTCCTGGGAGCGGGCGCGCTGGCAGTTTTCTCCTCTGCTGGCCTTTCCGCCGACACTTTGCAGTTGAAAGATGGCCGAACCATACAGGGTAAATATCTTGGTGGCACGCAAGTCATACTTCGCTTTGAAGTCGAGGGCGATGTGCAGACGTTTCGCTTGTCGCAAGTCGTGGCCGTGACCTTCGATCGCCATTCTGGACGCGATCGTCAGGATGATGGCAACCCGCCGCCTGCGCCGCAGGGTGATCAGTCTGGGCCAGGCAACGGGCCGACAACCGATCAGGGCGCTCCACCGACCAATGGACCATCCGATGCCCCTCCGCAGAACGACCAGTCGCGGCCTCCCAACGCTCAGCCCCCTCAGGCTGAATCAGGGCCCAACAGCAATCCGCCCCCTCCTTCTCTGGACTATCGCGACCGCGATGGTGAGCGCGATCGTGATTCTCGGGGCCAGGTTGTGTACGCCGCTCCCGGAACTCCGGTGACGGTCCCCGCAAATCAAGCCATTCTGGTGCGCATGATCGATAGCATCGATTCCAAGCATAATGAAGTCGGAGATGTCTTTCGTGCCAGCCTGGAAACTGACTTGGTGGGGAACAACATTTTGATCGCACGTCGCGGCAGCGACGTTTATGGGCGGCTCGCCTACGCCAAGGAAGCGGGACATTTTTCGGGCAGCTCCGAGCTGCAACTCGAGCTAACTCGACTCATCATCGATGGCAGGGAATTCCCAATTGTCAGCGGCGACTACACGTTGCGCGGAAAAGGACGAGGCGAAGACACTGCCAAGAAAGTTGGCGGTGGAGCAATCGCTGGCGCCATCATCGGCGGCATCGCTGGCGGCGGCGCGGGAGCGGCTATCGGCGCGGGCGTCGGATCTGCAGCCGGAGCAGGAGCGCAAATCCTCACGCGCGGCCACCAGGTAAAAGTCCCCAGCGAAACCCTACTGGAGTTTCGTCTCGATCAGCCCGTCACCGTAACTCCGACCCAGAAATAGATGCCCCAACGCAGAAATTGTGGCAGCCCGGGAATGTAAATCACTACAGGCGGGCGCATAACGCCCCGCTTTTTGTGGCATGGATGCGGAGGGATACCCCAGGTTCGCATTCTAAACTTGGGCCGCCCTGCCCTTACGCAAACTCAGACTGCTTAACACTGCGGCACCGGGACACTAGAAACACCAAGAACCTGCATTTCAATCTTTGATTGTTTCACCCCTGCGAATCAGTCGACTTATGGAGGTCCGCTTCCCTCTCGCGCAAACCAAGTAAATTTCCCCTTGAATGCAGTGTCAACATTCGTGCCACACGTACCGCGGCCCTGTTATCCATTTCGCAACACCGCAGTGACGAACTGCCTTGCCAGTCTAACTGTTAGTGAATAAGATACCCTATCTACTGGAGAGATAACCGTGCCCAAAGAAAAGCCAAGAGTGAATATCGGCGAAGTCATCAAAACCTATCGCAGCCAACGCGGCCTGTCGCAGGGCGACATCGAACGCCGCACCGGTTTGTTGCGTTGCTATCTCTCGCGCGTGGAGAATGGCCATACAGTCCCGTCGCTCGAAACTTTGGCCAAAATCGCTGAAGCCATGGACATCTCGCTCGCGGACTTTTTCCCGGGCACGGAAACGCCGCGCGACAAGGAAACGCAAAAAATGCTCGGCGAGCTCTCACAGGACGAAATTCGCTTCCTGGCCGAAATCAAGCGCTACAGCACCACGCTCTCTGACGGCGACAAGCGCCTGGTCCTCGCCATGATCCGCAAAATGGCCAGCCTTTTGCCTCTCACGGTAGCGCGCAAACCGATCGCCCGGCGTCCCACGGCCTAACTATTTCCATATCAATTTTGGATTTCACCACCCTAGATTCTTTAGGGTGGTTTTTTATTTGATGGAGAGCCATCTCACCAATGAAGTTGTGTTTCAGAATGCCTTCGCTCAGCGAGTTTGGTTGAGTGCGCCGATCCACCGCGACACTGCAGTGTGGTGTGACTTAGTAGTCTGCAGATCGCTTTTTCGAGCTAGCAGCACGATACGCAGCCGTCGTATAGTCGTTTGGAGTTCGCTAAGTTGAGATTTGTAACGTTGTAGCTGAACGGCTCCATCGGATTGACTGCTCCGCAGATCACCGTATTCTCTTAGAACCGCATCCATTTCTTCGATAGTCGATCGCAGCTTGCTCACATTCTCAACGCAAAAATCCCGCTCTCCACGCAGTGCTCCCTGCGCTTCTTTCAGAAGTATCGCCAAGTTGGCACTAAGGCGTTCAACACTCTTACGCGGTTCTTCCATCACGCGCTCCAATTGCCGCGAGAGTTATCAGTCTTTTCAGAGTCTCCGGAAACACTTTGTGGAATGTTTCGCTGCTCTGATGACACCCGGAGACGCTCGCTAGGTTGGGCTGGCGCGATGGTGCGTTCCACGTGAGACCATGCGACTCGGAGCTTCGTAAACATCTCTGCCACCTCTTGGAACTGCTGCCGTTCGCTGAGGGCGCAAGCGTTAATGATCATGGTACGCGTAACGTTGTAAAAGCTGTTCAAGTGCTTGGCTGGCTCGGCACCGCGTTCGAAATCGAGTACTCCTTGCAATTCTCCGATCACCATGATTGCGTGATTGGATGAGTTTATGCGCCTTTCGACGTCGTTGTCCGCGATGGCGTCCTTGGCACGGCGCAAGTCGCGCAGAATCGTATCGTACAAAGCGATGACCTGGCCTACTGCGGACGCCCCGAAGACGCTGTTTTGAAAATACGCAGAGGCAGAGCTAGATGTGCTCATATTATTGCCTTATATCGCTGCAAGCTGCTGGGTCATCTGGCTTTCCAGTAGTGGCAATTCCTGTAGCGTGGCATTCACTGTGGAATAAACGCTGGTTAGGTTTAGTTCCTGCGCGGCCAGCGCTGCCTGCATGTCGCTGATTTGCGAGGTAAGTCCCGAGGTGGTGCTTGCTATGCTTGCGGCGTCAACGGTTAGGAGGCCGTTGCCGGGGCCGGTAATCGAGGAGATTACTTGGGAGAAGTTTTGCGACAAACCGGTAGTGCTGTTTTGCAATAGATTTTGGACCGAAGCATAGTTGCTGGACAGGGCGGAAGCCAAGGCACCGCTGTCTACGCTCAGAGTACCGTCGTCTTGTAAGTTCACACCGATGCTGGCCAAATTGACAATGCCGTTGTTGCCGGAGATGGAGTTAGACACTGCTGAAAGCAAGGAGTTCTGGACTTCCCGAAGCGTGTTGTCAGACTCTAGAACGCCGCCACCCGTGCCATCGGCAGCGACCTTGAATTGACCGTTGATTTCGGTAACCACGGTGTTGTATGCCGTGACAAGCGCATTGATCGCCGTAGTGGCCTGAGCGGTGTCGGGAGCAACCGTAAGGCTGACCGGGCTACCGACTGCAGTAGGGCCCGTCAGGTTGAGAGTCACTCCGTTAATGGCGTTACTGACTGTGTTGCTGGTACTGGCGATGGGTATGCCGTCAACGGTAAGGTTGGCGTTTAGTCCCGCAGAGGCCTGATGGAAGTTTATGGCGGTCGCATTCGCGAGATGTAGGCTACCTGTAACGCCCACGTTGCCAGGCGCGCCCGAGGTGGTGCTGACGATAGCGAGCCTTGCTCCGTTGGCATCATTGATTACGCTCGCTTGTACCGCGCTGGTACTTAGATTAATCGCCGTGGCCAATTGATCCAAGGTGTTGTTGGCTGAAGTGACCGAAATGGAAGATACCGACTTGCCACCCACTGAAATATCTATGGTGTCGCCGGTGCCCAGACTAGTGCTGCTTGTCGCTACTTCATCGGAGTAAAACGAAGACGTAGTGGCCAAGTTCGCGACGGTGACGGTGTGTGCCCCGGCCGTGGCTATTCCTGATGCCGTCGCTGTGACCGCGGCGGAATTGGAAGAGGTAGCCGCCTCGGAACTGAGCGCTCCCAGCGGATCGCTCAACGCGGCTGCCGCGGTTCCTAACGCCGCGAGGTCCGACGTAATGGTCGCGATCTCACCTGTCTGCGATCCTAGTGTAGTCTGCTGTGTTTGAAGCGCGGTGATCGCGGCTGTTTGATTCGCCACCGCGTACTCGACGAATTGCTGAACGTTAATTCCCTGGCCCAACCCGCTACCGGTCGTTGATGAACCGCCAACTGCGCCACTGAGTGAGGAAAGAGGACTGGTGGTAGCCATTTGATTGCTCCTTACGCTTTTAAATCAACAGGCGCGCCTGCTTTGGACTGAACTGCTTTCACATAATCTTCAATGCCTTGGCTTACGTCGCGAAGAGCCTTAGGAGGTATTTCGAGGATTTCTTGTCCGGAATTCGTGTTAGTCACGGAATAATATACCCTGCCATTGGTATCGCGCCGGACGGTGACACTATTTGGATTTTCTATCGGCTTGGCGGCCAAGGCCGGGGTCTTCAGTGCAGTTTCGGTATTTGTAGACGCAACATCCGAAGAAGCTTGGGATAAAGTTAGATTCTTAGATCCAGTTACGCGAGGACTCGGAATTTCTGTTGCAACGACCTGACTGCCACGGGCTGCCTGCATGGATTCCTCCATCGAAACAGCCTAAGCGGGATCTTGGAAAGGATCCCGCCGGGCCGCTACTTTTTGCTACGCTGAGCTTACTGCAACAACTTGAGGATGCTCTGTTGCGCGGAGTTGGCCTGGGCCAGTGCCGAAATGCCGGACTGGTTCAGAATGCTGTACTCGGACAGATTGGTCACTTGCTGCGGAATGTTGGCAGCCGTGATTTGATCTTCCGCCGCGGTCAGGTTTTGAACCTGGACGCTTTCCACGTTACTGGCTGCTTGCAGCCGGTTGATGTTGGCTCCGATCGTGCCGCGAAGGCTGGCAACGCTGGCGATCGCTGAATTGATCAACGCTAGGGTCGCTTGTGCGTTGGAGCCGGGGTTGGCTCCCGCGGAGGATAGCAGCGTATTGGTCACCGCCGTAACCACGCTGGAGGTATTAACTCCTCCCGCCAAGGTCCCGCTACCAGACACAGTGATGCCGCCGCCTGCGTTGGTCGGCGCCGTAAGAACTATCGCGTCGCCAGTCGCCGCCGTGGCGGAGAGTGCAGTCAGCGTCAAAGTAGTGCCGGCCGGAGCCGTCGCTGCGGCGCCGGTGTTAGCAGCCGTGGCGTAGTACGTCCCAGTGCCGCTATTGTTATTCGTCCCGCCCGTGTCGTTAATTGCGTTTGCTAGGTTGCCCAGTGTAAGGTTGGTGGTAGCGCCGATCAATACGTCACCTGCGGCGGTGACCCCTGCGCTGGTCGCCCGGAAGGTATAGGTGGACCCGCCCACTGTTACCTGGTCTCCGGCATTAGGCTGGTTGGCGAGAGTAACTTGCCCCGTGGCATAAGTTGTCGGAGTTACCACCGTCGTGTTGCCGGCAACTAATCCGAGAGTCGCGTTGGACAACGCTCCGGTGGTCGTGCTGATGGTGCTATTGCTAACGCCATCGCTCAAGAACACGTTTTGTGTGGAGGCCGTAAATACCGAGGTTCCGTTGAAGTTCGTGGAACTCCCGATGCTCGCGATTTCTGTATTGATCTGCTGATATTCGGTGTCCAGTGCCTGCCGTTGCGTAGTCGAAACCGTGCCAGTCGCACCTTCCGTGGCCAGCGTAACCGCACGGTTAAGAAGCGTAGTCACCTGAGCGAGCGCGCCATCGGCTACTTGCAATGAACCGACGCCGCTATTAGCGTTCTGAGAAGACTGCGTTAACGCGGTGATGTTTGCTTCCAATCCGTTCGCTATTGCCAATCCCGCCGCGTCATCCGCGCCAGAGTTGATTCGTGAACCAGAAGAAAGCTGAAAGAGCGTGTTCTGCAATTTGGTTTGAGTAGACTGCAACTGATTCTGCGCTTCCAACGATGCGATGTTGTTTAGAAGACTGATAGCCATGTGAGGCTCCTTTGTCGAATTTCACTGCGAAGTTAAGTTGCCTTGAATCTTATTGCGGCGTCCGGGAGCCTCCTCGTGTGGTAGGGTCAAACCCTGATGGCCTATTTGGCTCACACGCAGGCTGCGAATCGCCCTCACATTGTTTATCGGCGCATACGGCGATGGCTTGAATTGGCCCGCAAGCGGTTACTGAGCGGAATATCTTGATCAGGACGCTTATCTGGAATCGTGGTTGATTTGGGAGTGCGATAAACACGCTCGGAAGTAAATCTTAGAATTCACCAACAATTCGGCGGACGTCTTCAGGACTGGTGCACTTGTTTCGGTGACGGCCCGAATGTGGCCGACGTCTAAGCAGTCCGCTTCATGTGCCGGGCAGCATTGCTTAGAGCGTTTGGGATCAGAGAAATCAAAGTGATTTCTCTGATCGCTTCACTCATTTCGAGCCATCTTAGAGGCATCAGAGAGTTTGGATAGATTTGAAATCACGCGTTCGACAGCCTCGCGTAGACTCTCGTCTGCAGTGTTCAGCGCGGCGAGAAGAAACGGGGCCGCCTCGACAGGCCGATTTTGTTCAACAAGCAATACCCCCAGGTTCGCTGCAGCTTGAAGAAAACTCCTGTCGAGCTCGAACGCTTTTCGGAATCCAGTCTCGGCTTGCTCTGACGCGCCCAGAGCATGCTGAACAGCGGCCCAATCGTTCCAGAATTCACCCGTTTCTTTTGATCGCAAAGCGCTCTGGAAGTGTTCTAACGCTTCTTTCATGCGACCCTGCCCGTAAAGCCGAAGGCCCTCTTGATGTATTTTTTTTGGGGTCATCTTTCTTGCCGCTTTAGTCATTCAACTGCCTCCTCATTACTTACCTCTTCGTCTGACTACAATAGGAAAGGTCCACCGAACGCAAGTTTGTGTTCCAAAAAGCGAAATCGTCCCGTATTGGTTCTGGATGTTCCAAGGATTAGATTTCCATTGAGGGGCGACATCCGATGCAGGATTGAAAGCGAAGGAGTTAACCCCATGCAATCTAGAGTCGTTCCTCATAGAATCGATAGGAATTAAAGTCTGCAAGCTTCGGACCACTTACACTTGGCACTGTGGCGTAACAGGTGCTCTATTTTTCAACGCGGACGGGATCGATCCGCAATCGTTCAGGACAATCCCACTGAAATTGACCTGCAATGTACACGAATAGGCAATCGACAGGCATGATTCAACTTACGCGCCTCAACAAAGAACTGTTAATGGTTAATTCCGATTTGATCAAATTTGTTGAACGCGCGCCTGATACCGTGATCACACTGGTTGCCGGCGAAAAAATCGTCGTTAGAGAGTCTCCGGAAGAAGTCCTGGCTAAAATCATTAATTTCCGCAGGAGTGTAGCCTCCAATGAAGTGAATGGTTCTCCGCTTCCGGCACGTGCGTCTGCTGGTCCTGAATCGAACCCTTTATCCTCAGAGCGGGTCTGAGGTGTCCCGCACTACTTTAGACAAGAGCAGCTTCGCAGGAATCGCAATCGCGCTCGGAGGCATCCTTGTAGGCTTGGTTCTGGAGGGCGGCAAGATCGGACAGCTGGTACAACCGACTGCTTTCCTGATCGTGTTCGGAGGAACCTTAGGTGCTGTGATGCTGCAATTTCCTCTGCGTGTAATTCGCATCGCCTTCCATCACCTGGGGACCATTTTTTATGATCCCTCAAAAGACCCGCAGGTCCTGATCGCTGAAATTACCGAGTATGCCCGCAAGGCCAGAAAGGACGGGATCGTGTCGCTCGATGCCGGACTGCAGGAAATTCAGGATGCTTTCTTGAAAAAGTGCCTGATGCTGGCGGTGGATGGTACCGAGCCGCAGGAGATACGCAGCATGTTGGAACTCGAACTCGATAATCAGGAGGCCCATGACCAAAATGTTCCTCGAGTATTCGAGTCGGCGGGGGGCTTCGCACCGACCATTGGCATCATCGGTGCGATTCTCGGATTAATTCAGGTCATGCAGCACCTCGACGATATCAATGCGGTGGGTCGTGGAATTGCCGTGGCTTTTGTGGCGACCATTTATGGTGTCGGGGCTGCCAACTTATTTTTTCTACCTGTAGCGGGCAAGATTAAAGATCGTATTCGGCAAGAGCAAACGAGGCACGCAATGATGCTCGAAGGGGTTATTTCGATCCTGGAAGGCATGAATCCACGAATGATCGAGGCCAAACTTGCAGGATTCTTCTCTCAAGCTAATGCAAATGCCGCTAAGAAGATTACAAAATGAGGCGGCGAAAAAAAAGTGAGGAGCACGTTCATCACGATCGCTGGCTTGTATCCTACGCAGACTTCATCACGTTGTTGTTCGCTTTTTTCGTAGTTCTGTACTCCACGTCGCAAATCGACAAACAAAAAGCTGGGCTGCTTGCTCTTTCCATTCAGATGGCCTTCCAGCAACTCGGGGTTTTCAATCCTTCCAGCACCGAAAATCCTATCAATGATGTACAGACCGTCGCATTGTCGAAAGCAGGAGTGACTGAAAACCCTGATTACACAATTGATTTAGGGCGATTCGTTTTGCCTGTGCAGACTCCGCCACGTCCGTCCGCACAACCCGACGGTGATATGGAAGCAGAATTGCACAACGCTCTTGCTCTGGAAATTAAGAACCGTATCGTGGACGTTCATCAAAGTGACGAAGGCATCGTTGTGAGTCTTCGCGAGATCGGTTTTTATGACAGTGGTTCTTCCAGGCTGCGTCCGTCATCCAAAGAGGCCATCGATCGCCTGGTCAAAGTTCTCTACCAACATCCCAACGCTCTCCGTGTCGAGGGGCATACGGACAACATTCCGATCCACACCGTCCAGTTCGATTCGAACTGGGAGCTATCCACCGCAAGAGCGTCCGAATTCGTCAAACTTCTCATCGAGCGATACCGGTTCGCTCCGGGCCGACTATCCGCCGCCGGTTTCGCGGAGTTTCATCCCGTTTCACCAAACCAAACGGAGGAGGGGCGCGGTCATAATCGTCGCGTGGATATCGTTATTCTGAAAGTCTCCAGTTTCCGATCAGCAGCTACGCAATTACCGTCCCGCCGCCCCTAGTCCGAGAAAAATCTCGTATCCGAAATGAATCAGGCTTTCCCGAAATGGAGTTCGGGACTCGAGTTACTCAAACTTAGTTTTCCCAGCTCTCCCAATTCGTGGCAAAACGTATATGCATCCGAAACCGAAAGCCTTGGAACTAAACTTGCCCGGTACGACAAGACAGTTTGCGGGGAGGTTGTGTTGCTTGGATTAGATGATCCAGAATTCTTCCGAGCGGTGTTAGACGCTGTTCTCACGGGTGTCTACGTCGTGGATAAAAGCGGAAACGTCTTACTTTGGAATTCTGGAGCAGAGCGTATCACCGGTCATTTGCGCCAGGATGTCGTAGGTCACGCGTCACCCGCGGAGATTCTGGTGGCCGCCGATGCCAATGACAATGCATTGGCAGGCGAATCCGTACCTATCGCCATCGCCTTGAGGAATGGGAAACCCAACAGCATGCAGGTGTCTTTATTGCATAAAGACGGGCATCGAGTACCCGCACGTCTGCATACCGTTCCATTACGCGATTCCCAGAATGCCATCATAGGCGCTGTCGAGAGCTTCTCGAAATATATCGCTGGAGATGATTTTTACCGCCGTCAGAGCAAGCTCGCGCAATATGGTTGCCTGGACGGCGTCTCGGGCGTGCTAAACCACGGAATGCTGCAGGCTCACTTACGAGAGGCCATCGCAACATTCTTTGAGCATCCTGTGCCTTTCTCGATCCTATGCATAGGGATCGATGGCCTCGACAAAATTCGTGCGCGTGACGGACAAGCCGCGATCGATTCCGTAGTACGTGTTACCGGACAGACCGTGGAGAACAGCCTGCGTCCAACGGATTTCATTGGCCGCTGGATGGAAAATGAGTTTCTGGCCATCTTATTGGAGTGCAGCAAAGCTGAAGCAAATTCCGTTGGACAACGCGTTCGCCGGATGGTGCACCAATCCAAGGTGGAATGGTGGGGCGATTCGCTGCCGATCACTATCTCGGTGGGTTCGGCTTCTGCGCGTGCGGGCGACACTTCCGTAAGCATTTTGGAGCGAGCCGAAAATGGCCTTCGCAAATGTGTTGAGCAAGGCGGAGATAGGTTGGTTTTTTCCGATGACTAAGCACGTCGCCTCGATCGGAGCAAGCTCGCAATGTTTGTAATCATTGGCATCGTCGTGGTCATTGGCGCTGTGCTTGGCGGCTACTTGATGGAACACGGAAATCTCAAAGTTCTCATCCAGCCCGCCGAGCTTGTAACCATTGGCGGCGCGGCGATCGGAACGGTCTTGATTGCTAATCCCTTATACATCCTTAAGGCTCTGGTAGGCGGTATCACTGGTGTGTTCGGCGGTTCGAAATACGGCCAGGATCGATATCTTGAAACCCTGAAAATGATGTTCGAACTATTCAGCCGTGCCCGAAAAGACGGACTCATGGCGCTGGAAACTGACAGCGACGCGCCTGACAAAAGCCCTGTCTTCTCGAAGTACCCAAAATTCCTGAAGGACCACCACGCTCTCCATTTCGTTTGCGACACGATTCGTATGGCTGCCGGGGGTGGTGTCGAACCCTTCGACGTGGACCAGATGATGGAGCTCGACATGGACGTCCACCACCATGGTGCTGCGCAACCAATTGCGGCAATCTCCACCATGGCCGACGCACTTCCGGGCCTTGGTATCGTCGCAGCGGTACTGGGCATCGTCATTACCATGGGCGCGTTGGGCGGACCGCCCGAAGAAATTGGTCACAAGGTCGCTGCCGCTCTCGTCGGAACCTTCCTTGGAATTTTGTTGTGCTACGGCTTCATCGGACCAGTGGCTGGCAATATGACCAAAATCTCAGAAGACGAACATGCTTATTATCATGTGCTGCGTGTTGCTCTAGTCTCCTTCATGCGCGGCACTCCGCCCACTATCGCTGTTGAATTTGCACGCCGCGCAATTCCCGGTCATTTGCGTCCCTCTTTCAAAGATGCCGAGGCGTTTATAAAGAATCGTGCGGCAGAGGGTGGCGCGGCACGAGCTGCGGCATAAGGGTCGACAACTTCTATGGCTGCCTCGAAACCTCTACCTCCGATCATCATCAAAAAAAAAGGTGGCCACGGCGGCCATCATGGCGGGGCGTGGAAAGTTGCGTACGCAGACTTTGTCACGGCCATGATGTCGCTATTTATCGTCCTGTGGCTCTTGAATACCAGCCAGAAGGTCCAGGAAGCGGTGGGTGGATACTTTAAAGATCCCACTGGCACCGCAAAATTATCAGGCAGTTCTATGCCGAGCTCAGAAGAAAACTTTGTGCTCTCCAAGAACAATATGGAAGACTTGAAGGATCAACTCCAGAAAGCTATCCGGGAAATTCCAAAATTCGATGAGTTGAAAAATCATATCGACATGACCGTCACTAATGAAGGCTTGCGAATCGAGCTCACGGAATCTGCAGCCGGAACCTTCTTTGACAGTGGGAGCGCCAAGATCAGTAGTGATGGCGCCGACCTTCTACGGGTTCTTGCCCATGAACTGGGCAAGCTACCCAACAAGATGGCGATGGAGGGCCATACCGATTCGAAGCCCTACAGTTCCGGGACGAGTTATGGCAATTGGGAGCTCTCCTCGGACCGAGCCAACGCGGCGCGGCGACTGATGCAACAAAGCGGAATTCGAGAGGATCAAGTGACGCAAGTTCGTGGCTTCGCGGACCAGAAATTACGGAAACCCGATACGCCTATGGATCCATCCAATCGGCGAATTTCCTTGATTGTCCTTTATCTAGCAAAGAAAGCGGCCGCCCTGGCGGATGCCAAACCAGGAGCGGGAAGCAAAGAGGACGGCAGCGACAAACACGCTGACCACTCGGACGAAAAGCCGACTATCACGCCTGAAACTCCAGTCGGTTCTACGGAAACGCCAGCCAAGAAAAAGCCCTAGTCAGGAATACAGAAGCCCCAGACAGCTACCCGTTCAAACAGATTGCTTTTGATCACTAATTGCACTCATCTTTTTCAATGCATCGCAGATTTGTTCTTTGCCACTAAGGACACGCCGGCCTCGACGACAGGCTCATTCGCCACGATTCGTGGCTTAGGTTATCAGATTGGCGAGGCTGACTCACTACGTATGGATGATCAGGGAGACCCAGATCGGCTGACCTTCGAATGTGGAAGTTACCACGATACGTTCCGTAGGCTCGGAAGTCTCCAACGAATAATTTTCGCCGGTAATCACGGTGGGCACCGACAAGAGGCAGTGATCCGCAAGTGTACTGATCTTCGCTTTAAAATTTCCGGCAATCATGTTGCAGAGCTCTCCTACAGCATCGCGCGCTGTAGAGGGAGTAGCGGCTACTTCTTCGCCCAGCATTAGCGACGCAAGTCTTGTCGAAGTGACTTGAGAGCATCGCAATGTAGTCATACCGCAGAGAGCTCCCGCCAAACCGACCATCGCGGTTTGCTCCCCGCTTTGCTCGGCCGTGGGGTCAGGATTTGGCTCTAGACGTACGCCCGCCATGAGCTCGAAGACCTCGCCAACGGCGCATTCCATGATGGGCTTCCAGTTGGCGTCGAATTGCACTGTTGTTTTTGCTGCAGATTTTATCAATAGAGTCACTGGAGTACTCCTAGGAGTGGTATCACTCTTTCTTTCACCTGCTCTGGCGTAAATGGCTTGCGAAGATAACCTTTAGCGCCCGCGGATAGAGCTTCGACAACCCTGGCTTCACTGCCTTCTGTCGAAATCATAATGACGGGGACCCCGTTGCCTGCCGCCACTTTGCTAAGATTCTTCAAGAATTCCAGGCCGTCCATTACCGGCATGTTTATGTCGCTCAAGATCACGTCCAGCCCACCTTTCTCGACTTGAGCAAGCGCCTCCGCTCCATTGCTTGCCTCCAAAACGTCCGAAAGCTCCAGGCCAGCTTGCCGAAGCGCACGTTCGACAATCTTGCGCATCACCGATGAATCGTCCACGATCAATACCTTAAGTTTCTTCACGCTTTGTCTCCTCTTTCACTTTCCACGGTCTTCGCATTATTTACCCCGATTTCGCCATTACCTCTCGGCCGTCGATACTTCTTGGCTAGGCGAAAAAATCGTATCCACCAACTTGGTGATGCGCACTACATACGAGTCCAGGTCCATCGTGAATCGTGCCAGATCCATATTCTTCAGCTTGGGGCAATGTTTCGCTAACGCGATCCAGGCCGGGTCGGCCTCAAGATCGACCGCGCGCCATTCCCCATAGCCGTATCCAAGTCCGCGCATACGGCATAGCAAATCACCCAAATGGACGATGCCAATGAGGGCATTTGTCGACGGACTGTTCTCTACGTCGTGATGCCACTCGATAACTTCTGTGATCGTCCCCGGCAATTGCCAGGTGTTAGCTAGAATGGCCCCGCTGTCGCAGTGAGTGAATCCGAGGGTTTCTTGTTCCTGCTCAACAAGAGGCCGTCCGGTATCTACAGCACGAGCCAGCACCTCGCGGTACTCCTTCGTGTATGCCAAGGAATTCACGATAATACCGAGATCATGCAACAAACCGGCTAGATACGCTTTGTCCGCATCACCATATTCGATCTGTTCCGCGAATTCGCGGCACACTAGCGCGCACCCAAAAGAATGGCGCCAGAAGACTCCAGGATCGACTACCCATTTTTCTTTGGGAACAAGCTTGCTGAAGCAGCTGCTTATCAAGACGTCTTCAATGCGCTGAATGCCCAGAGTAAAGACCGCAGCCTGGATCGATTCTGCCGGCATCGAGCGGCCATACAATGCTGAGTTGGCGATGCGTAAAAGCTGAGCCGCAATGGTTTTCTCGTAAGACACTAATTTCACGACTTGATTTATCTCCACCTGGTCGGGCGGTTTCCGCAACAGTTCCAGTAACGGTTGCAGAACTGCCGGCGAAGATGGCAGCGATCGAAGCTTCTCGACACGCTTACGGAGTTCGGGCATTACCGTAGTACTCATGGCGTGGTTACTCCTTCCGGTAAAGGCCGTTGATAAGCCGCCGTTCCCGGTAAATGGACGAGGCGGAACTGATCGTAAATTCCAAATAATGTCTCGCATTCACCAAGAAAAAAATAACCGCCCGGAATTAGTCCGTTAAAGAAATGATCCACTGTCCTTCGTTTTGCCACGCCGTCGAAATAGATCAACACATTGCAACAAAAAATCAGGTCAAATCCCTTCATAAAAAGCATTCTGGTTTGGTCCTGCAGATTGAGCCGCTCAAACTTGATTGGCGCTTTCACTGCTTCGTTTATCCGAAAGAACGCGCCCTCTTGCTTAAAATATTTTTGCCTCCTTTCGCTATTCAAGTTCCGAACCGCATACTCGGCATAAAGGCCCTCCCGGCACTTCGTTATGGAATTCTCATTCAGGTCTGTGGCCAGAATTTCAAAGGTCCAATCCGCAAAGTTCTGAGCAATCTGCTCTCCAAGCAGAATCGAGAGCGTGTACGGCTCTTCACCCGTGGAACAACCGGCACTCCACACGCGCAGTTTCTTGAAACCTTGCTTGGAACTCATGGCCGTCAGCTGCGGAACCAGAATTTTGCTTATCGCATCACACTGCGCCTGGCTGCGAAAAAAATATGTTTCCCCGATGGTGATCTCATTCAACAGGCTGCGCATCTCCGCATCGCGATTCGGGCGTGTGGTGAGTTGCTCGATATACTCCGCAAACGTGACCGTACTTAGCGCTTTCATACGGAGGCGTGCGCGCGTTGCTAGCAGATAGAATTTATTGTCGGGATGGTATATTCCGGACATGCGATAGATGAGATCCCTCAATTTGATCAATGCTGGGTCAGAGAGGTCGGCATCGATAGCAGCGGGCGCCGTTGGTTTAATGATGTCAATTGCCATATGAGCACGTTTCAGACTCCAGGATGATTGCAGGGAGTAACGTTAAAGCCATCTTTCGCGCAGCGCCCAGGCAACGACTCGCAGCCTGGCCAGCACTAGGGCCGGTCATGACTGCACGTTCGAGGTAAGCAGTGAAGGGAAGGCCGCACCACGCTTGGTGACAACTCGTCGCACGATTTCATGGGCCATGGCGTTGATTGGATACACACCGTTTGCAAGTCCTGCAGCAGCCACACTGCCCGGCATCCCCCAAACCACCGAGCTGGCCTCATCCTGGACGTAAACCTGTCCGCCCTTTTCTCGAATGTGCTGACAGCCGTTCACGCCATCTGCGCCCATGCCCGTCAAAATTACGGCGAGCGCATGGCAACCAAACACTTTTGCCACAGAACGAAATAATGGGTCGACTGCTGGTCGGCAGGAATTCTCTGGAGGGTCTTGGTTCGTGGAGAGCCGGACTGACGTACCTTGGCTCTCCAACGTCATGTGAAAATCTCCTGGCGCGATCCACGCTTCGCCTGCCTTCAGTGATTGTCCCGGCGAGCCTTCCTGAACAGTCAGTGCCGATCGGTCGTTTAGACGCGATGCGAGCAGCCGGGTAAATACCGGCGGCATATGTTGAACGATGACGATGGGAACCGGAAAATCGCCGGGAATGGCGGGCAGCAGCTCGGCGAGAGCATTCGGGCCGCCCGTGGATGTGCCGATGGCCAGCACTTCCACTCGTGGGGCATCTCCAACAGGTGTGACGCGCCGCAATGGTGTTGCAGGCGCCGAGAGCCGACTAAGGCGGGAAGCACACAATGCCTTAACCTTAGGAATCAGCTGAGCCCTAATCTGGTTAAGCGTGACATCCAGGCTGCCGGTATTGCTAGGCTTTGTCACATAGTCGCTGGCCCCCAGCGCCAAGGCGTCCAACGTAATTGCTGCGCCTCGCTCCGTCAGCGTGCTGAACATAATTACCGGCAGTTTTGGGTACGTCTTGCGGATCGCCGCCAGCGTTTCAAGACCATTCATCCCGGGCATTTCGATATCCAGTGTGACCAGATCGGGGTTTACCTGTGGAATTTTGCTCAGCGCTATACTGCCGGTGCCGGCGGTGCCAACCACTTCCAGTCCAGGGTCCGCAGCCAATCCTTCTCCTAATATTTTGCGGATCACCGAAGAGTCATCGACAATCAGAATGCGAATGGGCGGCATAGTATGTAGTTTCCGGTTTCTGGCCTATCGTTTGTCGAATTAATGTGCTTCACAACCTCACTGATTTCGAGTACGCACTTGGTCCGAAGACTGTCTCGTCGCAGCGGTTAATATTTAAATTGCCCCACTAACTCACCAAGGGTTGCGGCCATCTGGGACAGCTGTTGCGAGGCTTTCTGAGAATCTCCAGCGCCTTGCGCGGTATTTTTTGCGGCTTCGGCTACGCCCACGATGTTTTTGGCAATCTCCGACGCGCCTTTTGCGGCCTCCGTTACGTTGCGCGTCATCTCGTTGGTGGTGGCGTCCTGTTCCTCTACCGCAGTGGCGATAGAGTTGGAAATGTCATTCACCTGATTGATGATTCTGCTGATGGATATGATGGCGTCGACCGCGCCCTTCGTATCGGTCTGAATCGCTTCGATCTTGCGGCTGATGTCTTCGGTAGCCTTAGCAGTCTCTTTGGCGAGCTCTTTCACTTCGTTGGCGACCACCGCGAAGCCTTTGCCGGCTTCACCTGCTCGAGCCGCTTCAATGGTAGCGTTGAGTGCCAGAAGGTTGGTCTGTTGCGCGATGGAGGTGATGACCTTAATGACCTGGCCAATCTCCGCGCTGGAATCACCTAGCTTGCTTACGGTTACGTTCGTCGCCTGCGCAACCTTCACAGCTTCGCTGGTTATCTTGGCTGACTCGGTTGTATTCTTTGCGATCTCCTTGATCGTGGCGCTCATCTCTTCCGTGGAAGTTGCCACCGTTTGCAAGTTTCGGCTTACTTCTTCGGAGGCCGCCGAAACGACTCCCGCTTGCGCGGACGTTTCTTCCGCATTGGCGCTCATCTGTTGACTGACCGAGGTCATCTCTCCGGATGAAGTTGATAGAGTGGACGCTGTCCCTCCGATTTTGCCGATGCTGCTCCGTAAGTTTCTGAAGAATTGCGCTAGCCCCGACCCCATCTGACCTATAGCGTCTTGTCCACTTACCGTGATTTCCTGCGTTAAGTCGCCTTTCGAAGCCGCCGAGACCGTCCCCAGGATGAGGTCAACCTTGCGTGTCAATTCGGCGGCGGCGACCTTTTGTGGCGTGATATCGGACGCGTACTTGACCACTTTGAAGGGTTTTCCGTTCAGGTCGAGAATAGGGTTATACGAAGCCTGCAGCCAGACCTCCTTGCCGCCTTTACCCAACCTTCTGAATTCGCCCGATTGATATTCGCCGCGATTCAACTTCGCCCAGAATTCCTTGTACTCCGGGCTGTGGCGCTGTGCTTCGTCGGCAAACATACTGTGATGCTTGCCTTTCACTTCATCCAGGGAGTAGCCCATCGTGCGGAGGAAATTTTCATTGGCGGTCAGGATCGTTCCGTCCATCTGGAACTCGATGACCGCTTGCGATTTTCCGATCGCGGCCAGTTGTCCGGCGTAGTCCGCATTGGTTAACTTCTGCGCTGTGGTGTCAGTGGCATACTTCACCACTTTGAATGGCTTGCCGTTCAAATCCATGATGGGGTTATACGAAGCTTGAATCCAAACTTCTTTGCCCCCCTTGCCGATGCGCTTGTATTCCGCGGCTTGATATTCACCGCGGTTCAGCTTGGCCCAGAACTCACGATACTCGGAGCTGTTTCGGTGCGCTTCGTCGACGAGCATGCTGTGATGCCGGCCCTTTACTTCATCAAGTGTGTATCCCAGTACACGAAGGAAATTCTCGTTCGCAGTGATTATGGTGCCGTCCATCTGAAATTGGATAACTGCCTGCGACTTACTGATCGCAGCCAATTGTCCAGCGGCATCGACGGCGGTCAGTTTCTGGGCGGTGATATCGGTGGTGTACTTTACGACCTTAAAAGGCTTCCCGCTGCTGTCTAGAATGGGATTGTAGGAGGCTTGCAGCCAGACTTCTTTGCCACCTCGCGCAATACGCTTGAATTCCCCAGCTTGGTATTCGCCACGATTCAATCTGGCCCAGAATTCCCTGTACTCGGAGCTGTTTCGTTGGGCCTCATCTACGAACATACTGTGGGGCTTCCCTTTGATTTCCTCCAACCCGTATCCCATAGCGTTCAGGAAGTTTTCGTTGGCGGTAATCACCGTCCCGTCCATCTGAAATTCGATTACGGCTTGCGACTTGCTGATGGCCGCCAACTGCCCTAGCCAGTCTTCTTTCTGCCTGGCATCGACCAGTTCGCCGTCGCTTCCCGCTGCATGGGATCCCGAACTGTAGTCCGAGTTCTGTGCGGTTCGTTCCATCACAGCATCGACCAAGTCCGGCGAAATGCCCATCTCGCTTAAGGTAACCGCCAGGTGTGTTGCGGCACGCTCGAAATGGCGTGCCTCGCGCAACAATTGTTCATGCCCAGGTTTTAGGTCGCGAGTTTTTCCGTCGTTCGGTCCTCCAAGCTCTTGTGACAAAAACTGAATCTGGCGTTGCTTAATAATGGCCAGATTCGCCCGGGTGAACAGTGGACGCAGGTCCGGGTCTGCCAGGATTTTCTCGTAGAATCTTTCCACGATCGCAGAGATGCTGGTTTTTCCGCCGAGCTGTGCGTACAGCGTGTCGGTACTGCGAACTCCGGGTAGTTTGCCGCCCATGAATATTCCTCACTCTGCTCCGGTTGGAGCGAACGTCAGAACTTAATCGTGACGTGCCTACTTAAGCCCGAACGACTCCGCCCTCAAAGCTCTGGGCCCGCGGATGCCGCCTCACTGTCCGTCCCGTTAACAGCTTTTTCAATATCTAGAATTAACAAAAGTTGACGCGGTAGCTTGTGCACTCCGAGCACCAACTCACGCGAAGAGTTCTGCAGAGTTTCCGGAGGAGGCTCGAAGGTGTCGTCCTGCACTTCGAGCACGTCGCCGATTTCATCGACCAGCAAACTCACCGCTCCATCTCCAGTGCGAACCACGACATTCATCGGCAACTGGTCTGCCAGTCGGTCCGTAGCGTTCAGTCTCCGGCGAAGATCGATGGCCACGACAATTTGTCCTCGCAGGTTAATCAGTCCGCGAATGACGCGGGGCACCAATGGCACGCGGGTCATTTCCTGATACCGAATGACTTCCTGTACCTGTTGTACCGGCACGCCAAAAAACTGCCCATCCACATAAAATGTGCAGAACTGTTGCGCATTGGCCATGGTTATCGCTCTCCACCAACCACGGCGTCCTCAAAGAAAGTGGGGTTAGCTGCGCGAACTAGGCCATGAACATCCAGAAGGTCGGTGACCCGCTGTTGGATCACAGCGGAGCCTAGGAGTCCGGCGCGTTTAGATGGCTGTTGCGGAACGATATCCTCTTCGACGATGTCGAGGATTCGTTCCACTACCAATCCAACACTGCGTCCTTTCTCCGAATACACCACCACCTGCATTGTTTCTGGTGCGTCGCCTTGCACGCTTCCGCCCGGCTGCAAAAATTCCGACACGCGTATGAGTGGCATAATCTGTCCGCGGTACTGCACCACTTGTCGATCACCGGCGGTTTCGATCAACTCCGTTTTGAACTCTTCCAGCCGCGCGACTAAAGCAAGGTCCATGGCCATTCGCCCATTTGCACCACACTGAAAAAGCAGCATGGTTTGCTTTTCGACCGATGTGGTAACAGCCTGTATTTCTCCATCGGCCAGCGTGCGCTCTCGACTCTCGCTTACCACGTTTGAGGACTGTGCCAGCCCCAGCACATCCAAAATCAAAGCGACGCGACCGTCGCCCATGATTGTCGATCCAGCAAAGGTTCTAACTCCCTTGAGTTGCTTGCCGAGCGGCTTTACAACGATCTCCTCCGTATCATTGATTTCATCCACGACCAGCCCGAATTGACGGTCGTCGGCCTGCAAAATCACAATGTTCACGGCTTTGTCTTTGGCGTTCTCACCGTCCTGCGTCACCCGCAGTTCGCGATTTAAATACACCAGAGGGAGCAAGCGGCCGCGCAGTCGATATACCGGGACACCCTGGATCAGTTCGATGGCTTTAAGCGCTTCGCCCTCAAGCCGCACCAGTTCGAGCAAGCTAATTTGGGGAATGGCGTATCGGTCTCCTGCGGTGGTGACGATCAAAGCGGGAATAATCGCCAGCGTCAGCGGAATCTTCATCCTCACCGTAGTTCCCGCGCCGGCTTTGGATTGCACATCCACGGTGCCGCCAATTCTCTCGATGTTGGTCTTAACCACATCCATGCCCACGCCACGGCCAGAAACATTGGTGACCTTTTCTGCGGTGGAAAATCCCGGCAGAAAAATAAGATTCACCGCTTCGCGGTCACCCATGCGCGCTGCCTGGTCGGGCGTGATCAAGCCTTTTTCGAGAGCTTTCTTCCGTATTTTTTCCGAATCCAGCCCGGCACCGTCGTCGGAAATCTCGATATTTACCTGTCCCCCCTCGTGATATGCACGGAGCAACAGTCTTCCTTCGACTGCTTTGCCAGCAGCCACACGCTTAGGAGGAGTTTCGATTCCATGGTCGGCCGAATTTCTGACGATGTGCGTCAGTGGATCTTTGATGGCTTCGATGATGGTTTTGTCGAGTTCGGTCTCTTTTCCTTCCATTACAATGCGGATCTGCTTACCGCAAGAAGTGGCGACGTCGCGAACGGTGCGGGGGAACTTGCTCCAGATATTTCCAATTGGCTGCATGCGCGTCTTCATCACCCCTTCTTGCAGTTCGGTCGTAATTAGGTTCAGTCGCTGACTCGGCGCTACGAGTGCCGGATCTTCGGTTGTATTTGTAAATTGCAAAATCTGGTTCCGGGCCAGAACCAGTTCGCCGACGAGGTTCATCAGCTTGTCGAGCAACACCACATCGACGCGTATCGATCCTTCACTCGCGTTTCCACTTTTCGCTTGCAGCGCTTGAGGTGTCTCGGGAGATTCCGCCATAGTGGGCTCGCTGCGCCCCGCGGAAGAGTCAGTTATTTCATGGTGATCGTCAGCAGCCTCCTGCCCGTGCGCACCCTTTACCGGAATCGTCGGTCCAACCGCCATCTGCAAGATCGTGTTCTCGCGCCCGCCAGTGGCGCGGGTTGGCTCGGCCTCCGATGCACTTTGCCCTGCTGTCTGCGTCACACCTTGCTGTAGCCTGGTGAGTGTCTTCACCAGCGCTTCATCATTTCGTTCGCCTTCATTCCCAACCGTTTCGATGCTCTGCAACATCTGTCGAATGGCATCCACCATGAGCAGTAATGCGGTAGTGATCTCAGGGGTCAGGCTGAGCTCTCCGTCCCGGAGCCGGCTTAGAAGGTTTTCGCCCACATGCGCGACGCCTTCTAACTTTGTAAATCCCAAAAATCCGCACGTGCCTTTAATCGTGTGAATTGTTCGAAAGACGCTCGAGAGCGTCTCGGCATTGGCGGGATTCTTCTCCATTTGCACCAGTTCCCGGTCGAGCAAGTCCAGATTTTCGCTGCTTTCGACCAGAAATTCTCGGACGATGTCGTCACTCATTCAAAGCCATCCTTGTGATTAATGGAAACCGGTGGATGCCAAAACCATTCGTGACCGTTGTTTATTGGAGTCTGCTTAGTAAGCGGTGAAGCGCCCATCTTTGAAGCAAGCAACTGTCGTGCCACGTTGGATTGCGGAGTTCGAGAAATCTATTAGCTGTCAATTACCTAGCTTGATTTGCTTTTCAGTGGTATTTCCAATTCCATGTCGATGCCATTCAGGACTCAGGACGTTTTTCTCGGACATCGGCATTCCAAATGGGAACGATCGGGACGAGATGGTCCAGACTGGGACGAGAACACCGCGTTCAAATTTGAGCTTAAAGTAAAAGACTTAACTTCTCGGATGGTTGGTTGTACGCGCGTTTAAGGGACGGGTTCATTTCTGCGCAAAAAGCTCTTGAATGAAACTCGTGACGTTTTGCAGTTGCGTCTCAATTTCCGGTGAGAGCTTGCCCACCCATTCTTGACGACGTCCGTCGATAATGTCCCATCCACCGCCCTCCTCTTTTTGACGGAGCGCAACCGGTACCTTCGTGCCCGCTACCGTAACGACCATCCGCATCTCACCGTTCTCTGGCCCGAGCTTCTCGTCGATCCGCCCGAAACGTTCCTGCTCCATCTGTGCCCGTAGGCATTCCTGCGCCAGGGTCGATGAGAAAAAATTCGGTTGCCTGAAGCGTTCTTCCTCTACTTGCATGATGACTGTTCCCTGAACAGGATTTCGCACCACGAACGGGCCGCCGGCGATCTTCCCGGCGATCTCAACCTTAAAGAAAGAGGTGCGTCTGGTAACCACCGCATACAGGCGCGTAAGCATGTGCAGTGTCCCGGCATCCAGGTCTACGGTGTAGGTGTTCTCGTGCGATAGGCCTACTGCTACGAGCGAGAAACTGTTGTCGCGGAGCAACGACGAGGCCAACTGCATCCCACTCAATGTCACCGCATTTGCGCGCTCCTCCCCGTGACCAGCTAGTCTGTCGAGCACTTTGTGCGCTTCTCGCGCGGCCTCCAGTAATGGGACAAACAACACATCCGGATCGCCGAAAGTCCTTGTATAGAGAGTCTGAGGGAAACCCACGATTTCGATACCCGCAGCTCCGCCAGCACCAGTTTTATCGGTGTTGCTGCCCGCCGATGACTGCGTCGGGCTGCGAGAAGCACTGATCGTCATGAGTTCACGTCTTTGCGCTCCAACTCGTCGCCGTTTATCGTTTCCTGTCGGCGTGATTCCAGGCCGTCTTCTTGCGCTTGTTCTAATCTTTCGAGGTCGGCACTCCAGGTGTTTGCACGATCCATTTTTCAGGCACCCACCAGCCAGCGGTCATCTTTTCTTACCACGCGCATCACTTGAAATAACGACTGGCTCGGTTGTGATGTCTTCGCGGGGTCTCTGCTAGTCTTGCGCACCATAACCATATCTTCTGGCTTGAGTTCGAGCATCATCCAGAATCCGCAGCCCCAATCACTAACGTTTTGTGTAAACGTACGCTCGTGAAAAACCTCCCCATCGCGAATGCCGCTCGCCTCGATCTCTAAGGCCACGGTATACCGAATTTCCCGGCGCTGCTGCGGATGCGCCGGGGCCATGCGCGCGTTAAAGCTGTCGAGGCTTTTGTCTGCCGGAACCATGGCTCTTCCGCCGATGAGTGCATGCAGAGTGCCACGTGCGCGCCTTGGGGTTGCTGATTACCTTGATGTTCTAATTTCGCTGAGCATCAGCCCACATCGGCACAGACTTGCCAAAATGGAATGACGCGTGGGGATGGCGTTCCTACCCGCGATCGTTCCGCTAACCACATCATTTGCACGGGCATCGAATAACTGCGTGTAAATGTCCCTAGCTCATCGCATTCATTCGGAAGGTCAGCTTATGAAACTCTTCTCTCCACTGCGGATTCGCGGTATTGAACTGAAGAATCGCATCGTCGTTTCGCCTATGTGCCAATACTCCGCCAAAGAAGGGCACCCCCAAACCTGGCATTTGGTACACCTTGGTAGCAGGGCAGTGGGGGGTGCCGGGCTCATGTTCACGGAGGCCACCGCCGTGGAGGAACGAGGGCGGATCTCCTTGGCTGACACCGGGATTTATATAGATGCCCACGTGGAATCGTGGAAACCGATCGCCGAGTTTGTTCGCGCCTGCGGTTCGGTCCCGGGAATCCAATTGGCTCATGCCGGTCGTAAGGCGAGTACCGCACAGCCATGGCTGGGCGGGAAACCCATATCTGTTGCCGAAGGCGGCTGGGACCCTGTTGCTCCAAGCCCGATTCCATTCGATACCGGCTATGCCAACCCGCGTCAGTTGTCTCTGCAAGAAATCCACGAGGTCGTAGCCGCATTTCGTCGGGCGGCCGAGCGTGCGCTGGCCGCTCGATTTGATGTAATCGAGATACATGGTGCTCACGGCTATCTACTCCATGAATTTCTATCTCCACTTTCAAATCTTCGAGACGATGAATATGGCGGCACATTGGAAAACCGGATGCGTCTGGCGATCCAAGTCGCGCAGTCCGTCCGTGAAGTTTGGCCTGCGCGCCTCCCGCTTTTCTTTCGCGTTTCCGCCACCGATTGGCAGCAGGGAGGCTGGGACATTGAGCAGTCCATCGCGCTTGCCAAGCGTGTGAAGCCTCTCGGCGTCGATTTGATCGACGTTTCCAGCGGCGGCACCGTGCCCCACGCCGAAATTCCAATGGGACCCGGTTACCAGGTGCCGTTCGCCGAAGCCATTCGCAAACAGGCGGATATCCTTACTGCCGCTGTCGGCATGATTATCGAACCGGCCCAGGCTGAAACTATCTTAGTCACGGAACAAGCCGATCTTGTCGTCCTCGCCCGCGAAATGCTGCGGGATCCCTATTGGCCTCGCCGCGCAGCACACGAATTCGACTTCAAATTGACTCCGCCGCAGCAGTACCAGCGCGCTTGGTAAATCCGTTTGCAATACGCAATTGCGGAACAAAGAGTGCTGAGCCGCCGATTTTGAGTGCGGATATTTTACCCGACTAGGTCATAGTTGTACTGCCAGTGCTCGAAATGATCGAAAATGCATCCGCTGGATCGGTCACGTTTCATGTGCGGGTACAGCCTCGTGCCAGCAACGACCGAGTCGTCGGCGAAATAGCGGGTGCCGTCAAGATTCGTTTGCAAGCGCCAGCCGTTCAAGGTCGAGCCAATGAGGCTTTGATCGAATTGTTGGCACATCTTTTGAAAACGCCTAAATCCGCTGTTAGAATTCTCAGTGGCGACAGAAGCCGCACCAAACGCGTCGAAGTGGTTGGTGTCACCAGACGACAAATCGAGCAACTGCTTTTGCAAGACGCCTAAGTATTTCAGCGATACTGCGCGACTCGAGAATCAACATGACTTTGGATCTTCACGGGATGCAGAAAGATTTGCGCGACGCTGGCGTCGACGGCTGGTTGTTCTATGACTTTCGCGGGCGGGACCCAATTGCGCGGCGCATTTTAAAACTGCCGGAGGGTATGCGCACGCGCCGCTGGTTTTATTTCGTGCCTGCTAGAGGAACACCCAAAAAACTCGTCCACAAGATTGAGGCGCAATCGCTGGCGGCCCTCCCTGGAGAAACCTGCTACTACGCGAGCTTAAAAGAACTGGAAAAAGGGTTGGGCAAGATTGTGGGCCGTGCCCGCACCGCAGCGATGCAGTATTCACCAAAAAATGCTATTCCTTACGTGTCCATGGTCGATGCTGGAACGATTGAAATGGTGCGGAGCTTGGGTATCAAAGTCGTTAGTTCTGCCGACCTCGTCCAGAAATATGAGGCCTGTTGGACCGATGCTCAGCTTCGCTCGCATGAAAATGCCGGCAGAGAGATCGACCGGATTGTTCGGAGAGCTTTTGAACACGCCGCAAAGAGCGTGCCCGAGAAGGCCCGTATTACCGAATACGATTTGAAGAAATGGATTCTGGGAGAGTTCGAGTCTGCAGGCTTGCAAGCTGACGATGGTCCCGATGTGGCCGTCGGCGCCCATGCCAGCGACCCGCATTATGGTCCAACACCGGAATCCGCGTCGCCGATTCGCGAGGGTGACCTCTTATTGCTCGATGTTTGGGGTAAACAGAAAGTACATGGCAGCGTCTATTACGACATCACGTGGATTGGCTATCTGGGTGCAAAAGTTCCCGAAAAGTACGCGAAAGTATTTCGCGTGGTGAGGGATGCCCGCGACAAAGCTGTTGAACTGATCTGCTCCAGTGTTGCGGCCGGTAAACCGTTGCAAGGTTGGCAGGTGGACAAGGCTGCCCGCACGGTGGTTGAAAAGGCCGGCTATGGAAAGTATTTTTTCCATCGCACCGGGCACAATATTGGAGAAGTCATTCATGGAGCCGGTGCGAACATGGACGGCCTGGAAGCTCACGATGTACGGCGCCTCATTCCGAGGACGTGTACTTCAGTTGAACCCGGCATATATCTGCCGGATTTTGGTATTCGCAGTGAAGTAAATATATATGTCAGTGACCGCGAAGCGCACGTCACCGGCGCAATCCAAAATGAAATTTTGGCATTATTGAGCTAGCGTATCCCTCCAGTCTAGCCTCGATGAGAAGGTCAATCGTGACGCAAGGAATTCCGATAAGGAATTAATGACCACGCCGTCTATCTCGCCGCGGCCCACCACGCCATCCGCCCCATCCGGCTCCCACCCCGCGAATGCGAAGCCCGAAATCCTCGCGCTCTCTGTCGCTGTTGCGGGATGGCTGCTTCCGGGCTTGGGCCATGCGCTGCTTAAAATGTGGGGACGAGCCGCCGCATGTTTTTTTACGGTCGCTACTTTGGTAATCGTAGGGGCTGGAATGCGTGGCAACGTATTTCCTCGCAGCGGCGAAGACGCGTTTGCCAAGCTGGGGTATATCGCGGATATGGGGGCCGGCACTTTCTATTACTTGGCCAGATCGTTAGAGCGTGACGGCCCCGACGTTTCTCATGCCAACGGCGACTACGGTACCCGTTTACTCGCCACCGCTGGCGTGCTGAATCTGCTTGCTGCCCTCCATGCCTATGAAGCTATGCGGGGCCGCAAAGCATGAGCTCTGGCCCGGAATTCGATCTCAGTCATCTGCAAGCCATGGTCCTTTTCGCGTTGGTAGTATCGATTGCCTTCGGATTTTTAAGCCGCCGTGGTGCCTACAAACGTGCCAGATATATTCTTTGGTCGTTTTTTCTGTTCGTGATGATCGGGATCGGCATCGGTTGGCTCATGTATCCCTTCTCACGTTGATTAAACGCTCCAAGCACTCACGCTCGCGAAACTCCCTTCTAGCCTAAAATTGACAGGTTTTTTAAGCGAATGCTATTGTCGTTACACACGCCGAGGTAGCTCAGTGGTAGAGCAGCCGATTCGTAATCGGCAGGTCGCGAGTTCAACTCTCGCCCTCGGCTCCACTATCTTCTTGAAACTGGAAGCATTGCAAAACTCAACTGATCGGGCTTTGCATCGGCGTTGCAGGGTTGGCGCAGGTTCCCAGTTTTTCGTTGAGCGTACCCATAGCGCTAATCTCCGATGCGCTGACCCTCTTTACGTAAACATTCATAGTCAGGCACACGTCGCTATGGCGCAAATCGCTTGGATAGTCTTGTCGTCCACTCCTAGCGCGTGAAGATTTGTGGACAGTCCGCGACGGAATGGGTGCCATCCATGCCAATTTGCAACCGGGGGGACGACCTGGTGTGCAAGGTTATCTAGATTCACGGTTTTGGCATTCCCCGACTGGCAGACAGGCAAATCCGGTCTGTGCCATTACGCCCATACGCAAACGATGCGCTACGGGCTCCTGCTAGTTGCCGCATGCATCTGGTGTATGCGAGTGTGGCGACGGAGCGGTTTACCCAATGAGCAGAACTACGAGAATTGTTGCGTCGGGCGCGGGAGCACAATGCCGCGTGCGGACTCACTGGGATGTTGCTTTATAAGGATGGGAAATTCATGCAGGTGCTGGAAGGGGAAGAGCCCGCAGTGCGGGCGTTGACCGGACCATCCAACGAGATCAACGGCATTTTGGGTATCAGGAGTTGCTGCAGGGGCAGACGGAGACCGGGCGATGAAGCTGCTGCTGTTGTTTAAGAAAATTATGTAGAAGAAATGCTCGATTCACCGTGGTGCGCCAAGTCGACGATCGGGCTAACCGCGGAGCAGATGTTACCGGCGTCAACCTAGTAGGCTTGATCTTAGTCGATCGGCTAATCTAATCTCTTGGACTGTGGCCGATCTCGCCAGGCTTGATGTGGACTTCTTAGGAGATTTCTCCGCAGAACTTATGCGGAATTCCGTCCGTCACGGCCGCGACAATATCGACCGTATCCGCTTTTCTGTTCCCGCTCCGCCGGTCTCCGTCAAAGACAGAGTCTTAAAGATTGCAGCGTTGCACGGCTTCTATCGACCGACAGCTGCACCGACACACAAAATTCGCGAGATTTTAGAAATTCCCGGACTCGCGCAAGCCTATTCGCTATTTGCTGATGACGCTTCTAAGCAATTGTTACTTAAACTGCTCGCCTATCGCGCGCTCGGACTCGAGCAAGTGGTTTTGCCGCTTAACACGGAAAAATTTTGGCAATTGCGTAAATCCACTGGCGCGTACCTTAGAAAAAAAAACGCGATCGCAAATATCCCGCTGCTGGGCTCACTCGATCTGTACGACTTTGAAGGTATTCAGATGTACGCCCATCGTCTGAACATCGAGACCGCCTTTCAACTGGAGCAATACCGTCACCCGAAAGTCGGCGTTCATCCTGGCGACGTGGTGATCGATGCTGGCGCATGTTGGGGCGACACAGCACTGTACTTCGCGGCGCAAAAAGCGCAGAAGGTGATTTGCTTCGAGTGCATGCCATCGAATCTTCATATCCTCAGAAAAAATTTGGCATTGAATCCTTCGCTAGCTAAACGTATTGAAGTTCTACCTAAGGCCGTATGGGATAGCTCTCACCAAATCATGCAGTTTGAGGATCGTGGACCCGGCAGCGTGACGGCCGCATCCGGACCGACTGTAAGGGTAGAGACGTTGACGATTGACGACGCGATCGCGTCGCTAAAGCCGCCGCTGCTAGGCGACCCTCATCTTCACGTAGATTTCGTCAAGATGGATATCGAAGGCGCTGAGCCGCGCGCTCTGATCGGTGCAGAGAAGACCATTCGCAAATACCGTCCGCGGTTAGCGATTTCGATCTATCATGACGTGTGCCATTTCGCGGAAATTCCAAACTGGATTCACTCCCTCGATCTTGGCTACAAGTTTTTCTT
>Ga0182015_10001477_pt1 | contig 30908 bp, 24 predicted proteins | sample 712P3MmetaG_FD_120478 | JGI IMG/M metagenome (GOLD analysis project Ga0182015, IMG submission 120478) | Permafrost microbial communities from Stordalen Mire, Sweden - 712P3M metaG | ecosystem: Environmental > Terrestrial > Soil > Wetlands > Permafrost | place: Sweden: Stordalen | collected... | reverse complement strand
TCAAGGAAATCTTCGAGCAGCCGCGCGCGGTGCGCGACACGGTGCTGGGCCGCGTGGGTCAAGAGACCGGCCGCGTGTTCATCGACGAGATGGACATCAGTCCGAAAGCGTTTCGCGAGTTCCAGTCTCTGAAGATCATCGCTTGCGGCACCAGTTGGCACGCTGCCCTGGCCGGCAAGTTCATGATCGAGAAGCTGGCGCGGATTCCGGTGGAAGTGGATTATGGAAGCGAATTCCGGTACCGCGATCCGATCATCTCCAAGGACATGCTGACGGTGGTGATTTCGCAATCCGGCGAAACCGCCGACACACTGGCCGCGCAGCGCGAAGCCAAGCAGCATGGCTCCAAAACATTGGCGATTTGCAATGTTGTGGGGTCCATGATCACCCGCGAGGCCTCCGGCTCGCTGATGACGCACGCTGGGCCCGAGATCGGCGTGGCTTCCACCAAGGCATTTACCTCGCAGCTTACGGCGCTCTTCATCCTGGCCATGTATCTGGGCCAGGTGCGTGAAACTCTCGGCGCGGAGGAATCCAGCAAGCTGGTGCAGGAGCTGGTGCGGCTGCCCGGCAAGCTCGAGACGCTATTGAGCCACGAGTCCATCTACGACGAGCTGGTGAAGAAGCTGTTCCGCGCGTCCGATTTCCTGTTCCTGGGCCGCGGCATCCATTTTCCGATGGCGCTCGAAGGCGCGCTTAAGCTGAAGGAGATCTCGTACATCCACGCCGAAGGCTATCCGGCGGGCGAGATGAAGCACGGGCCGAACGCGTTGATCGATGAAAATCTGCCGGTGGTGATCATAGCCACGCGCGATCCGGATAGTGACGAAAGCCGCATCCGTTACGAGAAGACGCTATCGAACATTCAGGAAGTGAAGGCGCGCGAGGGCATCGTGGTCGCCGTGGTGTGCGAGCAGGACGTCGAGGCAGTCGGCAAAATCGCCGACTACACCATCGCAATTCCATCCACCACCGAGCTGTTGTTGCCGATCCTAGAAATCGTGCCGCTGCAGCTGCTCGCGTATCACATTGCCGTGCGCCGGGGTTGCGATGTGGATCAGCCGCGCAATCTCGCAAAGAGCGTGACGGTTGAATAAACGCTGAGTGAGGCAGTTCACCCATCAGATTCACGTCGCGACGCGCGGCAAAGGTCTGTACGATTTTACCGGGGAAATTCAGTCGTGGCTGGATGGGCATAAAAGTGACGGGCATAAAACTGAGACCGGCCTGATGACCGTCTTCTGCCAGCACACCTCGGCTTCGCTGGTGATTCAGGAAAACGCCGATCCTGACGTCGTGGCCGACCTGGCCGATTTCCTCACCCGGCTGGTCCCGGAAGACACGCGTCTGTACCGGCACACCGCCGAGGGTCCGGATGATATGACCTCGCACATCCGGGCGGCGCTTACACAGACGCAGCTGTCGATTCCGATTCATAAGGGCAAGCTGGCGCTGGGAACCTGGCAGGGCATCTATCTGTTCGAACATCGCGAGCGGCCGCACCGGCGCAGCATCGTGCTGCATCTGCTCACCGATTGATTTCTCAGCGATGGACCTCGATCCGCGCTTCGAACCGTAGAGGCAACTCGGAGCGCCGGCGCACGCGCAGCATCGGCGCAAGAAACTTTTCCCCGAACATCGTGGATCGCCAGCTCTCGGTCAGCTCGGCATCTTCCGGCAAGATCAGCTTCGCTCGCGCTTCTGGCGACCCGAGATGCCAAAGCTGTTCGACATCGTGCGAGCCCGGAGGCCCGCTCACGTGGTCCGTGATCAAGAACACGTCCGGTTTCCGGAACTCAACGCGCCGGCGATGCGTGAAACCGGCGTAGCGGCATTCGGCTTCCAGGATGTCGTTCTCGTTGTTCGTGCGCCACTCGAGTATCCTCACGTCAGGTTTGGTGTTCCACCCGAACGGCCCGGCGGCAACGGCCTGATCCCGCCCGTCGATACAAATAGTATTGTGTGCCTGCGTGCCCCGGAACCAATCGCGCCATTCCGGCTCACCAGTGTAAGTGTAGGTTCCGGGATCGATCAGAATCTCGGCGCCACCGGAGCGCACCACGATACTCAAAGTATCGGAATGGCTGTGACCCGCATGCAGAGCGCCGAAGGACCCCGCATCCACGATCGCGTGCGTGTCGCCGCACGTCATCACCGCCAGGCCTGCGTCGGGGAAAAGTTTAGACTGCCAAATCATTTGCCCGCGCCGCCGTTTTATGGGACCAAGCGCCCGTCTTATGGGAATCAAGGATAGGCATCCGCCATCATCGTCCCCCAAAAGCGGCAGGCGGCCGGACGGCCCGGCAATCGCGTGCAGGAACTCCGCCATCTGTGTCAGCTTGGCGCGATACCCAGGGCCGGGGCTCCCTAGGGCCTCGTGCAATGAAAACATGTCGAGCAAATACACCTGATAGTAGGTCGACTGCTCGAAGCTACTTCCGTCGTCGCGGATCTGGCGATCCATCTGCTCGCGCATCACGCGAGCACCCAATTGCTCCCAGTGCGCAGCGCGCGGTAGTCCCGAAAAATACAGTCCCAGCGCGTGCAAAACCACGGCCTCTCCGACTAAATGGTTGTTTGGCGAGTAATAGAACGAGAGATTGTTCGCCAGATGGCAACCATGAAGATAAAGCATATGGAGCCATCGAGCACGGAATGTGGCCGGCATTTCCCGGCCTACATAATGATCGATCCAGATCCACGAAAGCGCCCGGAACGCGACTTCGAGCGCGCTCGCCCAATTGGTTCCACGATGAAACGGGTTCCCGGCGATCCAGCTCTCGAGTTGCGCCCAAATCTCATCCAGGTTTCTGGACTCGCCGGTCAGCAGGTACGCTTGCGCCAGAACCACCAGATGCTGATGCCGGTTCAACTCCCAAATGATTTTGTGGTCGCCCGCGCGTGGCGTATTGAGATATGGAACGCGCCTGAAATAGATGAGATCGGTCTCGATACCTCGGATGTAGTCGCGGCGCCATCGGATTTCCGGGCCGGTATCGATGGTCGTCCCGAAAATGGGAAATCGATGGCTCCGGATCTCCTCGGCGAGCCCAGCCACTTCTTGGGCAAATTCACCGGGGGCCGGCAACTGCAAGCCCGGAATGAAATCGCCGCCGATACGCGGCGCCGGAGGTAGCGCGGTGAGCCACAAGTTGACCAACTCCTGGCGGATCCGAAATCCGACCTGGCGTGGAGTTCGCAGGAAGTGTCTCACAACAATATGTGCGGAATAGCTGGATATTCTCTGCGGTCGAGAAACGCTGGTGTCCCGGATATCCGTTCGATGTGCGATGCGATCCGGCATCGCGGTCCGGATGATCAGGGTTACCGCATCGAAGGCGGCCCTGGCCTAAGCATGGCGCTCGGTATGCGGCGGCTCAGCATCATCGATCTTGCCACCGGCCGCCAGCCCATCTCCAATGAAGACGAAACCGTTTGGGTCGTGTTCAACGGCGAGATCTACAATTACCGCGAGTTGCGCGCGTCTTTAATTCGCAGCGGCCATCGCTTCCGCACCAATAGCGATACGGAGGTTTTGGTGCACCTCTACGAAGAGGAGGGCGTGGATGGGATTCAACGGCTGCGCGGGATGTTCGCCTATGCGATTTGGGACTCGCGCAACCGCACGCTACTGCTGGTGCGCGACCGTTTCGGCAAAAAGCCGCTGTACTACGCCGTTCTTCCTGAGGGTTTGTATTTTGGAAGCGAGCTGAAGTGTTTGCGCGCCGCCGGAGTTCCGCTCGATCACGACCGTCACGCGCTGCAGCTCTATTTCCTGCTCGGCTACATTCCCGATCCCTGGACCCCGTATCTCGCGATCCGCAAGCTCGCGCCCGGCGGCTGGTTGCGCTATCGCGCGGATGGGCAAATCGACGAAGGCCGCTACTGGAAGCTTCCCGTCCCCGCCGAGCAGCCCTGCTCCGAGTTGAGCGAAGCCGAGGCGCATGAATCCGTGCGGAATATGTTCGATCAGGCCGTCAAGATGCGCATGCAGTCGGATGTTCCTCTCGGCGCGTTCTTGAGTGGCGGCATCGATTCCACGTCGGTGGTTGCGTCCATGTCTCTACAAAGCCCGCATCCCGTCAAAACATTTTCGATCGGCTTTGAAGAGCCCGGCTACAGCGAACTCGCTCTGGCGGCGGCCCTGGCGCGCAAATACCACACCGATCACCGGGAGCTGATCGTTCGGGCGGACTCGGTGGAATTGGCCGGGAAACTGGTCCGGCATTTTGATGAACCTTTTGGTGATTCTTCCGCGATTCCAACTTATCTCGTCTCCGAGTTCGCGGGTCGCTTTGTAAAGGTTGCGCTTACGGGCGACGGCGGTGACGAGCTGTTCGCGGGTTACGAGAGTTTTCTCCAGGTGCAACGCCTTCGCCGCGCGGACCATCTGCCTTCCGCCGTACGGGCGCTCCTCTCGCGCGCCGCGGATCTGCTCCCTTTTTCGGCGTATGGAAAGAACTATCTTCGGATGATCAGCCGGCCCTCTGCTCTGGAACGCTACTTTGAAAATGCTGCTCCGCATTACTTGTTCGAGCGGTTGCTGACCCCTGAGTGGGCTCCGCCGGCGGATGCCGCATTTCTCACGCGAACGCTAGCCCACTGCCTGCTGCCGGAGGGCGCCGATATTCTCACGCAGGCGATGTACTTCGAAGCCACCGCGAAGCTCACCGGCGACATGCTGGTCAAGGTGGATCGCATGTCGATGGCGAACTCGCTCGAGATCCGTTGTCCGCTGCTGGATCATGAATTGGCGGAGCTGGCCGCGCGAATCCCGCACGCCTGGAAGCTCAGAAACAACCGTGGCAAAGATGTTTTCATTCGCGCGCTGGGGCATCGCTTGCCCACGGCTCTGCTCAACCAGCCCAAGCGCGGTTTTGGAGTGCCGCTCGCTATCTGGTTCCGCGGCCCGCTGCGAAGCTTCCTATTCGACCACTTAACCAGCCGGGCGTTTTTTGACCGCGGCATGGTATCACCGGAGTTTGTCGCCGAGCTTCTCAACGAACATGACCGCGGACGCCGCAACAATCATCACCATTTGTGGAAGCTCTTGATGCTGGAACTCTGGTTCCGGGAATTTTCCGCCACGGCACTCCAGAGCTGCGCGGCCTAATCCATGCCGGTTCAACTCATCTTCTGGATAGCGGTCGCGCTGCCGATCTACACGTACCTCGGCTATCCGCTCGTGCTGCTCGGCCTGGGTTTGATCGTTCGACGCCCGGTGACAAAAGCGCCCATCACACCGATGCTTTCGTTGGTCGTCCCCGCGCATAATGAAGCCCGCGTGATCGAACGCAAAATCCTGAACTCGCTCGCGATCGACTACCCAACTGATCGCCTGGAGATCGTGATTGCTTCTGACGGATCGACGGATGACACCGTGGCGATCGCCCGGCGTTTCGAAGTGGCCGGCGGCCGACTCCGCGTTTTGGCATTCGCAAATAATCGCGGCAAAATGGCAGTGCTCAATGCCACGGTCCCGGAACTTCGCGGTGAGATCGTCGTCTTCTCGGACGCCTCCGCGATGTTCGCTCCCGATTCAGTACGGCGGTTGGCGGAGAACTTTGCCGATCCATCGGTTGGCGCAGCCAGCGGCCGTTATCAAGTGACGCGGACGGCGGAAGTGAACATCGGCGCATCCGAGAACCTCTACTGGAAGTACGAGACGTTTCTGAAGACCCGAGAGTCGCAATTGGCCTCCACGCTCGGCGGTCACGGCCAACTGCACGCCATCCGCAAAGAGCTGTATCCTTTCCCGCCGTCCGAAACAATCAACGATGATTACGTTATTCCCGTCTCCGTGCTGTCGCGAGGATTCCGCGCGGTGTACGAGCCCACCGCGATGGTCTGGGAAGAAGCCCGAGAGATGACCGGATTCGCGCGGCGCATCCGAATCATGACGGGAAACCTACAGCAACTTCGAAATCTCCCGCAACTCCTGAGGCCCCTTCAGCCCCTGCCGCTGTTCTTTTTCCTGTCGCACAAAGTAATTCGCCTGGTTGCGCCATTCGCCATGCTGACGGCTTTGGTCGCTAGTCTTTTTTTGTTCGGCTCCACGGTCTACGAAGCATTGTTCCTGGGCCAGCTCGCCTTTTACACACTCGCGGCGTTCGGACTCACCGGCCGGCTTCGCCCCAGAGCGCTGACTTTGCCGTTTTACTTTTGCATGGTGAACGCGGCGGCCTTTTTCGGTTTCTATCATGCCTTGACGCGCCGAAAGAGCATGGCCTGGAAATGATCCCAACGTGTATGCTCTGACACGCCGTGTTGCGGTCGACACGCGACAGGCAACGTTATCGTCTTTAGGATCTGCAACTTAGACTGCGGCTGGCAGCCTGCCTTGCTCACTCGCGAAGAGGAGAAAAGCGATGCAGACAATCAAATTCTTCGCGATCCTGATGGCGGCCTCAACCGAAATATTCGCCGAAAGCGCGCCCTCGCGCCGGCTGATCGTCAACATCGCCGCCCGCAAAATCGTCCTGGTGGAAGACGGGAAGGTGCTGAAGATGTATCCGGTGGCCGTCGGCAAGCACAGCACGCCGAGCCCCTCGGGAAGCTTTCACATCGCCAGCCACGTTGTGAATCCCACTTACTCTCATGACGGCAAAGTGGTGGGACCCGGGCCGACCAATCCTGTCGGCACTCGCTGGATGGGCCTCGGTTACAAAGGCTATGGCATCCACGGAACAAATCATCCCGAGTCCATCGGCCACGCCGCATCGCACGGCTGCATCCGGATGCGAAAGCATGATGTGGAGGAATTGTTTGAACTGGTGCGCGTGGGCGACGAAGTGGATCTGATCGGCGAGCCGACCGCCGAGGAAGCCAGGCTCTTTGACGACGCCGCGCCCAAAGTACTTCAAGCCCAAGCCAGCGCGAGCGCGATGATTGCCGGAGGCCTCCAATGACGGCCGCGCTGGGATTGGCCTGCAGCCTCGCACTCGCACTGCTGCTCGCGTTCCTTTGCCTCAAGTTCCTGGTGAGCCTGGTGACGCGCGAACAGTATAATGTGACCGATGCTCCGCGTCGCGTTCGCGCTATCGTTTGGTCTGGTGACGGCAACCGCCCAGCCGACGCCAGCGGTGCCGCAAACAGCGACACAGGCGGCGGCGCAACTAGCATCCCGTACCGCCTCCCTGCTGCCGCGCCACCCAACCGTTTCGCTCGAGCTTCAAAATCTGTCGACGCTGCCGGCGGGGGAGTGGTCAACATTTCGCAGCCAGTTCGAAGCCGAACTGCGGAAGGCGGGCGTCGAGATAGCGGCCGCGGCATCCGCTGAGCCACGCGTGCGCCTCACGCTCTCAGACAGCGCGAGGGGGCTGCTGTTTGTGGCGGAAATCGCTTCCGGAGACAGCCGGCAAATCGCGATGCTTCCCTGGAGCCCACCGCCGTCTGCCGAAGAAAAACCGCGAATCAATCTGACGAAGAAGTTTCTTTGGGCGCAGCAAGAACCGATCCTCGACGTGTTGTTACTTGATTCCAATACCGAGATGCTGGTGCTGAGCGTGAGTAAGGTCGCGAGCTTCCGCCTCTCCGGCGGCAACTGGACGCTGAGCGCTACTGCGTCTCTGGTGCTGCCGCGGCCAATTCCTCGCGATCCCCGCGGACGCATCGAAAGCACTCCCGATGGATTCCGCGCTTACCTGCCCGGCGCAACCTGCACCGGCGTTTTCGAGCCCGATCTGAAGATAAACTGCGCGCCCGGAAACGAAACTTGGCCCGATGCGCAGGTCCGCTGGATTACGGATCGTAATCTGTTGGAATCCGACGCGGCAAAAGCTCCGTTTTACACCACCGCCCATGGGCTCTTCGGGGGCGCTGACGGATGGGGCAGCGACATCGCGCCGGTCGACGATGCTTGCGGCGGGACAATCGCCTCAAGCGCTACCGATCATGACAACGTCCGGGCGTACACAACCCAAGCCGTGCCGGAAACCGACGCGCTGCCTTTGCCCGGTCCCGTGACCGCGCTCTGGCCGGCCGAAACACGCGGCGAGGTGACTCTGGTGGTTCGAAACGCACAAACAGGAGAGTATGAGGCTTCCCGTCTGGGCTTGGCTTGCTCTCAGTAGTCTCGCTGCTGCGCCCGCCAACGCCGCCACGCGTCCACACTACGGCGGCAGCTTGACAGTGGAGCTCTCCACCGCGTGGACCACTCTTGATCCAACCGAGTGGAACAGCGCTCTCTCAATTCCCATCACCGAAACGCTGGTGCGCCTCAACGCGCGCGGCGGCATTGAGCCGGCTTTATGCGTCGCGTGGCAACACGATGCCGATCTGAAGCGCTGGAGATTTTCGCTGCGCCCGAAGGTTACGTTTCACGATGGCGAACCGCTGAACGGCGCGAGTGCCGCCCCGTCGTTGCTGGCGGCCCTGAAGAAAAAGTACGCCGATGTCTCCATCCAGACGGGTGGCCAAGCGATCGTCATTCAATCCAGCGAGGCTATGCCGGATCTGCTCTCGGACCTGGCCGCGCCGCGCAGCACCATCGTTCGCCAAAGCTCGGCGAATCCACTCATCGGAACCGGGCCGTTCCGCGTGACCGCCTGGGAGCCGGGCCGCCGTCTGGTGGTCGCGGCATTCGACGATTACTGGGGCTCGCGGCCATATCTTGATTCCATCGCCATCGATTTTGGCGCCGGGCGCGCGCGCGCTGACATATTCGATATTCCTGTCGGCCCCGCCCGCCGCATACTTCCGGAGGGCATAGGGACGTGGTCGTCGGCGCCGCGGACTTTGGTGGCGATCACAGTGGCCATCACAGCGGCCAACGCGCAGCCGATGCTGTTGCAGGCGCTGGCGCTCGGGATCGATCGCGCGCCCATCGTCAATGTGCTTGCGCAACGCAAGGGCGAAGCGGCGTTCAGTCTGTTGCCGCAATGGCTCACGGGCTACGCGTTTCTGTTCCAGTCGGCGCCGGATGTGCCGCGCGCCAAGCAACTCGTGTCTCAATTGCGCCTTGCGCCGATCAGCCTCAGCTACCCGGCGAACGATGCCTTTCTTCGATCCGTGGCAGAGCGCATCGCCTTGAACGCGCGCGACGCCGGGATCACGATCCAGCCGTCGCAGAACGCACTTAACAACCCAGGAGGTAATCTGCGCTTGATTGAATGGCAGATCAGCTCCGAGGACCCCGCAACGGAACTTGAGCGTATCGCCACGGCGCTAGGCGTGAGCCGCCTCGATGCCAGTAAGCCCGAGGCTCTATACCAAGCCGAGCGCTCGCTTCTCGATCGCGTGATCCCGCTCGTCTATCTGCGCGAAACTTACGGTATCGCTCCGCGAGTCCACATCGAGTCTTCGAAATCCGATGCCTTCGCCTTGCACCTCGAAGATGTCTGGTTGCAACAAGAAAAGCCGCAGCCGTGAGCTTCCGCACCAAGGTCTTCCTCAGCATCGCGGCCACCGCGGTTCTGTCCGTGTGGATTGTCGCGGCCGTGGTTTCGACTCTGGTCACGCAATCGTTCGAGCGCCGGGACGCCCAGCGCACAGCCGCGCTCGTTAATCAATTTCAACGTGAATTCGATCGAAGAGGCATTGAGGTAGCGCGGCGCATCGAAGCCGTGGCGGATTCCGACGCTGTCCAGCGCCTGGCTTTGAACCTCGCCGGACCAGCCGATACATCGCCGTATTTCACCGAGGCTCAGACTCTCGCGCAAGAGCAGTCGCTCGATTTTCTCGAACTGGTGGGCCCGGACGCCACCATCATCAGCTCGGCCGAATGGCCGGCGCGCTTCGGCTACAAAGAGGATTGGCTCACCGCAACTCCAGACTGGAAATCGCAAGCTGTGTTCTTGAAGAAGGAAGACCTCGCGGACGGCCAGGCGCTCGGGTTGATCACCGTGCGAACCGTGAAGGCCGGCGATGGCATGCTGTACATCGCTGGCGGCCGGCGTCTCGATCAGGAGTTCCTCGATTCCCTGCCCGGCGCGGAAGGCATGCGGGTGCGGCTCTACCGCCAACCGGGCGAAGTTACTCGCGTCAACTCGGACGCCACCATCACGACCCTCCCCCTGCGCGGGCGCGACAATCAACTGCTCGCGATCCTGCTGATTGAAAACTCCCGTGCGGACCTGGTGGCCCTCAAGAAATATATTCAGGGAACCGCTGCCATCGTGGGCGCCGCCGGCGTCCTGCTCGGGCTGTTGCTCAGCTTCTGGACCGCATCGCGCGTCACCCGCCCATTGCGCGGATTGGCGTCCAGTGTTCGCGAGGTCGCCGTCGGAAAGTGGGACACGCGAGCCGCCGTCTCTTCCTCCGATGAGATCGGACAGTTGGCGCGCGATTTCAACGGCATGACCGAGCAACTGGTGGAGCAGCGCGATCGCATGATCCAAGCTGAGCGCGTGGCTGCCTGGCGCGAACTGGCGCGGCGTCTCGCTCACGAGCTGAAGAATCCGCTCTTTCCGCTGCAAATCACCATCGAGAATTTGCAACGCGCGCGCGACGCGTCCCCCGAACAGTTTGACGAAGTGTTTCGCGAAAGCACGTCCACGCTGCTTGCCGAGCTCGGCCATCTGAAAACCATCATCGGGCGCTTCAGCGATTTTGCCAAAATGCCCGCGCCGCAATTGGAGCCCGTCAACATCAATCAGCTCGCGCGCGAAGTGATCCAGCTATTCGAGCCACAGTTGCACGCTCCTGGAAGGCCGGCGGTGGAAACGAAGCTCCTGCTTGCGGAAGATTTGGGCGACCTGGCCGCCGATCCCGAGCAACTGCGGCGTGCCCTGCGCAACTTGGTGCTAAACGCGCTCGACGCTATGCCGGACGGCGGTCAACTGACGGTTCGCACGTCGCGCTCGGATAGCAAAGTAGCCGTCGAAGTCTCCGACACCGGCGAAGGGTTGACGCCCGAAGAATGCAATCGGCTGTTTACGCCGTACTACACAACTAAGCTGCACGGCACGGGGCTGGGTTTGGCCATCGTGCAATCTGTTGTGAGCGATCATAAAGGCACCATCACGGTGCGAAGTGAACCCGGACGAGGCGCGACCTTTCGCATCGAGTTGAAGGCATGAGCAAACTTCTTTTAGTGGATGACGATGCGAATACGCTGGCATCGCTCGCGCGGGCATTTCGCTTGGCCGGGCACGAAGCCGTGGTGTGCGATCAAGCCGATCGCGCGCTCGAGCTCGCAAAAGCTCAACGCTTCGATGTTATTCTCTCCGACGTCGTGATGCCCGGCAAGGACGGCCTCACGCTACTCGCAGAATTGAAGTCCGCCGGGGTGCCCACGCCTGTTGTGATGATCTCGGGACAAGCCAGCATCGAGATGGCGGTGCGAGCCACGCGGCTGGGCGCGGTCGATTTCCTCGAAAAGCCGCTCTCCACCGAAAAGCTCCTGGTCACCGTGGAGAACACCGTGAAGCTGTCTCGTCTCGAGGATGAAAACCGGCGGCTGCGGCAACGCGCGGGCAAGCAGGAACTGATCTGGAAGTCGGCCGTCATGCAAAGTGTGATGGCGAAAGTGGAGCGGGTGGCGGCGAGTGAGACCCGCGTCGCCATTCTCGGTGAGACGGGGGCGGGCAAGGAGCTGATCGCACGCACGCTGCACGAAAAAAGCGCGCGCCGCAACGGGCCGTTCATTACGCTCAATTGCGCGGCCGTGCCTGCCGAGCTGATCGAATCGGAACTCTTCGGCCATGAGAAAGGCGCTTTCACGGGGGCGGCCACGCGGCATGCGGGCAAGTTCGAGCAGGCGCACGGCGGCACTCTATTTTTGGACGAGATCGGCGACATGCCCGCCTTGATGCAGGCCAAACTGCTGCGGGTTCTGGAACAGAAAGAGGTCGAGCGGATCGGCAGCGACCGGACCATCCCGGTGGACGTCCGAGTGATCGTGGCCACGCACCGCAATTTGGAGGAGTTGGTTCGCAAAGGCGAATTCCGCCAGGACCTGTATCATCGCGTGTTCGTCTTCCCCATCCTGCTGCCGCCGCTGCGCGAGCGCCGCGAAGACATCCGGCTTCTTATAGACTTTTTTGCGCTAGCGGTCGCCGAGCAAAACGATTGGAAGCCGCGCGAAATCGCGCCGGAAGCTTACGCCGAGTTGGAGCGCTACACCTGGCCTGGCAATGTCCGCGAGCTGCGCAACGTAGTGGAACGCTTGCTGCTGCTGGCCGACGACCGGATCGATGCCGCAACCGCCCGTCTCGCGCTCCCCTCCGACTCCAGCGCGCCAACGCCCCCTTCCGGCAGCGGACCGCTTTCCGAGCGCATGGATATGCACGAGCGTGACATCATCATCGCCGAGCTCAAGAAGCACAATTACAAGATGACCGACACCGCCAAAGCGCTGGGGCTCGAGCGCAGTCACCTCTACAAGAAATGCCAGCAATTGGGAATTGAGCATCGGAGTACGGCGGGATAGCGACTTTCTGGCAGACTCATGGAATCTGCCAGATTTGGTAATATTGGCAGTATGGAACAATTTACCCTGGCAGTCGACGGTTCGGGAAGGATATTACTCCCCGCTAAAGTCCGCAAGCAGCTCAAACTGAAGAAGGGTTCAGCGCTGATTGCGCGGGTGAACGAAGAACAGCTCGTGCTTCAGACCCGATCGCAGGTCCTCCGGGAAGTTCAGGAAGTCTTTTCCCGGTATCGCCCCAAGGGTGGCAAGCTCCTTTCGGACGAGCTGATAGCGGATCGGCGCAGGGAGGCGCGTCGTGAGCTCGAGCGCTGAGTACGTCTTGGATTCTACGGCCGTTCTAGCCCTCTTATACTCAGAGCCCGGTCACCAGTACGTTAAGGAGGTGCTGGGCAAGTCGGCAGTCAGCGCCGTGAATCTAGCCGAAATCGTAAACAAGCTCGCACAGATGGGACCAATGCCCGAGGCAGTGCGAGAATCTCTTGTTAAGTTGGAACTTCGCGTGGAAGAGTGGTCCGAGGACATGGCATATCGGAGCGCGGAGTTTTCCCGGCTCAGCAAATCGCACGGGCTATCGCTCGGCGATCGGGCTTGCCTCACCTTGGCGAAACAACTCCATGCAACCGCTGTAACCTCCGACCGCACCTGGCGGCGCCTTCCGTCCTTAGGTGTCCGTATAATGATCTTTCGATGAAAATCGGCGTCTTCACAGCACTTCTCAGCCAACTTCCGCTAGTCCAGGTTCTCGAAAAACTACAGAGCCTCGGCATCCACACCGTGGAGCTCGGCACCGGCAACTACCCCGGCGATCCGCACTGTCCGCTGTCGCTGCTCACCGATCGCAACGCTCTGCGAGAGTTCAAGCTCAAGCTCGAAGATCGCGGCTTTTCCATCAGCGCGCTGAGCTCCCACGGAAATCCGCTGCATCCGAATCCGGCCATCGCGAAAGCCTATCAAGATACCAGCCGGAAGACCGTCCGCTTGGCCGAGCGGCTCGGTGTGCCGGTAGTGAACGATTTCTCCGGATGTCCCGGCGACAGCAACCGGGCCAAGTACCCCAACTGGATCACCTGTCCGTGGCCGCCTGAATATCTGGAGCTTCTCGAGTGGCAATGGGAGAAGAAAGTTGCGCCGTATTGGACCAGGCACGCCCAGTTCGCCAAAGATCACGGCGTCAAAATCGCAATCGAGATGCACCCCGGCTTTGTCGCCTACAGCCCGGAGACCCTTTTGAAGCTGCGCGCCATCGCCGGCCCCGTGTTGGGCTGCAACTACGATCCCAGCCATATGTTCTGGCAGGGCATCGATCCAATCCATGCGATTCGCATTCTCGGCGATTCCATCTTCCACGTCCACGCCAAGGACACGCAGTTATATCCCGCGAATCTTCCGCGCACCGGCGTGCTGGATACTAAGAAATACACCGACGAGCGGAACCGTTCTTGGATTTTCCGTACCGTGGGCTATGGCCACGGCCAGGGATGGTGGAAAGAGTTCATCTCCACGTTGCGGATGTACGGATACGATTACGTTTTGTCCATCGAGCACGAGGATTCATTGCTGTCCCCCGAAGAAGGTCTGACAAAGGCCGCGGCGTTCCTCAACGAAATCGTGATTAAGGACCCACCGGCCAAAGCCTGGTGGGTTTAAAGCCTGGCGGGTTTAAGATCATCCAGGCGCGGACGCTCCGACAGGTCGCGAAATTTCGCGGGCGTCAGCCCGGAATACTTTTTGAAGAGCGCGCAGAAGTGGCTCTGATCGGAAAACCCGCACGTGCTGGCGATCTCCGCCATCGGCATTCCCGAATTCGACAACAGTCCGCTGGCATGTTCGATCCGGCGCTTCCGGATGTATTCTCCAATCGTGATCTGATAACGTTTGCGGAACTCGCGCGATAGATGCACCGGATGCACGCCGCCCACGACCGCCAAATCGGCCAGGCCTGGCGCCATAAGATACGATTCGTCCAGCGCCTCCCGCACACGCCGTAGCCACGTTGGCGCCGACGGCTCCTGGCGTTCATCGCAGCTTCGCGCGCTTTCGGCAAGCATTTCCAGCAGCACGCCTTCCAGGGCCAGCGGAGCCACGTCGTCTTGCGCCCTGAATTCGCGCAGCACCCGGTTCGCCAGCCACTGAGATAACGGCCCCGAGATTTCGCGCGGCTCCGAGAGTGCCCACCTGGATTCATCGCCCAATCGCTCGATCGCCTGTGGTTCAATCTTCACGCGCAGACAGCGCACCGCGGTGGCGAACACATTTTCGTGGCGCTCGCCGGCCGGCAAAAGATGCAACGCACCCTCCCCCCAGGCAAACTCGCGATGGGTGTGCTTCTCGCTGTACTTCCCGGAAAGAACCAGGAAGAGATACACGTTCGCGTGGCAATGCCGGCCCAGAGAAACGCCCTCGTCATATACGGCTTCCGTTAGAGAAAACCCAGCGATATCGCGGCGGCGGATGGTGCTTCCCGCGGTATCCGTCACCGGACACGCGCCATTCGGCTTGTTGGAAATCTGCTCACCGGCCTTCATAAATTCTTGTACGCGCGCCGCGGTCTTTTCGTTTGCAAAAAATCGCGTGCGCAAGCACAATTCCCAGAAGAGAACACCGCGTCCCGCAACCGAACACGGTTCGTTTTTGCAAATTGACCGAGGTGTTTATAAATCGACCGCCAAGCGAGCTATTAGCTGCACCCGAGAGGAAGCTTACTTGAGTTCTGGGCTGCCGGCGTTCGCGGCTTCGGCGGACCAATTCTGGCGGACGATCATGTTCTGATCGGTGAAGAACGTCCGCCGGCCCGACGTGTTGTACACCTTGGGATTCGCATTGAGCGTGTAACCGGATGGCGTCGCCGTCATGGTGAAAATGTAACCGTCCTTCTCACCGATCGCGAGCGAAGACGGAATCAGGTCGGCCGCTTGCGGACCAGGTCCGCCGCTGGTGGGCGGTCCCAGTTCGGCCAGCGTGGTTGCAAACCTGCCGAACTGAGACATGTACTGGGTCTGCATGGTGTTGACGGTTTGTAACTCGCGGATCACGGCCATCTCGCTGGCGTTCATGCGGGCGCTCCCCAACTTGGGAACGGCGATCGCCAGAATAATCAGGATGATCGCAATCACGATCAGAAGCTCGATCAGCGAGAAGCCGGCTGCACGGCGGCGTTTACGAAACTGCTCCATGACAATAATTATGACGCGAAACGGCCCACTAGCGTGGAAGGTCGTTTGCCATTGCGATCGCGCCCAACACGCCGGCGCGCCGCCCCAGCTCGGGTGGAACCAAATCAGGCGGCTCCATGTAGCCGTTCAGTAACTCCGCCACGCGCGCCTTAATCTTCGGTAAGAGCTCCTCGCGCTCCATTACCCCTCCACCCAAAATGATGCGCTCCGGCGCGAGCGTGCAGGTCCAGCTCACGATGCCGAGCGCTAAGTATTCCGCCTCCAGATCCCAAGCCGCGTGACCGTCCGGGAGCAGCTTTCCAGGCCGGCCCCAACGCGCCTCCACCGCCAGCGCTGCCGCCAGCCCCTCCAGGCAATCGCCGTGGTACGGACAGTTGCCGGGGAACGGATCCCGCAGCCGATCGTGAGGGGTTCGAACGTGTCCCATCTCGGGATGCGAGCGTCCGTGAAGCAATCGCCCATCCAGCATTGCGCCCCCGCCGATTCCGCTGCCAACTGTCACATAGATAAAACTGCCCAGTCCGCGTCCCGCGCCCCACCGGAATTCGGCCAGCGCTGCGGCATTGACGTCGGTATCAAAAGCGATCGGCACACCCAGCGCCCGGCCGACAGCGCCGGCAAAGTCACAGTTCCTCCAGTCCTGCTTCGGCGTGGAGGTGATGTACCCAAAGGTGGGCGATCCGGGGTTCGGATCGATGGGCCCGAAGCACGCGATCCCAACCGCAGCCACAGGTGCGCTAGCGCGAAAAAACTCCACCGCGCGCGCGATGGTTTCACCCGGCTGCGTGGTTGGGAATTCGAACGTCTGGAGGTCCGCCGGCCCGCTTCCCACGGCGCACACAAACTTCGATCCTCCGGCTTCGATTCCTCCAAAATGCGGCACGGGTCCATTTTACCCGGAGGGTTTACCCGGAAGGCTTACCCGGAAGGCTTACCCGGAAGGCTTACCCGGAAGGCTTACCCGGAAGGCTTACCCGGAAGGCTTACCCGGAAGGCTTACCCGGAAGGCTTACTCGGAAACCACTGGAATCGCATCGGGCTACAATAAAAGTATCCATGAGATTCTCTGCGTTCGCCCGTATAATTGCGTTTTCCGGCCTCGCCGCCGGCGCTGTCGTTGTCGCTTGTGCCCAGCAGCCTTCTTCCCCCGCCAGTCCTGCTCCACCTAAAGTTACGTTGACGCCCGCGGCGCCCGCAACTCCGGCAGTCGCGCCCGCGAGCACGGTACCACCGGACACGGTGGTCCTCACCATCGGGGAACGGACGATCACCCGAGTTCAATTCGAGCTGTTGCTCGCCTCGCTGGCGCAAAACGGACGCGCTGCTTCCACGCCCGCCGAAAAGCGGAAGGTCGCCGAACAGTACGGCGATCTCGAAATGATGGCGCAAGAGGCGCGCAAGCGAATGCTGGACCAAAGCCCCGAAGCCAAACAAATGATCGCCGTCCAGGCCGACAACGTCCTAGCCAACCTGCTGGCCAAGAAAATCAACGAGCAAGTTCAATTCACCGATCTAGATCTTCGCGCTTACTACGATGCGCATAAGGACGACTTCGAAGAGGCCAAGGGAAGCCATATTCTGATCCGCTTCAAAGGATCGAAGGTTCCCCTGAAAACCAACGAGAAAGATCTGACCGAACCAGAAGCGCTTGCCAAGGCGCAGGAAATCCGCGGCAAGATCCAGGCTGGCGCAGATTTCGCGACCCTCGCCAAGGCGGAATCCGATGATGCCGGGTCCGCCGTCAAGGGCGGCGACTTAGGTACCTTCAGGCACAAACAAATGGTTGGGCCTTTCGACGAAGCAGCCTTCACTCTGCCTGTCGGCCAAGTGAGCGAGCCGGTGAGAACCGATTTCGGTTATCACATCATCAAGATCTCATCGCGCACGTCCAAGACCTTCGAGGAGGCCAAACCCGAAATTGAAAAGCAGCTCAAGCCCAAGATCGTGAAGGATGCGATGGAAAAGATCAAGGCCCAGACGCCGGTGACGCTGAACGACGAATACTTCGTCAAGTAGTAGGGCGGAGGCGTCCGCGCGCAACGCCCTCGCCGGAAGCTCACCGCATGCGGTCCACCCAATCCAGGTAGCGCATCAAATCCGCGCGATGCTCCCAGGCAAAGCGCCAAAAATCTCGACCCCCAATTTTTTCGGCGGGAACGCCCCAGTAGGTTTCCATGCGCCAGCGCAGATAGGGGCTGCGCCAGGGACGCAGCCGGTAGCCCCGCGTCGCGCGCCACAAAAAGCGCAGCATCAGGGGAGCTGGCTCACTGCCTTCTTGGGTTCCGAGTCCAGCGCCTTCTTGGGCCCCGAATCCGGTGTCGCGTAATAGCCAGTCCGAGTGCGAACCGTGGGATGCCCCGGCCCGTTCACCGTGACTTTGATTTGGCGGAAGCTGCCGTCCATCTGCTGAACCGTCGGCGAGTAGGCGATGGTGTATTGATTCCGTATTTCGTGCGCCACTTGCAGCGCGATCTCGTCCACGTCCGAAGCGCCCTTCGGATAGAACGCCAGGCCTCCCGAATCGTGGCTGATGGAATCCAGCGCGCGCTTGGCCAGCCGCGCCTCGCGACGCTCTTCTTCGTTCAACAGGCCGATGGCATACACCAGAACCTCGTTCTGCTGAGCGCGGTTCACCAGTTTCTCCAGGCTGATGTTGCTGGCGTTGTCGTTGCCATCGGTGATTATCAGCAACACTTTTTTCTGCCGCTTGCCTTCCTTGCGCAAGTAATCCATCGACATGCTGATGGCGTCGCGCATGGCCGTGCCGCCCCTTGAATCGATGCGCGCGATGCCTTCTTCCATCTTCTTGATGTCGTTGGTGAATGGCACGTCGAGAAACGCATCGTCGTTGAAATTGACGATGAACACCTCGTCTTGCGGATTGGAAGCCTTCACCAGATCGACCGAAGCGGTCTCCACCTTCTGCCGCTTCTCCCGCATGCTGCCGCTGTTGTCGATGATCATCCCGAGGGAAATCGGCACGTCCTCGCGCCGGAATATCTTGATGGGCTGCTCGACACCGTTCTCGAAAACCTTGAAGGCCTTTTGCTGCAAATCCGTGACCAGCTTGCCGCTCTTGTCCAGCACGCTTACCGGCAGAACCACCAGGCGCGTGCCAACGGTGAAGGTCGGCTCTTCAGAAGAAAGCGGGGTCTGCGGCGGCGGGTTTTGCGAAGAGCTCTGCGCCCAAATCAAACAGGAGGAAGCCAGCAAAAACAGGGCGACTAAACTAAGCGCGCGCTGATCACTGAGACGGCGCATAGTAGCCGAGGCGGAAAAACGCTTTGAGTGGAGGCAGCCCCCGCGGCTGCACCAGCTTGACGTTGACGTGCCGGTACTTGCCGTCACGGGTCTGATTGGTGGAACTGTAGTACAGCACGTATTGATTGCGGAGTTCAATTCCAATTTTGGCTGCGATATCGGCAAGTTCGTTCAGATTCTCCACATTATAACTGCGGCCGCCCGTCAGCTCAGCCACTTCACTCAACAAGCCTGGGCCCATCTGCTCTTCCGGCGTCCGGCCACGCGCTCCAATGGGCTCGAAGATGCCGATTCCATAAATCTGCACATCGGCTTCCCGAACCGCGTTCTTGATCTCACTCTCAGTATAGCGGCTGTTGTTGTCTCCGCCATCGGAGATAATCAAGATCGCCTTGCGAGGATTGCGCGCCTTCTTCATCTGGTTCATCGCCATGTAGACGCCATCCAGCAGCGCGGTTTTTCCCTTGGATTGCGCGAATTCCAAACGATTCTGAATCTCGCCGGTGTCGGCGGTGAACGGAACCACTAGCTCCGGGCGGTCGTTGAACTCGATCAGGAAAAATTCGTCTTCCGCATTCGCGGTTTTGAAGAACTGAACGGCCGCCTGGCGCGACTTCTGGAGCTTGGGCCCCATGCTGCCGCTGGTATCGAACACCAGGCCAATGGAAAGCGGAGCGTCCTCGCTCGAAAAGTCCAGGATCTTTTGCTCGATCTTGTCTTCAAACAGCTTGAAATGTTCTTTTTCCAGCCCCGTAACGAACCGGTTCAATGGATCCGTCACCGTCACGTTGATCTGCACCAGCGTGGTGTCGACGCGAATCCGGTCCGATCGCAGCTCCACCGGTTTCGGATCTTTGTCGGAGGTCTTGACGCGAGGCGTGATCGCGACGGCGGGGTCGTCCGCCGATTTTGCAGCCGGCGCCGCAAACAGCAACCAAACCAGAGCAATGCAGGAAGGAAGAAGGCCGAAACTGCGGACCCGAACTAAGCGCTGCGCCACGTAATTCACCGCCCAGTTACAACTCTTTACAAGTATACCATCGTTCTTCCGCGCTGCACGTTCCAAACTCAACCATTGTAGACTTGTAGGACATCGCGGAGGTTCTTGTTGATTTCGCTACGCTCTTTGATCGCCTATCTCGCAATTCAGAGCCTTACTCAACCCACTTTTGCGCAATCCATGCTGACCGGGCCTCCCCAGGCTTCCAGTCTTGCCGGCTACTCGCCACAATCCTCCAAGACAGAGCGCGACTGGGAAGCGAAGCTCCAGGCCGGCATCGTGCCGGAGAACCTGCGCCAGAACATGCAGCGTCTGAGCGCGCGTCCGCACTTTGTGGGTTCTGCCTACAATCAGGAGAATGCGGACTGGATGCTCTCCAAGTTCAAAGAATGGGGATTTGACGCGCACATCGAAACTTTCCAGGTGCTTTTCCCCACGCCCAAAGAGCGCGTGGTTGAAATGATCGAGCCGACTAAGTTCCGAGCCAAGCTGGAGGAACCCGCCGTCCTTGGCGATCCGACCTCCAGTCAAGCTGCCGAACAGTTGCCTACCTATAACGCATACTCTATCGACGGAGACGTGACCGCGCCGCTAGTCTACGTGAACTACGGGAACCGCGAGGATTACGAGCAACTGGACCGCCTCGGAATTTCCGTTAAGGGCGCCATTGTGATCGCGCGATATGGGGGAGGCTGGCGTGGCATCAAGCCCAAAGTTGCGGCCGAGCATGAGGCCATCGGTTGCATCATCTATTCCGATCCCAAGGACGATGGATTCTTCAACGGCGACGAGTATCCCAAGGGCGGATGGCGGCCGAGCGGAGGCGTGCAACGCGGCGCCGTCACGGATACGGATTATCCCGGCGACCCGTTGACGCCAGGAGTTGGCGCCACCGCCGACGCCAAGCGGCTGGCTATCAAAGACGCCAAAGTCATCACCAAGATTCCCGTGTTGCCGATCTCTTATGGCGACGCACTACCGCTGCTTTCCGCGTTAGAGGGAGCGGTTGCTCCGGAGGCATGGCGAGGAGCCTTGCCGATCACATATCACGTTGGGCCCGGTCCCGCGAAGGTTCATCTGAAAGTGTCTTCGAACTGGGACTTAAAGCCGGTGAACGACGTGATTGCCACCCTGCGCGGGTCGGATGCGCCCGACGAGTGGGTGATCCGTGGAAATCACTTCGATGCCTGGGTCAATGGCGCCGAGGACCCGATCTCGGGGATGGTCGCAGTTTTGGAAGAAGCTCGCATGCTCGGCGAGCTCCATAAACAAGGATGGAATCCCAAGCGAACCATCATCCTGTGTGCGTGGGATGGCGAGGAGCCGGGGCTGCTGGGCTCCACCGAGTGGGCCGAAACCCATGGCGACGAACTTCAGAAGCACGCTGTCGCTTACATCAACTCCGACAGCAATGGGAGAGGCTTTTTCTCCGCCGGAGGCACGCATGATCTAGAACACTTCATCAACGACGTAACTCGTGAAATTCAGGATCCGGAGAAACACATCACAGTCCAGCAACGGGAGCGTCTGCTGCGAATCTCCAGAACGCGCACCACCGAGGAAAGGGCTGAGATCAGAAAAAGCAACGATCTGCGGATCAACGCACTGGGGGATGGCTCCGATTACACCGCATTTGCGGATCACCTGGGCATCTCCGCCCTCAACATCGGTTACGGCGGAGAGAACGATGCCGACGCCTACCATTCCATCTACGACGATTTCGCCTGGTACACCAAGTTTGTGGATACCGATTTCTCTTACGGCCGCGCGTTGGCGGAGACCGGCGGCAGGGCAGTCATGCGATTGGCGGATGCCGAGTTGATTCCGTACGAGTACAACGCGCAGGCGGAGACCATTGGACGGTATGTGAAAGACCTGGAGAAGCTGCTTAAAGACAAGCAGGAGGAGATCGCCGAGCGCAATCTGGAGCTGAAGGAAGGCGTGTTCATGGCCACAGCCGACCCGCGCAAGACCTCTGTTCCTCCTCCAGCGAAGCCGGTGCCGCCGTTCATGAACTTCGCTCCGCTGCTGAATGGAGTGGAGGCGATCAAGAACAGCGCGCAACGTTACCAGGCGGCGTTTGCCAAATGGCAGACCAGCGGAACCGATTTGCCGGCCCAGACCGCTGCAGCTCTGAACGCGGAGCTAATGCAGATTCAGCGAACGTTTTTGACTGAGAAAGGCTTACCGGAGCGGCCGTGGTACAAGCATCAGATTTACGCTCCTGGCGCGTATACCGGATACGGGGCGAAGCCGATTGCGGCCGTTCGAGAATACATGGATCAAGAAAAATGGAAGGAAGCTGACGCCCAGGTTCCCATGGTTGGTCAAGTGATGGAGAATGTCGCGGCGGCCATCGGCAAAGCCGCGGATGATCTGGAGAAGGCTGTGGGGCAGGGGCGGTAGATCCTCGGCGCCTACGTGCGCATGCGCGTGAAAAAATACATCCCCGCCGTCGCGAACAAAACGTCCGGCGACCAAGCCGCGATCACGGCCGGCAACAGGTTCACGTCTCCCATCTGCTCGAACAGCCGGCCAATCGCCCAATAGGCGATCGCAATCGCAAAGCTCACGCCCACCCCCGCCATCGCGCCGCGATTTCCAGCCAGGAACGCGAACGGCACCGCGATCAGCGCCATCACCAGCGCGAACAGCGGCAGCGCGAACTTGCGGTAGAAACTCACCTGTAGCGTGATGGTGTCGATGCCGCTGCGCTTCAAGTCGCGAATGTAGGCCGCCAGTTGCTGGTAATTCATCTGCTGATCCTGCAGCACCTCCTGCAGAAAGTAATCCGGGCGTTCGTAGATCTCCTGAAACGTCGTGGCCTGGCCCGCGAAATTCTTGAACTGCTCGCGGCGCCCCCCCGGATCCTGGCGGCTCCATCCGTTCTCGAAAATCCAGGTGTGCAACGCCGGCTCCCAACGCGCCCTCTCCGCCGAGATGTGCTTATGAACACGGAAGTCGGCTGGGTCCAGCTCGAACACTTGCGGTCCCAGCATCAGCTTTTGCTCCCCGTCAATTGAGTACCTGAAATAGAACACGCGCGGATCGTTGTTCGACCCCGGATCGAAGACCCAATGCCGATCCGGATGCAGATAGGTCTGGACGGCCTTGCCCTTGATCTCCTTCCGGATCGCGTCCTGCCTGCGATTGGCGTCCGGCACGTAGTAATGAGCGAAAGCAAACAAGCCGCAGCTCATCAACAGCGCCGCGCCCAGCACCGGCACGGCCACACGATACAGACTCACGCCGCTGGCTTTCAGAGCCGTGATCTCGTTGTGCTTGGTGAGAACGCCGAAAGTAATCAGCACCGCCACCAGCACGCTGATCGGCGCCTCATCGAAGATCAGCTGCGGCGTCAGGAAGAACAGGTAGGTGACCACCCGGAACATCTTGATGTGATTCTTCACAATGTCGCTCAGCAAATCGAAGAACGTGTAGACGTGGGTCATCAGCACGAACCCGATCAGCAGCAGCGCGAACCAGAACAAGAAGCTTTTCAGCACGTAGCTGTCCACCACTTGCGGAGCCAGGAACATCCGCCAGGCCCGCCGGCGCGAACGCAACTGCGCGGCAGCCAGCGGCATGGTTCCACGCAGGCGAGCCCAGGCAGTGCCGATCCAGGCGCTGGCTACGGCGATCAGGTCCCGGTCGCCCGGCCGCTCCAACTGCACCAACAGAATTAACCCAACCACCGCGAAGGTGGCGTTCGGGATCCACATCGCAATTCCAACCGGAAGCGCTTGTTGTTTGGCCAGACCCTGAGCGGCGATGAGTCCCATCCAATAGATGAACGCCAGCGCGACCGTGAAAACGAAAGCCGGGGATTTCCCGCCCTTGCGCGACGATATCCCCAGCGGAATCCCGATCAGAGCCAGCAGGAAACAGGCCGGCGGCAGCGCCAGCCGCTGGTGCAGCTCGATGCGCGCTTGAAGAACGCAATCGCGATCCAGCTTCTTGTCTTTGTAGGCCAGCCGGTACAGCGGAATGGTATCGATTTCGGTGTAGCCCTTGGCATGAATATCGCTGGGCTTGGTGGCCTCCAGAATCTGCGCTCCCGCCGGCGCCGACGTAGTGTAGTAATCCACCGGATCCTTGCCGACGTCGTAAGTGGCGCCGTCCTGCAGCGAGAGTTGGATCTGATTCTTGGCCACATCCGGGACGGCGATGGCGTGGGCGGCCACCGTGACGGTGGGACCTTCGCCGCGATCGTGGTCGGTCTTCTTCTGTTCCTCCGCCGGCGTTGTGTCGGCGATAAAGACATTGCGCCAGCGATTCACCGCCCCTGGGGTCACGTCGCTGATGTAGATAATCCGATTGGGAAATCCTTCGTCAAAAACTTGCGGCTGCACTTCCGAAGTCAACTCGGCCGACGCCAGTTGATTTAGAACCTTGTAGGTCCTCCAGGTGGCGTAGGGCGTAAACCAAAGCGACGCGGTAGCCGTCACCAGCATCGCCAATGTGGCGAACCCCAGCACCGGTGCGATTACTTTGCTAGAGGGAACTCCGCACGCGCGCATGGCGATGATCTCACCGTCGCTCGACATCCTGCTCAGCGCCAGCAGCACGCCCACCAGCACGCCGAGGGGGACCGTAAACGTTAGCGTGAATGGAATCGCCAGCGCAAACAGCTGGGCTACCGTGGCCGGCGGCGCCGAACTCCGCACCAGAATCGCGAATAGCTTGCCGGCTCTTTGCAGGAACAGCACGAAGGTGAACAGCACAGCGCCGAATAGCGCGCTCTTGGACACCTCGCGGAAAACCGAGCGGGAAAGCAAGCCCACGTTTATCTGCCTTGCGATCCCAACGCCGCGGCCGTTACCGGTTGCGGGCCCAGCGCCGGAGGCGGGACGATAGGCGGCTTGGGCGTCTCTTCCTCTATCGGCGCCAGTTCCAGCTCCTCAAACAAGACCGCGGGCGCGATCACCGAAGCCGTCGTGATGAATGTCCCTCGAGGATTGGTATCGATCAAATCAAGAACGTAATTCTCGTCCGAAGCCGAAACGATATCTTTGAAGGAGCGCGTCGAGACCCCGTGAAATTGCAGGCTTCGCACCAGTTCCTCCCGCCCATCCGGATATACCCGGTAAGCCAAAAGCGGCGAGGCGACGGCGTGCGCGCCTGCCGCGGATCCGGGAGAGTCAAGCTTGCGAATCAAAATCCCGTACGGTTTGTTTCTCTCCTTGCACATATCCATCAGCTTCTGCTTCAGGCCGGCCTCGGGCGCAGTCTGGGATGCGCGAATAAACAAATTGCCGAAGCCCGGCGCTTGATCGCCGAAAGATCCGGTAAAGCGCGCGTGCCCGTTCGAGCCGGGAAAATCCTTGAACACCGGCGTGCGAGTAAGCAGGAAGGTCTTCAGCACCCCCTTCTCCACCAGCGTGACCGGCTGAGGCGCGACACCTTCGACGTCGTACAGATAATGGCCGAGCAGCGTGTGGCCGCCGAACTTGGTCTGGGTGGAATCGTCCACTACATCCATCCAGTCCGGCAGAATGTGCGATCCCACGCGATTTTCGAGTTCGCTCGCGACCATCTGGGGAACTCGCCCCGGATCCGCGATCGGCTTGCGAGTCAGCTTGAGGTTGTCTCCCAGCAATTGTCCAAACAGTTGAGCCGCCGCGGGAGCCTCAAACAGCACCGGACCGTCATAGGCCTCGCCCGCCGGCGCCTGGCTCAGAGCGGTCACATGCTCGGCGACCTCTTTGGAAGCGCGCGCCAGTTCCTCTTCCCCCGGCAGCCCGTCCGCTTCGAAGGCCGGAAAACCCTGGGCGTCGTGTACTTCAGTGCCGTCCGCCGCCAAGCCCCGCGCCGCCACCCGAATGTACGCCAGATCCTCTGGAAGGCGCAAGGTTGTGCCTTCCGAGTTCAGCACGTAGTTGGTGGATTGCGAGGTCTGCATCTCCACTCCCGACGACAGCACCTGCGGGTACGCGCCGAACATCGCTGAGAGCTTGACGATTTCCTTCTTCCAAGCGTCCAGCGCGACCGGTTTCCGCTCGATCGGAAGAATCAATTGCGCCGGCGGAGCCTTGGAAAAATCGGGAAGCGCGTCCGGCAGGCTCACGTTCTTCAGCGACGAGCGCTTGCGCGCGATAGCGTCCTCGGCGGTCTTGAACGCGCGATCCGTGGCCAGCCAATATACATCACGGAACGCCAGATAGTTATCGTCGAGCGAAAGACGGTCCGGATCGTAGCGTCTCCCGCTGTAAGCTTCCGAATAAATGTGGTTGGTATTGTCGAAATCGTAGTTTCCAACCCGCACTTGCACGCTGGGAACCCGATAGTCGCTATCGACGGATTCGATGAGCGCGCCCAAACTAGCGCCGATTCCGTGGCTGAGCGTGTCTTCGGTACGGTACTCGATGTAATACGGCGCAACCAGGCCCAGATGGGCCAGTTCGTTGGAGCGCTTCAGCTCGTCCTGCATGGCGCGCAGCAGCGTGTCATTGTTGGGCTGAGGGCTTGGCTGAGGGATTGGCTGGGCGCCCAAAACCAGCGCTGTGAGAAACGCACAAACCGCCCAGCTCCTCACTGCGAAACTCCCAGGTCCACGGGCCGGCCCAGGAACGGCGGCCGATCCTGCGAGCGCTGCTTCTTCTGAATTTCGATCTCGGAAACCAAAACCGAGGGCGAAATGGCCGACACCGGGACTTGTCCGGACTCGGCGCCGCAATAGCCGTTGAAAACTTGCGGCCGGTCCGACGTCGCCAGGATCTTCGAGAAACTGGCAAGCGGCGTGCCAACGATGTCCACGCCCCGCACCAACTCGTCCGGACGGCCATCCGCATATACGCGGTACACCATCAGCGGAATCACCGTGAAGGCTTGCAGGCCGCGCCGCTGGGTGGTGGTGTAGCCGCCCGTCACTTCGTCGAACAGAAGCCCGTAGGGCTTGTTCTGCCGCTTGATCTCGGCCAGCAGCATCTCGCGCAAAGCTTGCTCTGAAACCTGCTTGGCCGATTCCACAATCAGGTTGGATTGCCGCGACACCACTTCCAATCCCGGCTGCCGCCGCCCGTGCCCGTTGGAATGGTCCACGCCCTGGATGGGAGAGCGCGACATCAGGAACGTCTTCAGCACTCCGTTTTCCACCACCGTCACTGGGCGGGCCTTCACGCCTTCATCGTCGTAGCTGTAGTAGCCGTTGAGATCCACTCCACCCAGCGTTTTGCGCGTCGGATCGAACACCACCGACAGGAAACTCGGCAGAATCGGCGTTCCAACCGCCTTGGTGAAAGTTTGTCCCTCGCCTTCGTCCTTCTGCCGATGACCCTCGATGCGGTGGCCAAAAATCTCGTGGAAAAAGACTGCGGCCGCTCGCCCGGAAAGGATCGCCGGGCCAACGAACGGTTCCACCGCCGTGGCCTGCACCAGCTTGGATAAATTCGCGCTGACCCGGCTGGCCGCGGCATCGATCACCGCCTCCGGCGGCAGGTGCGCCAGATCAGTCGCCTGAAAATCTTCCAGATCCACCAGGTCCATGCCGTCCGTGGCTTTGCCGCGCGCCACGATGGACAGGCCCACGAAATCGCGCCCATGCAGCAGCCGCGTGCCCTCGGTGCTGACCATGTATTTGGAGATTCTCTGAACCGACAGATTCACGTTCGAGTACAGCACGTCGGGAGAATGCGCCAGATCCGCCGACCATTTGCGCACCCGCTTCACCCACTCGTTGTCCACCGCGCCTATGGCCGGCGGCGGTTCCTGATACACCGACGGCGGCTCGCTCGAAAAATCGGCCGAGCTGTCCGCGTCCTTGACCTTGGTCTCCTGATTGGACTTGATCTCGATCAACCGCCGTGAGGCCAGCTTGTAAGTCCGGTCCGTGTCCAGCCATACTTTGCGCCGGATCGCGTCCCCCACATCGTCCAGCGGCAGCACATCCCCGCGCGTGAACCGTCCTCGCTGCCCGTTCACCGCATGATAGTTGTCGAGTTGCGGCGAGCCCACCCGCAGCGTGATATCCAGATACCGCAAGCGGTTCTTGTGTTGTGATTCGAGCGTGCCCATGGTCGCCGCCACCGTTTGGCTCTCCTCGTCGGTGACCGTGTAATCCATGTAGTAAGGCGGCGGGTCCGCCTTTTGCTTCAACACCGTGAAGTTGCGCTGCAGTTCATCGCTGAGAATGTCGAGCAGCGAAGGAGCAGGAGCAGCGGCCAGCGGAATCGCCCAGCCCAGCGAAAGCGCACAACTAAGAGCAGCGACGAGCGTAACTAGAATGCGGCGCACCAAACATCAGGATACCAAGGCGGACGCCTTCCCGCGCCGGATTCGGACTCTTGGTCCGACTCAACTAGCTCGCGCGAATCAGCTTGCGCCGCACCACGATGCCCATCAAAATCGCCCCGGCGCCCAGAAATGGAATGGTGGAAGGTTCGGGAGTTTCGGCAACACCAGTCACACTGGGAGTGTAACCATTACCCAGCAGGAGCACCCCACAACCGTTACAATCGTTGCCGGACGTGATATCGATCGTCCCCCCGGCGCTTGTCAAATCCGAGGCCAAAACGAGATTGAGATACTGGGCATAACCTGCGCTGGCGAGGCCGATCCCTCCTGGCAAGTAGGGGTTATCCCCCACCGTAGCCGTGAATTCGCCCGACGTCAACGTACCCGTTACATCGACGGAAATGGTCTCAATCGTGTCGACCGAGTTATCAGTTGTAAAGGATCCGATGGCCTCGTTGATCTCCGTACTGTTAGGGAGTTGGAAGTACACGTCGTTAAGAGTCCACACAATATCCGCCATGGCGCAGACGCCGCTCCCTAGCAGTAAACCTAGCCCGATCATCACTCTCGAAATAGCTTTCATTTAGTTCCTCCTGGAACAGAGCTCACTCGCCTTGGCTGGCCTCAGCATGAAGTATGGGCGCAATCAACCTTTGGTGGGGACAAATTCCGCAATAACGGTACTGTTACTGCCATGGCGCGCCCCGCGGGTGGTGAATCGGTGTGAGCACTTTGAGACAGATTCTGAGACAAATTCCTCTCCACGAGCGCGGCAGGTTGTATACTAGGGGCACACTGAAGTTACCCTGGGGTGTATTCTTGTTGCCAGCGCAGGGCGCCCTCACTTTGGGAGCGGAGAAGCGTTGCCACTACGCTCTTGCCCTTCTGGCTTCAGCCCACAAATTCGCGGTCTTTTCGGAGGCTCTATGTTAGCGACTCGATTCATCCGGCGCTTTGCGCTCATCTCTATTGTCGCGGCAGTCTCGTTCCACGACGCCCACGCCCAGTCCGGTTTCGGCAAGGCGCCGACGCCGGCACAGGCCCCATCCAGCAAGCCAGCGCCAGCCGCTTCAGAGCCAGCACCCTCGACACCAGCACCTAGGCAGCGCATGCACCCCGCGCGCCGCAGACCTCGACCCGCCCCAGCCTCGAATAAGGCTGCCAATTAGGACGCGCGATATGGCTGCCAATCGAAGAATCTCCAAACTCTGCGCGATTCTCGCCTTGCTGCCAATCACGCTGCTGGCGCAAGCCGACCGCATCTCAGGTCAGGTGGATCCCAGCCGCCTCCTGCCAGTGGCGGGGAACGTAAACCCGCAGGCCACGCCGGCCTGGGACCAGGGTCCGGTGGATCCCGCGATGAAGCTGAACTACGTCCGCCTGATGCTCAAGCCTTCGGCGGCGCAGCAAACCGCACTCGACCAGTTGCTGCGCGAGCAGCAGACGCCTGGTTCACTGAACTTCCGGAAATGGCTCACGCCCGAGCAGTTCGCCGCAAGGTTCGGTATCAGCCAGGCCGACATCGACAAGATCATCGGCTGGATGCGGTCGCAAGGATTCGACATCATCACAGTTGGCCGCGGCCGGAAGTATATCGCCTTCAACGCCACCGCGCAGCAGATTCAAAGCGCGCTGAAAACGGAGATTCACCATTACCGGGTAAAGGGCGAACTGCACTTTGCGAACGCTACCGACCCCTCGGTTCCGGCGGCCATCCAGCCGCTGGTGCTGAGCTTCATGGGGCTGAACGATTTCAAACCAAAGCCGGCGGTGCGTACGAGCACAGCAGCGAAACCACGTTACACAGACAACAACGGAAACAACGAGCTGGCGCCTGGGGATCTCGCGATCATCTACGATCTGCTCCCGGTGTACAACATGAACAACACGGGTTCGGGGATGAGCATCGCCGTAATCGGGCGAATCGATATTCAGCTCTCCGACATCAACACCTTTCGCTCCAACTTCGGACTATCCGTCAATCCGCCTACACTCGTTCTGGTTCCCGGCTCCGCGGACCCGGGCATGGCTAGCACAGACGACGAAACCGAATCGGACCTGGATCTCGAGTGGGCCGGTGGAATGGCACCGGACGCAACGGTTCTGTTCGTTTATTCCACCGACGTGATCACCTCCGCCACCTACGCGATCGACCAGAACCTGGCGCCCGTAATCACCTTCAGCTACGGGGAATGCGAACTCCTTGCGTCCGGCACCGACGCACAAAGCACCCAAAGCTTAGCCCAGCAGGCCAACGCGCAAGGCATTACCTGGATGGCATCCTCGGGTGACTCCGGTGCGGCAGCGTGCGATAGCCAGCAGGCCCAGAACGGCTTAGCCGTCCAGGTTGAATCATCCGTTCCGGAGATCACTGGAGTGGGCGGCTTGATGTTTAATGAGGGCGGCAGCAACTACTGGAACTCCCAAAACAGCGCCAACGGGTCCTCGGCGACCGGCTATATTCCAGAGACCGTGTGGAATGAGTCTACCGACAGCCAGCTGTCGGCGGGCGGCGGCGGCTTCAGTACTTTCTTTACTCAACCCGCTTGGCAGGTTGGTCCCGGCGTTCAGGCTGGAGTGATGCGCGGGGTACCGGACGTGGCTCTCGCGGCCGCGGATGGCCACGATCCATACATCATCGTCACCGGGGGAAACTTCGAACTTGTAGGGGGAACGTCCGCCGCTACCCCGTCCTTTGCCGCGATGATTCTCCTGCTGAATCAATGGTTGGGAACCAGCGGCCTGGGAAATATCAATCCAACCCTGTACGGCATGGCGCAGAGTACACCCAATGTGTTTCACGACATCACCAACGGCAACAACGCAGTTCCCTGTGTGGCCAACTCTACGGATTGCGGGGCCAGCGGATATT
>Ga0182015_10001476_pt1 | contig 30916 bp, 32 predicted proteins | sample 712P3MmetaG_FD_120478 | JGI IMG/M metagenome (GOLD analysis project Ga0182015, IMG submission 120478) | Permafrost microbial communities from Stordalen Mire, Sweden - 712P3M metaG | ecosystem: Environmental > Terrestrial > Soil > Wetlands > Permafrost | place: Sweden: Stordalen | collected... | reverse complement strand
GATGCGCCAACGTCGTAGCGTGGCGTCGAGATCGTTGGCGAGACCGTCGCGTTCGAGCGCGTCGGCGGTCTCTCGGGGGGTCCAGGTTACGTGTGAACCCTCGACGCCCCCGGCGTCGGCGTCGAGGGCCGAGGCGAATCCGCCCTCGACGGCGAGGTCGGCGAGCACGAACTCGATCGTGTCGACGGCCACGTCGCGCCACTCGGTGTGCTCGGGCCACGCCTTCGCGGCGCGAAGGTAGGCCCGCGCCAGTAGCGCCTGGTCGCTCAGCATTTTTTCGAAGTGCGGCACGTGCCATTCGGCGTCGACGCTGTATCGCGCGAAGCCCCCGCGGAGGTGGTCGTAGATGCCGCGGCGCGACATGGCGTCCAAGGTCTGGCCGACCGCGAATCGCGCACGGGGGTCGTCGAACTCCAACAGGGCCTCGACGTAACTCGGTCGTGGGAACTTCGGTGCGTCGCCGAATCCTCCGTCGGCGTCGAATCGATCCACCAGGTCGTCGCGCAGTCGTTCGCGCGACGCCTCAAGGTCCAGCGCCTCGACGTAGGGCGCGAGGTGGTCGATGAAGCTGACCTCTCGTTCGAGGCCGTTCGAGAGCTCGTTCGCCTGGTGCTCGACGGCGTCGCGACGCTTGGTCCACGCTTCATTCATCGCGTTCAACAGCGTCGTGAAACTGGCCTGGCCGTGACGTTCGACGGGTGGATAGTACGTGCCGGCCATGAAGGGACGTCCGTCGGGCATCAAGAACACCGACATGGGCCAGCCACCGTGGCCGCTCACCAACTGGGTCGCTGCCATGTAGAGCGCGTCCACGTCGGGACGCTCTTCGCGGTCCACCTTGATGGGCACGAAGTGCTCGTTCAACAGCGCGGCGACGTTGGGGTCCTCGAAGGATTCGTGGGCCATGACGTGACACCAGTGACACGCGGCGTAGCCGATGGAGAGAAACACGGGACGATCGCTTGTGGCGGCCTCGACGAGCGAGTCCTCGCTCCAGGTGCGCCACGCTACGGGGTTGTCGACGTGATCCAAGAGATACGAAGATCCAAGTTGGTCTCTGACGTCTCGCAGTAGTGGCATCAAATTTCCTCGAGGCGACCTTAGGCGTTGCGAGGGCGCAGTCGACACTCGCTACTGTGGGCATCGTCACGCGAACGAAAGGAACACCGATGACCGAGCCGCTTCGTTGGGGCATTCTCGGCACGGGGAACATCGCCCACACCTTCGCGAACGACCTCCAGTACATCGACGAAGGCGTGGTCACGGCAGTGGGCTCGAGGTCCCAGTCCTCGGCCGACGCCTTCGGTCAGAAGTTCGGCGCGACGCTGTGCTTCGACTCCTACGAAGCACTCGTCGAATGCGACCAGGTCGACGTCATCTACGTCGCGACGCCGCACCCCTTGCACTTCGCCCACGCGATGCTCGCGCTCGACCACGACAAACCGGTGCTCGTCGAGAAGGCCTTCACGATGAACGCCGCTGAGGCCCGAGAGCTCGTCGCAACGGCGCGCGCGAAGAGTCTCTTCCTCATGGAGGCGATGTGGACGAGATTCCTGCCCCACGTCGCGGCCGTGCGGACACTTATCCAAGGGGGAGCGATCGGTGAGATCGTCACGGTCGAGGCCGATCACGGTCAGTGGTTCGAGCCCGATCCCACGTCACGAATCTTTGACCGCGAACTAGGTGCCGGGGCCCTGCTCGACCTAGGGGTCTATCCGGTGTCGTTCGCCTCGATGGTGCTCGGCGCACCGGATCGTCTCAGCGCGCTCGTCGACCCGGTCGTCGACGGGGTCGACGGACAGACCTCGATGCTCTTGGGCTACGCGAATGGCGCGCACGCGGTCCTCACCTGTACGTTGCGCGCCGCCAGCGCGAATCGGGCCTGCATCACGGGCACCACCGCACGAATTGAGATCGACGGCGTCTTCTACGCACCCTCGGCGTTCACGCTCATCTCGCGCGACGGCGCAGAGCAACGCTATGACTTCCCACGCCAGGGTCGAGGCCTGTACTATCAAGCTCAAGAGGTGGCGCGATGCCTCGGTGAGGGACGCGCGGAGAGCGACGTCATGTCGCTCGACGAGTCCATCGCGATCATGGCGACGATGGATCGCGTGCTGGAGCATCTGTATGACTCGACGAGCTAGCGCTCGCGCACCTCGTGTCCCAAAGACCGTCGGACGGGTCGAAAAATGCGCCGGCCACCGGATTTTGCGATTCGACCGTGCTACGTTTTCGGGCGGACGTTGCAATCACCGGACGTTCGAGAAGTAATCAAAAAATCTGGCATCGTGAGGTGCCACTGAGCGGTTGGGGAGAAGAATGAATTTTAAAAAGGGAAGAGCCCTCGCGGCCATTACCTTGGCGGGGACGTTCGTCGTGTTGGCAGTTCCGACCGTGAGTTCGGCGGCGGGCACTGTGTCCACATCGACGTTCAACCCGAATTACACGACAATGGCGGACTTGACCGCAATTGCTGCTGCGGGTAAGGGCGGCATTGGGGTCATATTGCCGGACGAAGTCTCGTCGGACCGATACGTCGAATTTGACGCACCGAACTTGACGACGGCGCTCACCGACGCGGGCCTCCCGCCCGCTGATCTGAGCGTACAAAACGCCCTGGGTGTGGACGCGAACGAGATCAGCATCGCTGAAGGCGACATCGCCTCGGGCGACAAGGTGCTCATCATGGACCCGCTGGACGCACCGACCGGCATCACCATTGAGAAGGCCGCGAAAAAGCACGGGGTCAAAGTCATTGACTACGACCGTCTTACGACCGGTGGTTCTGCCCAGTACTACGTGAGTTTCGACAACACCGCGGTGGGCGCGCTCATCGGCAACGGTGAGCTTTCGTGCCTCACGTCGTGGAAGATCAAGAACACTCTCATGTACGTCATGAACGGCAGCACCACGACGGACAACAACGCCGTGCTGTTCGCGCAGGGTTACGACGCGGTGCTCAACAAGGCGGGCTACAAGGCCTCCGTCGGTGGTAAGGGTAACGCGAAGACCATCAACGAGACCGGAACGGGCACCTGGACGCCGTCGGTCGCGTTGACGCAGTTCCAAGGCGCGTACGCCAAGAACCCGAAGATCAACGCGGTCCTCACGCCGAACGACGAGAACGCCGCACCGATCATCTCGTACTTGCAGAAGAAGGGTCTGAAGCCGGACACGATTCCGTTCACGGGACAAGACGCCACGTTGCTCGGTTTCCAGAACATCATCTCTGGCTACCAGTGCGGCACCGTGTACAAGCCGATCTGGTTGGAGGCTCAGGCCGCCGCTTCGTTGGCCCTGTACCTGCGCGACGGCAAGACACCGCCAATGGGGCTCGCGAACGGTACGACGACCGACCCGGTGTCAAAGCGCAAGGTACCCTCGGTCCTCTTGAAGGCCACGTGGGACACGCCAGCGTTGGTGCAGTCGACGGTCATCGCGAACGGTGTCATCAACGCGGTTGCGTTGTGCACCAACGCGAAGCCAGCGGTGACGGGTGACTCTCTCCCGACGTACGCGGCAGACTGCAAGAAGTACCACATTTCATAAGTAAGTAAGTAAGTAAAAGGTCAACCCCATGTCCGAGTCCGTTTCTGGAGAGCCCGCCAACGCGGGCGCCGTAGCGGACTCGGACGTGGGAATTGACCCGTCGATGCTTCTCAGCCTGCGAGGAGTCTCGAAACATTTTGGCGCCGTCCAGGCCCTTCGACACGTCGATCTTGACGTTCCCGCTGGGCAAGTCACCGCACTCGTCGGTGACAATGGTGCGGGAAAGTCCACGCTCATCAAGACGATTGCCGGAATCCACGAGCCTTCGAGTGGAGCGAAATATTGGAACGGTCAAAAGGTCGACACCCACACGCCGAAGGACGCGGCAAATCTCGGCATCGCTACCGTGTATCAGGACCTGGCCCTCTGTGACAACCTCGACATCGTCGCCAACATGTACCTGGGCTTCGAAGCAACGAAGCACGAGATTCTCGATGAGATCACCATGGAGAAGCGAACGGAACAGACGCTGAAGGACCTTTCGGTCACCACGGTGCACTCTGTTCGCCAACTCGTGGGCTCTCTCTCCGGGGGTCAACGTCAGTCCATCGCCGTGGCGCGCGCGGTGATGCGCGACGCGAAGTTGGTCATCATGGACGAACCCACTGCCGCTCTCGGTGTGACGCAGACCGCCCAGGTCCTGCAACTGATCACGACCCTGGCGTCTCGGGGCATCGGTGTACTCGTGATATCGCACAACCTCAATGACGTGTTCGAAGTGGCCGATCGGATCGCGGTCATGTATCTCGGCACGTTGGTCAGCAGCGGTCCCGTCGCCAACTACTCGATGTCGAGCGCCGTTGACCTGATCACTACCGGCGTCGTCTCGCGCGCCGCATAACTTGAATCTGACAAGCCCCATCATCCGCGAAAGAGTCTTCCTTGTCTACGTCCTCTGACCCAACGCCCGGCGCGATAGAGATACCGAAGCCGTCGCTCAATGCTCGATTGACGGGCCTTATCGGTCCGGACGTAGGTATCGTTCCGGTGCTCATCGCTCTGGTCGTCCTCGTCATCTATTTCGACATTCGAAGCTCGGTGTTTCTTTCGGCGATCAACGTCACCAACCTTTTCATTCAGGCGATTGTCTACATCTTCCTCGGTATGGCTGAGGTCTGGCTCCTGCTGTTGGGTGAGATCGACCTGTCGCTCGGGTGGGTCGCCGGTGCGAGCGGCTCCATTGCGGCGATCTACACCAACATCCAGTACGGCTGGCCGTGGTGGGCCGCCTTCCTCGCGGCATTGGTGGTCTGCACGGGAATCGGAGCCTTGTGGGGCATCATCGTCGTGAAACTGAAGTTGCCGTCATTCATCGTCACGCTCGCCGGCAGTTTCATCGTCGAAGGCGCCCTCCTCTACGTCCTCGACCACGTGTTCGACGGAGGCGGGGCACCGATTCAGAGCAGCGTGCTGAACGACCTCACTTTTGGAAACCTCACGCCGACGTGGAGCTGGATCTTCGTGATCGCGGTCATTGCGATTTCGGCGGCGATCATGATCACTCGAGAACGGGCGCGCCGCGCCGCCGGTCTCAGGGTCGCACCGTTCTACCGGATCGTCGTCAAGTTGGTCGCGCTGACCGTGTTGAGCGTCGCGGCCGCACTGCTCTTTAACGTGAATCGTGGGTCGTTCAACGTGGTCTCTGAGGGAATGCCCTTTGCGGTGCCGTTGGTCTTTGCGGTGCTCGCGATCTACTCCTTCGTTTTGGCTCGCACTAAGTTCGGTCGCTACATGTACGCCATCGGCGGCAACAGCGAAGCGGCCCGTCGCGCCGGCATCCCGGTGGACCGCTACCGCGTCTACGCCTTCATGCTCGGCGGATTCACCGCGGGTATCGCCGGGCTGTTCTACGTGTCGCGCCTCGGTGGCTACTCCTCCAGTTCGACGGACCCTTCGGTCGTGCTCTACGCGGTCGCCGCCGCCGTGATCGGTGGCACGAGCCTGTACGGGGGTCGAGGCAAGATGACCTACCCGGTCGTGGGTGGCGTCATCTTGGCCGTCATCAACAACGGGCTCGTACTCATTCAGATCTCGACGACGATGGTCTACGTGATCACCGGCGCCGTGCTCTTGGGTGCGGTCACCGTCGACTCGTTGGCCCGCAAGAGTCAAACGCTGCTGAAATAGCTCCTTAGCCGGCGACACCTAAAAGAGATGCTCCAAGGCGTCGCGACGAATCTTGCCGTTGGCCGTACGCGGAATCGCGGTGACGAATCGGATCTCCTTGGGCTTGGCCCAGGGACCGATCCGTTCGTCGGCGACTGAACGCACCGCGTCCTCGCTGACGGACCCGTCGCTCACAATCAGTGCCACGACTCGCTGTCCCCAGTCTTCGTCCTCGAGACCGGTGACCGCCACGTCACGCAGACCGGGGATCGCGGCCAGCGCGAACTCGAGCTCTTCGGGCCAGAGCTTCTCGCCGCCCGTGTTGATGACGAAACCCAACCGACCCTTCACCGAGACCCGCCCGTCCACGACGGCACCGGCGTCACCAGTGGGGAACCAATCGGGGCGTCCGTCGGGTCCGGTGACCAATGGCTTCGCAGCATCGCGATAGGAGCGAAAGAGCGTCGGCGTGCGCACGCAGATCTCTCCGTCGACGCTCGCGACCTCGACGCCCGGGAGCGCCACGCCGTCATAGACGACGCCCGACCCGGTCTCGGTCATGCCCCACGTCGCGATCACGTTCTCGGGCCGCACCGTCGGGGGGCGTCCTCCGCCGAGCAACACGGCGTGAAAGCCGCTCAGGTCGTGACGGGCGAGTTGCGTTCGAACGACCGAGACGTGGGTCGCCCCGTGTCGCGCCCCGGCTTCGAGATCCTCGCCGTCGCCCCACAGCAACGTGGCGTCACTCAACACCCCCCGCAAGATGACGGCGAGACCGCCGATGTGACAGGCCGGGAGACAGGGCAGCCAGATCGGGGGTGCTTCAGCGCGAAGGGTCGACTGCGTCAGTTCGGCGCTGGCGCGCAGGGCCGTCCAAGTCAGTTCAACCGCTTTGGGCTCACCACTGGATCCCGAGGTCAACATGACCACGCCGATCTCGTCGTCGACGGGGATGCCGTTCGCCAACGCCGTCTGGCCGTCGCCGTCGCGCACCGCCGTCGCGCCGAGGCGGGTCAACTCCTCGAGACGTCGACGCGGTGACGACCGTCGGTCCAAGACGCAAAAGGCGACCCCGGCGTCGACCGACTCTCGAATCGCGCGTTCGAGTTCAGGTCCGAGCTCGAAATCGAGCGCGAGTAGGGAGGTCACAGGGACGAGACTACGTGGCTCGCCACGAGCACTACGCCCGTCGTCTCCAAGGTTCTCGAGTCGCCCCCGGTAGCGTGGGGACCATGGAAGAGACCGTTATCCAAGGTTCACCGATTGATCCCGTTGAGGAGTTCCGCTCCTGGCCGGCGCCCGAGTGGCAGCGTGCCGGCGAGTTCGCCGACATCATCTATGAGGTCGCCGACGGCATCGCGCGCATCACAATCAATCGCCCCCAGGTGCGCAACGCCTTTCGTCCCCAGACACTCTTCGAGCTCTCGCGCGCCTTCGAACAGGCGCGCGACAACGTGACGGTCGGCGTCATCATCCTGACCGGCGCCGGTCCGGACGCGTTCTGTTCCGGGGGAGACCAGAGCATCCGTGGCGACGATGGCTACATGGGAGACGACGACGTCGCGCGCCAGGGCGTCGGACGGCTCAACGTCCTGGACCTCCAGATTCAGATCCGCCGTCTGCCGAAGCCGGTGATTGCCCAGATCGCGGGCTACGCCATCGGCGGCGGGCACATCTTGCACTTGGTCTGCGACCTTTCGATCGCGGCCGACAACGCGCGTTTCGGTCAGACCGGACCGAAGGTCGGCTCCTTCGACGGCGGATACGGGTCGTCGTTGCTGGCGCGAACGATCGGCGTCAAGCGCGCCAAGGAGATCTGGTTCCTCTGTCGTCAGTACGACGCCACCCAGGCGCTCGACTGGGGACTCGTCAATACCGTCGTCGACCTCGACCTCCTCGAGACCGAGACCGTGGCGTGGTGTCGTCAGATCCTGACGCTGTCACCGATCGCGCTGCGCATGTTGAAGGCCGGGTTCAACGCGGCCGAGGACGGTATGGCCGGCATCCAACAGTTGGCCGGCGACGCGACGATGCTCTTCTACATGTCCGAAGAGGGTCAAGAAGGCCGCAACGCCTTCGTCGAACACCGCAAGCCAGATTTCTCGAAGTTCCCCAAGCGTCCATGAGCGAGGCGCCCGGGTCGTTTCGGCGATGGGTGCTCGCGGCGCGCCCGCGGACCCTGCCGGCGGCGATGGTGCCGGTCATCGTGGGTGTGACCCTGATTCGACCGCGCACGATCAACTGGGGGAACTCAGCCCTTTGTCTCGTCGTGGCGCTCGCGTTGCAGGTCGGCACGAACTACGCGAACGACTACTCCGACGGCATTCGCGGCACCGACGAGGTGCGGGTCGGGCCGTTTCGATTGACGGCGTCGAAGCTTGTTGCCGCCTCCACGGTGCGAAACGCCGCCTTCGCGTCATTCCTCTTCGCCGGTGTCACGGGACTACTCCTCGCGTCACGAACGTCGTGGTGGCTGGTGGCGCTCGGTGCCACCGCGATATGCGCCGGCTGGTTCTACACCGGGGGACCGCGGCCCTACGGCTACTACGGATTCGGTGAGCTCTTCGTCTTCGTCTACTTCGGCCTCGTGGCGACCGTGGGCACCGCGTACGTGCAACACCTGACGATCCCGAGTCGATCCTGGTGGCTCGGCGTCGCGGCGGGCTTCATGGCCTGCGCCTTGCTCGAAGCGAACAACCTTCGCGACGTCGAGGGCGACCTGTTGTCGGGCAAGAGGACATTGGCCGCACGAATGAACCGCGGACGAGCACCGTGGCTCTTCGCGACCTGTGTGGTTGGCGTGCTGGTTGGCGTGGCGGGCGCCGGGCACAGCGTGGTGGGTATTGTCGCGGTCCTGCTCTACATCCCGGCGCTGCGGCTGGCCTTCTCGAAGAAGAAGGGGCGCGAACTGTTGCCGATGTTGAAGTACTCGGCCCAAGCACAGTTGCAACTCGGGGCGTTACTCGCGCTGGTGCTGATCTTCAGGATCGGCGTGTGAAGTCCGCGACCTGATCGGCACACCGTTGCGGCTGTTCGAGATGGGCGGCGTGATGCGCGTCGGTGACGAACTGCGCCCTCCCGACCTCGACGGTCTCGGCGATGGCCGTCGCCTCGAGACGGAACTTCTGATCGAGCTCTCCGGCCAGGGCCAACGTCGGCACCGAGAGGGATTTCAGCTCCGGCGCGAGCCAACGTTGGGTTCCCGCGCCCGCGAGTCGCAGCGAGCCCGCCAGTCCGGCGGCGTTCGCGCTTCGCGCCGCGCGCTCGAGTGGGTCCTTCGGAAGGGAGGCGAACATCTCGCGCGCGAGCCACTCGTCGAGGAAGGCCTCGGGGCCGATGGTCTCGATGCGTTGGGCGAGCTCGTCGTCGCTGCGGCGTCGCTCCTGGCGATCGACTTCGTCTTCAATACCCCGGCTCGCGCCCAATACGACCAACCGGTTCAGGCGAGCGGGATAGTGGAGCGCGAAATGCAGGGCGACGCGCGCACCGAATGAGTAGCCGCCCAACGTGAATGGATCATGAGGGAGGACGTCGGCGAGGAGATCGGCGGTCTCCTCCAGTGTCGCGAGTATTGCCGCGTTCTCGCCGTGTCCCGGCAGGTCGATGGTCATCACCTCGTTCGTTCCTGCCAGAATGGACCGGAACTGATGTGCCGAGTCCTTGGTCTGCGTGAAGCCGTGGAGCCATACGAGTACAGGGCCCGCGCCGCGACGTTGCATACCGAGGAGTGACATTGCCAGAGAGCGTACCGAGCGCGAGTGAAGTGCAGGCCACGTACGCCGCGACGTTGTTCGACGAGTGGATCCGGCTCGGGCTTCGCGACGTCGTGCTCTGTCCCGGCTCTCGATCGACGCCGCTCGCCCTCGCGTGCACATCTCGGACCGAACTACGCGTGCACGTTCGAATCGATGAACGCAGCGCCGGGTTCTTCGCGATCGGGCGCGCCCTGGCGACGCATGAACCGGTGGCGATTGTGGTGACGAGTGGCACGGCGGCGGCCGAACTGCACGCGTGCGTGGCCGAAGCCTCCAAGGCCTCGGTGCCGCTGCTGGTACTCACCGCCGATCGACCGCCCGAACTCCACGGCGTCGGTGCACCGCAGACCATCGACCAACACAAGCTCTTCGGTAACTTGGTCCGTCTCTTTGAAGACCCCGGCACCGCCCGGGCGGAGTACGCCACCGCGTGGCGAGGTCTCGCACAACGCCTCTGGGACGCAGCGAAACAACGCCCGGTGGCATCGGGCAGTCCCGGTCCGGTCCACTTGAACGCCGCGTTCATCGAACCACTGGTCGCGGAGCCGTTCGCGCTGCCCGCTGCTTCGGTGCCGAGGTCGCGCACCATCGGGGGGACCGCCAACAGAGCTGACTTCGAGGATTTACGCGTGTTGTGCGTCGCCGGTCACGGCGTCTCGGCCCAGATGGTCGACGACTGCGTGTCGTTGAATTGGGCGGTGGTGGGCGACGCCACGGCGCTCGGCACGATTGCGTACTTCGATTCGCTCCTTCGTGACGCGCGGTTCGCCGATCACGTCCGGCCCGACGTGGTCGTGCGCCTCGGCGGTCTGCCCGCCTCGCGGGCGCTCCAAGAGCGCCTCCGCGTATGGCGGGTGCGTACGGTCGGGTTCAGTGGCGCGGGCTTCGTCTCGGACCCCGATCGACTCGTGACCGATCGCTTCTTCGGTGTACCAGATCCCCTTCGCGAACCCAAGGCGGACGGTGAGTACGTGCGGCTCTGGAACGAGGCCTCGACGCAGGTGAGCGCGTGGTTGGCGAACCTCGACCAGGACGACGCGCTGAACGAACTCTCAGTTGCGCGATGCGTCGTCGACGTGAGTTCACGACTGGACGTACCACTCGTCATCGGATCATCGATGCCCGTTCGCGACGTCGAGTGGTGGACGCCCGCCCGTAGCGCGCCCACGTATTCCAACCGCGGCGTGAACGGCATTGACGGTGTGGTGTCCACCACGCTCGGCGTGGCGGTCGGTGCACGCGCCATCGGACTGATAGGTGACATCACGATGCTGCACGACGTGTCGGCGTTGGTCGACGGATTGGGAGACGAGGACGGCACCTGCGCGCTCGTCGTCGCCGATAACCGCGGCGGAGGTATCTTCTCCTTCCTGGCCCAGCGCGGCGCGGTGGACGACGAGCGCTTCGAACAGCTCTTTGGGACGCCACGCGCCCTCGACCTCGTCGCGATTGCGACGGCCTTTGGTCACGAGAGCCTGCGTGTGACCACTCGTTCGCAGCTCCGCGCCGCGCTCGACGCGGCGTTGGACCGCGCCGGGCTGACGGTGATCGTGGCCGACGTGCCGTCGCGCGACGAGAACGTGCGACTCCACGACGAATGGAATGAGAAAGTGAAGAGCATTCTCGAAGGCGTGCGGTGATCGCGACGCTTCCGAGTTCGTTGCTGGCCGCGCTGCCGATCGCCGTCGCGGCCGGCTTCGTCTCGTTCATATCGCCGTGCGTCCTGCCGCTTCTCCCGGGCTATTTAGCGTTCCTCAGTGGTGCCGCCGGCTCTCTCGAGGGACGATCGGGCCGCGGGCGCGCGGTAGTCGGATCGGTCGCGTTCATCCTCGGTTTCGCCATCGTCTTCGTGAGTCTCGGCGCGCTCTTCGGAGGCCTCGGGGCGTCGCTCAAGGACCACCAGCGGGGCCTCGCGATCGTGTTCGGTGCGGTGACGATCCTCCTGGGGATGTTCTTCGCGGGGTGGTGGCCGTCGAAAATGCTGAATCGGGAACGTCGGATTCACTACCTGCCCCGAGCCTCGATCATCGGCGCGGGCGCTCTGGGTTTCTTTTTCGCACTCGCTTGGACGCCGTGCATCGGGCCAACCCTCGGCGCGATCCTGGCACTGGCGGCGAATTCGGGCGCGACCGCGCTGCGCGGATCGATCCTCGCGTTCTTCTACTGTCTCGGTCTCGGCATTCCGTTCGTCGTCGCGGCGCTCGCGACCGAATGGGTGACGACCGCGTCGTCGTGGTTGCGCCGCCACCAACGCGCCATCGGTCGCATCGGTGGTGCGATGCTCATCGTGATCGGGGTGCTCGAAGTGTCGGGCGCGTGGCATTCCTTCGTCATCTGGTTGCAAGTGAACTTCCCGTCGACCAACGCATATTTGTAGACGTGGTCGCCTCGTAGACTGGGTCGATGAAACTACGTGACGACTGGGAGTTTCGGGGCTTGGTGCACCAGAGCACGGACGACAAGATTCTTGACCGCCTCTCGGCCGGCGGTGTCACGGCCTACATCGGTTTCGACCCATCGGCCGCCTCCTTGCACCTCGGTCACCTCATGCCGATCTGCACGCTTCGTCGCCTCCAGCTCGCCGGGAACCGCCCGATTGCCCTGGCCGGAGGAGGCACCGGGTTAATCGGTGACCCAAGTTTCAAGGCGGTCGAACGACCACTTCTGACGGTCGAACAGATCGAGAACAACCTGGTGGGGATCCGTGAACAGCTGGGGCGCTTTCTCGACTTCTCCGCGGGAGCCAGCGCCACCCAGGCGCTCCTGTTGAACAACGCGGACTGGCTCACGACCGTGCCATTGACCGACTTCTTGCGCGACGTGGGCAAGCACTTCACCGTGAACCAGATGATCGCCAAGGACATCGTGAAGAGCCGACTCGACCGCGACGACGTCGGACTCTCCTTCACCGAGTTCTCCTACATGCTGTTGCAGGCCTATGACTTCTTGCGCCTCAACCTCGATCACGACTGCACGCTGCAGCTCGGGGGATCGGACCAGTGGGGCAACATCACGGTCGGCACGGAACTGGTGCGCAAAGTGACCGGCCAGAGCGCCGACGGCGTCACGACCCCGTTGTTGTTGCGCGCCGACGGCCAAAAGTTCGGTAAGTCCGAAGGCGGCAACGAGAACGTGTGGCTCGACGCCTCGATGACCTCGCCCTTCGCGTTGCACCAGTTCCTCTTGAACGCCGACGACGTGGCCGCGCCGGCGACACTTCGCTACTTCACGTTCCTCGATCACGAGACGATCCTCGAACTGGACGAGGCCACGCGCAGTGTCCCGCAAGAACGCCGGGCCCAGCGCGCCGCGGCGAACGCCATCGTCGCCATGGTCCACGGTGAAGACGCGGCCGCCAGAGCTGAACGCGCCGGGGAGGCACTGTTCACCGAGACCATTGCCGAGCTCGACGAAGCGACGCTGTTGCAGGTCGTCGCCGACGCGCCGTCGTCGAAGGTCGCGCGCTCCGAACTCGACGCCGGCATCGACGCCGCCGACCTCGTGGTGCGCGCGGAACTGGCGACGTCGTTGGGCGAGGCGAGGCGTTTCATCGAGCAAGGCGGCGTCTACGTCAACAACGTTCGGGTGGAGGTCGGCGCGACGGTGAACGCCGACCAGTTGCTGCACGGTCGCTACGTGATCCTTCGTCGTGGCCGGCGTCAAATGCACCTCGTGGTCGCTGCGTGATCCGGCGCGTCGCGACGCTGCTCGCGACGGGCCTGCTGCTCTGTGCGTGCGGAACCGTCACCGCGAGCACGGCCATGTCCGGCTGGGTGAAACAGAGCGGCTTCAAGAGCAACGCCGAGTCGCTCTTTCACGACGTCAAGAACTCCGCCAAGGACCTACACAACGTGGGGCTGTCGAGCAACGACCTCCACACGTTCTGCAACGTGCTCTTCGTCGACGACGGCTCGATGCAGTCATCGCTGCCGACGCCTGATCGTCAGGCGACGAACCTGCTGAACCAGGCCTATCGCGACTTCGCGACCGCGGCCGTCGAGTGCTACAGCGCCATCGCGGTGCCAGGCGATCGGGCGAAGTCGCTGGCGAACCTGAGTCGCGGCGCCGCGGTGTTCGCCGAGGCCAGGGCGCGCGTGGCGGTCGCGAGTTAAGAAGCGTCTAAGAAGTCGGCGGACGTAGATCGATTTCGAGACGCAAGATGCCGTCTTCAAGGGAGGCCGTCGCGTCGCCCAACATCGCGAAGTCTTGGAAGTCCAGATTGGCCGCTTCAATGAAGCGTTGACGTTCGGGTCCCTCGACCGGAGGGAATCCTCGTCGTTTGACTGCGTCGGCTCGTTCGCGAAATCGAAGCACCATCTCGTTGGGGTCAAAGGCTGAGCTCACATCGCGATGATAGGGGCTTCAAACCAGTTTCCTCTTGGTATCATGGATTCTCGACTCAGTACTCCTGGGTTGAGGTCGCCGCCAGCTATGGCCCGCGGCCAGTGAGGAGTGGACGTGAAAAAAGGCCGCCATCGTCGGTTTGTTGAAGCCCGCGAACTCAAACGCTCCACCGGACCCCGCGCCACGACCTGTGTGGAGTGCGGCGCAGCGCCCGAAGACGTCCACGCCGAGTGGTGTCTCGCCGAAGAGGACCGCTACGACGAAATCCTGGGCTCCCTGCCGCGTACCCAGTTCAACGAAGAGGACCCGCTCGCTGCTGAGGGTTAGGCCCTTTTTCGCATGACGGGGTGAGGCAGGCGCGTACCTTTGGGTTGCGCCGAACGCTTGTTCATGTACGCCAGCAACTGGTCGTAGACGTGTTGGCCGACCATGGCCACCAACTCTTCGGACATCGAGTCGACGACCCGGTCCTTGCCGATGAAGGCCGCGGGGTCCTCGGTGCACCACCAGTGGAAGTCGGCGCCGCCCGCGCCCCAGTGACTCCGGTTCCACTGCGAGATGCGCGTGATGACGTGACCGTTGTCCTCGACCTCGTCGTCACGTCGCAGCGGCAACTGCCAGCAGACCTCGGGCTTCAACGGGATGTAGCTCTCCTCGTTGTCGATCGCCATGACGTGTAACGCGCAGCCCGGGCCGCGGTGAAAGTCCGGTCGGTTGAGAAAGATGCAGGCGTCCTGGACGAGCCGGGTGACGATCTCGCCGTTCTTCTTCACGCGGGTCGTTCCCTGGCGGCCCTTGGACTTGAACTGCCACTGGTCGGCAGTGAGGCGCTTGGCCGCCTTCTCGACGCGCCTTTGGTCCTTTTCGTCCGTGAAATGCGCCCCGTAGCTGCAACAGCCCTGGACCAGTTCGGGGGTGGCCTCGGTCAAGACGCCCTGGCAGCCCGCGCCGAAGATGCACTTCCAGTTGCTCTCGAGGAACGTCACGTCGAACATCCAGGTGCGCATTCGCTTGGTGTCTTCGAAACTGATCCATTCGTGGGCGTCAGAGGGTATGGAACTCACGCAAAATAACTTACAACGTGTAAAAGTTCTACTGAACCCTTACACTTGGGACATGACTACCGTCGACACCTTCGAAGTACTCACCTTGACCGACGAGGCTCGCAACGTCGTCACCGATGCCCTCAACGCCGAAGAGCACTCCGAGACGCTGGCGCTCTACGTCGAGGTGACGGGCACGCGCGGCGCCGGCTACTCCTACGACCTCTACTTCTCGGACCGCGCCGACGCGCCGGAAGGTGCCGCGGTCGGCAGTGACGGTGGCGTCACCATCGTCATACCGCCCAAGAGCGTCGAGCGGCTGCGCGGGAGTCGACTGGAGTTCGCCAGCGAGGGCGGCGGGGGATTGGTGCTCGTGAACCCGAACGTGCCCACGCCCGAAGAGATCAATCCCGGTGTGCCGGCCGACATCCTTGCGCTCGGCATCGAAGGTCCACTCGCGCTGACGGCGATCGAGGTCCTCGAGTCAAGTGTCAACCCGGCGATCGCGTCCCACGGCGGACGTGCCGACCTCATCGCGATGGACGAAGAGAAGAAGGTCGCCTACCTGAAGCTCTCGGGCGGATGTCAGGGATGCGCGATGAGTCAACTCACCCTTTCCCAGGGCATCGAGACCCAACTGATCGAGGCCATCCCGGAACTCAGCGGCGTCGTCGACGTCACCAATCACGCGTCGGGCGAGAATCCCTTCTACGCCAAAGATTAAGTAGTCGTTGGGTCGTTCTAGAATTACCTGATGTTGCGCTTCCTCACGGCCGGAGAGAGTCACGGCCCTTCCCTGAGCGTGATCGTCGAGGGCCTGCCCAGTGGTCTCGCGATTGGCGTCGAGGAGATCGCCGACGAACTGGCGCGACGTCGACTCGGCTACGGACGAGGACCCCGGATGCGCTTCGAGCGCGACGAACTGCGACTCATCGGCGGCGTGCGCCACGGGCGTACGCTCGGCTCCCCGGTCGCGGTCGAGATCCTCAACTCCGAGTGGCCCAAGTGGGAACAAGAGATGTCGGCCGCCCCGGGCACGCCCGCGCAGAAGCAGACGAAGCCGCGACCCGGTCACGCCGACTTGGCCGGCATGCAGAAGTACGCCTTCGACGACGCGCGCGACGTCCTGGAGCGCGCCAGCGCCCGAGAGACCGCAGCGCGCGTGGTTGCCGGTGCACTCGCCAAGTCGCTCCTCTCGACGATCGGCGTGGTGATCATCAGCCACGTCATCCGCATCGGGGAGGCGGCGACGCCCGACAACCTGCGACCGCTGCCCGGTGACCTCGACGCGATCGACGATAACGAGGTCCGCTGTTTTGACGCGACGAGCGCCGCGGCCATGGTGAAGGCGATCAAGGCCGCCGCCAAGCTCGGCGACTCCCTCGGCGGCACCGTCGAGGTCATCGCCTACGGCGTGCCGGTCGGACTGGGCAGCCACGTGCACTGGGACCGCAAGTTGGACGGCTTACTCGCCGGCGCGTTGATGAGCATCCAGGCAGTAAAGGCCGTCGAGATCGGTGACGGATTCGCGCTGGCGGCGCTGCGCGGCAGTGTCGCGCACGACGCCATCGCCGTCGACGACTCCTTCGACCAGGGCGGTGGCTTCATTCGTCGCACCGACCACGCCGGCGGCACGGAGGGTGGCATCTCCTCGGGTGCGCCCATCATCGCCAAGGTCGCGATGAAGCCGCTCTCCACGCTGAACCGTCCGGTCTTAGAGACCGTGGACGTCGTCACGCGCGAAACGGCGGTCTCGTTCAAGGAGCGCACCGACGTGACGGCGGTCCCGGCGCTGGGGGTCGTCACCGAGGCCATGATGGCCCTGGTCGTGGCGAACGAGGCGTTGCGCAAATTCGGCGGTGACTCGGTCGAGGAGTTCACGCGCAATCATGCGTCCTACATCGCCAATCTCGGCTCGACCTCATCGGCCGCCCGTCCGCAGTAGCGATGGGTCATCTCGTCCTCGTGGGACTTCCGGGCGTCGGCAAGACGACGCTGGCCCGAGCGCTCGCCGAGCGCTGGCGTACCGAGGTCCTCGACACCGACGACATGTTGGCGACGGCCGTGGGCACCTCGGCCGCGCAGTTCCTGCGCGCAGAAGGGGAGACGACGTATCGATCGCGCGAGCTCGACGCGTTGCGGAGTGCCCTCGCCGACGGCACCGACGCGGTCGTCGCGACCGGTGGCGGGATCGTCTGTTCGCTGGGCGCGCGCGAGGTGTTGCGTGATGAGTTCACACTCTGGCTCGACTGTGACGACGACGTCATACTCACCCGTCTCGGTGACGTCGATCGACCGTTGCTCTCCGATGACCCGACCACGTCACTGGCTCGGCTGCGCGCCGAGCGAGAGGTGTGGTACGACGAGGTCTCGCGCGCGCGCATCGACACGTCGACGTCTCTCGACGACGTCGTCGCGCGCGTCACGCACGAAGTCGATAGGTTGACCCGATGAACGTGAGCGTGGAACTCGGGGAGCGCTCCTACGACGTGGTCCTCGCCGAGGGCGCGCGACACCAGCTCGCCGCGCTCATCGCCGCGCGCGCGCCACGCGCCCGGGTCGCGGTGATCGTCACGACGCCGTCGATTGCCCAACAGGCCTGGTTCGACGTGACGAGCGGGATCGAACAACACGTGCTCACGGTGCCCGACGGGGAGGCGGCGAAGTCGCTCGACGTGCTCGAGGTGCTCTTGGAAGAGGTGGCGCAGTTCGAACTCTCACGCAGTGACGTACTCGTGGGCGTCGGGGGCGGCGCCTTGACCGACCTCGCCGGCTTCGCCGCCGCGTCGTACCTGCGCGGTATCGCCCTCGTCCAGATTCCGACGTCGCTCGTGGGACAGGTGGACGCCGCCATCGGTGGCAAGACCGGCGTCAACCTGCGTTCGGGCAAGAACCTCGTCGGCGCGTTCCACCAACCGATCGGTGTCCTGTGCGACTTCGAGACGATCGCGACGTTGCCGGAGCGCGAACGTCTTGGCGGCCTGGGCGAGGTGGCCAAGTGCTGGCTCTTGGAGGGCGGCTTCGCCGCGGAGCTGAGTGACGTCTCGCTGCACGACCTCATCGTGATGTCCGTGACGTTGAAGGCCGCGATCGTCAGTGCCGATGAACACGAGGGCGGTCGGCGCGCGCTCTTGAACTACGGCCACACGCTCGCCCACGCGCTGGAAAAGGTCGCGCTGGCGCGCGACAGTGACGAGCTGCGACACGGCGAAGCGGTCGCGATCGGTCTGGCCTTCGCCGTTCGATTGGCCGAGGCGATGGGTCGGGTCGACGCCGACGAGATTCGCCGCCACGACGAGGTGCTGGACTCCTTGGGACTCAACCGCCGTATACCCGAGCACTTTCCCACGTCGTCGCTGCTCGAGGCCATGGCGCACGACAAGAAGGCGCATCATGATTTGACCTTCGTGCTCGCGGGCGCCGAGGGATTCGAGACCGTCACCCAAGTCGACCCACAACTCGTGAGCGTCGTGTTAGAAAACTTTCGGGGAGAACTATGAGCAACGAGATTCTGCTGTTATCGGGACCGAACCTCGACCTCCTGGGCACGCGCAACCCCGAGATCTACGGGACGACAACGTTGGCGCAGCACGTCGGGCGTTTCTCTGCACTCGCGAACGAGGCCGGATTCAGTGTCCGTCACGTGCAGTCGAACTTCGAGGGTGATCTCATCGAAGCGGTGCACGGGGCGCGCGAGACGGCGGTGGCGATCGTGATCAACGCCGGAGCCTTGACGCACTACTCGTGGGCGCTGGCCGATGCTCTGGACACCTTCGTCGGCGTGAAAGTCGAAGTGCACATTTCCAATCCCGCGGCCCGCGAGCCGTTTCGCCACCTGAGCACGCTGGCCGGTTCGGTCAGCGGCACCGTGGCCGGCTTCGGGGCCACCAGCTACGAACTGGCGCTCGACGCCGTCCGCCGATTGACGTCGACGTCCGCGTAATCGAGCGCGTAGGGGCGTTGCCTAGAATGGGCAACGCACGAATCGCGAAAGGTCGCTCCACCCATGCCTGCAATTTCAACGTCGGACATAAAGAACGGCATCACGATAAAGCTCGACGACGGCCTCTTCACGGTCATTGAGTTCCAGCACGTCAAGCCGGGCAAGGGCGGCGCGTTCGTGCGCACCAAATTGCGCAACGCCCGATCGGGCGCCGTGATCGAGCGCACGTACCGTTCCGACGAACGCCTCGAGCAGGCGATGATGGACAAGCGCGACACCCAGTACCTCTACCGTGACGGCGACGACTACATCTTCATGGATCAGTCGACCTACGACCAAGTACCGGTGTCCTCCAAGAGCCTGGGTGACGCGGCGAACTTTCTCAAAGAGACCGGCAAAGCCATGTTGATCCTGCACGACGACGAGATCATCGGCGTGGAACTGCCCGCGTCGGTCGAATTGACGATCGCGCAGACCGAACCAGGCATCCAGGGTGACCGCGTGTCCGGCGCGCGCAAGTCCGCGACGCTCGAGACCGGACTCGTCGTGCAGGTCCCGTTGTTCGTCGGGCCCGGTGAACTGATCAAGGTCGACACGCGCACCGGTGAATACATGACCCGGGCCTAATGAGCGAACTCGGCGTCCAGCGACACCACTCTCGCGAACGCGCCCTCGAGATCATGTACGAGGCGTCGATGAAGGAGCGTCCGGTGCTCGCCGTGGTCGAGGAACTCAACTTGCGACCGGACGATTACGCAATCGCGTTGCTGACGTCGAGCGAGGTCAACGAGTCTCGCGCGCACGAACTGATCAGCGAGTTCTCGATCGACTGGCCGCTCGATCGCATCGCCCTGGTGGATCGTTTGGTGATGACGTTGGCGGTCGGCGAGATGATGATGCCCGAGGCGCCACCCAAGGCCGTCATCCTCGACGAAGCGGTTGAATTGGCGAAGGTCTACTCGACGGACGCGTCGCCTAAATTCGTAAACGGCGTGTTATCTTCGATTGCTGAGCACATTCTCAGCTGAGCAGGGGAGTCCTACGGATGCCGGGTATGGGTGGTTCGTCATTCACGAGCACCAATCCGCTCGTGGTGTCGCTCTTTCACCACAGCGTCTATCAGAACAGTGTCTCGTGGATCATCGCCATCGCCTTGGTTGCGCTCGTCGTGGCGAGTGTCCTTCGGCGCGTCAACACGTTCAATCTTTCGGCGGGGGGACTCGGTGAACCACGCGCGCGGACGTACTTGCGCATGGCCTTCGGCGCCATCTGGCTCATTGACGGCATCTTGCAGTTCCAGGCCTCGATGCCGCTGGCGTTGGCCAACGGCATCGTCGCGCCGGCCGCCGCGGGCACACCGAGTTGGTTGCACGCGTTGATGTTTGACGGCATCGGCATCTGGAACACTCACCCGATCGCCCTGGCCGTCGGCACAGCGTGGATCCAGGTGGGCATCGGTCTCTTGCTGTTGGTGTCGAACGCCTCGATCGGTCGGATGGCGGCCGCGGTGTCGGTGGGATGGGCCTCGATGATCTGGTTGATCGGCAACGGCGCCGGCGGCATCTTCCAATCGACCAATTCGATCCTGTTCGGTTGGCCCGGCGCCCCATTGTTCTATGTCGTCGCCGGTGTCTGGCTCGCCCTGCCGACCTCGAACTTCCCCGAACGCTTCTCACGCTATACATTGCGAGGATTGAGCGTCCTGGTCGCGGTCGGCGCACTTTTGCAGTGTCTACCGTCGCGCGGTTTCTGGCACGGCGGCAACACCAATGCGATGGCGTCGATGACGTCGACGATGACGCAAAACGCGCAGCCACACGTGCTGTCGTGGATCGTGCGTCGATTCGGAGACCTTGCCGGAACGATCGGTGGTGGCTTCAATGTGATTGTCATCATCTGGCTGATCGCGTGCGCCGTCGGACTGTGGATGGCCAGCGACCGCGACCTGCGGTGGCCGACGCACGTCTTTGTCATTGGCTGTCTGTTTTTCTGGGTCGTGGCACAGGACGTTCCCTTCTGGGGTGGAATCGCGACCGACGTCAACTCCATGATTCCTCTCGCGGTCTTGGCCTGGTGCGCGAGTCCGGCGCGCCGAACAACCGTGCCCCTGCGCCGACATCTTCCCCTCGAGATGCGTTCGAGTACGGGCGCGGTCGTGGCGTCCTTCGCGTCGGCGATGGTGCTCTTCTCGGTTGTCTCGATGGCCTGGGCCACGGGGGCCTCGGCCGAGAGCACGTTGTTCCTCGCCCAGAACGGTCCCGCGGCGTCGGTCAACGCGCACGCGCCCGGCTTCACGCTGACCGACCAGGACGGTGCGGCGTATTCGATGAACGAACACGCCGGTCACTACACGCTGCTCACCTTTCTGGACCCCGAATGCTGGACGGACTGTCCGCTCCTGGCCGCGCAGCTCCGCCAGGTACGAAGCGCACTCTCACCGGGCGCGAAACTCGACATCGTGGCGGTCGCGGCGGACCCGTATCACGAGAGTGTGGCTGACGTGAACCACTTCATCGACATCCATAGTCTGAAGGGGGTGAAGGACTTCTACTTCGTCACCGGCAATCTGCCCGACGTGCGCAAGGTCTGGCACTCCTACGGCATCAGCGTGTCGATGACGCCGACGGACAAGATGAGTATCCACTCGGACTACATGTTCATCATCACGCCGCGCGACCGTCTCAAGTGGGTCATCCCCGACGAGCCGCTCGCGAACTGGGCCGGCCAGCACTCGGCGGAGAGCGAGTTGCTCAACCTCCTTCATCAATCCGGCGTGCACTGATGGTGTCGCCGCTTGGCGTGACCGCCATCGCCGGCGCCATCCTCACCATCCTCGCCTTCGACCGTCGCCGCGTACGGACGAACCGCTCGTCGTGGCAATCGCTCGTCGCGCTGTTCTCGTGGGCGGTGCTGTGGTTCGCGACGGCCTCACCGTTCGCGCGTCGGGGTATGACGAACCTGCCCGATCACATGGTCGGTCACGTGCTGGTCATGTTCCTCGTGCCGATGGGTCTGATCTATTCGGGATTCGTGCGCTCGCTGTGGTGGATCGTCCCGGTCGAGCACCGACGGCGACTACTTCGGTGGTGGTATCTCGGTCGCGTGAAGCGACTGCCGACGTGGGTCCTGCATCCCTTTACCGCGGCCGTGGTGCTCAACGTCGTCATGGTCGGCTCGCACACGACGCGATTTTTCGACTTCTCGATGGAGCACCTCTGGGCGATGGACTGGTTGATGGAGTCGGCGTTTTTTTTCTCGGGACTGTTCTTCTTCCACTTCTTGATCACGTCGCCACCGCGACGCAACCACGTCCCACTGCGTCTGCAGCTGATCGTCGTCGTCGCCACGATGTTCGAGATGCTCATACTGGCGATGTCGATGTCGATCTTCACGAGCGTGGCGTGGTACAGCGTCATGGTCCCCGGCCACGGGATGCCCTACATGCCCGGCATGGCGACGACGGCCCCGGCCGCCTTCCACCAGCAGCAGTTAGCGGCCGGGATCCTGTGGATCTGTGGTGACTTCTGGGCCGTGCCGATACTGGTGATGATCGCGCGACAACTCGTTCGTCGCGAGGGATCGCTCTTCGCGGTGTTGGATCGTCAGTCGTCGCGCTTGTCGCGCGTGGCCGACTGATCGTTTTGGTGCACGGAGGCTAAGTAGGCGTTCCACGCGTCGAGCTCGGGGTCGGGTTCGTTCGAAACCACCGGTCGACGTGGACCCTCACCGCGTTCTTCTTGCAGCAGTTTGTGCCACATGTAGACCGCGTAGCAACCGAGCATCGGCCACTCAAAGACGTAGGCCCACGAGAGGGTATTGCCGCCGAGTGCGCGCTTCACCTCGAAAATGAAGGCCGGAATACAGATCAGTTCGGCCAGTATTAGGCCCATGTTGATTCTGAACGTATTCTTAGTTTCACCAGCCATTACAGCGATTTTAGACCTGTTTTTCGGCCATTCTCCACTACGTTTTACGTAGAAAACCATTGCGCGCGCGCACGTGGTATTTCTAAGAGGTGTTCTAAGGAGAACGCATGAATCGATCGAAGTCCCTTGGCATCGCCTTGGCTTCGGTACTGGTCATTGGTGCGGCGCTTGGACTGGCCGGCTTCGCGCTGGCGAGCGCCTCACCGCACCAGACTCCGTTAGTCTGCGCAGCGGTTCAGGGTCAATCAAAGACGTGCAGTCTCACCATGGCGACGTACCCCGATTCCGGCGAAGGCGTCCACGGCAAGGACGGAGGGCCCCACCCGGACTGGGTCACCTACTCCAATGACAACGTGATCCTGCCCGCCAACTCGACCATCGACATGACGATCGACCAGTATGACTCGGGTGGATCGCTGAATGACGCGTTCTTCGATCAGATCATGGGGACGACCGGTGGCACGGCCACCATCGACGGCAAGACCGTCACCCACGTCGACCCCAACAACGTCGGGCACACCTTCACCCTGCGCAACATTCCCGGAAGCGGCACCTATCTCTTCGTGTCGGTTCCACTCCCGGCCGACCCCAACACCGACAACTCGGTCGTCTTGAACGGCACGCACTACAACAAGCCCGTGGTCGTCCAGTTCTCATTCAAGACGGGAACCAAGGGCGTCTACGAGTTCAACTGCGAGTTCCCGTGCGGCGGTTCGCGTCAGGGACAGTTCGGCGAGGCCATGTCAACGTTCGGCTACATGTCCGGCACCTTCACGGTTAACTAAGGGGATCTCGTGTCAGATACCGATAACAAGAAGTCGCTGAAGTCGTTCTACTGGATGTGGGGGATCGGGACGGTGATCGCCGTCCTGCTCTCGCTGTGGGCGCCAGGTCACTTCATGCCGCGCTCGATGAGCGGCAACATGCGCCTGACGATCCTGACGATGGTCGTTTTCAGTGTGGCCGCGGCGCCGGTAGTGGCAGGGGTCTACGCCATCGCGATCTACGCCATCCGGACCTGGGGTGTCCACGGTGACGATATTCCACCGCCCGCGGAACAGGTTCGAGATAATCCCAAGAGCGTGGGCACGTGGCTTTTGGTGTCGACCGTGCTGACGGTCTTCTTGCTGGTGTGGGGCCTCACTGCCCTCGCGGCCGACAACGCTTCGACGGGCAAGAATCCGCTCGTGGTCGACGTGACCGGTCAACAGTGGTTGTGGTCGTTCTCGTACCCCGGCACACACGTGCAATCGAACGAGCTCTACCTGCCGGTCAACCGAGAGGTCGAGTTTCGAGTGACCTCGGACGATGTCACGCACGGTTTCTGGATCGTCAACATGGGAGTCCAGGTGGATGCGAATCCGGGCACGATCACCACTATTCACACGACGCCTAACCGGCTGGGTGATTTCACGATCCGGTGTGAACAGTTCTGCGGACTGAACCACGCGTTCATGGACGCGAACGGACACGTTGTTACTTCGCAGCAATTCAACAGTTGGCTCGCGGCACAGCCGCAGCGGGCCTAGGAGGAGAGCATGACGACAACCCTTGAACACCCGGTGACCGCGGCCATTCCCCAAGGCGGCGGTCTCGCTCGACGTCAGAACTACGCAACGGGCGTCGCGGCAGGCGTCATCTTCGCGTACCTCTTCTGGCTGATCTCGCACATGACGTTGGACTCCACTGGTCGACCGTTCGGCGACCAGGTGGCGACCTTCACGTGCGTCGGATGGATGATCGGCTTCTGGATCGGCATCGGCGCCTTCAACGGACCGTTCCGTTGGCTCCTGGGCCGCGATCACACTCACGAGGACGACCTCTACTACGCCGGTCAGAACATGGGCAAGGCGCGGTACTGGAAGTTCACGACGGACCACAAGGTCGTCGGCGTCCAGTACATCGTGGTGGTGATGAGTCTGCTCGGCGTTGGTGGCATGCTCGCGATGGCCATGCGCACCAACTTGATCACCCCGGGAAATCACTTCATCAACCAGCAGATCTACAACAGCTTCATCGCGATCCACGGCATGGTGATGATTCTCGCGCTTATCGTGGTCATCGCCGGTCCGTGGGGGAACTTCGTGATGCCGATCATGCTCGGCGCACGCGACATGGCCTTCCCTCGACTGAACGCGCTGAGCCTCTGGACCCTGGTCAGCGCCGCGACGTTGCTCGTCGGCACGCTCGCGGTCGGCGGACTGCCGGTCGGGTGGGTGGTCCTCGATCCGATCTCGGACCAGGCGGGCGTCGGCATGGACTTTTTCGCCATGGCGATACTTGTCTTTGCCGTGTCGACCACGGTGGCCAGCGTCAATAACCTCGTCACGATCTTCACGATGCGAACCAAGGGTATGACGCTCGAGCGGCTGCCCATATTCGTCTGGGGCATCGTCTTTACCGCGATCTTGGGCCTCTACGCATTCCCCTTCTTCATCGTGGCCGAAACACTCCAGTTGCTCGACCGGACCTCGTTCACGAGCTTCTTCGTTTCGACCGGCGGCGGGACGGGTTGGCTCCAGGCCAACTTGTTCTGGCTCATGGGTCACCCCGAGGTCTACGTGATCCTGTTGCCCGCGGTAGGCGCGTTGCTCGAGATTGCGGCCGTAATGTCGCGCAAACCGGTCTTCAGTTACCGCACCGCGGTTGGGGCCATCGCGGCACTCTCCGGGTTGTCGGCGCTCGTGTGGGCGCACCACATGTTCACCAGCGGCTGGGCCCCCACGCTCGGTGGTCCGTTCATGCTCACGACCGAGCTCATCTCAATCCCGACCGGCGTCTTCTTCCTGGTCCTCATCGGCACGCTCTGGCGCGGTCATATTTGGATGAAGTTGCCAACGATCTGGATGTTCGGGTTCATGGCCAACTTCGTCATCGGCGGAATCACGGGCATCTACCTCTCGGACATCCCGCTGGACGATCAACTCCACGGCACGATGTTCGTCACCGCGCACTTCCACTACATCTTCGTCGGTTCGGTCCTGTTCGGCGCGATCGCGGCGTTGGCGTTCTGGTTCCCGAAGGTCACGGGGCGGTTCTTGAGCGAGTCGCTTGGCCGGGTCTCGTTCTGGTTGGTGTTCGTGGGCGTCCAGATCACCTTCCTCGCCATGTTCATCTCGGGCCTGAAAGGCATGCCGAGGCGGGTCGCGTCCTACAGCATCCTCTTCGAGCACACGAACTTCGCCTCGACGATCGGCGCCTACATCATCATGTCGGGCATGATCGTCCTGCTCGTCGCCATCATCACCTCGTGGAACAAGGGTGAGCCGGCCGGTCCCAACCCGTGGGGCGCCAACTCACTCGAGTGGATGGTGCCGACGCCGCCGCCCCTCGAGAACTTCACGGTACAGCCCGTCGTCACCGAAGACCCCTATAACTTCGACAAGGAAGTGGTGCGTTCATGAGCATCGACGCCCGTGAGGTCTCAGAATCCCCGAGTGAGGAAGGTGGCGGCCACTTCCAGCCGCCCGAAGTTCTAGACGCCCAACACCGTCTCGGCGTGTGGCTCTTCATCGGCGGGGACATAATCATCGTCGCGGCGTTGCTGTTCACGTACCTGTACCTGCGCGGGGTGAACACGAGCGGCCACTGGATGTCACTGGTCGGCTACAAGGGTCACTCCTACGCCTACTACCAGAACATCGCCACCGGTTCGGTCGGTCTGCCGGCGCCCAAACTGATCCACATCGGCCCGATGTCGGCCGGTATGGAGTGGTTGATCGCGGCGGTGACCGTCGTCAGTGGCGCCATCGTCTGGCAGGCCGAACGGGCGCTGCGCGCGACCAAGAACGCCAAGGCGTACTCGACGATGGCGGCCGTCGCCACGGTCGTGGTCCTGGTCGCCATCGTGCTCACGATCATCCAGCTGCGCAGCATCCCCGAGGTCTTCGTCGCCACCAACGACTCCCAGGGCATGGCCTACACGGCGTACGACTCGGCGTTCCTCGCCCTGGCCGGGTCGGGTCTGTTCCACCTCGTGGTCTTGACGTTCCTCGGGCTCGGACTGACGATCCGCTCCTCGAAGGGACTGATCAACGGCGAACGTTGGTTCCAGGCGCGCCTCGTACGATTCTTCTGGGTCTGGATCGCCGCGTCCTCGGTGATTGTGGCCGCGGTAACGACTACGATTAACACGATTCATTAACACAACACGGCTCCGAGAGTGGTTCTGAGGACCACGGAGGGGTTGTCGTGAAGCGGGTCCGGTGAGGCCCGTACGACAGGAGAACGATGGGCAACGAGGACGAACGCCAGGCGCGACCACGCGGCCCGGCGTTCACTGCGAAGAGCCAGCTCATGACGAGCGACGACGTGGCTCGCGCCCTGCGGCGCATGGCGCACGAGATTATCGAACGCAATCACTCCGTGGGATCGATCTCGATCGTCGGACTGCAGACCGGCGGGACGGCTCCGGCGATGGCGCTCGCGACGATGCTGGCCGAGATATCGGGCGCGCCCGTCAGCGCCAACACGCTCGACGTCTCGTTCTACCGCGACGACCTGTCGCGCAATCCGATCCCGACGTCCTCGGCGACACACATCGAGCACGACCTCACCGACCGCACCGTCGTGCTGGTCGACGACGTGCTCTTCACCGGACGCACCATCCGCGCCGCCCTCAACGCGCTCTCGGACTGGGGCCGCCCGCACGCCGTGCAGCTCGCGGTGCTGGTCGACCGCGGCCACCGCGAACTGCCCATCCGTCCCGACTACGTCGGCAAGAACCTCCCGACGTCGCTCGACGAGGCGATCGTCGCCACGCTCGACGGCGTCTGGATCGGCACGAGGGAGGCGACGTGATCGAGTCGATCCGAGGCCGTAGCCTCCTCTCCCTCAACGAACTGTCGAAAGACGCGATCCTCGAGGTGCTCGACACGGCCGAGTCGTTCGTCGAGGTCAATCGCCGCACCATCAAGAAGGTGCCCGCCCTGAAGGGCCGCGTCGTGGCCTCGCTCTTCTTCGAAGAGTCGACGCGCACCCGGCTGAGTTTCGAGACGGCCGCCAAACGCCTCAGCGCCGACGTCCTCTCGTTGGCCGTGGCGTCGAGCAGCGTGAAAAAAGGTGAGTCGCTACGCGACACCATCGCCACGATCGACGCGCTGGGTATCGACGCCGTCGTGATGCGACACCGCTCGAGCGGCGCGGCCCTGCAGGTCAGCCGCTACGTGCCCCACGTCAAGGTCATCAACGGCGGCGACGGTCAGCACCAGCATCCGACCCAAGGCCTCCTCGACGCCTTCACGATCCGCCAGGTCCTCAGCGAACGCCACGACACGACCGGTCTCGAGTCCGGCGCCGAGTTGTTCGAGGGTCTGCGGATCTTGATCGTGGGCGACATCCGCCACAGCCGGGTCGCGCGCAGTGACGTCGCGGCCTACGCCACACTCGGCGCCGAGGTCCGACTCTGCGCGCCGGGAACGCTCCTGCCCGAGGGGGTTTCGACCTGGCCCGCCACCGTCGTCGAGGACTTCGACGAGGCGCTCGCGTGGGCCGACGTCGTCGGTCTCCTACGTCTCCAGAGCGAACGCGGTTCCGGGGCCTTCGTCGCGAGCCTCGACGAGTTCACCTTCACGCACGGTCTCACCGTGGGACGGAGCACACTATTGAAGCCCGAGACTTTGATCATGCACCCCGGTCCGATGAATCGCGGCGTCGAAATCGATTCGCGCGTCGTCGATTCGAGCGCGGCGATCGTCGAACGCCAGGTCAGCAACGGCGTGCCCATCCGCATGGCGGTCCTGTACCTCTGCGTCGCCGGCTCGGGAGAGGGGCCGGGTCTGTGAGCGCCCTCGTAATCCGTCAGGGCCTCGTCGTGGGCGTTCACGCCAGCGACGTGGCCGACGTGCTCATCATCGACGGTCACATCGCCGAGGTCGCGCCCACGATCGACGCGCCGAGTGACGCCTACGAGTTGGACGCGCGCGACTGCTGGGTCGGACCGGGCTTCGTCGACCTGCACACGCACCTTCGCGAGCCCGGCCGGGAGTCCGCCGAGACGATCGAGAGCGGCGCGCGCGCCGGCGCCCTCGGTGGCTACTGCGCCCTGGTCGCGATGCCCAACACGGAGCCGGCGCTCGACAGCGTCGCGCTCGTGTCCTACGTGCTCGAACGCGGCGCCCGTACGCCGCTCGACGTCGCGGTGGCCGGCGCGATCACAAAGGACCGTCGTGGCGAGTCCTTGGCGCCAATGGCCGAGATGGCCGCCCTCGGCGTTCGACTCTTCACCGACGACGGCGTCGGCGTCCAGGACCCGTCCGTGATGCGACGCGCCCTCACCTACGCCCGACCACTCGGCGTTCGACTCGCCCAGCACTGCGAGGACGAAGCGCTGGCGGCTGGAGGGACGATGAACGAAGGGGCCCTCAGCGGACGCCTCGGACTGACCGGACGCCCCGCGCTCGCCGAAGAGTTGATGGTCATGCGCGACATCGAACTCGTGCGGCTCACGGGCTCGGCACTGCACTTCTTGCACCTCTCGACCGCTCGCTCACTGGAGCTGGTCCTCGCTGCGCGCGCCGAAGGTCTGCCGGTCACCTTCGAGGTGGCGCCGCACCACTTCACCCTGGACGAGAGCGCGTGTGCGAACTACGACCCCGTCTTCAAGGTCCATCCGCCGTTGCGCGCGGCGAACGACGTCGAGGCGCTGCGCGCGGCACTGGCGCGCGGCGTCGTCGACGCCGTCGCCACCGACCACGCCCCCCACGCCCCCGAACTGAAGGACCTGGTCTTCGACGAAGCGCCGGCGGGGATGCTCGGTCTCGAGCACGCCGCGTCGCTCACCTTCGAGGCGCTCGGCGACGCGGCCGATCCCGCGACGTTCTTCCAGGTGCTGAGCCGTGGTCCGGCGCGCGTCGCCCAGTTGCGTCGTGGCGACGATCGGTTTCGACACAGCGCGCACGGCGGCGACGTGAGCGTCGGCGAAGACGCCAACCTTACGGTCTTCGATCCCACCTGTGAGTGGGTCGTCGATCGCCACGAGTTGGCCAGTCGATCGATGAACACCCCGTACGACGCGCGAGCCATGACCGGACGCGTGCGCGCCACCATCGCCCGGGGACGACTCGTCGTCGATCAGGGTCATCTGACGTGACCCGCCCGCCCGCCGTGCTGGTCTTGAACGACGGCACCACCTTCGAGGGCTACGCCGCCGGCTACCTGCCCGAGGCCGGCTTCACGAGCGGTGAGTTCGTCTTCAACACCGCGCTCTCGGGCTACCAGGAGGTCATCACCGACCCCAGCTACGCCGGCCAGATCATCAGCTTCACCTACCCGCACATCGGGAACTACGGCGTCACCCCGCTCGACGACGAGTCGCTGCGACCGTGGTGTCAGGGGGTCGTGATGCGTGAGCTCTCCCACGTCCCTTCCAACTGGCGTTCGGTCGGGCCGCTCGAGGGCTTCTTGGTCCAGCACCGCGTCGCGGCCATCGTGGGGATCGACACGCGACGACTAACCCGGCACCTGCGCGCGCACGGCGCCCTGCCCGGCGCCTTCGGTCACGGGGACCCCGACGCCGTGGCGGCGGCCGCTCGCGTCGCGCTCGGCACCGACGAGACCGACCTCGTGACGCGCGTCTCGACGCGCGAGATCTACACACGCGGCTCGGGCGAACGACACGTGGTGGCCCTCGACTACGGCATCAAGACCACGATGGTGCACCACCTCGCCCAGCGCTTTCGCCTGAGCGTGGTGCCGACCGACACGTGCGCCGAAGAGATCCGCTCGCTCAACCCCGACGGGGTGTTCCTCTCGAACGGCCCCGGCGACCCCGCGGCCCTGGGTACCCAGGTCCGAGTACTGGAGGAGTTGATCGGCACCGTGCCGATCTTCGGGATCTGTCTCGGTCACCAATTGCTCGCCCAGGCCCTCGGTGGCTCGACCTTCAAACTGCCCTTCGGTCATCACGGCAGTAACCACCCGGTCTGTGACCTGGCGACCGGACGGATCGAGATCACCGCGCAGAACCACAACTACGCCGTGACGCCCGATTCGCTGGCGCGCGGCGTGGTCAGCCACGTGAACCTGAACGACGGCGTCGTCGAGGGCGTCGCGGCGCCGAACGAGCGGTGCTTCTCGGTGCAGTACCACCCCGAAGCCGGACCCGGACCCCACGACGCGCGCTATCTCTTCGACCGCTTCGAGGACGCGCTCGCTCCGAGGGGCGTGTGATGCCGAGACGCGACGACATCCGTTCGATCATGGTCATCGGCTCCGGTCCGATCGTCATCGGCCAGGCCTGCGAGTTCG
>Ga0182015_10001475_pt1 | contig 30933 bp, 29 predicted proteins | sample 712P3MmetaG_FD_120478 | JGI IMG/M metagenome (GOLD analysis project Ga0182015, IMG submission 120478) | Permafrost microbial communities from Stordalen Mire, Sweden - 712P3M metaG | ecosystem: Environmental > Terrestrial > Soil > Wetlands > Permafrost | place: Sweden: Stordalen | collected... | reverse complement strand
GGCGATCTCGATATATCGCCCACGACCAGAGCGCTATCGCGACGGCCCCCAAAAGCAGGTAGACACGCGTGAGCGAGCTCGCGATCAGCACGCTGAAGCGGATGAGCTGCTTCAGCTCGCCGCGTGAAATATTGTCCGCGTCCATCCACTGTTCCGCGAGTTTGGGCACCACAAAGCCATCGAGTGCGGCCGCTACCATCACGCCCGAAGCCGCCAGCGCAAAAGCGACCAGCGCTGCCATCACGGCAACGCGCGTCAATCCCAGCATTCTCGACAGACCCACGAGCCCCACCAGCACGAGCCACGTGCCCAAGATCGCGAGGCTGTGTGCGAAAGCGTCAACCAACGCCATCCGGGCGAGCGCTGCATTGTCGTCGAAGGGAATGGAACCAGGGTGTATTGCGCCCGTCACGAGCAACATGGCAGAGCCTAAGATCAGTAGGGCGCCGTACGGGGTTTCCTGTCGCAAATGAGCCTCCCAAGGTGCAAGGGTTGCAACGATATGCGAGGCTTGGGTCGGCGTCACTGCGCGTGCGGAGTTCCGGAACACCAAGGGGCCTACTGTGCCGAAATACATTCCCATTCCCGGAGATTCCGACGATTTACGCGCCGTGCGCACGCGCGATGAGCTTGCCTCCGCGCTCATCGCGCTCATGCACGAGAAAGGGTTCGACGAAATCACCGTGCAGGAGATCTGCGAGCGAGCCCAGGTCGGGCGCTCCACGTTCTATGCGCATTTCCAGGACAAGGATGAGCTGTTCATCCGCCATACCGTGGTGTTCGGTCGCGCACTCGGTGGGCAGCTGGCCTGGGACGCGCCGCTTGAGAGCTATCGCCTCCCCGTGCGCGGGCTATTCGAGCATGTACGGCTGATGAAGCCGCTGTTCGACTCGTTGGCCCGCGCGCGCAAAACCGAGTTCATCCTGAAGGTATGGCACAACAACATCGCCGAGGTATTCGAGCAGCGGGTACTCGCTGTGCGCATTGGTGTATCGACGACCGCCAGAATACCCGCGATGATTCTTGCGCAACAATTGGCCGGCACGCTCATGACCTTGATGGTGTGGTGGATGGACCATCACTATCCGCTCTCGGAGCACGAGATGGAGAAGCAGTTTCAGCGCCTGATTGCAGGATTGAATTAGGTGACGGCGCCCACTGAGCAACTGCGCCACCCGCCCATCCTGGATTGTTTGCGGACGGGGGCCGGTTGCATCCCAATAGGCTTATTGAGACCGACCAATTGGGGTCGATCGGAGACGGGCACCTGGACCCGCCGGCTGTGTCCGGCCAAAAGGGGAAATGCAGAGCATCGAAATAGGCGCCTGTTAGCCGACATTCGTTGCTTACGGTAGGCTTGGTGGATGTCTCAACGGGCGATGGTCGTGATAACGGAGATTTTTCATCGCTGGGATCCTTGGTGGTGGTACCGCGACGTGCCATCCACGAGCATTACGGCGATTTACGACGACTTGGAGGGATTTCGGCTAATTTTAATCGGCGACAAATGTCCGGCGACGCGAGTCTCCGTGCCACACGGCCATCTTGTCATGTACCGCGTTTACGACGAGATCGGGTTGATTGGGAATAACATTCCACGGTAATTCGGGGGCGGGCGGGGATTCGTCGATGATGACTACGCAACTCTAATGCGACTGTCAGGCGTCGAATCGACCGTGCTTCATTGGATCGCTAGGGGCCCCAACCATATCCGCAGATCTTCCGGACTCTGACGAAAAGCTTGCTCTAGAAATTCCAAGTGGCTCCAATAGAAAGCAGTGCTGGGCTCCCGCCGCCCGCACTGATTCGTTCGTACTCAGCTCGGACGGCAATCGATCCGAAGCGTGCTTGCGCCCCTGCGCCATAACCAAAATCCGTGGTTGATTGAATCTGCCGCACGGTGTACGGAACAGAGCAATTACAGTAAATCCCGCCGGACAACTGGGTGGAGAGTAGGATTCACTCGCGTCCGAACGAAGTCGCGCGATACCCAGCTTTCCGTACAGTTCGACGAACCGAACCGGAAGCGGCAGGTAACCGACGCCGAATAGTGCCGGAGCAGTCTGTTTTAGGTTGCCCTTGAAGTACCCGAAGATGGTTGAGGATGTCGGCGACGGACTGGTGTTACCAAAATCGATGTACGCCAACTCGATGCCCAGCCAGGAGAGCGGTCGTGCACCGACGAACCCCTTCCACGCGCCAAAATAATGGTCGGATGTCACGGGCACGGAGTCGGGCACAGTACTGAAGTTGCTGGAAACCCGCGACTGGCCGACAGCTGCACCAACGTACATCCCAAGCGAGTCAGCGCGAGCGGGAGTTGAAGCGACAACCGTGCCCAGCGCGAGCAGCCAATATGCAGCTGCATGGTTCATTCAATACCCTCCGTGGCCTCTCGATCTCTGCTGCAATCGTTGCAAATTGGAGTGCACTTCGCTAGCGGCTAATTGTAGCGTTTTGTAATGTCGAACCCAGCAGCTGTTCAAAGCGCTCGCCGACCGGTTGGCAGGCACAGATGGTGATCGCTGAAGCGGACGCCCGCGACCGTCGCCCCCGGGTCGAGGGGGACATTACGGGATCAAGCCGCAGCGCTTCTGTGAATTGATTTATTGACCGCTGCAGCCGACATCGCAGGGCTACCTTTTTTGGTAAGCCGGCTTAGGTCGTACATTGCGCCTTCTTCTCGTTTGGGCGAATCAACGTGACCGAATCTACAAAAACTACGATCTTGAACGCCATATTCTGCTCGACGCTTGGGGTACGTACTCCGCTTTTCGATCGCTAAGCCCGTGGCCGCGAAATATTCTTGAATCTGCTCCAACTCGGGCCTCAGAGCGGCCTCCGATGCCGCGTCAGCGTCGCCGCGATGGCTGCGAGAACCGCCATGCGAACGGCGACGCCGTTGTTGACCTGTTCACGGATCACCGAATTGGGGCCGTCCGCCACGTCGGAGGAAATCTCGACGCCGCGATTCATCGGCCCGGGATGCATGACGAGCGCATCGGGCTGGGCCAGCTTCAGGCGCTTCGAGTCCAATCCGAATTCGCGGAAGTAGGCGGCATCGTCGAGCGAGGCGGCCCGCGCCATGCGCTCCTTCTGAATGCGCAGCATCATCACCACATCGGCGCCGGCGATCCCGTCCTCGATGCGGGTGAAGCGCAGCGCCCCCTGAAATTCGTCCTCGGTCGGCAGCAGCGATTCGGGCGCCACCAGGCGCACGTCCGAGGTGCCGAGGGTGCGCAGCGCGCGCGCCGTGGAGCGAGCCACGCGCGAGTGCCGGATATCGCCGACGATGGCTACCTTGAGGCCCGCGAAGCGGCGCCGGTGGGCTCGGATCGTCAGCACGTCGAGCAACCCTTGAGTGGGATGGGAGACATGCGCCTCTCCGGCGCTGATCACGGACACGTGCGGGGCGACATGGTCGATCAGGAATTCCGGCATCCCCGCTTCGGAGTCGCGGATCACGAAGATGTCGGTGTTCATCGCCTCGAGCGTGTAGATGGTATCCAGCATGGTCTCGCCCTTGACGCGCGAACTGGACTGCGTGTCGAGGTTCAGTACGTGCGCGCCCAGCCGCCGGCTGGCGAGATCGAACGATGCACGCGTGCGGGTACTCGGCTCGAAGAACAGGTTCGCGAGCGTCACGCCGGCGAGCTCGCGTCCTTCGTAGGCCGGCTGTCCCGGGAAACGCCGGTAGCTCTCGGCGCGGTCGAGGATGGCCGTGAGCGCCTCGCGCGTCAGGCCGTCCAGGGAGATGAGATGACGCAGACCTCCGGCGCCGTCGGTTTGTGCACGCATTCGCGCCTCATGTTTTTTCGCTGAACCACCGTTCCAAGATGACGCAAGCCGACGCCGCGTCGACGTCGACTTTCGTGACTCGCCGCTTACGCAGCCCCGACTCCCGCGCTCCTCGGAGCCGCTCCCCGGCCTCGAGCGATGAGTAGCGCTCATCGACGAGCTCTATGGCCAAGGCGTATCGAGTGCCGAGCTCGGCAGCAAAGCCGCGCGCCGCGGCTGCGGCAGGCCCCTCGGAGCCGTCGGCATTATACGGCAGCCCGACCACCAGCACGGTGGGGCTCCAGTCGCGCATCAAGCTATCGATGCCGCCCCATTGGGGACCTTGCGGCCCGGCGGGTATGCCGCCGAGCGGCGAGGCGGCGCGGCTGACGGTGTCGCCGCAGGCGACGCCGATGCGCCGCTTGCCGAAATCGAATGCGAGAATGAGATGCCGTCCTTCGCGCGGATCGCGCCCGACACGCGGGGCCTCATCAGGCATTGCCGCTGATCGGGCTGATGCGGGAAAGCTCGACGCCCAGCAGCCGTCCGGCGGCGAGCCAGCGCGACTCGAACGGAAGGTCGAAAATGACGCCGCAGTCGGCCGGCGCACTCAGCCACGCGTTCGCCTTGATCTCTTCCTCGAGCTGCCCGCCGTCCCAGCCGGCATATCCGAGCGCAACGACCGCCTCCATGGGGCCTTCACCCCGGGCCATCGCGGCAAGGATGTCGCGCGATGTGGTGACGTGGATGGAATCGGAGACTTTGAGCGTCGAGTCCCACTCGCCGCCGGCTCGGTGCACCACGAAACCGCGGTCGGTCTGCATTGGGCCGCCGCGCAGGACCTGGCGTTCGCGCAAGGGTCCCCCCGGCAGCTCGATTTCGAGCTGCTCGAAGATCTCGCTCATCCGCATCGGCAGGGGCTTGTTGACGATGAGTCCCAGCGCTCCGCGGGGACCATGGTCGCAGATGAGCGCCACGGTCTGAGCGAAGTTTGGATCCCCCATCATCGGCATGGCGATCAGCAGCTGGTTGGTGAGGTAGTCCGACTGGCTCACGTGCGGATCATCGGGTGCCGGGTCCCCGGCTGGCGGGCTGTGCGTTGGCGGGCTGCGCGTCTGGAGACGGAGCGACGGGTGCCTGAGCCCCGGGCGCCTGAGCGTTAGGCGCCGGCGCCTCGCCAGGCCGGTCCGGGTCGGCGTAATAAACGCTCGAGCCTTGTGAGGACCCGTCCAAGAACTGCCATTCGTAAGCAATCCGAATCTCGTCGTGTTGGGCCGATAGCTCGCCAGGAAAGGGATCGTACGGCGCGGCCAGCTTCAATATCCGCATGGCTGCCTCGTCGATGTCGGCGTGGCCGCTGCTCCGGCGCACCACGCTCTGCAGGAGCCTGCCGTCCGCGCCGATCGTCACCTCGATCACGGGCGTTCCGGAATGCCGCTCGCGGCGTGCGACTTCGGGGAAATTCACCGTGCCGACCCGTTCCACCTTGCGCCTCCAGCTATCGAGATAAACGGCAACGTCGGATTCCTTGGTGTCTGCCGCGATCCAAAGCTGTTGCCGCGCCTCGCCGCGCATCCTCAACATGACGCCGTCGTCGTTGGGCGCCATGCCCAGATCGGGCCGCTTCTCGAGAAGAAGCGGTAGTTTCGACGGCACATCGGCCGCCGCGGCCGAGGCGAAATACAGAATCTTGGTGGTCGGCGCGTGACTTGCCAGGACCTCGTCGTCTCCCAGATCCCGTCCGGTTTGGTCCGATGTATCGCCCTCGCCGTTGGGGATCCCCGCCCGCTCCATCGGACTCAACGATGAACGCGGGATCAAGGCGCGCTCGCGCTTCAAGGTGTTGCCGGAACCCAGCTGGCTGCGCTGCGCGAGGTACTGCGCAGCGGGATTCTTGGCGGCGCTCGGGGCCTGATCATTGACCAGCACGACTTCCAGAGCCGGCCCATCGCCTTCATCCCCCTTGCTTCCCGAGGCGCTGAAGGTGACGCCCAGGATCACGATGCCGTGCACCAAGGCCGCAAGAAAGCACGTGGTCAGCATGCGATCGTTGGCCGGCGGGAGGCCCGCCTTGAGCAAGTCGGAACTCATCGCGCGTCCAAAATTCCCGCAATCGCCTTCACCAGGAGTGACCCAATGTCGACACCATGTTTCTTGTTTAGTTCGCGGATGCCCGTCGGACTCGTGACGTTGATCTCGGTGACGTAGTCACCGATCACGTCCAAGCCGACGAACACCATGCCGGCGGCCTTGAGCTTCGGCCCGATGACCGAGCATAACCAGCGGTCGCGCTCGTTGAGCGGACGGCTCTGCGCCTTCGCGCCCGCGGCGAGGTTGCCCCGATGGTCGGCGGCGTCCGGCATCCGCTGCAGGGCGAACGGCACGGGTTCGCCGTTGATGAGGATCACCCGGTTGTCCCCTCCGGTGACTATTTCCGGCAGATAGCGCTGCATGATGGCGTACTTGTGTCCATAGTCGGTCAAGGTCTCAAATACCACGTTTCGATTTTTGTCGCCTTGTTCGAGTACAAAGATCGATCTGCCGCCCATCCCGTGCAGCGGCTTGCAGACGGCCTTGCCATGCTCTTTCAGAAATTCGGCCATCTCGTGCATGTCGCGCGTGATCAGGGTCGGCGCGCAGCATTCCGGGAACCAGGCCGTATACACCTTCTCATTCATGTCCCTGAGGCCCCGGGGGGAGTTACAGACCAGGGCTCCTTGCTCGGCCGCGCGATCCAGGATGTAGGTGCTGTAGATGTACTCCATGTCGAACGGCGGGTCCTTGCGCATCAATATGACGTCGAAATCGCCCAGTCTTGCGGCAACGCGCGCGCCCCGTACGAACCACGCCTTGGCATCGTCCATGACCTCGAGCGGAGCGAGCCGGCCCCAGGCGATCCCGTCGCGGAGCCCCAAGTCGCCGAGCTCGGCGTAATGAATTTCCCACCCATGGGACTGGGCCGCCAACAGAATCGCTAGCGTAGAATCCTTGGCGGGATTGATGCTCTCGATGGGGTCCATCACCACCACGAGTCGAACTCTGGACGACATCTCGACAACCTCCAAGGATTCCAATACCCCGGAACCGGCCGGCAGTCTAGCGCAAGCGGCCGATGCATCGTTCCATTCGAAAACTGTGAACCACACCACCGTCGTTTGATCGGGGTTAGCACGAAATGTCGACTCCGTACCGTGGCTTGCGGGGCCTGGATATGTTAAAAAGCCACAAGATTCCAGCACCTACGCACGCTTAAGCGAAGAGTCCAGTTTCATGCAGAGCATGATCAGCAACGGCAAACCCAAACTATCCGGACTCAAAGTCCTCGTAATCGACGACTCAAAGACGATCCGCCGTACCGCCGAGACGCTCCTGACCAAGGAGGGCTGCGAGGTGTTTACGGCGGTCGATGGGTTCGATGCGCTCTCGAAGATCGCCGATCATCAGCCGGACATCGTTTTCGTGGATATCATGATGCCGCGCCTGGACGGCTACCAAACCTGCTCCCTGATCAAGCACAACAAGGTCTTCAGGCAGATTCCGGTCATCATGCTGTCCAGCAAGGATGGCCTTTTCGACCGTGCGAGGGGCCGCATCGTGGGATCGGAGCATTACCTGACCAAGCCGTTCACGAAGGACGAGCTTCTTGGCGCGATCGAGGCGCATGTGGGCAAATGACGGAGGAATAAGATGGCGCTTATTCTCATAGTCGACGACTCTCCTACGGAAGTGTTCGTCATGCAGAAGGCCCTTGAAAAACATGGCTTCAAGACCGCGGCTGCGGAGAACGGCGAGGAGGGCATTCGCAAGGCGAAGGCCATGAAGCCTGACCTCATTTTCATGGACATCGTCATGCCCGGGGTAAATGGGTATCAAGCGACGCGGATGCTCAACAACGATCCCGAAACCAGCCTGATTCCGATCATCATGGTGACGACCAAGGGCCAGGAAACAGATCGAGTGTGGGGTCTGCGTCAGGGCGCCGTAGACTATCTGGTCAAACCGGTCTCCGCCCAGGCGTTGGTGGAGAAGGCGCAGGCCGCGCTGGCCGTATGACGAATTCGGGTGGCGGCGGGGACATGAGCTTACGCAGCTTGCGCGACCGGCCGTTCGAACTGCTCAAGGAACTCGAGAAGCGCAGCCGCACGGTCGCCACTGCCAATCCTCCTGACGCCGAGGCGGGCCGCGAATGGGTTGGGGTGGCCTGCCGCATGGGAGGGGAGACGTTCTTGATCGCCCGCGAAGAGACTCGCGAGGTGCTCGGCTATCCGGCCGTGATTACCCGGATACCGGGAGCGAAGAGCTGGGTCAAGGGACTCGCCAATGTCCGGGGGTCGCTCCTTCCCATGCTGGATCTGCGGCATTTTCTGGGCAGCGGGGCGACGACGCCGGGACGCAACACCCGCGTTGTCGTAGTTCACCACCGGGAGATTCCGGCGGGGCTGATCGTCGATGAGGTTCTGGGATTCCGACGCTTCGCCGAGGCTGAGTTCAATGCGGAGGCGCCGCCCACGGTCATTCGGTGCGACATGTATCTCGCGGGCGCGTTTCGCCGCGGCGGCGATGTGTGGCCGGTGCTGAGTTTGAAGAGCCTGGTGGAGAGCCAAAGCTTTCTACAGGCAGCCAGTTGAATTTCGGACGCGTTGGATGACCATGCGAGATACCGCTCCCAAAACCCAGTTATTGATGCTGTTTCTGGCACTCATCGTTGCATGCCTGGCGGCGGCTGCTCTGCTCACGATGCTGTCGAGAAGCGCCTCTCCGGTCGCCGCTCCCAACGAGCAGATCACGCTGGTCATCGAGCGTATCCCTTTCGAGGCGCAAAACGCGCTACGCGGCGATCCGAGCGCGTTCGATGCGATAAATCGCAGCATGGCCCGCCTGAAGACGCTCGCCTCGGCCGGCTCGCTCGGAGGGAATGCAGGCAAGCTCGAGCCAACCTTGACCAAATTCGGCGCGGCCGCGTCGGCTGTCGCGGACGCCCGCCCGGCGGTGGAGTCCATTCAAGCCGCCAACCAGGAAACCCGGGATCTGGCGCCCAAGCTGCTTTCCGAACTCGGTGACCTGGCCAGCGCGGTCGGCGTACAGAAACTCGAGGGCATGAGCCGCTACCTGGAACGCTTCGAACTCGCCGTGCAGCGCATTCAGCAGGAGCTGAACGGCCTGGCGTCCGGCGTGAGCGATGCGGCCCCGGCAGCGCAGCGGCTCGCGGACAGCCTGGAATTTCTGAATCAAGTGGTTCGTGGGCTGTCCGGAGAAGAATCGGGCATGGCGCTGTCGCGGGTTACCGGTCCCGACGCGGAGCAGCGTCTGAAGACCGTGGTCCAGCGCAACCAGCAGTTTGCGGCCGGCGTGCGCAAGGCCATCGGGGCGGCCGAACCCTTGTCCAAGGCCCAGGGCGCGGCGCGTTCGCTGCCGGCGCTCGCGAGCGCCATGAGCGGGCAGCTGGGCGCCGCGCCGGCGGCGCCGACCGAATCCTCCGGCGGCTACCGGCCGTGGATCCTCGTGTTCTTGGGATGCGCCGCGTCGTTGCTCGGGGCGCTCGCCTGGCTGTTCCGCAAGTCCGTGACTGAGCGCCGCACCACCGAGCTTCGCGTGCGCGAGAACGAGCGCAATCAAGAGGCGATCATGCGCCTCCTCGACGAGCTGTCGAGCCTGGCGGACGGCGACCTCACCGTGCAGGCGACGGTGACCGAGGACATCACCGGGGCGATCGCCGACTCCATCAATTACGCCATCGAGGCGTTGCGCGAGCTGGTGACGACCATCAACGACAGCGCCATTCAGCTCGACGGCGCCGCGCGTCAGACCCAGGCGGCGGCGGCGCACATGGCGAAGGCCAGCGGCGCGCAATCCAGACAGATTTCGGCGGCCAGCGAATCCATGGAGGACATGGCATCCTCGATCGAGGAAGTCTCGGGAAACTCCGAGCGCTGCTCGGACGTGGCGCGACACTCCGTCGACATCGCGCACAAGGGCGGCGATGCGGTTCGCAGGACCATCGACGGCATGAACGCTATCCGCGAAACTATTCAAGAGACCAGCAAGCGCATCAAGCGCCTGGGCGAGAGCTCGCAGGAGATCGGCAATATCGTCGAGCTCATCAACGACATCGCGGAGCAAACCAACATTCTGGCCTTGAACGCGTCGATCCAGGCGTCGATGGCCGGGGAAGCCGGGCGGGGCTTCGCTGTGGTTGCGGACGAAGTGCAGCGCCTGGCCGAGCGCGCGGCCAACGCCACCAAGCAGATCGAAGTATTGGTGCGCACCATCCAGACGGACACCAACGAGGCCGTCGTATCGATGGAGCGCAGCACGACCGACGTGGTCGGCGGCGCCTTGTTGGCGGAGAACGCAGGTGCCGCGCTCGAGGAGATCGAGCAGGTATCGAACCAGATCGCGAGCCTGGTTCAGAACATTTCGGCCAGCGCGCGACAGCAGGCCGTGGCGTCTGGAAACATCTCGAAGAACATGCAAGTAGTGCGCGAAATTTCCACTCAGACCGCCGAGGGCTCGACCGCGACGTCGACCTCCATCGGCAAGCTCGCGGCCCTGTCGGCGCAACTCAGAAAATCGGTCGCGGGGTTCCGGCTCCCCGACTACGGCGCCGGCACGACCAGCGTCGGCGCTATGGCGCCTGTCGCCGGACCCAAGCCGGCGCACGAGCCTGTCGCTCCGGGACAGGCACATTCCGGTCCGACCCATCCGGGTTCGCCCCATCCGGGTCCGGCGAGCGCCGGACCGGTCGCCGCGGGCGGCTCCGGGAAGATCCGCAAGGCGAGCGGAGCCGGTGCCTGACGGCGCGGTAACTCGACGATTCCGATGACCGATATCAGCTCTCAAACCTTGCATTTGGTCGCGAAGGAATTGGGCGCGACTCTCAACGAGGCGCGCGCATCGCTCGAGGGATACGCGGAACGCCCGGATCAGCACTTGTTCCTGGAGAAATGCGCGGAGCAGCTGCACCTGGCCCACGGCGTACTGCGCCTGGTCGAGGTGTACGGCGCCGCGCTGCTTGCCGAGGAAATGGAACAGGTCACCCGCTATCTCATCGGCGCGGGACAGGACCAGAAGCGCCAGGGTGACGGTCTCGATGCGTTGATGCGGGCCATGGTGCAGCTCCCCACGTACTTGGAGCGGGTGCTTTCCGGCGGCCGCGATCTCGCCCTGGTGCTCCTGCCCCTGCTCAACGACCTGCGATCGGTGCGCGGCAGCCCGTTGTTGTCGGAAGGCACGCTGCTCCTGCTCAATCTCAAGTCTGACCAGCCGCCGCAGCCGCAAGAGCAGCGCCAGGACGAACAGTCCATTACGGTCGCGCAATGGGCTCGGAAGCTCCGGCCGCGGTATCAAGTGGGCTTGCTGGGATACATCCGCGGCGAGCGCACGGTGCAGAATCTCGAGATACTGGCGAAGGTGGCCGAAAAGCTCGAACAGATCGCCACGACCCAGCCGGTGTTCCAGCTCTGGTGGGTGATCGGCGCGATCCTCGAGGCCGTACGCGCGAACGGACTCGAGGGCAGCGCCACGCTGAAGCGCTTGCTCGGCCAGGCCGACCGGCAAATCAAGCTCCTCTACGAGCTCGGCGAGACCCGCTACGGCGAAGATCCTCCAGTCGATCTGCTCAACAACCTGCTTTATTACGTGGCCCGGGCGACGACGGGCGGCGGGCGCATCGGAGCGGTGCGCGCATCGTTCAAGCTGTCCGAGCTTTTGCCGGTGGACGAGTCCATCGAGCAGGAGCGCGAAAGCCTCTCGGCGCCCAGCGTCAAGCTCATGCGCACGGTCGCGGCCGCCATCAAGGAGGATCTGTCCAAGGTCAAAGATGTCCTCGACATCTTCGTGCGCCGCGGCGGCGGGCGCCATGACGAGCTCATGCCTCAGCTCGAGCTGCTCAAGAAAATCAGCGATACCCTCGGGGTTCTCGGCCTGGGCGAATTGCGCCAGCGGGTGCAGCAGGAGGTTTCCGAGCTGTCGGATGTGCTGAGCGACGGCAAAAATCCGTCCGAAGCCGCGCTGGTCAAGATGGCCGGCGTGCTCTTATCGGTGGAAGACAGCCTCGACGGTCAACTCGTGCGGCTCATCCTCCCGACTGCGCCGCCGGGCGCGGCCATGGACGCCGCGTCGGATCAGGATTTCGAGTTCCGCCAGGTCAGCGAGGCCGTACTTCGGGAGTGCATCGTCAACCTGGCGCGGGTCAAAGAGGCCGTGTCGATCGCTGTACAGAAGCCTGCGGATGCGCCCGCTGCGCAGGGGCTGGACAACGTGCCGCAGCTACTGCGCGGCATCACGGCCGGACTGTTGATGCTCGGGAAGGGCCGGGCGGTCGAACTGATGGAGGCGATCGGTACCGAAGTGCGCAAGCTCATCGAGCCGGGCGCCGGAGTTCCCGATGCGCTGCGCTTGGAGCGCATCGCCGATGCCATCGTCAGCATCGAGTACTACATGGAGACGCTGCAGAACGGGCGCGCCGATCCCTGGTACATGCTCGACAATGCGGAGATCTGCGTCAAGGCGCTGGCCGCGGACGCCGAGACGCGGGTGCCGAATGTGGAATTTCCCTCCGCCGACGGTACCAAGACCGTCAACCTGGACCCCACGTCGACGCTCGCACTGGAGCATTCCAAACGCGTGCAGGCGGCGACCGACCCTCTGATCCCGCTTGCCGCGGCGCCGCCGTTCGCAGTGCCGGCGCCGGCCGCGGCGGAAGTCGATCCGCAGTTTCTGGAGCTGTTCATCGAAGAGGCCAAGGAAGAGATCGCGGCGATCCTCAAGACCTTCCCGCTCTGGGACCAGAACCCGATGGACCTGGAGTCCCTCGCCTCGTTGCGGCGCAGCTTCCATACCTTGAAAGGCAGCGGCCGGATGGTCGGCGCCCGATCGATCGCCGAGTTCGGCTGGTCCATCGAGAACTTGCTCAATCGCCTCATCGAGAAGACGCTGTCGCGTACGCCGGGCATGATGAGCCTGCTGCGCAGCGCCGTGGCTGCGCTGCCGATGCTGGTCGAGCAATTGGAAAGCGGCCGGCAGAGTTCCGTGGCCGTAGACTCGCTCATGGCGCGCGCCTTTGCGTACGCCGACGGCCGCGAGGCGGAGCAGCTCGGTGCGGCCATGGCGCCGGAAGATCGCGCCGATGCGGGGGCCTCGGGCGTCCTCGCGGCGCCGAAGCCCCGATCCCCGGATCCAGCCGCCGTGGACTCGGGCGCCGCGCAGGCCACGGCACCCATGGACCCGCAGCTGCACGAGATCTACAGCAAGGAGACCTCGAGCCATCTCTCGGAAATCCGCGAGTATTTGCGCAAGCGCGCCGGCCAGCCCGCGCCGCATGATTTACCGGAGTCGGTGTACCGCGCCATCCACACGCTGAGCGGAAGCTCGAAAATGGCCGAGGCCCGGCACGGCATCCGGATTGCGGAGCCGCTCAACCACTACATGCGCAAGGTGTTCGACAGCGGCCGGGGCTTGAGCGATGCCGGCGTCGCTGCCCTCGCCGACGCTGTACGCGCCATCGAGAACGTGGTGTCTCACATCAACGAGACCACATCTTTCTTCGCCGACCAACCCTCGCTCCTCGCGAGGCTGCGCACTCTCGAGGCCGACCTCGACCTCGAACTCGCGCGGGCGGCCAATGACGGCAGCGTGTCGGTGCTCGTGCCGAAGCTGATCGACGCTGCGGCCAGTGCGGCGGCCAGCGTGCCGGCGGGCGCGCCGGAGATTGCGGCCCCGGCAGCCGCCGGCGCAGAGCATGCACCGGAGCCCGCCGCCGAGCATCCCGCCGAAGAGTTCGATCACGAGATCGCGGGCATCTTCAGCGAGGAAGCCACCGAGCTCATCGAAGCGGCCGAGACCTCGTTGAGCGCCTGGAACGTGAATCGAAAGGACAAGGACCGCGTCGCCGAGCTGCAACGCCAATTGCACACCCTGAAGGGCGGTGCGCGAATGGCGGGCATCAGCGCCATGGGCGATCTGAGTCACGAGCTGGAAACTCTGGTGATTCAAATCGACGACGGGTCGGTGACGGCGGACGATCATGCGCACACCGTCATGCAGATCAGCTTGGACGAGCTGGCTAGGATGCGCGACCTGGTGAGCGCCGGACGGTTGCCTGCATCGGCTCATGCGCTGCTCGCGCAGATCCGGAATCTCGCAACGCCCCAGTCGCCGGCGGCTCACGTCACGGCAGCTCCCGCCGTCGCGGCAGGGTCCGCAACCTCGTCCGTGCCGTCGGCGGCGCCGCTTTCCGCAGCGGTCGGGGCCGATAAGCCCTCGGCGCCTTCCGCGGACGCGCCTGTAGATGCGCGCCCCGTCGATGCGGCGCGTGCCGACGCACCGGCTCAAGCCGCGCCCGGTCAGGGCGCGCCGGGTCGGGTCCCCGGACGTGGGGCACCGCTCACGGCGGCGTCCGAGGAATCACCCCCCTCCATCTCCGAGGATTCCCTGTCGCAGCTCGAGACGAGCGCGAGCCCTGTGCTGCCGGGACGGGAGAATATGCCCGCGGAGCGGGTCGAGATGGCGCGCGTCGATGCGGACCTTCTCGACACCATGCTGAACAGCGCCGGTGAGGTCAGCATCTTCCGCGCGCGCCTGGATCAGCAGGTGAACTCCATCGATTTCAACCTGGCCGAGCTCGCGCGCACGGTGACCCGCTTGAAGGAACAGCTGCGGGGCCTCGAGATCGAGACCGAAGCGCAGGTGCTCAACCGGCACCAGGACGAGGAGGATCCACGCCGGGACGATTTCGATCCGCTCGAGCTCGATCGCTATTCGGCGCTCCAGCAGTTCTCGCGCGCCCTCGCGGAGACCTCGGGCGACGTCGCCAGCATTCAAGGTTTGCTCGAGACACTTACGCGCGAGGCACAGAATCTCTTGACCCAGCAGGCACGCATCATCACCGAGCTGCAAAACAGCTTGATGCGCACGCGGATGGTGCCGTTTCAGCGTCACGTGCAACGCCTCACGCGCCTGGTCCGCCAGGCCGCGAACGACACCGGCAAGCGTGCGGAACTCGTCGTTCAGGGCGCGGCCGCCGAGCTCGACCGCCAGATGCTGGAACGTATGGTCCCCCCGCTCGAGCACATGCTGCGCAACGCCGTGGTGCACGGCATCGAGACGCCGGAGCGGCGCTCCGCGCTCGGCAAGCCGGACGTGGGGCGCATCTCGGTCAGCTTGACGCGCGACGGCGCCGAGATCGTGATCGTGGTGACCGACGACGGCGCCGGCGTCAACGTGAAACTGATCCGCGAGAAAGCGGTGTCCCTGGGGCTTGCCGATCGGCACTCGAAGCTCACGGACGAGGAAGCCATGCAGCTCATCCTGGAACCCGGCTTCAGCACGGCGGGCCGGGTCACCCAGGCCGCAGGGCGCGGGGTCGGCATGGACGTGGTCGCGACGGAAGTGAAAAAGCTCGGCGGCGGATTGTTCATCGAATCATCGCCCGGCAAAGGCACGCGGTTCACCATTCGTCTGCCGTTCACTCTCGCCATCAGCCAGGCGCTGATCGTGCGGGTGGCCGAAGAGGCCTACGCGCTTCCGCTCGCCACCGTGGAGGGAGTCGTGAGGTTGCCGCGCAACATCGTGGCGCGTCATTTGGGCAAGGATTCGCCACTGTTTGAGTATGGCGGCCAGAAATACCGCTTCCAGCAGCTGGGCTCGTTCGTCGGACTGGGGTCGACTCGCCTGCCCGAAACCGACGTCTCCATGTCGGTGGTGTTGATCCGTGCGGGCGAGCATTCCACGGCCTTGGTGACCGACGAGCTGGTCGGGAGCCGCGAGATCGTGGTGAAGTCCTTGGGCCCGCAGATCTCGGGCATACGCGGGATCGCCGGCGCGACGATCCTGGGCGACGGGCGGATCGTGATCATTTTGGACATGGGCGCGCTGGTCCGCTCGGAATGGCGCGCGCGTCCCAGCGATACGGCGGTCCTGGAACAGCGCGATCGGCGGACGTTCGCGCTGGTGGTGGACGACTCGATCACGGTGCGCCGGGTGACGCAACGCCTGCTCGAGCGCAACGGCATGCGCGTCCTCACGGCCAAGGACGGCGTCGACGCCGTCTCGCTGCTCCAGGATAATTTGCCCGACATCATCCTGCTCGACATCGAAATGCCGCGGATGGACGGATACGAAGTGGCAGCGCACGTGCGCGGCGACCCGCGCCTGAAAAACATACCGATCGTGATGATCACTTCCAGGGTCAGCGAGAAACATCGGGCGCGCGCCATCGAGCTCGGCGTCGACGACTATCTCGGCAAGCCTTACCAGGAGAACCAGCTGCTCGATGCCATCGAGCCGTTGGTCAACCGCCGCCGCGCCGTCGCGCGCTGAAGGCGAAGGATCCATGTCCGACCTGCGAGACGAGCTCTACAGTCTTCTGGTCCCGTTGGCGGGCGAGCGTCTGATCGTCCCTCGCGTCTGCGTGGCCGAGGTCATCGGCTATCAGACGCCTTCGGAGATGACCAATGCCCCTCCCTGGTACGTGGGGCTCGTGACCTGGGGCGAGCGCACGGTCCCGGTCGTATCGTTCGAGGGCGCCTTCGGCCAGGCGCTGCCGAGCGTGTCGAGCCGGACGCGGATCGTGATCTTTCACGCCTCCGGCGGCCTCTTGCCGGGCGGCTACTTCGGCATGCTCACCCAAGGATTCCCGCAGCTGGTCCGAGTCAATGCGGACGTGATCCGGCCCGACCCGTCGCGTAGCTTCGCGGAGCGGGCGCCCGTCATTTGCCAGGTGCGCATGGTCAATGAGACGCCGCTCATCCCGGACCTGGCGCGGCTGGAACAGATGATCGCCGAGGAAACGTCGGTGATGACGTGAAGTCCCCGTATCGGCTTTGAAGCCACGCGATTCCGGCGATGGCCGCGGTTTCGGTACGAAGTACGCGCGGCCCCAGCGCGATGGACATGAATCCCGACAGGTGAAGCGCCTCCAGCTCCTCGGAGTCGAAGCCCCCTTCCGGGCCGATCGCCATCTCGACCACCGTGCCGATCTCGAATGCGGCATCGGATGCGCCCGGGTCGGGCTCGAGGACCAGACGAGCGCCGCGCGGGCGCGCATCGCCGAGATAGCGGATCAGCTGGCGGGGCGCCTCGATCGCCGGCAGGCGATTGCGGCCGCATTGCTCGCAGGCCGCCACGGCGATGCCGCGCCAATGCTCCGCCTTGGAGGCAGCCTGGGCCTCGTCCAAGCGGACCACGCTGCGCCGGCTCAGGACCGGCACGATGCGCGCCACGCCGAGCTCCGTCGCCTTCTGCACGATGACATCCATGCGGTCGGCGCGAGCGATGCATTGTACGAGCGTGATGTCGAGCGGCGATTCGCGGTCGACGGTGCGGGCTTCGCCCACTGCGGCCGCCACGCGCGAGCCGCGGATGCTCTCGACGGCGGCGGTGAACTCGCGCCCGTCGCCGGTGAACAATACGATCTCATCACCGCTTCGCGCGCGGAGTACCTTGGCGAGATGCTGAGCGGCCGGCGCCGGAAGCTCGATCAGGCTTCCGGGGCGGAGCGGCGCATCGACGTATACGCGGTTCAGCCGCATGCGAGACGCTCGGCGATCGCGGCGGCGGACTCGGGGACGGACGGGGCGTTCATACGGCCCGAATTGTCGCATATGCTATAGCCAAGAGTTCCCACCGGCCGAAGCGATGACATTCTTGCAAGCAGACCCGACCAGCGGACTGATGACCGGCGCGCGGCAGATCCCGTCCCCGAATCACGACGCCCGCCCTCCGGGGATGGCGCCGGAACTCATCGTCGTGCACGGCATCAGCCTGCCGCCCGGCGAATTCGGCGGTCCATGGATCGAGCGCTTGTTCATGAACACGCTTCCAGCGGAAGCGCATCCCTACTTCGCCGAGGTTGCCGGCCTCGCCGTCTCCTCGCATCTTTGCATCGCCCGCGACGGTGAGGTGACGCAATACGTGAGTTTCAACGAACGAGCGTGGCACGCGGGCGTGTCCAGCTACGCCGGGCGCAGCGCCTGCAACGATTTTTCCATCGGCATCGAGCTCGAGGGCGCCGATACCGTCGCCTATGAGTCCTGTCAGTATCGGGTGCTTGCCGATGCCGTGGCCGCTCTCTGCGCCGCCTATCCCACCCTGTCGCCGCAACGCCTGGTGGGTCACAGCGATATCGCGCCGGGGCGCAAGACGGACCCCGGACCGGCGTTCGACTGGCTCGAGGCCCGCCGGCTCATTGCCGCCGCGCGCGGCGGCGAATCCATGGAACATAATACGATCCGGCGCCCCGGCTGAGCGGCGCAATCCCCGACATCCGGTGCGGGCTTCCCCCGAGCCTCGACGCAACGTGATCGGCGTCACCTTTCCCGCCAGCAGAATTTGACCCAAACGCCGACATCTTGGGACAGGCGGGCCATCCGTCGCGGTTCCCTCATGCGGAGGACCAGTTGTTACGTTGGTTCGCCGACCTCCCGATCGAACGCAAGCTGCGCGTGGTCATCACTTTCCCCGCCATCGCGGTTTTCGCGATTGCGCTGGCCATGCATGTGGCGACGAATCTCATGCACGTGCGGGAGGACATGAGCCGCCGGGCGATGCGTATCGCGCGCGTTTCGGGTGTCAACGTCATCCAGGCGGTGGAATCGGGCGATGACGACGCTGCACTCAAATCGCTGAGCGGCCTTCGCAACGAAACGTTGGTGACCGGCGTGGATATCTCGCTTCCGGACGGCCGCGAGCTCGCGAGCTACACCCGAGGTCCCGCCGATATCCGGCTCGAGCCGATCGCCCGAGGCAAGGCGCCCTTGGTCCTACCGGCCCCGGCCGACGTAGATCCCAAACAAAAACCGATTCTGAACGTGCGATCCGACGGGATCCACGTCACCGTGGCGGTGGCGCAGAACGGCAAGGTCATCGGTTGGGTGCACGTCGTGACGCCCTTGGACAGCATCTACAGCGATTGGCCCGGATACCTGTGGATCACCGTGGCCGCGATCGCGGCCGCGCTGTTCAGCGCCTATTGGTTCGCCGCACGGCTGCAGCAGCAAATATCCGGTCCCATTGTCAATCTCGCGCAAACGATGCGCAGGGTTTCCGCGGAGGAGGATTACACGCTGCGAGTCGAGGGCTGTTCGCAGGACGAGATCGGCGCCTTGATCGATGGCTTCAACCAGATGCTCAACCAGATTCGTCAGCGCGACTCGCGGCTGGAGCGTTACCGGCAATTCCTGGAGCAGCAGGTCGAGGAGCGCACCGTCAATCTCGCCAACGCCAACCGCGAGCTGCAGCAGGCGATCGCCGACGCGACCTCCGCCAAGGAGGCGGCGGAGCGGGCGAGCAGCGCGAAAAGCGAATTCCTGGCGAGAATGAGTCACGAGATCCGAACCCCGATGAACGGCGTGATGGGAATGTCGGAACTCCTGCAGGGCACCGAGCTGTCGGCGCGCCAGCGGCGCCTGGCAGAGATCATCACGCGATCGGCGGCGGGATTGCTGGAGATCATCAACGACATCCTGGACTTCTCGAAGATCGAGGCCGGCAAGCTCGAACTCGAGACCATCGAGTTCGGACTGCGCGAGATCATCGAGGAGACTATCGAGATCCTGGGAATACGCGCGCGGGCGAAAGGCTTGGAGCTCAAGTGCGTGATCGAATCCTCCGTGCCTGCGGCCGTCCAAGGCGATCCGCTGCGGCTGCGCCAAGTGCTCGTCAATCTGGCGGGCAATGCCATCAAATTCACCGAGTCCGGAGAGGTGACTGTGCGCGTGCGGGCGGTCGGCCCCGGCGGAGAGCTCAGATTCGAGGTCACCGATACTGGCATCGGGATCTCGAAGGAAGCTCAAACGCAGATCTTCAGCGAGTTCAGCCAGGCGGACTCCTTCACCACGCGTAAGTACGGCGGGACCGGGCTTGGCTTGGCGATCTGTCGGCAGCTCGTGGGCCTGATGGGCGGCGAGATCGGCGTGCACAGCGATCTCAATCGCGGCTCGACTTTCTGGTTCGAGGTGCGGCTCGAACCGGCGGCGGATCCCACGGCGACCTTCACGGCGGCGAGCAGTGTATGGTCGCCGGATCTTCAGGGCGATGTGGCTGCTCCCGGCAGCGGACCGCTCATCCTTTTGGTCGAGGACAATCCCGTCAACCGCGAGGTGGCGGTCGGGATGCTCGAGAACTTGGGCTACCGGACCGAGTCGGCCGGCAACGGCATGCTGGCCCTCGAGGCCGTCAGCGAGGCGACGTATGCCGCCGTCCTGATGGATTGCCAGATGCCGATCATGGATGGCCTGACGGCCACCGCCGAAATCAGGCGGCGTGAGGCGAAGACGGGGGAGACGCGGCTCGTCATAGTCGCCCTGACCGCGAATGCGATGGAGGGAAATCGCGACCGCTGCCTGGCTGCGGGGATGGACGATTTTCTGACCAAACCATTCACGCAACTCGATCTCTCCTGCATGCTCAGGAAGTGGCTGCCGGCGGGACACGGTCCGGTGCGGCAAGAGGCAGCCTCGTCCCCGCCGGACGACATCCCTGTGTCCCCGCTGATCGATGCGCGCGTGCTGCGCGATATCACCGCTCTGGGCCGGCCGGCTCTCTTAAGCTCGCTCATCGACCTGTATATGCAGCACTCGCCCGCATTGATCGGCGCGATCGAAGCGGCGGCTCGCGATCGGAAGAAGACGGAGCTCGGGGAGGCGATTCATACGCTGAAGTCGAGCACCGCGAGCCTGGGCGGCACCCGCCTGGCGTCGCTTCTGAAGGAGTGCGAAGCGATGGTGAACGGCGGAAAAATCGAGGAGGCGGCGGTGCGGTTGCGGCGGATACGCGCCGAGTACCGCGATTTTTGCGGCGTCCTCGAGCAGGAAAAATCCTCCACGGCGGCATGATGGACAGTCCGATGAATACAATTGCGGAATTGGATCAGCCGGCGACGATCCTCGTCGTCGACGACGATCCGGGCGCACGCCTGCTGTTGAGTGCTGCATTGGAGATGGCCGGCTTTCACGTGACTGCGGTGGCGGACGGATCATCCGCGTTGGCAACATTCCGCGCGCACCCCTCGGACTGCGTCATCCTGGATGTCGTGATGCCCGGCATGAGCGGTTTCGATGCCTGCATCGCCCTGCGGTCGCTGCCCAATTGCCGTCACGTGCCCATCCTGATTCAGACCAGCCTGGACGACATGGAGTCGGTCAAGCGCGCCTACACCGCCGGGGCCACGGATTTCGCATCGAAGGGCATCAATCCCATGCTGCTGGCGCAGCGGGTGAAGTTCCTGGTGCGCGCCAAGAGAACGCAGGATCAGCTGCTCGCGAGCGAGGCGCGGGTGAGCTACCTCGCCTATTACGATCCCTTGACGGCGCTCCCCAATCGGCAGCGCTTGCGGCAGATTTTGGACGAGCAGGTCGGCTGGGCGGAGCGCGGCATGCGCGGCATCGCGCTGTTGATGATGGACGTGGATGATTTCTCCCGCATCAACGACACGCAGGGCCCGGCGGTGGGAGACGTGCTGCTGAAGGACGTCGCGAACCGTCTGCAGCACTGCCTGCGCGACTGCGAGCGCCTCGGGCCCGAGTTGAGCGATCCCTCCCCGGAGAACGCCATCAGGGATTGGGTCGCTCGAACCGGCGGCGATGAGTTCGGTCTGGTGCTGCCGGGAGTCTCAACCGTGGACGGTGCCGAGATGGTCGCGCGCAGAGTGCAGGGCGCTCTCGCGCGGCCCTTCGTCATCGGCGAACAGGAGGTGCCCCTGTCGGCGGCCATCGGCATCAGCATCTTCCCTCTCGATGCATCCGGCGCAGAGACGCTCATCAACAATGCGGATGCAGCGATGCATCACGCGCAGAAGGCGCATCGCAGCGGCATGGAGTTCTTCAAGAAGTCGATCAGCACGCGAGCGGCGAAGCGCATGTCGCTCGAGGCTGATTTGCGCAAAGCGGTCGAGCGCCGGGAATTCTCCCTGAGCTTTCAGCCACGCTTGTCCCTCAAGGATCTGCAGGTCGAGGGCGTCGAGGCACTGTTGCGCTGGTCGCATCCACAGCGCGGCATGGTCCCCCCGGATGAATTCATCCCGCTGGCCGAGCAGAGCGGGCTGATCGTGGAAATCGGCGATTGGGTATTGCGCGAGGCCTGCGCGCAGGTGCGGCGGTGGCGGGACGCCGATTCGAACGCCTGGCAGGTGGCCGTCAATGTGTCCGGCGTGCAGTTTCGCGACGGAAGCCTGGTGCGCCGCGTGGCCGACGCCATTGCGGCGGCCGGCATCGACCCGCGCATGATCGAGCTGGAGTTCACCGAGGGCGCGCTCATTGAGTACTCCACGGCCGTCAGCAAGGCGGTCAATTCACTGAAAGACCTTGGGGTGGCCACGGCCCTGGACGACTTCGGCACCGGCTACAGCTCCATGTCTTATTTGCGGCATTTTCCGGTCGACACGCTGAAGATCGACCGGGTCTTCGTGCGTGACATCACCTCCAGGCGCGCGGGCAATGCCCCGCTGGTCGATGCGATCATCGCCATGTCCAAGAGCCTCGGGCTCGCTACCGTCGCCGAGGGCGTGGAGACGGAGACTCAATGGCAATACCTCAAGGACCGCGATGCGGCGCAGGTTCAGGGCTTCCTGTTCTGCCGGCCGCTGCCGATCGGCGACCTGGAGCGGTGGCACAAGGATTGGATGCAGTCGAGACGACAGCGGGACGCGGGAGCGGCCTAGACGGCACCTAGCGGTGCCGCCACAAGACCTCGCTGCCGGATTCGTCTCGCGCCAGAACCCGCGCGATGACGAAAAGGAGATCCGACAGGCGGTTCAGATATTTGAGAGCGTCGGGCGCGATCGACTCGACGCGCGCCAGCGACCAACAGCGGCGTTCCGCACGGCGGCAAATGGCGCGCGCCATGTGACAAGCCGCCGCGGCCGGGCCACCCCCAGGCAGGATGAAATCCTTGAGCGGAGGGAGCGCTTCGTTGAACCCGTCGAGCTCGCGCTCCAACCGCTCGACGTATGCCGGGGTGATCATGCGATGCCCCGGGATGCACAGCTCCCCCCCGAGATCGAAGAGATCGTGCTGCACCTCGGTGAGGCAGCGCTTGATGGCATCGGGCAGCGCGGGAACCGCGAGCACCAGGCCGACGGCGCTGTTGGTCTCGTCCACGCTGCCGTAGGCCTCGACCCGCACACTCTCCTTCGGCACGCGCGCACCGTCCCCCAATCCGGTGCTGCCCTCATCGCCGGTACGGGTATAGATCTTGCTCAGCCGATTGCCCATGATGCCGTGCTCTTAAGCGGGAATTCGGAGTGCGACGGTAGCACAACGGCTAGAATTGCCGCGATGTTGCATTGGAAATCCGACGGGCATGCATCCCTCCCCTGAGCTCGCGGCGGCGCTCGATGCGGCGGAGGCGGCCTCGACAATTGCGCTCTCGCTTTACCGTCGCAACCTCGAGGTGCGCATCAAGGAGGATAAATCCCCGGTAACCGATGCCGACGTGCGCTGCGAGATCGCGATCCGGGAAGTTCTCGAGTCGCGTTTTCCGTCGTACGGCTTTTACGGCGAGGAGACCGGGGCGCGCGATGAGGGTGCGGAGAACTTGTGGCTCGTCGATCCGATCGACGGCACCAAGGCCTTCGTCCGCGAATATCCTTTCTTCTCGACCCAGATCGCGCTGATGCGGGCCGGCAAGATCATTCTGGGCGTGTCGAAAGCGCCCGTCTACGGGGAGCTGGCATGTGCCGAAAGCGGCGCCGGAGCGTACCTCAACGGTCAGAGGATCTCGGTCAGCCACACATCCACCCTCGGCGCTGCGGCGCTCTCGTCGGGGAACTTGAAGCGATTGGCATCCGGACCGCAATGGCCGCGCTATGGGCGGCTGGTGGCGGCTGTCAATCGCATCCGCGGCTACGGCGATTTTCTTCATTACCATCTGCTCGCGGCCGGCAAAATCGACGCGGTCGTCGAATCGGACGTGAATATCCTCGACATCGCGGCGTGCTCCGCCATCGTCACCGAGGCCGGAGGGTCTTTTACCGAGCTCGACGGCTCGCCGCTGACGCTCGCATCGGGAACGGTATTGGCGACCAACGGCCCCCTGCACCCGTTGGTGCTCCAGGCGCTCGACGAAGGCTCGGCGTTTCCGTGAGATGAGGCTGGCTACTTCAGCCAACGAATCTCGAGCGCCGTCGCCGGGCCGATGACGACCTCGTCGAGGCTTGCGGGTTGGTCCCACGATTTGGCCGAGACCATGCGCCGGCCGGCCATCAATTCCGCGAACTTCTGGGGATAGAGCGGCGCCTGGTGCGGATCGCCATAGCCGTCCGGAAAGCGGGGCGCATTGTCGGCCGGGTCGTACTTGTCAGTCGCGCCCAGGGTGTGCAGTAATTCGTGCGCGATGATCACGTCATTGGCGCCGTCCATCACGGGGGCTGCGAATGCGTAGACCACGCCGATGAGGCCCTTTTCGATGCCGAGCGAATGCGGCACGACCGGCGACAAAGCGGGGTCGTGATATAGAACGAACACTCGAACGTCCTCGGGATCCTTGACGTGCCCGCTCACCCGCCAGGCCCAGAATCTCAATCGAAGGCTCCAAAGAACGGTCGTCAGCAGGGATGCGTCCGGCAGGCGCTCCGGCGGCTGTTCGCGGAGCTCGGGCCGCAGCCGAGTCTTCACCGGATCGTCGATGCCGAGACCATACCGGCTGGCTTGGTCCGCAAAAAACCGGTCTATGGGCTTGAAGCGCCCGGCATCGAGACTCGCAACGTAATCCCGGGTCACCGGGCTGTCGTCCGCCGGGATGGGGTAAATAGCGACGTACAGTGGCTGCCGCCACGCGGTGCTGCGGAATCGATCCTCGCAAGTGGTGACGCTGACCACAAGCAACACGGCGAGGAGAATGGCGATGCGAAGCGAGCGCCAGGGGATGCGATCGGCGCTCAATCGGCAGTGTCGACGCTGAGTTCCGTCACCTCACCGTCGGCGGCGACGTACGAGACGGCCATGGGTTTGCAGCATACGGGGCAATCCTCGATATAGGACTGTGCCTCCACCGACATATCGAGCGTGAGCTCGATGGTCTCCCAGCAATGGGGGCAAGTCACCTGTTGTCCGCGTAACAGATCCATGGGCTCTACGGCTGTAATCGCCGGACGGTCCACTTCACCGATCCGGCATCCCCGGCGATGCGCGTCCATCGCGCGCGATCGTGAATGCGAAACTCGCCCTCCACCCAAAGCTCCACGGCCTCGACGTTCAGGCGAAATCCGCCCCAGTGAGGCGGCCGGGGCACTTCCGCCGCCACGATGTCGGGTTCGGCAGTTCCGGGGCCGCCGTAAGGGATTCCGAAGCGGCGGGCCGCGGCGGCGACACTGTCGCCCATGGCGTTGCGCGACTCGACCGGCTCGCTCTGGCGGCTCGCCCACGCTCCGAGGCGGCTTTGCCAGGGCCGGGATTCGAAATAGGCGTCGTTGTCCCCGTCGGACAGTCGCTCGACACGGCCCTCGGCTCGCACCTGGCGGTGTTGGTGGTCCCAGTGAAAAACGACGGCGGCACGCGGATTGGCCTGCAAATCGCGCCCCTTCTGGGACTCATAATTGGTGTAGAAGACGATGTAGCCCCGCTCCGGCATGATGCCCTTGCAGAGAACCACGCGGGCGGAAGGTTGGCCGTGCTCGTTCACGGTGGCAAGCACCATGGAGTTGGGGTTCGGCTGCGCTTCATTGCTAGCGGCCTCCGCCAACCATTGCGACGCCACCTGCAGCGGATTCGCCGGCAAGGGGTCGGGCAACGTTTCGGTCCACAAAGGCCTTATGCTTGTAGCCATGACGGAATGGTAGCCGTGCCCGGGTGCTTTCGATAGCGGGCCGGCCTTAAGGCCGCATCACCAGGGGATTGATGATCCGATGAATTTGGATGAACTGCGATCCGAGCTCAGCGCCCTCGATGCTGATATTTTGGCGCTGGTCGCCCGCCGCCAGGCACTCAGCGAAGAGGTTGCGGCGGTCAAACGTGCGACCGGCCGGGCTACCCGTGACTTCGCGCGCGAGCGGGAGGTGATTCTTCGCGGTCGCACGGCCGCCGAAGGGTTGGGGCTAGAGCCCGATCTGGCCGAATCGCTGTTGCGCCAGCTCATTCAATCTTCGCTGGCGACTCAGGAACAAGCGCGTGTTGCGGCGCAAGGCCAGGGTAGCGGCAAGCGGGCGCTGGTCATCGGCGGCCGAGGCAAAATGGGGGCCTGGTTCTCCGACTTCCTGGCATCGCAGGGCTTTCAGGTCACGATTGCCGACCCTCGGGGCGGGCTGCCGGGATTCGACCAGCTTGCGGACTGGCAGGACCATCCGCTCGACTCCGATTTGATCGTGCTCGCGACGCCGTTGAGCGCTACCGCCGAGATCCTGAAGCTATTGGCGAAACGCGCACCGCAAGGTCTGATCTTCGACTTGGGCTCGCTGAAAACGCCGCTCCGAGCCGGCCTCGGCGCACTGGTGAAAGCCGGCTGCCGGGTCACATCGCTTCACCCCATGTTCGGGCCCGATACCCAATTGCTGTCCGGCCGGCACGTCATTTTCATCGATCTTGGCGACAAGGCCGCGTTGCAGGAGGCGCAAGAGCTTTTCGCGCCGACCATGGCGGAGCGCGTGGTCATGGGATTGGACGAGCATGACCGGTTGATCGCGTACGTGCTGGGGCTTTCCCACGCGCTCAACATCGCGTTCTTTACCGCCCTCGCGGACTCCGGCGAGGCGGCGCCCCGGCTGGCGAAATTATCGAGCACCACCTTCGATTCGCAGATGGACGTCGCCAGCCGTGTGGCGGCCGAGAGCCCGGATCTGTATTTCGAGATCCAAAGCCTCAACGAGTACGGGACGGAGTCCTTGAAGGCTCTGCAGCAGGCGGTCGCTCGTCTGGTCGAGGCGGTGCAGTCAAAAGATGCGGACGCGTTCACTGCGCTCATGCATCGGGGAAGAGCATATTTCGACGTGCGCGCTCAGGCGCGCGGGGGGTGACCCACGGGGAAGGCAGGGGCGTCGAGGGGTGGACGACATCATTCAAGAAAACGAAACGCTGAAGAAGCGGCTGACGGAACTGACCGCCGAGGCGGCGAATAACGAGTCGATCTTGAAGCGCACGCAGGCGCGCGAGCTGTCGCTCTTGCGGGCGGACGGCTTGCCGCAACTGTTGCGCGCCATGGTCGAGGGGCTCAAGGAGTCGTATTCGCTGGACGCGGTGAGCGTCGTGTTGCTCGACCCTCAGCACGAAATCCGCCATCTGCTCGTGGCGGGCGGCGACCGGCCCGAGGAGTTTAAGCAGATATTTTTCGTCGATTCCCTGATCAGCCTGGCACCGCAGCTGGCCGCCCTGCACAAGCCATGGCTGGGTCCCTTTGTCGGGGCGGACCACCATCTTCTCTTCCCGGGGAATCCGAACCTGAAAAGCGCGGCTCTGATCCCTCTGCCGCGCAAGGATCTGTCAACCGGGGCTCTATGCTTCGGCAGCCGCGACCCCATCCGGTTCACCCGCCACCACGGCACCGACTTCCTGTCTCACTTGGGCGCAGTGGCGGCCGTGTGCATCGAGAACGCCGTGAACAGGGCCCGGCTCTTGCGTGCGGGGATCACCGATTTCCTGACCGGGTGGCATAACCGCCGCTACTTGCAGCAACGCCTGAAGGAAGAGCTGGCGCGCACCCAGCGGCGTGCCGGAACGCTCGCCTGCTTGATGATGGATATCGATCACTTCAAGGGAATCAACGACGGCTACGGGCACTTGGCGGGCGACATCGCGCTCAAAGAGATCGCCCAGCGGGTCGAATCGCAGATTCGGAGCATGGACACCGCGGCCCGCTTCGGCGGCGACGAGCTCGCCATCTTGCTGCCCGAAACCAACGCAGCCGAGGCCGCGAAGCTCGCCGAGCGCATCCGCGAATGCATCTCCGCCCATCCCGTCGTCCTGACGGCTCGCATCGAGCGGACCTTGACCGTGTCGGTGGGCGTCGCGGCGCTCTCGCCGGGTCGCCACGAGACCGACCTGAAAGCGGTCGCCGATCGGCTCATCGCGGACGCCGATGCGGCGCTCTATCGAGCCAAGGCGATGGGGCGAAACCGGGTGCAAGTCGGAGCCGGCTGAGGGCACAATGCGCCATGTCAGACCCCCGCGCCAATGACTACATCGACCGGCACGGCTTTCGCGCCAATGTGGGCATCGTATTGACCCGCGGCAGCGGGGAGCTGTTCCTCGGCGGGCGCGTCGGCGGGCGCGGCTGGCAGTTCCCGCAGGGCGGGGTCAACCGCGGCGAGCAGGTCGAAGATGCGCTGTTTCGGGAATTGACCGAAGAGATAGGCCTCGTCAGGAGCGATGTGGAAGTGCTCGGGTCGTCCCGTGGCTGGCTGCGCTATCGGCTGCCCCGGCAATACGTGCGCGACCGGTGCATCGGCCAGAAACAACGTTGGTTTCTTTTGAAGCTCACCGCCGGCGAGGATAAGTTCCGGTTCGACAGCACGGCTCAGCCGGAATTCGATCGATGGCGATGGGTGGATTTCTGGACGCCGGTGCGCGAGGTGGTGTATTTCAAGCGACGGGTGTATTCGCGCGCGCTGCACGAGCTCGGCACACTGATCTTCAACGACGAGTTGCCCCCCTATCCGGAATGGTGGGCCGACCTCGATATCCCTATGCCCAAGGCCAAGGCCGTTTGAACGGGCTTGCCGGAGGGATTCAAGGCTTCACGACCGCCAGGATGACGATTCCGACCAACAAGAGCGACGGAAGCTCGTTGAACATGCGGTACCACCTGGCCGTCCGGACGTTGCCGTCGCGAGCGAACTGCCGGGTGAACTTGTAGCAGTACAAATGGTAAATGATGAGGAGAACCACGAGCATCAGCTTGAAATGCAACCACCCCATGGCTAGATATCCGGGTGCGACCACGAGCATGGCGATCCCCAAAGCCAGCGTGGCGCATGCCCCGATGGTCATGATCGCAAACAGGCGGCGCTCCATCACCTTGAATCGCTCCACGCCGATCGTATCGCGCGCGTCCGCGTGATACACAAAGAGGCGCGGCAGGTAGAACAGGCCGGCGAACCAGGTCACCACCGCGATCACATGAAAAGCCTTCAGCCACAGCAGCAGCAACGGTCGTTCCCCGGGCGTAAAGGCGGATCATAGCGTGGCGGACTTTTTCGGCAAACTCGTCGTGCGAGCGGCGCCCAAGCGCCGGGCCTGGATGCGGGGGGCGGCAGTGCTCACATTGCTGTTCTTGGTGTACGCGATCTTCGAGTTCGGCCGCTACGAGGCCGGCTTTCGCGTAATCGATTCGGTGCGAGGAGCGCTGACGGCAAGCTCGCGAATCCGGGCGCTCGAGGCGGAGAACGCGCGGCTTCGCACGGAGCTCGAGGCCGCGGACGTGGCGCGCCGGGTGGATCAGGAGGGCTACAAGCAAGTTCAGCGGAGCCTCGGCGACATGCAAAGCGAGATAGCCCGTTTGAAGCAGGATCTGTCCTTCTATCGGGGGCTGGTGCAGCCCGATTCGCTGGTTCACGTCAAAGTACAGCAGATGCAGATCGTGCCCGACCCCGCCGCCGGGCAGTACCGCCTCAAGTTCGTGCTGATGCAGACCGGCAAGCCCGATAAAGAGGTCTCGGGGACAGCCTCGCTCGTCATCGACGGGCTTCAAGGCGGCAAGCTCAAAAGCCTCAATTTCGCGGAGATCTCGCCAAACCGGCACGTGAGCCTGGCATACTCGTTTCGCTACTTTCAGGACTACGACGAGATCGTGCGATTGCCGAAAGGCTTCGAGCCGACCCGCATCGGGGTCGAGCTCCACAGCGGCAAAGATCAGGGCCGTGGTTTCAGGCAGGCGTTCGCCTGGAAAGCGCAGGGAATGTCGGTCGAGATGGAAGCCAGCGGCACGGCGCCGAAGGATGGTGCGGATGTTCAAACGGAAACCGAATAACAACGCGACGATCGACACGCTGATCGGTGCAAAGACCCGGATCAACGGCGATGTCGAATTCGCGGGCGGCTTCCATCTGGACGGCTACATCAACGGCAACGTCACCTGCGAGGGCAGCACCGATGCATTTTTGTCCGTGAGCGAGCATGGCTGCATCGAGGGCTCGGTCTTCGCCCCGAACGTCCTCCTCAACGGTACCGTGAAGGGCAACATCGACGCTGCCGACCGCGTCGAGCTCGGCGCCAAAGCCGTCGTCCTCGGCAACGTCGCCTATACGGTCATTGAAACGGCGGTGGGCGCCCAAATAAATGGGAAATTGATCCACCGGGCCGCCGCCGGCCCCGAGCAGGCGCCCGGAGCCGCAGAACGCGAATCCGGGTCTCAAACCTGACGCCTTTGCTTTGATTGACGCAAGGTGCCGAGTAGACTAGGTACATGAACGCCAATTCCGAATCTGCCAATTCCGCGGCGGCGGCACCGCCTCCGCCGCCCGATGTGCTCGTTTTCACGGATGCCGCCGCCGGCAAGGTCGGCGAATTGATCCGTGAAGAGGCCAATCCGAACTTGAAGCTGCGGGTGTTCGTTTCCGGCGGTGGATGTTCCGGCTTCCAATACGGATTCACCTTCGATGAAAATCTCGAAGAGGGCGATTTCTGCGTCGAGAAGCACGGCGTGCAACTCCTCATAGACCCGATGAGCGTGCAGTATCTGATGGGCGCCGAAATCGACTACAAAGAGGATCTGCAGGGGGCGCAGTTCGTGATACGCAACCCGAACGCCAAGACCACCTGCGGGTGCGGGTCTTCATTCTCCGCGTAACGACGACGCCAGAGATCTCAGCTAGATGAGCGGCGGTCATGTCGTTCCGGACGTTCTTGCTGCCGTCGATCTAGGCTCCAACAGTTTTCACATGGTGGTCGCGCGATATTCGCACGGCCAGCTCGTCATCCTCGATCGGTTGCGCGAGATGGTGCGGCTGGCCGCGGGGTTGGGCGACAGCGGGCGGCTGGACGAGGCGGCGACCGATCGCGCATTACGCTGTCTCGAGCGCTTCGGACAGAGACTTCGGGCCGTGCATGCCGACAGCGTGCGCGTGGTGGGCACCAATGCGCTGCGCCGGGCAAAGCGTAAGCGCTGGTTCCTGGAGCGTGCGCGAGCGGCCCTCGGACACCCGATCGAAATCATCTCCGGGCTCGAAGAGGCCCGCCTCATCTATTCGGGCGTCGCGCACACGAGCCCGATGAGCCCCGACAAGCGGCTGGTGGT
>Ga0182015_10001474_pt1 | contig 30938 bp, 24 predicted proteins | sample 712P3MmetaG_FD_120478 | JGI IMG/M metagenome (GOLD analysis project Ga0182015, IMG submission 120478) | Permafrost microbial communities from Stordalen Mire, Sweden - 712P3M metaG | ecosystem: Environmental > Terrestrial > Soil > Wetlands > Permafrost | place: Sweden: Stordalen | collected... | reverse complement strand
TCGAGCCGTTCGATGACGGCATAGTTCCAGTCAATCTCCGGCGCCACCTGGCCAACCTCGTTGTGTGTCGTGGTGGACGGAACCGACGTTGCGTATTCAGATTGCTCTGCAAGGGTGGCGCTGCCGGCTCGCTGGGAGGCGGAGAGATTGCGCGGAGGCATGTTGCTCGTAGCTGAAGAACCGGGCTGGCCGGCGGGGATATTCTGGCCACCGTTGTAATTCTGATCGTTTTCGCTCTGGGAAGGCTGGCCATTGGGCGCGCTGCCAGAGGCTGACGCCGAGCCCTCGGGGTTGGCGGGTGGTTCGATCAGTCGGCCGGGAGGCAACTGGACGAGATTCGAGGGCTGGCGGAGGTCGGGGAAGTTCCGGAGCGGCTCAAATTCCGGGGCGGGGAGCCCAAGTTGGGCGCGCTTCCACCAGTAATTCCTGGTGATCAGGGAATCCTTGTCCGGTATCAGTTCGCTGATGTGCATGCCGGGATGCCAGGCGAAGCGGCCCTGATTTGCGGTGTTGCCGCGGAGGGTGACGGTCTTTTGGTATCGCGGAACGATGGAAAAAACGCGGATCAGGTCGCCGTCCGCGAGGACGGTGGCGAGACCGGGCTGATCCCAGGCAACCTCCATAGCGAAGCGATCGCGGTGATCGTCCGTACGCTCGATGGAGATGTGCGCCTGGGCAGCGACCACAGAGGCGCCCCCGGCATCGGCGAGGGTTTCGGCGAGCGATTCGCCGGAGCTCAGCTCGTACAGCGCCGGGTTCCTGACGCTGCCGGTGACGGCCACCTGGGGGCCGGCGGCCGGGATGAAGAGCACGTCGCCGTTCTGCAGAGCGACGTCCTTTGATTTGTCGCCGTGAACGAGGAGGGAATACAGGTCGAAGTCCGTGACCTGAACGCCAGCGCGGCGGAGGATAATGTGGCGGAAGGATCCCGTTGCTGACGGGCCACCGCTCGAGAAGAGCGCGTCGACCAGGGTGCTGAGGGAACTGACGGTGTAAACACCCGGGCGGCGGGCTTCGCCGGCCAGGTAGACCTGGATGGCGCGAATCTGGCCGATGTCAGCGGTGAGGTCGAAATTGCGGTAAACCCTGCCAATTGCGGAACGCAGGTGTGCTTCGAGCCCGGAGAACGGAATGCCGGCGACATGAACCGGGCCGATCTGCGGCAGGTAGATTCCGCCGGATCGGTCGACACGGTCATCGGCGCGAAAATTGACCTGTCCCCAGACACGTATACGGAGTTCGTCTCCCGGGCCGATAACGTAATCAGGCGGGACTGGAACCATGTCCAGCGGGGCGAATGTGGAGGGGACGCTGCGGAACAGATTCGCACCATAGATGGGAAGGACCTGCCCAGTGGTGGAGGCGACGAATTTTTGGAATTCGGTCAGCGGTTCGGGAGGAAGGGTTTCCTGCGGCGTTTGGGGGCGGGTCGCAGGCTGGCGAGTGAGGTTTTCGTTGTCTCTGTAGTCAAAGAAGGAAGGCTGCTGGCTGGTGGTTGAGCCAGGCGCCGCGTTTCCCGGAGAGAGCGGAATCTGGTTCTGGCCCTGTGCAGCGCACTGTGACGAATTCGCCAGGAGGGGATCGGAGCAATCCGGAGTACTGCTGGGGTACGGCGAATTGCCGGGAGCGCCGTCCTGTGCACCGGCATGCGACACAAGAACGAGGCATGAAGCCACGAGGAACGAGGGGAATAGTCTCTTCATACGAAGGTAATGCACGAAGCGAAGAGGGGGCACGGCAAGAGCCGCGAAGCGATTCTATTCATTGATTCGTGCGAGGTGCTTCCGTGTGACGACAGTCTAGCATGGTGCTGGAGGGTGAGCAGGGATGTATACCTTTGGGGGATTGAAGAGGCCGTTTTGGGAAGGTTATTGTCGTAATGACCCTTGCGTGACATTGGTGCCTAAAGGGTCAAAATTGATCTTGGAACCGATAGGGCCCACGGTATACTGCAGCCAGAAACAAAGAACATCAATGGTTACAGTTTAGTAACAAGATACTCACATACATACTCCAGTTAATACCCGCCGGAAACGCTGATCTGTTTTTTCCTTAGGTTTGCGAACGTCAGAATCGAAACCGTTGTGATGGGTGGAATGAGCTCGCTTTCATTTGATAATATTTTTCCTCCGGAAGCCGCTGATCGTGCCGAAGGTATCTCAAATTCGGCCAACGCCAGCCGAACTCCGAAAGCATCCGCTCCGAAGAGCGACTCTTCGCGTGCGGCGGCCTACCCTCAGGAGATCACGACTCTGCATGCAAGCCCCTGGGCAGATTCCGTGCTGCGCAGGGCTCTTGAGATTATGGCAGCTTCGCTGGCTCTGATCGGCTTCACGCCGATCATGGCGATAGCCGCGATTCTGGTTCGGTGGGGATCGCCAGGCCCGGTGTTTTTCCGGCAGCTGAGGATGGGCCGGAACGGGCGAGAGTTCACACTCTACAAGTTTCGCTCGATGTGCCCGAAGAAGGGGAGCAACTCATCCATCACGGTGAGCGGCGACGTGCGCATTACACCGGTGGGGGCTCTGCTGCGGCGGTACAAGCTGGACGAACTACCCCAGTTCTGGAACGTACTGCGGGGCGACATGTCGCTGGTGGGCCCGCGTCCTAAACTGCCGCACCATGAGGCGCTGCGCATGGCGTGTCGCCCGGGGATCACCGGTGTGGCTACGCTGGCGTTCCGCAAGGAAGAGGAGTTTCTTTCCGAGATTCCGGAGGATCAGCTGGAGGCCTTCTACGAGACGTTCGTAAAGCCGGCGAAGGCGCAGCTGGATATGGAATATATGCGCACGGCGACATTGGCAAGCGATCTGAAGATTCTCTGGAGAACGGCGAGCGCCTGCCTGTTCTCGAACGAGAACGCTCTGGCAGAATCCGCCGAAACGCTCATCCAGTATGAGACTGCGGCACGGATCCGTGCGGGGAAGTTCGTCGCGCCGCCGGTAAGCCATCCCGTTGCGAAGCCGAGGCCCTATTCAGCCGGGTTGAATCAGGAACTCTAACCGGCCTGTTCATTACTTTTGTCCCGTTGGCGGCGGAGGTGCGCGTGCTTCTTCGCCTCCCGCTCACTCCGGGACCGGTGTGCGCCCGGCTTATCTTCGCCCCACCTTTCCCAACATGAGCCGGCTTTAGTACCAGCGGCACCTCCAACTGACAAAAGTAATGTGCTGCTCTTCGCCGCGGGTCCGAATAATGGCCATACCCCACCGGCGCACCTCGCGGCCCTGAACAGAGAATCGCGGGAACACTGGTGCGGGAACGTGACCGTAATTGCGCACGGTGAAAGCCTGTGAAGAGAATCGTTCGCGCGCTTGAGTTGCAAAGCGGCGCCGCTTTTGGGCCAAAGAGATCATCGATTGGCGAAGACTCAACCCCTCGCCGTTGCACCAGCCGGTCCATACTCCTGGCAATTGTCTTTCTGTGCGCCGTCGGGGCTGATCCTACCGGCGCATCGGCCGCATGGGGTGCGCAGACGGCACCCGCGAACAAACCAGAAACGGGGACAGGAAACGCAAACCGCCGCGCCCTCTTTCTGGCGAAGCGGAAACCGCGGAGCCCGGTTCCTGCAGCCGTCCTCGTGCGGGGCCGGGCCGCTCACGCAGCCATGGTCCGTGCGAGAAGTGCGTCGACGCCGATCCAGCCTGCTTCGACGATATGGCAGCCGGTTGGGCCGCCTCAGGTCAGGACGTCGCAATGGAACCTGGTCACGGGGCCGGTGATCAGCCTTGCAGTCGATCCTTCCGACTCTTCGGGAAACACGCTCTACGCAGGAACGGGCGGCGGCGGGGTCTGGAAATCGACGAATGCCGCTGGAAACCCGGCCAGCGTAACCTTTGCGCCGCTCACCGACACTCTGAGCGCCTGGTCTTCAGCCTCGCTGACGTCGCTGAGCGTCGGCTCGGTATCGGTGCAACCGGGAGGAACGGGCGTGATCCTCGCCGGAACCGGGGATCCCAACAGCGGAACGAGCTCCTGGTACGGCGCGGGCATTCTGCGCTCCGCTGACGGAGGAAGCACGTGGACGCTGATCCCAGCAACAGATCTTGACGAGTACGGGCTGAGCTACAGCTTTCTCGGTAACGCTATTGCCGGATTCGCATGGAGCGCGACAAATCCGAATTTGGTTGTCGCCGCCGTATCGGATGCGGGGAATGAGACGACCGTCGCAGCTAGCCTGAGTCAAATGACCGTCCTCGGCATGTATTACTCGCTGGACGCTGGCAACAGCTGGCAATTGGCGACCCTTGAGGATGGGACACAGGTTTTTCAGGGGCCTCAGTACCAGACTTATCAGGTCAATGCGGCGACTTCCGTGGTCTGGAATCCGGTCCGGCAGCGCTTCTACGCTGCGATTCGTTTTCATGGGTACTACGAATCGTCGGACGGCATCACCTGGACTCGACTGATCGACCAGCCGGGCACGAATTTGACGCTCAGCATGTGCCCAACCATCCTAGCGGCGAGCGGCTCTCACGCATGTCCGATTGCTCGCGGCGTGCTTGCGGTGCAGCCGGTAACCGGCGACACGTTCGCGCTCGCGGTGGACAGCAACAACCTGGATCAGGGGCTTTGGCAGGACGCGTGTCAGGCTACATCGGGTGGGTGCGCATCTTCGACGGTGAAGTTCGCCACGCGGATTTCCGATGGGCCGCTGCAGTCCCCTTCGGGGAGCGGAACGGTTGCGCAGGCAGACTCCTCTCTTTGGCTGACGGCGGTTTCATCGCAGCAGGACACTCTGCTGTTCGTGGGCACCCAGGACATATGGCGATGCAGCCTTGCCAACAGCTGCACATGGCGCAATACCACGAACACGCAGATCTGTTCCGCAGCGCAGGTTGCTCCCGCACAGTATGCGGTCGAGTCCACGTTCGGTTCATCAGGACTGCTCTATTTTGGCAACGAGGCCGGCTTGTGGCGCTCGACCGATGACGTGAATCAGCAGAAAACAGTGTGTTCGAGCGATGATGCGGCGCACTTTCAGAATCTCAATGGAGGGCTGGGCTCGCTCGCCGAGGTCGAGGGCTTCAGCGAGGATCCGAGTACTCCCACGACCTGGTTAGCGGCGCTCGGCGACCTGGGAACCGCTGCTCCGTCCGCAGCTTCAGGAGCGACGGCGTGGAATCAGGTTCTCGATGGTGAGGGCGATGTCGTGGCCATCGATCCTGCAAATCCGCAGAACTGGTATGCCACCTCCGAGAGCGGCGTGGGCATTAATCGCTGCACGGAAGGCGCCTCCTGCACCACTGCTGGTTTCGGCAACGTGGTTATCGGGGAAGCGCAGGTGCAGGACGACTTCGAGTCGTATGGATCGGCCCCGTGGATTCTGGATCCACAGAACACGGCGAATCTGATTCTCGGCACATGCCGGATATGGCGGGGACCTGCAACCGGCGTCGGATGGAGCCAGTCGAATCTGGTCAGCAACATGCTGGACAAGGACCAGGGGCAGTTCTGCAATGGCAACGCCCAGATTAGTGCTCTTGCGGCGACCCCGATCACAAGTGGCCCCTCCAGCGGCGCCGAACAGATTTACGCAGGAATGGCGGGGGTATTCGACGGAGGCGGGCTCGTTCCGGGGCACATCTTCACGGCGACGGTCAACAGTGCATCCCAGGCTTCGAACACGAAATGGGTCGATCTTTACTCGTCGCCCGTCATCAACAAAGGCTCAGGTGGGCCGCAATTCGATCCGGACGAATACGCGATCTCCAGTATCTATCCCGATCCCCACGACCCAACGGGGCAGACGGTGTATGTCACCGTCCAGGGCGTCTCCGGCATCGCCGCCAACGAACCGGTTGTCTATCGCTCGACGGACGGGGGCGAGCATTGGACGAACATCAGTTCGAATCTACCGCTGGTTCCGGCCAATAGCATTCTCGTGGATCCCAACAACGCGAACATCGTCTACGTGGCCATGGACAGTGGCGTTTATGTCACGCAGAATGTCAGCGGTTGTGCGGCGGTCGGGCAAGCGTGCTGGAACGTTTACGGCAGTGGACTGCCGAACTCGCCGGTCATAAGTCTGATGGCCTACAACGAGGGCGCAACACAGATGCTGCGCGCGGCGACGTACGGCCGCGGCATCTGGCAGGTCGATCTCGTGACAGCGGGAATCGCTCCGACGGCCGCGACCATTCTGCCCTCGCCGCTCACGTTTCCATCGCAACAAGTTCAGACCACAAGCGCGGCGCAATCCGTGACCATAACCGATACGGGCTATCTGGATCTGAACATCAATAGCCTGACTGTCACAGGAGATTTCGCGGAGACGGACAGCTGCACCGGACAGTCCATTGCGCTGAACGGAACGTGCCAGATCTCCGTGACCTTCGCTCCCACACAAAGCGGAGTGCGAACCGGACTGCTGACGGTTTTCGGGAACGTGCCCGGAGGACAGCTGACCGTTGCGCTTTCGGGAACGGGCCTGGCTCCGGCGTCCATTCTGCTGACACCCTCTTCGCTCATCTTTGGTGCAACTACGGTGGGATCTCCGTCAGCGCCGCAGTACGTGACGATTGCGAACACGGGCGACGTAGCCTCCGCACTGACCAGCGAAACTGCGACCGGCGACTTTTCGTTGTCGGCCAACACGTGCACCAGTTCGCTGGCAGGCAATTACAGCTGCACGGTAGCCATTGTCTTCAACCCTGGCGCATCCGGAACCCGCATCGGAGTGCTGACAGTCGCGGACTCGGTGGGCACGCAAACGGCCTTGCTTTCCGGGACGGGTCAGACAAAAGCGACGGACGCGCTTGCGCCAGCATCGATCGCGTTCGCAGCGCAGCAGGTAGGAACGGTCAGCGCCTCTCAGCAGGTGACACTCGCGAACACGGGCGATCAACCATTGACCAGCATCGCAGTTGCGACGACCGGCGATTTCACGGCGGTCAATGGCTGCGGCGCGCTGCTGCAGGGCGATGCGACTTGCACCATTTCGATCGCTTATGTGCCCACAGTCGCCGGCGCGGAGTCCGGCACACTCACGGTCACGGATGAATTCCGGAGCCAGAAAGTCCCTCTCAGCGGGATCGGCGTTGCTCCTCCGGGCGCATCAGCTCTTCCGGCGTCTGTCGATTTCGGCGGGTATGCGGTCGGGACCACGAGCAGCTCTCAGACGGTGACAGTCACCAACAGCGGCGGTTATGACCTCAGCGCTCTCACCGCATCAACGACGCCTGGGTTTACAGTGGCGAGCGACGATTGCCCTGCAACGCTGGGCGTGGCGGCGAGTTGCCATCTCGGCGTAACTTACTCGGCTGCCACGGCGGGGCCGACCACGGGAACCCTCACGATTTCCGCTACGAACCTCCCCAAGACTCTCACGGTTACCTTGTCGGGACAGGGCGACGACTTTCTCCTGGCAATCAGCGGGACCTCGTCCGCGATCATCACCAGCGGGCAAACGGCAACCTTCCCGATCCAGCTACAGGGACTCGGCGGCACATCGAGTACCGTTGCCCTTGCGTGCACCGGCGCTCCCCAATATTCGACGTGCTCTCTCAATCCGACCAGCATTGCACTCAACAGTTCGAACACCTCCAGCGCGACGGCCACCATCGCGACGGGAGTCTCGACGACGTCTTCTGCTTTGGGGCATTCGGACTGGAAATCGATAGTGTCCGTCTTGAGTCTGGTATTGCCTCTGGGGTTCGGGGGTTTTCGACGCCGGAAGCAGGCGCGGAAGATGGTGCTGCTCGTGGTTCTCGCAGTTGTCCTGGTTGGATGCGGCGTGGCCGCCAGCTCCGGCGGCGGTGGGGGTGGAGGGGGCGGTGGAGGTGGCGGTGGCGGAGGAGGAGGAACCGGGACACAGAATCAGACGCCGTCCGGGACCTACACGATCACGGTCACCGGAACGATGTCGAACATCACGCACACGGCCACGATCACTCTCACGGTTCAGTAGCGGGCGCAAAAGAAAAGGCCGCCCCATCATGGAGCGGCCTTTTTTGTGGCTCAAGCCAGGTGCTATTCGTGCACCGTGTCCACGAACGCCCGCAGTTTGCGGGAGCGCGAGGGGTGCCGCAGTTTGCGCAATGCCTTGGCTTCGATCTGACGGATTCGCTCGCGGGTGACCTGGAAGCTCTGTCCCACTTCTTCCAGGGTGTGCTCGGAGCCGTCCTCGAGGCCGAAGCGCATCTTGACCACGCGCTCTTCCCGCGGCGTCAGGGTGCGCAGCACCTGCGAAGTGTATTCCTTCAGGTTCACGCTGATGACCGCATCGGAAGGCGATACAGCCTGGCGATCTTCGATGAAATCACCCAGATGCGAATCTTCCTCTTCGCCGATCGGAGTCTCGAGCGAAATCGGCTCCTGAGCGATCTTAAGCACCTTGCGAACCTTTGCGACAGGAATATCCATCCGCTTCGCAATCTCTTCCGAAGTGGGTTCGCGGCCGAGCTCCTGCACCAGCTGACGCGAAGTCCGGATCAGCTTGTTGATCGTTTCGATCATGTGCACCGGGATGCGAATCGTTCTCGCCTGGTCAGCAATAGCGCGTGTGATTGCCTGCCGAATCCACCACGTCGCGTAGGTCGAGAATTTGTAACCGCGACGGTACTCAAATTTGTCCACCGCCTTCATCAGGCCGATATTGCCTTCCTGAATCAGGTCGAGGAACTGCAGACCGCGATTAGTGTATTTCTTCGCGATGGAAACCACTAGGCGCAGGTTGGCTTCGATCAACTCACGCTTGGCCTGCTCGGCGTCCATATCGCCCTGAATCATCTCGCGCTGTGTGCGCTTGAGTTCGGCGATGAGGACGCCCGCCTCTTCCTCCAGCTTCTCGAGGTCGATCTTGCAATTCTTCTGTTGGCGACGGTATTCCTTCTTCAGCTCTTCGCTGCGCGACTGGTCATACTTCGTATCGAGAGAGCGGATCTGGCGCTCCAGAGTACGCATCGCCTCGACGGTCTTGTTCACCTTATCGAGAAGCCGCTTGCGCTCCAGGTTCGTGTACTTCAGCTCGCGGACAATGCGGGAGACGAGGACCTTCTCGCGCGCAATGCTCCAGCGCAGCCGGCGATGTTCCCGAGGCTTCGCCTTCTGATTCACTGCTTCAAGTTTTTCTTCGAGAACCTGTGCTTTCTTCTGGTGCTTTACGAGCGTGTCGATTTTCCCGACCGTCCCGCGAACGCGCGTCAGCACAACCTCTTCCGTCAGCTCCTCGTCGTCGAAGATGACGATTTCCTTGATGTTGCGTACGCCGCGCTTGAGGTCTTCGCCGAGGGCGACGATTTCGCGAATCACGACGGGCGAGCGCGAAATGGCTTTGAGTACGCGCAGCTGGCCGCGTTCGATGCGGCGCGCAATCTCTACTTCACCTTCGCGGGTGAGCAACGGAACGGTGCCCATCTCGCGCAGGTACATGCGGACGGGGTCGTTGGTTTTTTCCAGCGTGCCGGGCGTTAGATCAAGCTCGACATCCTCGCCCTCTTCGGGTTCGAAGTCGTCGCGCTCGGTTCCGGCGATTTTAGGGCCGCCCTCGAGAATGTCGATTCCCTGGGTGCCGATGGTTGTGATCAGGTCGTCAAGATCGTCGGGCGAGTTCATATCGCCCGGCAGAAGGTCATTGACCTCGTTATAGGTCAGGTAGCCCTTCTCTTTGCCGGCATCGATCAGCTTCTGAATATCTGCGTCGTATTTGTCTTCAATCGCCAAGCGGATTGGTCCCCCGCGTGAAATTTAGGATTCTGTCTCACCTGGAGTGGACGAGGTGCGGTCAGGGCCATAAGAGGCAATAGCCAGTTCGGCGCGAAGGCCGACGGGCATAGGGCGCACATCTCCCCGGGACGTTCAGAATACCACCAAAAGGGCCTAACTCTGGTAATTTCTGATATTTCGGGCCATTTCCGTGGCCTGAACGTCGAGTATCAGGGACAGGATCCTCATCTCCTTAGATGTGGAAATCGCCAAATTGTTTCAATTCAGCGTCCTCGGGAGCCCCCGCCCACGGTACCGCTGTACCCTGTATCCATTCGCAACGATAGATCAACCCATGGCCTCCGACTTCACCCAGACCGTCAAGGAACAGGCGGACATCGTCAAAATTATCGGGGACTACGTTCGGCTGAAGAAGGCTGGGGCGCAGAACTACACGGGATTGTGCCCCTTTCACAAGGAGAAGACACCCTCGTTCAGCGTGCATGCCGGCCGCCAGTTCTTCAACTGCTTTGGCTGCCACGAGCATGGCGACGTTTTCACCTTCGTCCAGAAAATTGAGAACGTCGGGTTCTCCGAAGCGGTCCGGACGGTCGCGCAGAAATGCGGCATTCCGCTGCCGAAGCGGGATTTTGCGTCCCCCGAAGAAGCGGCTGAACATCGCCAGCGCGGCAAGCTGCTCGAGCTGCACGAGGCGGCGACTGCGTGGTTTGAAGAGCAGCTGCGCTTGCCCGAGGGAGCCCTGGCTCGTGAATATTTGAGTGGCCGTGGACTTTCTCCCGACGGCATCGCGAAGTTCCGGATTGGTTTCGCTCCGGACAATTTTCATACGCTGCGCGAGCGCCTGCAGTCGATGGCGGATCAGGAAGCGCTGCGGCAGTCCGGGCTTTTTTCCTGGAAGGAACAGGAGGACGGCAGCCCTGGCCCAATCTACGCCCGCTTTCGCAAGCGGATCATGTTTCCGATCGCGAATGAGAGCGGGCGCGTGATCGCGTTTACCGCCCGCACGCTGGAGACGGGCGAGAAGGCCGGGCCCAAGTATTTGAACTCGCCAGAGACGTCGCTCTATTCGAAAAGCCGCGTGCTCTTCAACCTGGATAAGGCCCGCCAGGCGATCCGCCAGGATGGCGGCGTGGTGCTGGTGGAAGGCCAGATGGACTGCATTTCCGTTTTTCTCGCCGGCATTCCGAATGTGCTGGCGACCAGCGGAACCGCCTTTACCGAGTCGCAGGTTCGGCTGCTCAAGCGCTATGCGACGAAGGTGATTGTGAACTTCGATCCCGACACGGCCGGTGCGAACGCTGCGGAAAAATCCATCGCACTCTTAACCGAAGAAGGATTCGAGGTTCGTGTGCTGACGCTCGAGGGTGGCCTCGATCCTGACCGCTATGTACGCGATCGCGGAGCCCGAGCGTACGCAGAAGCACTGCGCGGAGCGCCGGCGTACCAGGACTATTTAGTCGAGCGGGCTCGACAGCTGTTTCCCTCCCGCGATCCGAAATCGAAGAACGATGCGCTGAATTTCCTGCTGCCGCATATCCGACGGATGCCGAGCCGCATCGCGCGCGATGCTTTCGCCATCGATGCTGCGCAGGCACTCGGCATCGATTCGGGCCTGGTGCGGGCCGAGTTGAAAGACGCTGCTTCGAAGCGGCGTGACTCGATGGGCTTCACGAATGAGAACCTGACGCGAACGGAGGAGATATTGATTCGCGCATTTTCCGCGCCAAGATCCAGCGAGGCCTATCTCGTGGCCGAAGGGGCATGGCACCAGCATCAACGCGAGTTCGCGGCGATGCGTTCTGATGTCCACGAGATAGTTGACAGTCTGCGTAATCGGCCTGATGGTACGGATCCCTTGAGCACGTTGCCGACTGACGACCAGCGGCGAATCCTTGCGAAGCTTTTTCTAGCCGCGGGTGATGCTGAGCCCAGCGCGGATAAGGTTGAATGGGCAGTTATGGAGGTGCGCCGCACCGCCCTCAAGGATGAAAGGCGACAAATCGGGGTCGCAATCGAACAGGCTGAACGTTTAGCCAATATTGATGAAGTGGGTCGCCTTAAACGAATGCTACCGGAGCTCGACCGCCGCCTTCGTGAGCTCGACTGAGAGCAGCAGATGCGGAGCGGGGCCCGATCAGGGTAAAGTCATGTCCATGAAAAGGGCATTTTGGCTGATGGTCAGCAGCGCAGTTTTGGCCGGAGCGTTGCATGCGGGAGCGCAGACTGGCGCGGCGATGCCGCCGACGGAGGGTATGCACGCCTTGCCTGCGCCGGAACAGCTGCCGGTTCCGATCCATATGACCGGGATCGGGAACTCGCACATCACCATCAAAGCGACGCCGGAAGCCCAGGTGTGGTTCGACCAGGGGCTCAGCCTGCTGCACGACTTTTGGGATTACGAGTCGGCGAAGGCTTTTGAGCAAGGCATCCGCCTCGATCCGAACTGTGCCATGTGCTACTGGGGACTCGATCAGGCGGAAAGCATGCGCGCAGGCCCCGAGCAGTCTTTTGGCGACAAGGCTCTCGAGCAAGCGGTGCGCCTCGAGCACAAAGCCAGCGCGACCGACCGTCTTTATATCGAGGCCGCGCGAGCCCAGCAGAGGTCGCCTTTGCCGAGCCATCAGAAAGCACCCCCTGACGGGGCAGCCATCGCGATCTATCGAAAGCTGGTAAAGAAGGAGCCCCACGACATTGAGGCGCGCATCTTTTTAGCGAACGCGGTCGGTGACGGGTTCGACGACAAGGGTGAGCCGAAATCCGGCATGAAGGAAAAGATCGCGATTCTCGAAGGCGTGTTGAAGAATGCGCCGAACGACTCCGCCGCAAATCATTACTGGATCCATGCGATGGAGCCGAGCAATCATCCGGAACGCGCGATTCCGAGTGCTGCCCTCCTGGCAAGCCTCGCGCCTGCGAGCGGCCACATGGTGCACATGCCGGGGCACATTTATTACCGCGTGGGCGATTACTCGAGCGCGGATCACTGGTTTGCCGCCTCCACAGCGGCCGATGAGAAGTACATGCGCGAACAGCAGGTGGACGTCGACGACGACTGGAATTATGTCCACAACATGATGTATGGGATCGCCAATTTGATGGAGCAGGGCAGGCTCGAGGATGCGAATGCGCTGTCGGATCACCTGGCCGGGGCGCGCGGTGAGCTTTCCGCGACACTCTACATCTGGAGCGCGCGTGACCAGGTTTCGCGCGTGAGCCGGCGGCTGCCCGTGGCGCTGCGGGTGGGCGACTGGGCCGGCGTGCTGTCGATGCTGGATGGGTCGAAGCTACCGGACAGCAACAAGACAACAAACCTGCGCTTCCTGAAGGACGAGCTGCGCAGTTTTGCCGGCGGCATGCAGGCACTGGATCGAGGCGACCTCGCGGCGGCAAAGGAAGCTTCGGCGCAGCTGGACGCAGGGCTTTGGCGACAGGGCCAGGATGCGAAGGCTTCAGCCGAAGATAAGACGGACGACAAGACGAAAGTTGGCGCGGCCAAACTCAACGCCTGTGCCGGACCGGGAAAAACCGGCGTGGTTCAAGGTCCGGTGCTGCCGGTGAATCCAGACGCCGATGCGGGACCGCTGGTGAGCACATTCAGCATTGCCTCCCAGGAATTGCGCGCCGGCGTGCTTCTGCTCGACGGGAAGATGGACGCTGCGAAGAAGCTGTACACCGAAGCGATCGCGACGGAGAAGAAACTCGGCTATCACGAGCCGCCGTTCTACATTCGACCCGTCGCTGAAACCGAAGCGGAGGCGTTGCTGCGCGCGAAGGACTATGCCGACGCAAAGTCCGCGTATCAGACCGCGCTGATCGAGCGTCCGGCTTCGGGTTTCGAACTGTACGGAATTGCGCGGGCGGATGAGCTGGCGGGCAACCAGGCGCAGGCTCAGACCGAATATCGGGCATTCTTGAAGGCGTGGCCTTCGGCGGACCAGAAGCTGCCCGAGATGCTGCATGCTCGCGAAACGGCGGGCGGTGCGGGAACCGTTGCGGCGAAGTAGGCGCAGACCGCAAGCGCATGGATGACGGGCTTAAGCCGTCTTCGGTAGACCCATGAAGTCGAGTGCGCGTACGAGGTAGGCCTTCATCTCGTGACGCGGAACGATCGCGTCGAGGAAGCCGTGCTGCAGCAGGAACTCTGAGCGCTGGAAACCTTCCGGCAGCTTTTGCCGAATCGTCTGCTCGATCACGCGCGGTCCGGCGAAGCCGATCAAAGCTCCCGGCTCAGCGATATTGAGGTCGCCCAGCATGGCGAAGCTGGCGGTGACGCCGCCGGTCGTCGGATCGGTGAGTACCGAGATGAAGGGAATCCCCGCTTCATCGAGGCGCCCCAGAGCTGCGGAAACCTTGGCCAGCTGCATGAGGCTCACAATGCCTTCCATCATGCGTGCTCCGCCGGAGGCCGCAACGGTGATCAGCGGTTGACGTTCGTCATGCGCGCGGTCGATAGCTCGCGCGATGGTTTCGCCCACGACGGCGCCCATGCTGCCGCCAATGAAGTTGTATTCAATGACGCTCAGCACGACGCGATGAGGACCGAGTTGTCCCTGAACGTTCACGATGGCGTCAAATAGCCCGGTATCTTTGCGCGCCTTGGCGAGGCGGCCTTTGTAGGGCTTCAGATCGACAAACTCCAGTGGGTCGGTCGATTTCAAATCGCCGTTCAGCCACTGATATCCAGGATCGAGGAGGCCGTTGATCCGTGCCTGGGCGCTGATTCTGCCGTGCCGGCCGCACTTGGGGCAGACCTGCAGGTTGGCTTCAAGGTCGGCTTTCCAGATGGGCTGGCTGCACCCTTCGCACTTGATCCATAGGCCCTCGGTGCGCACCCTGTTCTCGCCCGACTCAATCTTGTTGTCTTCCCGTCTGAACCAGGACATACGCTCTCCAGAAGGCGAAGATCAGGCAAAACTGCTCAGGGTCGCCGAACCCGCCCAAGACAGATTATCAGGCTGGGCACTGCGCACCGTGCGCGCACCGCACAGTCAAGGGCGCAGATAAAATCGCAACAAACAATTGTCCGGAACCGGACGCTGTCCGATTGCGTACTCTTAGCTGTCCACCTTGCGGGAGGTGCGAACTATGTTCTGCAGCGCGTGTGGTCAGCCCATCGATGCCTATCAACCTTATTGCCTGCGGTGCGGGCGGCAAGTTACGCCCATTGCGACGGCAACCCCGCCTCCCTGGATGTGGACGCGCGTGCATCGGCACGTGCATACCCTGGGCATTCTGTGGATCGCGTATGCCGGGTTGACGCTGATGAGTTGGCTTGTTGCCGTCGGCGTTCTGTCGGGCATCTTCCACGACTGGGGATTTCCGCTCGGGCACGGGTTCGATGGTTTCTACAGCTTCCCGTTTGGGCGGATGTCCTGGCTGATCCCCGTCATTACGGTGGTCCTCGCGGGCCGGGTCGTTCTGTGCGTTGTGACAGGCATCGCGCTGTTGCGCCGCGCACCGTGGGCGCGCGTGCTGGCGATTGTAACGGCGTTTCTCACGCTGATTCGGCCGTTCACCGGAACTGCGCTGGCCATCTACACGCTGTGGGTGCTGCTGCCCGGCGCGTCGGGCCAGGAGTACGACCAGATCGCAGAGCCGAGCCTACAATAATTCCATGGAATTCCCCATTAGCCGGATGCGGCGTCTGCGCCGCAACGAGCCTTTGCGCGCCCTGGTGCGCGAGACGCGGCTCGAGCCGGGAGCGCTGATTCTGCCGCTGTTTCTTTGTCCAGGCGAGGGAGTGCGTAAGGCCATCGACTCGATGCCTGGAGTCTTCAATTTTTCCGTCGACGAGGCAGTGAAGGAAGCTGAATCTGCGGCTGCGCTCGGTATCGGAGGGCTGTTGCTCTTCGGGCTTCCGGAAACGAAGGACGAGCAGGCCACTGGAGCGTGGGACAACGACGGTATCGTGCAACGGGGACTGCGTGCCCTGAAACAATCGAGTGTGGCGAAGAAGCTGGTGTTGATTGCCGACGTGTGCCTGTGCGAGTACACGTCGCACGGTCATTGCGGCATCGTGAAACAGACTGGCGACGACTACGAGATCGAAAACGATTCAACCCTCGATCTGCTGGCGAAGGCCGGCGCTTCGCTGGCGCGCGCAGGAGCCGACATCGTGGCGCCCAGCGACATGATGGATGGCCGCGTTGCCGCGATCCGCGATGAACTGGATGAAGACGGCCTGGAGCAAACGCCCATCTTGTCGTACGCGGCGAAGTTTGCCTCGGCGTTTTACGGGCCGTTTCGCGAAGCCGCGGATTCTGCGCCGCAGTTTGGTGATCGCCGCAGCTACCAGATGGACGGCGCAAACCTGCGCGAGGCGATGCGCGAGATCGAGCTGGATCTGGACGAAGGCGCGGACATGATCCTGATGAAGCCGGCAATGCCGTATCTCGATGTGATTCGCGCCGCGCGGGAGCGCTTCGATGTGCCGATTGGGGCGTATCAGGTCTCGGGAGAATACTCTATGCTGCAGGCTGCGTTTGCGCGCGGCTGGCTGGAACCGCAGCGGGCGATGCTGGAGTCACTGCTGTCAATTCGGCGCGCGGGCGCGGGATTCATTGTGACGTATTTCGCGCAGCAAGCGGCGAAGGCGCTCTAGGGCGCTCTTCCGGCTTCTCGCTGGAATCCCAAGAGCCATGTGCCGCATCTTCCACTCCGGTGCCCCTGCGTACAATTGAATCTTTGGGGCAGGAGTTGTGGGGCCCGATTGCCCCGGCACAGCCTCAACTTTCCTGAACGGAGCTTTCTTTGGCAGAGACGATTTACGATGTTGCGATTCTTGGTGGTGGACCCGCCGGATACACCGCGGCGATCCGCGCTGGACAGTATGGTCTGAAGGTTGCACTGATCGAGAAGGCCGAAAAGCTGGGCGGTACTTGCCTGCACGTGGGTTGCATCCCAACCAAGTCGCTGCTGTTTAACGCCGAGGTCTACGACTACCTGAAGCACGCGAAGGAATACGGGATCGAAGGCCTGGGCGAGGGGCAGCTGAACTGGCAAGCCGTGCTGGACCGCAAGAACCAGATCGTTACGAAACACGTTAAAGGCCTTGACTTCCTGATGCGGAAGAACAAGGTCACCGTGGTTTCCGGATACGGCAAGCTGACCGGGCCCGCGAAGAACGGTGTGCTGACGATCGCCGTCGAAGGCAAGGGTCCGACCAGCGTCCTGGCGAAGAACGTCATCCTGGCAACCGGATCCGACGCGAAGATGCTGCCCGGAATGAAGGCGGATGACAGTGTCCTGACCAACATAGAAATTCTCTCGCTCAAACAGATCCCGAAGTCGCTGGCCATCATCGGTGCTGGTGCGGTGGGTGTGGAATTCGGATCGATCTTCCGCAGCTTTGGGTCGGAGATCGTCATCATCGAGTTCCTGCCGCGTGTAGTGCCCAACGAAGACGAGGATGTGAGCAAGGAACTGGCGCGAACCTTTAAGAAACGCGGCATCGATATTAATGTCGGTGCGAAGGTGGAGAAGGTCGAGAAGACGAAGACAGGAGTTAGAGTGACGTTCACCGCCTCCGATGGCAAACCGGTGGTGAAGGAAGCGGAGAAGGTGCTTGTAGCTGTGGGCCGTGCGCCGCGCACCGAGAACATCGGGCTGGAGACCACGAAACTTAAGCCGGAACGCGGGTTCATCAAGGTCAACGAGTGGATGCAGACCGACGAACCGGGCATCTACGCAATCGGCGACATTGTGGCCGGGTTGCCGCAACTTGCGCACACGGGTGCAATGGCGGGTATGGTAGTGGCAGCGAAGATCGCCGGCAAATATGCGCGGCCCATACGGCGCGATCGCGTTCCAGCCTGCACCTACACCGAACCTCAGATCGGCAGCGTCGGCCTTACAGAGACGCAGGCTAAGGAAAAGGGCTATTCGGTCAAGGTGGGTAAGTTCCCCTTCTCGGCGAACTCGAAGGCGTCGATCGTGAACTCGCACGAAGGCTTCGTGAAGGTCGTTGCGGATGCCAAGTACGGTGAGATCCTCGGCGTGCACATCATCGGACCGCAAGCGACGGAGCTGATTGCAGAATCGGTGACGGCAATGGAGCTGGAAGCCACGGTGGACGAGATGATGTTCACGATTCACGCGCATCCCACGTTGTCCGAGGCCATGCTGGACGGCTTTGGCAGCGTCGAGGGCATGGCGATCAACGTTTAGTGATAGGCGAGTGACCACGCCTGCGAAAGGAGGAAGGATGAAATACAGAGTCGAACTCATACAATCGGATGAAGGGTTTGCAGTGGGCTGTCCCGATCTCCCCGGTTGCTGGTCGCAGGGAAAGACAGAAGAGGAAGCGCTGGAAAACATCAAATCGGCGATAGTCGATTACCTCGCCGCCGTCGATGAGATGAACCAGCGGAAGCAGACCCGCTATGTGGAAGTCATAGCGTCCTGATGGGCAAGTTACCAGGCGTTAACCATCTTCAGGCGGTGAAGGCTCTTGAGCGAGCTGGCTTTGAAGTGATTCGGCAGAGTGGGCATATCGTGATGTCCGATGGTCGCAGAACCGTTACGATTCCCAGGCATAATCCGGTTAATGCATTTACGATGTTTGCCATCGTCCGCGATGCCGGGCTCACCATAGAACAGTTCCGCAATCTCCTCTGAAATGATCCTTAATCTCCTCCAACTCGGCCGCGTTTCCTACGCTGAGGGCCTTGAGTTGCAGAAAGTGCTTGTGGATGCCCGCCACGACGAGCGCATCGGCAATACCCTCGTACTTCTGGAGCATCCGCCGGTGCTGACCCTGGGCCGCAATGCGAGCCGCGCGAACATTCTTGCCAGCGACGAGTTTCTCGCCTGGCGCGGCATCGAAGTGCACGAGATCAATCGCGGTGGCGATGTCACGTATCACGGGCCGGGACAGTTGGTCGGCTATCCGATATTCGATCTGCGCAGCTTTACGCCGCGGCTGGGCGCTGTGGAGTACGTGCGAAAAATGGAGGAGGCGTTGATCCGCGCGTGCGGCGATTTTGGCGTACAGACTACACGTGTTGCCGGGAAAACGGGTGTGTGGACCATGGCAGGCGGTTCCATCCAGGAGAAAAAGATTGCCGCGATCGGCGTCCACATTGCGCGCGGCATCACCTCGCATGGTTTTGCGTTCAGCGTGAACCCAGACCTCCGAGACTTTCAGCTGATCGTGCCCTGCGGAATCGCGGATCGCGAAGTAACGAGTCTCGAACGAGAAGTGGACCCGCCGCCGGCGATGGAGGCTGTGCGCAATGCTGTGGCGCGGCAGTTCGGCCATGTGTTCCAGTCGCAGGTGCTGTGGGTCGAGTCGCCCGCGGATTTGTTGCCGGAGCTGGCACTGGCCAGCAATGCTGTTCCCGCAAGTGCGGATTTATAATCGATCTTTGCGCCGCACTTCTGCTTCCATCAACCTGCACTCCTCAAGATTTGTCCGTAGCGGAGAGAAATATCCATGCCAACTGATGTTCTGATGCCCCAGATGGGCGAGTCGATTTTTGAGGGCACCATCACCAAGTGGCTCAAGAAGCTTGGCGACACCGTGCAGCGTGACGAGCCACTTTTCGAAATCTCAACGGACAAAGTGGACGCTGAAATTCCGTCGCCCGCGGCGGGCGTGCTCACCGAAATTCGCGCGCAGGAAGGCTCTACGGTGCAGGTGAATGCTGTGGTCGGCGTCATCGGCGACGGAGCGTCGGCAGCAGCCAGCGCGCCACCTCCGGCAAAATCCGAACCAGCGCCCGCAGCAACTGCGAAGACTCCTTCCGCTCCGGCAAAAGAGGAGAAGCCGGCATCGGAGAGCAAGCCCGCCGCTGCAGGACCGCGGCAGGACGTCGTCATGCCGCAGATGGGCGAATCGATTTTCGAAGGCACCATCACGAAATGGCTGAAGCAGGTCGGCGATACCGTCCAGCGCGATGAGCCATTGTTCGAAATTTCGACAGACAAGGTCGACGCGGAGATTCCGTCGCCTGCTGCCGGCGTACTCACGGAGATCAAGGTTCCCGCAGGACAAGTTGCGCAGATCAATGCAGTCGTGGCAGTGATCGGAGGCTCGGGTGAAACAGCTCCGCCGGCTGCAGCTCCGTCAACCGCTCCGGCGAAAGCCCCCGCTCCCGCGGTCAGCATTCAAGAGCCGGTTGCGACGACAGAAGCCGAGCATGTGCGGTCTTCACCGTTAGTGCGGAAGATTGCTCGCGAGAACAACGTCAACCTGAGTGCAGTACGCGGCTCGGGCGCGGGTGGACGCGTCACGAAGGAAGACATTCTCGCCCACATGGAGAAAGGAAGCGCGCCCGCTGCCGCGCCAACTCCAACGGCGTCCAGACCATCGGCTCCTGCTCCGGCGGCGACTCCGATTCCAGGCGAGCTGGTGCCGTTGACCCGGATGCGCACGATCATCGCGCAGCGCATGGTGGAGTCGAAGCGGACCAGTCCTCACGTGCACACGGTTTTCAAAATCGACTTCTCACGCATCGTCAAACTGCGCGAGAAAGAGAAAGCCAAGTACGAGCAGCGCAACGGCGTGAAGCTCACCTACATGCCGTTCATCACGCGCGCGATCATTGCCACGCTGCGCAAGATGCCCATCGTGAACGCTTCGATGGAAGGCGATGCGATTCGCTACCATCAGCACATCAACATTGGCATCGCGGTAGCGCTGGACTGGGGTTTGATTGTGCCAGTGATCAAGGAAGCCGAAGAGAAAAACTTCCTCGGCATCGCCCGTGCCATTGCCGATCTTGCCGAGCGGGCGCGCGGAAAGAAGCTGAAGCCCGACGAAGTGGGCTCAGGCACGTTCACGATCACCAATCCAGGCATCTTCGGGGAACAGTTCGGGATGCCGATCATCAATCAGCCGGAGAGCGCGATTCTCGGTGTCGGCGGCTTGTTCAAGGAGCCGGCAGTGGTGACTAGCGAAGACGGCACCGATTCCATCGCGATCCGCCACTTCCTGCACTTGACGCTGGGCTTCGATCACCGCACCATCGACGGCGCCGACGCGGGCAAGTTCATGGCTGAGGTGAAGAAGTACCTCGAAGGCTGGAAAGAGGACATCGGCTAGGGACTGGCCGCGCCAGGGTGCGAGCTACAACAGCGCCTGCGCTTCGAGCACGCGCTCGACTGCATCCTGCGGCGTCGATCCGACAGCAGAGAGGTGGCCCATCTTGCGGCCCTTGCGCGGCTGGTGTTTTTCGTAGAGATGAACGCGCACGCCGGGAATGGCAAGCGCGCGGTCGAAATGCGGCGGATGGTCGAGCCAAAGATCGCCCAGTAGATTAGCGATCGCCGCAGGCTGCACGACGGAAACATCGCCCAACGGCAGATCGCACACTGCACGCACATCCTGTTCAAATTGGCTGGTGACGCAGGAGCGTTCGCTGGCGTGATAGCTGTTGTGCGGGCGCGGAGCCAGCTCGTTCACCAGCAGATCGCCGTTCTTCGTCAGGAACATTTCGACGGCGAGCAGGCCTTCGAGAGTACACGAGTCAGCAATGTCACAGGCCAGCTTTTGCGCTCGCGCTTCAATCTCCGGTGAGATGAGCGAAGGGATCACGCTCCAAACGAGAATCTGGTCCTCGTGATGATTGGTCGCAGAGGGAAAGCTCTTCGTCTCACCACGCGGCGAACGGGCCACCATTACAGAAATTTCACGATCGAGTTCAACAGCCTGTTCGACAACACAGGGCTGTTGGCCCAGCAGGCGCCACGCATCGGCGGCCGTTTTGCTGTCGCCGAACCCCAACTTCACCTGGCTGCGGCCGTCGTATCCGCCCTCCGCGCTCTTGATGAAGCACCGGCCTCCGAGCGCGGAGACTGCTTCGACCATATCCTGCTCGGAGCGCGCTGAATGCCAGGGGCCAAGCGGGAATCCGCGTTTGCGCAGCCATTGTTTTTGAAGAATGCGGTTCTGGATGACGCGCAGCAATTCCGCAGAAGGCCGCACCGGCGCGTATTTCGCGGCTGCCTCAAGGCAGGCGATAGAAACCTGTTCAATTTCGAGCGTGACCACATCGCAGCCCCGAGCCAAATCAGCCGCGGCTCGCGCATCGTCCCACGAACCTTCAAAGCAGGCATCGACGACGAAGCGCGCGGGACAGGAGGGATCAGGGTCCATGACATGGATGCGATAACCCAGGGAGCGTGCGGCCATAGCGACCATGCGGCCGAGCTGCCCTCCGCCCAGGATTCCAATGGTCGCGCCGGGAAGAATCGCGCTCATTCGGGAAGATCCAGCGCGAGAACTTCTTTGGTGCGGGCCTCGCGCCATGTGCGCAGCCGCTCGCGTAGTTCGGGATCGGTGGTGGCGAGGATCTCGACGGCAAGCAACGCAGCGTTGGCCGCGCCGGGGCGCCCGATGGCGAGCGTTCCGACCGGCACACCTTTCGGCATTTGCACGATAGAAAGCAGCGAATCGATCCCTTGCAGCATGGTGGCGGGGATGGGCACGCCGAGCACGGGGACCAGAGTTTTGGATGCCAACATGCCTGGCAAGTGCGCAGCGCCTCCGGCTCCGGCGATGATCACGCGCAGGCCACGAGACTCAGCCTGCGAGGCATATTCAAACAACTGATCCGGACTTCGGTGAGCCGAGACGACGCGAGCCTCATAGGGCACCGCGAACTCGCGCAGGATCTCGACAGCAGGTGTAAGCGTTTCGTAGTCGCTCTTCGATCCCATCACGACGGCGACAAGAGGCGTCTCTTTCATCGAGGTCGATTCTAGAGCATCTCGCTGCGCATATCGTCCCGGGCATCACTTTCCACGCAGAAAATCCACGATGAACTGAATCAGGGTGACGAGGCCGCCGATAGCGATGGCGAATCCTCTCGCGCTTTGAAAGCGCTCTTCATGTTGCGTGACGCGTTGCTCGATGGAGCCAATGCGTCCCGAGTTGCCGTCGCCAACCAGCGTGATCATCTGGTTCTTGAGGACAGAGAGATCGGCGAGAACCTGCGCTTCGAATTCAGTCATTGTTCCTGTTCCTGCAATCCTTCGGAGTCGCGCTGTTTGCGCGCTACAGGCGCCGCGCGAGAGGCACGGCGTCCGGCAACTGCATGGGGGCATCACGAACTGGACAGCGGCAGATTGACGAAGACCGCGCTCGAGAAACGAGAATAGTTTGGCGGCGTCGAGCCGTCGTACATGCGGATGTAGTACTGCTCCATGGCCGCCTGACGCGGGATCGTGAAGTTGGGCACGGGGGAGCGCAGGACGAGGTCCGGTCCTGGACCGGGCGTAAAGGACCAGTCGCGACGCCGTACTTCGAAGCCGCCGCCGGTGGGTGCTGTGACGCCCGCTGCGATCTGAATCACGCTGCTGGTGACCGAGGCGACAGTCAATGCGTTCAGGCTCGCAAGAGGCGTCGCGGTCTCCGGCTGCTGCGGAAGCCATGCATCCGCGGGTATGGTGGACGATGTTTTAACGGCCAGTTCGTCTGCCCAGTCATTCGCGAAAGAGATTGTGTATTTTGCGAAGGCAAGCGTACCGCTGGCCAGGTCGAGCTCTACCGAGCGAACGACGAGGTTGGCAGTGAGACTAGCCGATGCAGAATCGACAGCAAGCACATCTCCAGGCCAAACGTCGCCCTGCTGGTCGGCGTTCCATGCCGTGTACTTGCCCGACCACGCCGCAGCGCGGCTGGTGGAGACAGCCAGGATCGCGCTTGCGGCATTTTCGCAATCCGCGGAGCTGCGCGGTACCGGGCTGGTGACAGAGCCCATCCAGCATGCGGTTCCCGGCAGCACGCCGCCGTTGCTTTCCTTGGCGATACTGCTGGCGCTGGCCAGACGAGCGACGGAACGGTGCGTCGTGCGGTAGGACACGGCGATCAACTCACCAGCCTGTGGCGTGCTGGCAGGATAGAACTTCAGTTTTCCGGTGCGCTCGATCGTGCAGTCCGCGCCCTGTGCGGATGTTCCCAGGCGGCGAACCACGGACGCGCCATTAGGCGGCGTGCTTGTGACCCAGTTCGGGCCCAGTTGTTCCACGGTGACATTGCCGATGCTGCATTGCAGGTAGCCGCCGCTGAACGGAGCGAAGAGACACCACGGCGCCGGAGACGATGTGAAGCTGCCGGAGTAAAGCACGGTAGGCGTGCCCGCGATTCCGTTGGTGGTGCCCTGCACTTCGAAGACGATGCTTGCGACGGAGAGGATCAGGTTCGCGCCAAAACGCTGCAGGCCGTTATCGGTTCCGACGGCGTAGTAAGTCTGCAGAAGCCGCTGGACGTCGTTCGAATAGAAACGTAACCGTAACGTATACAAATGCCCGGCTGCGGGCTCGAAACTGCTCCCCGCCACGATTCCGTTCATGACCGGGGAAATGGCGGTAGCGCCGTTCGCCTGGCTGATGAGAAAACCGGCGATGCATTCGGCAAGAGTGGCCTGGCCAGCCCCGAAGAATCCGTTGATGATGCCCGAAGTGTTCTGGCCAAACTGAACCCCGTTAGCCTCAATGACGAGCCCGCCTCCGAGTTCAAGGTCGGAAACAGCAGAGACAACCGTGCTGCCGATGTTGCTGCCGCCGCCGCCGCTGGTAAGGCCGGCGGAGGTCAACGACAGCGCCGCGCCGGGATCGTTGACGTTCCAGATTTGCTTGTTGATCGTCGTACCTTGAAAACTATCGATCAGCGGTTTTGTCTTTGAGGCCGGAGGCATCCACGGATCTTCGGTCAGATCGAAGAGCACGGTCGTGCCGTCCCCCTGGAAGAATTCTGTGACGTAAGCGCACGGCTCGACTTCTCCGCAAACCGTAACGTCGTTAGCCAGCGCCTTGGCCATAGAGAGGTCCAGGGCGCTCAGCGATAGTGTCGCCTGAGATTCGTTGAGCGCGTGCGTCACTGTGCCCACGGGCGTCATGGTGAGCGTGCCGTTCATCAGCTGATAAGCGCTGCGAACGGAGGCCGCCAGCTCACCCGCGTTCTGAGACCAGGTGCGATTGTTCTCTGTTTGGAACTCCGAGAAATTCAGAGTAGCCATCGAGAGCACAGACGTGATTTCCTGGTAATTGACCAGCGCCAGCATGGTCGCGAGGCCTTGTCCGCCAGTAGCCCCGCACAAGGGACCGATCTGCGGAAGACTCTGTCGATCCAGCAGAATTTCGTCGCTGGTGGCGGAGATCACGATCTGATACACCGTGCCCGCGGTTCCCTGACCGACCAGTTCAAGGGCCGGCTCGGTGGCAAGATAGCCGGTGAAGAGCACAACGCCACTATCGTCGCTCAACACCATCCGGCCATTGCGTGCAGGAGTGGCCTGCCCAGACGCGGGAAACAATGTGACGCCGCACGTAACTGGCTGGTTGAGCCTGCGCAGAATCCGAAATGGCCTTCCGGCCACGATCGACTGGGTGTAGTCGATCGCGTCGTTTCCGTCGTGATTATCGATGGTGAGTTTCAACTTGGCCTCCTGGTCAGATCAGCGTTGCGGGACTGGGTAAAAAGCTGCGGAAACAAACGACCTGTTCGCCGTCGTTGGCGTCCGTCACGGGCAATGCGCGAAAAGTTGCGCTGAGTGCGATGCGTTCCAGTGGCGGAGCCATGGCGGTCGCAGCCTCCGCGGGACCGGCCATCGATTGCAAACGCGGGTAGTGGAAGAGGATGCGTTCGCCCTGCTGGCCGTCGATGACAAACAGCGCGGACCACTCCTGAAAGAAGCTGCCACCCTCGCGATCGACAAAACCGGAGATGCGCTGCACGCGCATCGTCGCCGCTGGAACTCCGGCGAGCAGTGGCTGCGCGAGTTGCAACCCGGTGGACGAACTCGATGCGACGCGAGCCACGTTGAACGAGACGCGGCGGATGTAGTCCGGATCGCTGTTCACAGCGGCGGCGCTGCTCACATAAGCCGCGTAAACGCCGCTGCCCACGAAGCCCGTTTGACCCGCGTAGTCCACGTCGACCGTCACCAGCGATCCTGCTGTGAATCCTGCGGCGTCGGAGGCGGCGAGCGCCAGAAACGTCGCGGTCGATCCGGTGGCAAGGTTCACCGGCGGCACACCTTTGCTCCCCGATCCCGCGGCCGTGCCTCCGGCGGCAGGCACGATGAGATTCATATGCTGCGATCCGGCCGCCAGAGCCATGGAAAGCTTGCTCCATGCCTTGAACCGCAACGAGACGGTTGCGTCGACGGTTTCGCGCACCTGAAACTGCGTCGTACCGGGACTCCCTGTGACCAGTTCGCCGAATTTGCTGGTGGACTTGCGACTGAAATTCTCGATCCATCCGAGGTCGACCCACGGAGTTGGCGGCGCATTTGTCGCGAACCGCCCGTTGACCGACGGATCGAAGAGTGTAGGCAACTGGTGAACGCGGTCCACCGGCGCAAAGTAAGCGCGCACGGATCGCCCCGTGGGCGGTAGCGCGGGCATGGGCGTAGTGGCTGGTGTGCTCATTGTTCTCCCTGCTCCTGAAAGCCGCAGACGGTGACTTTGACTGTGCGGCTCAGACGATCGCGAAGCGTAACGACCGGGCCAAACTCAGGTTCGGACCAGAACACCACCGTCTCCATCGCGGCAGCCGGATTCTGTGTGAAGTTCATCTTTTGTGCCGAGTACGGATACAAAACCTTCAGTACCTCGTAATCCATCTCTTCCAGAGCGCGACCCCGATCGAGGCCCGCGTTGATTTGTGTGCCCGCGGTGCAGTACTGGATCTCGCAGGTCATCTGCGCGAGGATTGCGGGTAGTTGCAGGTCGGCCTGCAGCGTCGTCCAGCTCAGAGCGAAAACGTCGAGCAGCGGTTGCGGTGTCGGAGCCTCGGCTTCGCTCACCAAAATTCCGGGGCGCGTGATGGCCCGCAGCGTCATCGTGCGAGCCGGATTCGTCGTCACAAGCCGGTTGCGCAGCGTGATGTAAAACGTATCTTTTGCATTTTGCATAGGTCACTCACTCGGTTACATTTCCAATGGTTAGCGCCCGCGGTGCTGCTTGCTCTGGGCCAGCTGCAACCGGTCCGACTACATGGGCCATTCGCCACACGCTTCCTGTAACAGCAGACGATACAAATACGTCGCGCCCTGACTCTCCGACGTGGAGACGGCTTCAATCAGGAAGAGCTTGCCCGCAACCCCAACTCCGATAGCCATGGAGAACAGGGCTTGGGCGGAGCTGAGCTTGAATTGCGTCACCTGTGCCGCCACCGCGTCCGCCGAGATGAGGAGTTCGTACTTCGGTAGCTGTCCGTCCTGCATCGAGACGCGAGATTTGCGAAACACCACCGGCGCCAGCGGCAGCGACAAGAAGCCCGGCGCGTTGAGGCCGATTTGTCCAGCGTTGGTGGAATCTCCCTGGAGCGGCGGCATCTGCAGGCAGGCGGTTGTGCCGCCGCTTGCCCGCAGCAGCGCGGTTGCGACACGTTGCGCCAGACCGCATGGATTCTGTGTGCTAAGGTCGGCCATGGTTTAGCCCATCCTCACCGAGACCCATGGCTTGAGCAGGGTCTGCACCGTGGCGTCGACGAGCGAGCCGGAGAAATACTGCAACTGGAGCGTGTCGACCTTCGAAGACTTGACGTTCAACCCAGGAGTGGCCTGGGCGTTCTTGACGATTTGCGCGCAGGCGCACTTTACGGCATTGGGAATCGTCGCGAGACCCGCCGTGTACGTCACCTGCACCTCGTTGTAGGGCAGCCCGAGAATGTTGAGCGGGAAGATCAGCTCGCCGGTGTCCGCCATGAAATCGACTGTGGTCGGATCGACGGTGGTCCACGCACCCGGCAGCGAAAACGCCCACAAAACTTCTTCCTGCAGTGGATACGCGATTTGTCCACGTCGCGGCTTCGCGTAGCGTGCCTGGATCGACACGAACGGCAGAGTGGCTGGCGTGATCGGAACCAGCGGCAAATGACTCAGCCGCGCTGTCTGCGAATCTGCGACGATTCGGAGCCGTTCGCTGTATTGCGTCGGATTGAGGCTCGTGCGGCGGCAATGGCTGTCAATGATCGACGACGCAGCGGTAATCCAGTCATCGGTGACATCGGCTGCCAGTCCGTAGGTCTGGTATTCGGTCGGCTGAAGGTAGGACGCCATAGATTCTCCTTGCTGAAAATGCGAAAGGGCCGGTCGGACCTCGGATGAGGTTCGGACCAGCCCTTCCGGGGACGCTCCGTTGTTCCGGAGCGGTGAATCGATTACCGGTCGACCAGCACCTGATAGTGCGCGTAGTTCGCGCCCTTGACGACGGGTGCGCCGAACTTCACGACTACATGCTGCGAAGCCAGAGAACCGGGAAGTCCGAGCTGGAAGACGCGCGGGTTAGGATCGCTGAGCCAGTGGTACTCGATCAGGTCCTCGGTGACGATGTAGGCCGGCAGCACTGCAGTTCCGGAACCGGGGGTGCCGGTGTAGGCCAGCGACCAGTCCGGAATCAGCGGTAGCTCGCCCGCCTGGGTGGTGAGCATCTTCACCGTGAATCCTGCGGCTATTTCCCGCGTGTTCAGGACCACGTTGAACTCCGACTTCATTTCGCGATCGATCAGGTCAAGCAGAACCGGGTTCGCATAGATGGCCGTCGGCCGTACCGCGTAGCTGGTGTTGGCCACCATCTGCGCGATCGTCGACTTCAGGCCATCCGTGATGCATGCAGTCGTGCCGATGGTGGTTGTGTTGCCGCCTGCGGCGATCTGCCCGGCCGCGCCGAAGTACTGCATCGTCGCGGGGGTGCTGAGCGACGTGTCGTTGCCGTTCCAGAGCGCAACGTCATGCGCAAGCATCACGCCTTCGATCGTGTCCACCAGGTCCTTGGCCTGCAGATAAGCGAACTGCTTCTGCTGCGCGCCCAGTTCCATGTCGAACAGGTTGTAGTTGAGCTGCGCGACGACGGCCTTCAGCGGTACGCTGCGCTCGACGCGCGTGGGCGTGACCACGGGCGCGACGATGTTGCGCGGATCGACGAAGCCCGCAGTCGATGGATTCGGGATCGCCGTCTGCTCGAAGTACCGCGACGGATGCCCGGTCGCCGGGACCTGCTTGATGCGCTGGCCGAAGAGGTTGCGCCGGCGCACGATGTCGAGGATCTCGGTCTGATAAAGAGGAACTTCGATGGCGCCGGGTCCGATGTAATCCGCTGCGGCGTGAATGTCGAGGAAATTGGCTGTCATAGCTACCTTTCGTGAAGAAAATCGGTTGGCAACAAAAAAGCCGGCGCTCAGGCCGGCCTCAGGTCAGCGAAGATGCGCCGCGATTAGCTGACGACACCGGCGCGCAGCAACTGCGCCTTCACAGCGATGCGCTGTTCGAGGCTCAGCCCGTTCAGCGCGGCATCCAGTGTGCCCGCCTCCAGGGAGTCGAGCGACGCGATCCCCTGCTTGGCAAGGAACTGCGTCGTTGAAGCCGGTACAGTCCTGCGTGCGGCTTTCGGCTGCGTCTCGGATTTCGCCTCAACCTGAGACGCGATCTGGGACTCTACCTGTGCGCGCAGTTCCGCGATCTGCAGTTCGGCGGCGTCCAGTTTTTTCTGGAGCTCCGCCTCGCGACTGGTTTCGACCGCAGCGACAATCTTCCGCACCTCGCCGCTTCTCTCGCTCTCGCGTTCCTCCATCTGAGCTGCCGTTCGCTCCAGGAGCGACGCCGCGGCCTCGAGGCGGGCTTCCATGCGCTCCATACTCTCGGTCAGCGCGACCGTGTTTTCTCCTGTCTGTGATTCCATGTTGGTTCCTTTCCTGTTTCTTTCTTCGGACCTGCTCCGACTCCGAAGCGTCTGGTTGCGCCCGCATGTACGCCCTCGGAATGAGCGGGACGAGTGAGGATCGACCGGCAGCGAAATGCCGCCAGCTCGAAGGACGTATTGCGATAAGCTGCTTTCTCGCGCAGCAGAATCGCCGCGCCGGTAAAGGTCGCCCGTGTCAGCGTCCAGATCTCCGCCCGCATGTCTTCCACGTGAGCGTCGGCCAGTTCCCATGACATTCCCATGGCGCCCGGCATGCATTGACGCATCTGCCGCTCCACCTCGGGAAAGTCCTTCGAAAAGAGATAGCCGCCTACCTGCAGGCGCGATCCCTCCACGTCGGCGTGGGTGATGATGCCGCACTTCCGCCGCGCGTCATGCCCGTCCCAGGACGGTGCGTAATCCACGGCCATCCCCAGCAGGGATGGCAACGCGGACAGCGCCGCATGGCGGGTCAGGATCACGCGGTGTCCGCGTGCTCCCGAGGGCGGTTTCGTGCTTGGCTCGTCCACCAGCGTCAGCACGCCCGTAAAGGGCGCCCGATTCGGATGGCCCGCCACCTCCGGCAGCGTTACTGCCATGGCTTCGAGTTTCATTGCGTCTCCCGTGATGCCTGAATTTCCTGATTTGTAATTGCTGTTGTGACGTTTTCCTCCTTTTCGATCGCCGAATTGGCCCCATCGCCCGGCAGCGGTGCAAGACCGCGCATGGCGCGCACCTCATTCACAGTCAGAACGCCGGCCGCCAACAGCGCGGTCTGCATCTGGACCTCCTGCGTTTCGTCCGTGGCATCCAGATCGTTGAAAACGAATTCAAATTCCGGCCACCCCAGCCTCTTGGCGAAAAGATCCCGGCTAAGGTGCTCCGCGATCAGTTTCGCCAGCGGCAGGATGGCGCTATGGAAGGCCTCATCCCGCAGTTCCCCAGCGGTCGACCGGTTCACATCCTGCTCCAGACCAAGCAGCATCGGCGGCAGCGAGAACGCGTTGGCCACCATCCGGATGAGAAATTCCTGCCAAGTCAGACGCAGATCGGCATCGGTACCGGCGGCAAAGCGCAGCACCTCCGGCTTCTGTTCACTGCTGAGCAGCGGCACGCGACCCGTGCCTTCGATTTCGTCCTGCCACCAGCGGATCAGCCGCTCGTGCTGCGCGGGGGTGGTCTCGTTCAGCCACAGAGCATATTGCACCACCGCGTTGCTGGCCAGCTTGCCGGCGAAACGATGCGCGCTCAGAAACGAGTTCACCGTCTCAAACGCGACCTCCAGCGGACCCAGCCCGAACGGCGTGTAGCTGCGCGGATTCATCCGCACATAGATGAGCTGATTGTCCTGCAGTGGAATCACAGAGTTCGTTCCGCCGAGGCCCGTCGTCTGTGCGTAGCGCACGGAATCCGCGCTCCCGTCCCACTTCGGATCGATGCGAATCGTCGCTCCGTCCACGGCCCACAGCTCGAAGGGCTTCGCCGCATCGCCCGTCAGCTCCATCTCGATGGCGCCGAAGCCGCCCACCAGCGTGTCTTCAATGGCCTGTTCGATGAGCGTACGGAACGAGTCCGATGCGTTCGGAAATTCCAGCGAGCGTCGCAGAATCCGCGCCCGTTTCTCCGCAAAGGCCACTTTCTCCGGATCG
>Ga0182015_10001470_pt1 | contig 31015 bp, 34 predicted proteins | sample 712P3MmetaG_FD_120478 | JGI IMG/M metagenome (GOLD analysis project Ga0182015, IMG submission 120478) | Permafrost microbial communities from Stordalen Mire, Sweden - 712P3M metaG | ecosystem: Environmental > Terrestrial > Soil > Wetlands > Permafrost | place: Sweden: Stordalen | collected... | reverse complement strand
TTGGCGGCGGCCTGGCCCGTCGCCAAGGTCGAGAAACTCGAGGCGGCTCTCGCTTCCAGCGCGGCGTCGCCGATGGATGAGAAGAAACGCATCGCGGAAGACCTGGTCGCGCTCTACCATGGACACGATGCCGCGCGCGCGGCGCGCGACTGGTTCGAGCGGACGATTCAAGGCGGCGAGATTCCGGCCGACATGCCGGAGCTGACGTTGGCCGGGCGCGAGAAGATCGCCGACCTGCTGGTGGCGGCGAAATTCGCCGACTCGAAGCGGGCCGCGCTGCGGCTGATCGCCGAAGGGGGCGTCCGGGTCGACGGCAGCGTCGTCACCGATCCCGCCGCGCGCTGGACTGCTCGCGGCCCGGGGGTTCTGCAAGTCGGCTCGCGGAAGTTCGTTCGCGTCATTCCCTAAGGAAGCATCATCGCATCATGGCAGCCCGCACCTATACGTCCGTCGAGGACATTCAAGGCCCGACCTTCACCTGTCCCCGCTGCGACCGCGTGTACCCGTATCCGATCGACCACGGCCGAGCAGTGCGCTGCGAGTGCGGTTGGTGGTACACCAACTTGGGTCACGGAAGGATCGTCGAGGAATTCCGGCCGCGGATCGGCGGCGCGAAGACGTCGGGGCCGGAGAAGGCCGCCGACTAACCCAGCCGCGACGAGAGGGCCGTCACCTCGTCGGCGGTCAGCACGTAGCGCTTGGCGCAGAATTCGCAGCGGGCCTCGGTCTCGGGCTGCTCGCGGGCAATCTTCGCCAGCTCGTCCTTCCCCAGGCCCAGCAGGGCCGTTTCGACCTTGTCCCGCGTGCAGAGGCAGTCGAAGACGACGTCGTAGGCTTCGAGGAGCTTGAGTTCGAGCGTGCCGGAAACGGCGCGCAGAAGCCCTTGGGGGTCGGCGCCGGCGCTGATCTGGCTGGTCGCGGGCTGCATGACCGCCGCGGCCGCCTCGAGCGCGGCGATCGTCGCCTCGTTCGCGCCGGGCATCACCTGGGCGATCACGCCCCCGGCAGCACGAATCCCACCGGGATCGGCCAAGACGCCAAGCGCAACGACGCTTGGGATTTGCTCGGAATTCGCCAGATACGCCGCAACATCGTCGCCGATCTCACCCGAAGCCAGCGGCACGACCCCACTGTACGGTTGGCCAACCTCGTAGGTTTTGGTGACTTGGAGGCTGCCGTGGCCGACGACGCGCGCGATATCGAATTTGCCCTGCGCGTTCAGCGGAACGTCGGCCTTCGGGTTCCGTGCGTAACCGCGCGCACCGACGATTCCCTCACCGGCACTCCACGCATCGGCGGTGACGGCGCCGATCGGGCCGTCGCCGACCACGCGCAGCGTGAGCCGCTCCCGCCCGCGCAGCGACGTTCCCAGCAACGCTGCGGCGGTCAGCAGGCGACCCACCGCCGCGCTCGCGGTCGGGGCGAGGTCGTGGCGTTCGCGAGCTTCCGCGACGAGCGTCGTGGTGATGCCGGCGACCAGCGAGACGGTGCCGTGTTCGCCGGTGGCGGTGACGATCCGATCCATACCTTCCGATAACCGTTCCCGGGTTTTTCCCGTTGCGGCGCGGTTTTTCCGTGTTCAGGGGGAGGAGCGAGCCGCGTGCGAGCGTATCCCTCTGACACGAACGAGCGGCACCGCGCGGGAATTTTCGAGGCCGTTTCGCTACGACGTTCCAACAGAGGGCAATCAAAGAGTGACCAAAGCCGATATCGTCGAAACGCTGGCCAACGAACACGAACTCTCGAAACGACAGGCCGGTGAAATTCTGGACCTCATTTTAGATGAGGTGACCGCCGCCTTGAAAGCCGGCGACAAAGTGCAGTTGATCCCGTTCGGGAGCTTCGTCGTCCGCGAGCGCAAGGCGCGCACCGGGCGCAATCCGCAAACGGGCGCATCGATCAAAATCGCGGCCCGCCGGGTGCCCGCGTTCGCGGCCGGAAAAGGCTTGAAGGACGCCGTCGGCGGACCAAAGCGCGGCGCGGCCAAGAAGGCCGGCAAGAAGAAGTAATCGCGTCGCTTACGGGTGAGGCACCGAAACGGGTTCTCGGCAACGAGGACCCGTTTCGCTTTCACCCGTATCGTGCAGGGCGCCATCCCGGAAACCAGCGAGCGGGAGTTGGCCGAACGACGGAGCGATGGAGCACGAGCAATGAAAGTAAACGGCATCGACGCTGTCTATTACACGGTAGCCGACGTCAACAAGATGACCACGTTTTATACGGACCTGTTGGGGACGGAGCCCGCGATGGTGTGGCCGGACCGGCTCGCGGAGTGGACCTTCGGGGACGGCAACAGTTTCGGTCTCTACGGGTCGGAGTCGGAAGGCATGGGCGGCGGAAGCAGCGGCAGCGTGATGTTCGCGGTCGACGACGTAGCCCAAGCGGTCGGCGCAGCGAAGGCCCGCGGCGTCAAGTTCCACGACAACGGCGAGGTCACCGATACGCCGGCCTGCCACATGGCGTTCGGGGAAGATCCTGAGGGGAACCAGTTCATCATGCATCACCGCAAAGAGGAATAGGTCCGCATGCGATGGTTCTTCGAACCCGGTCATACCGAAGCCGAATTTCGGGCCCGCCACATGATGGTGACGTGGGTCCGCGGGCTGTTCAAAAACATCGGCGGCAGCATGAGCTTCGATCCGGACGATCCCGCCAGCATGTCGTTCGAGACGCAGATCGACGCGGCGAGCCTCTGGACCGGCGTCCAGCAGCGCGACGATCACCTGCGCAGCGCGGACTTCCTCGACGTTGCGAACCATCCGAAGATCACGTTCAAGAGCACCGGCGTTCACCAAACCGGCGTGCACGATTTCGTGGTGACCGGCGATCTCACGATCCGCGGCGTCACGCGCTCCGTGCCAATGGAGGTGACGTACTTAGGTCAGTGGCCGACGCCGTGGTGGGAAGACGGCGTCGACAAAGGTCCGAAGCTCCGCGCCGGCTTCTCCGCGCAAACCCGCATCAACCGTGACGACTTCGGCGTCAGCTGGAATGACAAGGCCGGCGAAGGCGGCGTCGTCGTGAGCCCGACGATCGAAATCCGCATCGACGCCGAAGCGATCCGCGAAGACTAGGGCGCCGTCCGCGCGCGCGCATCCACGAGCGACCTGTTTTTGGGCATGCGAGGAAAGCCCCGCGGGTACGTGCTCGGGTGGGTGACCGCAAATTGCGATGCCAGGACGGCCAAGTATTCAAAGTTTTCCCAGAGGCTGTCGCTGGTTTTGCCGCGCAGGTATTCGATCACGGGCGCCAGGGCTTCCCAATTTCGCATGACGACGCTCGACCAGACGTCGCAGGCGATGTCCTTGTCGATGATGCCGTTTTTTACGAACACGCCCATGCTCTCGAAGAAATTCCCAACCGTCCCGATCGCGCGGTACTCGTCGACGAACGGGATGATCAAGAGACGCTGCGCCTCGGCGGGGTCGTTCAGGCGCTTTGGCAGTTCGTACGAAACGAAGGTGAGGGCGTCGCCGAACTCGGCCGACTCCATCGTCTCCCGGCATTCGGTCAGGGCGACGATCTGATTGCTGCCGCGCATATGCCGCAGCTGCACCAGCGCGGCGATCGCGGAAGCGAGAATCACCAGGAACGTGCCGGCTGCGGCGACCGCACTGATCCACTCCGCGGTCATTCGATCACCCGGAGCCCTTCATCGCGTCGATGAGCGAGGTCTCCTTGGGCATGTGCGGCCAACCACTGGGATAGGAGCTCGGATGAGCGTCCACGTATCGCTGCGCGAGGACTGCCAAATACTCGAAATTCTCCCATAACTCGTCGCCGGCTTCGCTGCGGAAGTACGCGATGACCGGTGCCAGCGACCTCCAGGTGCGTAAGATGATCGCGGACCAGACGTCGCAGACGATCTGCTTGTCGATGATGCCGTTTTTTACGAAGTTCCCCATACTCTCAAAGAAATTGCCGACGGTATCGATCGCCAAGTACTTGCCTTCGAGCGGCACGGCAGTGATCTTGGGCCACTCCGCCGGGTCTTGTACGAGGCGCGGGAGTTCGTACCCGACGAAGCGCAGCGCCTTGCCGAACTCCTCCGACTCGAGCGTCTCGCGGCATTCCGTGAGGGCAGTGATCTGGTTGCTGCCGCGCATATGCCGCAGTTGCACGAACACGCCGACTGCCGACGCGAGCACGACCAGGAGCGTGCCGACCGTTGCGGCAGCGCTAACCCACTCTGCAGTCATCGGCTCATCCTGACTTTTTCACGAAGTCGACGAGCGAGGCGTCCCGTGGCATGTGCGGCCAGCCGGCCGGATACGAGCTCGGATGCTTCTGGGTGAAAACGCTCGCAAGAACGGCCATGTACTCGAAGTTTTCCCAGAGCGCCGGCCCGGTCTCGCTGCGCACGTATTCGACCACCGGAGCCAGCGCGTTCCAGTTGCGCAGAATGACGAAGGCCCAGAAGTCGCAGGCGATATCCTTGTCGATGATGCCGCTCTTCACGAACAGCCCCATGCTCTCGAAGAAGTTGGCGACCGTTGCAATGGCCTGATACTCGTCGGCGAAAGGGATTGCGGCGACCTTGCGGGCCTCGACCGGGTCTTTGAGTCGCTTCGGAAGATCGTAGGAGACGAAGCGCTGAGCGTCCCGGAACTCCGGCGACTCGAGCGTCTCGCGGCATTCCGTCAACGCGACGATCTGATTGCTGCCCCGCATGTGCCGCAACTGCACGAGAGCCGCTATCGCCGACCCCAGAATGACAACGAACGTACCGATCGCGGCAATAGCAGTGACCCACTCTGCAGTCATCGCCGCGCCATTCGCGGGCCGGGTGCCGCGGCACTCCCGGGCTCGGCCCGTCGAGTCTCCCGAACCTCAGCTTTGCGGCTTCGGACCTCTGAGCGGCGGCCCGGCCGCGTTTTGTGCGTTCCTTTCGGAGATGAAGGCCCAGAGAGCGTCATCTGCATGGGAGATCTTGTGCCGGCTCGGAATTTTCGAAACGGGCAGCGCGACGGCGATTGCGAGGATGAGCGCGAACGGCACGCCCGCCATGAGAACCGCCGGCCAGCGCTGATCGAACGGGTCCACGACGGCCGGCGTGAAGAAGCTCAAATAGCCCATCGGCGTGATGATCATGTGCGGCACGCGCGCGGCAGCGATTCCGACATACCCGGCGTACGCGACAACGATTGAAGGCAACACGACCTGCAAGATGTCTTCGCGCCGGCGAAGCCAACCGAATGCTGCCGCAACCAGGGCGACTGGAGCCACGGCAAACAGCGCTGCCCATTGCGCAGTGTCGACGGCTGCGGCAGCCGCGTAGCCGCACGCGAAGGAACCCGCAATGAAGACGATCGCGATTCGCCGATCGCCGAGATCGGGCCGTCGATACTGCTCGCCCATTTTTCGACCAGCTCTCTTCACCATGAGCGCGACATTCCGACTTTCGCCAGGCCCAGCCATGGTCCCGGGTGCCGATCCGGCTCGGGTCCCTTAGCGGCGCGTCCAGCGGAATTTGCGGACCGGAACGTGTCGTTCGAGGACCTCAAACCGGCCGTCGCGGTGAAGCAGCACGCGCGTTCGGCATTCGGAGACTGCGGTTGCACTCTCGCCGTTGGGTCCGTCGAACCACAACTCCCAGCGCTGGCTTTCGTAGTTCAGCAAGAGCCGGACGGCGACGGAACCGCGCTCGTCTTTGCTCGGGCTTCGAAGATCGAACGGCACCGCGTCGATCACGTCGATATAGTTCATGACCCTTACCAGAAAACGCCTTGCCGTCGCCGAGGGTGCAAACGTGTGCGATTTTTGGGGAAAGGGGCTCCACCGCTGAAGGTTGCCGCCCCTCGAGGGGAGAGTGAGCAGGGATGAACGTTGACAGAGTCGCCGTGTGCGTCGCGCTCGGAGCTGCCCTCGTCGCGCTCTCGGGGTGCGGCGGATCGCAGGGAGGCGCGAGCGCTACGGTCACCACTGGACCCAACGCCACGGTCAGCGCAGCCCTGAGCCCGACGACTGCCGTCCCAAACGGGCGCAGTATCTTCCTTACCGGTAAGGATCTTGCGGGCCGGCAAATCACCGCGCAGCGGCCGCCGATGTATCCGAGCTGCGCGGCATGCCACAATACCGACGGTTCCGGCGGCAAGCATCTTCCCGGTGGAGCGGTCAGCGCAGACCTGCGGTACGCCGCGCTGGTGACCCATCAGAAAACGCCGTACACGCTGCCGCTTCTCGAGCGCGCGATCTCGACCGGCGTCGACAACGAAGGGCAGCCGTTGAATCCCGTGATGCCGCGCTGGAAGCTATCGCCCCAAGACGTGCACGATGTGGCCGACTTCGTCCTGACGCAGTTGAAGTAACGTAATGATCGCGGCCGAGGAATCGGCCGGTTCTGCGGCGGAAACGGTTGATCGGACGCTCGCCAGGTGTGCACGGTAGGGCTTCTAACCGCACCACCCTCGAGGTCCAATTGAGGCGACCATGCCCGCCGACGATTTGCGGCCCCATATTCTGCGCGTCTCCCGGCTGAGAGGCTCCCTGCTCGGGCTCTTCGCGTTGGGTGTGCTCAGCGTTGGCCTTGCCCAGTGCAGCACCTCGGGCGGCACCGGAAGCACGGTCCCGAAGGGGCCCTCGTCGGCAACCCCGACACCGACGCCGACACCTTCAACGCTGCCGGCGTCGGCAACGGTGATGATCCCGGTCGGCCCATCGCCGGGGAGCGGGTCGCTAGGTCCTGTTCTGGGCGGCTATAGCAGCACCATCACGTTTCCGGTTACGGAGACCACCGGGACCATCACCGTCACCCTGAGTGCCACGCAGCCCGGCGGAACGCCGACGGTACAATCGATGCGGCGCCGGCCGCAGACGATCGGCGGCGTCGGACTCGTCCCGCTTGCGTTCTTGACGTTCACGTCGCCGACGGCGCTGACGTTTTCGTCCACGCCCAGTTTCTCGTTTACCGTTCCGGCGGCAGCCGTGAATGCGGGACAGATCCCCTATCTCGCCTACTACGACCCGACCGCCAGCCCGCAAACCGGCTGGAACACCTTCGCGGGACCCGCTACCGTGAGCGGAACGACCGTGACCTTCCCCGCGATGAACGGGATTAGCGGACTCGGCTCAACCGCGGGCGTCACGTACGACATCGTACTGTTCACGGTGACGAGTGCGCTGACGACACCGACACCGACCCCGGCGACGTCGCCGACGGCGAGTCCAACGGCATCGCCGACGGGGTCGCCGACGTCAACGCCGACTGCAACGCCGATGCCAACGCCCACACCGAGCCCGAGCCCACTGTCGACGACCTCCGAATTCGGGCTGAGTCCGACCGCCGGCTTCATCGGTAATCTGAACCTCGGGACTATCGCGGCCGGCAACGAATACGATGTTGGCCTCGGGTGGCCGTCGAACAACGGCAGCGGCTTTCTCGTCACGTACACCTTGGACGCGCTGGACGATTCCGCACCGCTCGTGTCCGGCAACGTCTACCAGATGACGTTGGCGCTCTCGAACCTTGCCCCCGTTACGTTCTCGAGCGGCGCCCAGCTGTCGGTGGAGAGCGGGCTGTTCAGCTTATCGGCCAACTACACGATGATCGTGACCGGTCCGTTCAACACGGTCACGACCGTGCCGCAGATGCCGACGCAGGGTTTCCCGGGACACTTCCTGATGTTCCCGTCGCCCTTCAGCGGCCTCACCGTCCCCACCGGCGGAACCGTCACGGTCGTCATCCACCAGCAGTAGCTTCCGAACCACTCTCCACTCGTGTCCTTCGGAGAACCGCGGAGGCGGCGATGCAATTCCGTCATCCTCTCTTTCCAATCTATGAGTGGACGGTGAAGTGGCGCGATGAAAGCGGCGGGACCGGTGGCCAGTACGCGGAGACGCTCGAAAAGGCTGAGATGCTCAGGCAGGCGATACTCGGCACTTTTGTCGGAATGCTTCCCGCCGGATTCATGGTCGTTCGCCCGGCGGGCGTGAAGGTCATCGAAGCATGGATCGAGCCCTACGACGGACCTGAGCAACGGAAATCTCAGCTCTGAGAGTCTCCCGACACTTGAAACCTAAGCGGGGTTAGGTTATACTGGCCCGGTGAGCACCGTTCGGGTTGGAGGTGTCCGCTTTCGTATTCATCCGCAAGACCACGATCCGGTTCACGTTCACGGTCGTTATGCGGGGACAGTTGCCGTCGTGGAATTACGCGCCGACGGGAGCGTAGCGCTCGCTGCTCGACCCGACAAACTCATTCCCTCCAACGCGAAGCGGAGTGATGTTCGGAGGATCCTGGACGCCGCTGCCGAGCATTTCGAGGAGCTCGTCATCGCGTGGGAGAGCATGCAATGAAAGAAGCCAAGACCCGTGTTGTGACGACTGATGCCGAGATCGATGCTGCAATCGCGCAAGCGAAAGTCTACGAACGGTATCGACCGAAGGTTGTCGCGGCAGAATATCGCGCGAAGGGTGACCTCATTGCGTTCAAACTGGCAAGCGGCATCGAGATCGCCATTCCTCGCCCTCTTCTCCAAGGGTTAGAGTCCGCTAGCCGTTCCGAAGTAAGCAGGATCGAAGTTGAGGATTACGGTTCATCGCTTCATTGGCCGAAGCTTGGCGTCGATCATTACGTGCCCGGACTGCTCGAGGGAATTTTCGGGACGAAGCGCTGGATGGCAGAGATTGGCCGGAAGGGTGGTACGACCCGCAGCAGCGCCAAAGCGAAGAGTTCTCGAGCAAATGGACGGAAAGGCGGACGTCCAAAAAAGAGAGCCGCATAGATCGCGAGGGTGAAACGGGTATGCATTTGGGACTCAGGGCGACAAAGTCGCGGCGCATGGCTGGACCTTGGCCGATCCCGGCCTGCTGGCTGGCGCGTTTCTGTACCCTAGTGGGGTTTTCACGGTGATGCTCGCGGCTCCGGGGGATTCTGAGACGATCACTATTCGCAACGGCGGCGATGGCGAGATGTCGATTTCCACGCCGTGGGGCGAGACCGCAACGAAGATGGTGACTATTGCGGCCGAAAATGGGCCGGCTCTATCTGAGGCGCTCCGCCTTATCCGCGAACTGGCGTCCATCGTTGAAGGGTTGGCTAAAGAACAAAGCCCCTTTAGTTCGTTCATTCTCCAGTTGCTGACGAGCCTTAAGCCAACCGCAACGAGCCCCAATATCCCGTTTTTAACGGTATCGTGCAGATTCACTGTGTCCTATAATTAGAGAGCGAGCGTCTCGCCTTTAATGCTGTCGCCGCCGCGTACGGTACGTTTCATAAAGTAACCTGCCTTCATCATAGGAGTGCCCAATGACACAAAATCACGATTTGCTTGCCGAAGATGCTGCGACGCTTGACGGTCTGCGTACGATCCTTGAACCTAATAAAGGCAAGATGCGCGGACCGGCGGCTCGACCGACCTTCGATGATATCATGTCGCACACACCGTCAGCCGACGGTGTCATTTACGAGGAGGCGACGATCGCCGGCGTTTCTGGCTGGTGGTGCGTGCCCGCCGGTGCCCGGGCGCATGAGGCGATCGTGCACCTTCATGGCGGATGGTTCGTGTGGGGATCGGCCGGTGCGTACCGGCATCTCACCGGGCAGATCGCTACGGCGTCAGGTGCAGCCGCATTCGTGGCCGACTACCGGCTTTCGCCGGAACACCCATTTCCTGCAGCGCTTGATGATGCGCTCACGCTCTACGACGGCATTGTTGAACTTGGCTTCCAACGCATCGCAATCGTCGGCGATTCCGCGGGCGGCGCCCTTGCCGTCGGCCTGCTGACGCGGCTGCGGGACCGCGGCGCGAACAGCTTGGCTCCCGCAGCCGCGGTGCTGCTCTCGCCGGTAACGGATCTCACGCTCTCCGGCGCAACGTGGGAATCGCGCAGCGCCTCCGATCTGTATTTTACGCGCGACCAAGTCGCGGGACTGATCGCCCTTTATCTCAATGGGCAAGATCCGACACTGCCCACGATCTCGCCACTCTTTGAACAGCTGCACAACCTGCCGCCCATTCGCGTTCACGTCGGCGATGCTGAGATGTTGCTCGACGATTCATTGCGGTTAGTCGAACGTGCAGCCGCGGCCGGCGTCGACGCGCGCGCCGACGTCTGGCAGGGCATGCAGCACGTGTTCCCTGGATCCGTCGCAACATTGACGGCCGCGCGGCTTGCCATGCAAGATATCGGCGCATTTCTCAGCAATCACCTCGTGCCGTTAGAGCCATCCGCAAGCCGCTAGCATATTGTCGGACGATGATCTTGGCAGCCGAAACACGACGGCGACGTGCATTTTTCGCCGTCGCTGCTCGACCGCGGATTCATCGCATCTAATGCAAGAGCATGAAGCGCGCGCGTGCGAGAGGCGGCAAGAACCACCTCGTAAACGGCATTGAATCATCCACCCGGTCGAACTTGCCAAGACCGTTAGTAGAGCGAGCGGGGCTTCCGGCAACGCTACACTTTCATGACCTGCGACATAGCGCGGCTACGCGGCTGCTCATACAGGGCGTGCACCCGAAGGTAGTCCAGGAGAGGCTTGGACATTCGTCGATCACGGTGACGCTCGACACGTATTCACATCTGATCCCGAGCCTTGGCGTGAAGCCGCGGATTTGTTCGACCGAGCGGCGTCCGCGGACTGAGGGGCCAAAATCTATCTGTTGTAGCCATCTGTTGTAGAAAAATGAAGAGGGACTCGGCAGCTAGTTTCTTATGCCGAATCCCTCGTCGTTCGTGGTCGGGCAGACAGGATTTGAACCTGCGACCCCCAGTCCCCCAGACTGATGCGCTACCAAGCTGCGCTACTGCCCGATGTATGATTCTGTGCGGAGAAATGGGCTCGAGGTCCTTCAAGTGAGACGGTGTCGGAAGGCCGAGGATGCCGTTTCTGGTTGGCGCGGCGGGTGTCGCGGGAGACGTGGGACCTCACGTGAAACGGGTCATTTCCACGACGGTAGTGGAGGGAGCATTCTTGACGACACGTTCCGGCCGCACGGCGATAATGCTCGTGATCTTGGTGGGCGCGCTCACGGCCACGCCAGCGCAGGAAGCAGTCGGAGCCCCGGGCGCGGTCGCTCCGCCACCCCCGGGCGCCGTCGCTCCCGCAGCCCCGCCTTCGCCGACCCCGCAAGCCGCTGAGCCCGCGATGCATCTCGCGCTTCCTCCGCCGAGCTCGTCGTATTTGATTTGCCGCTCGGGCGGCAACACGATCGTTGGTTACAAGAGTTACGCCGGCGCTACGTTCATCGTAAACGTCGACCCGTACGTTCGCCCGATGGGTGACGGCGCCTCACCGTCGATCCTTTCGCCGGGGCAATGCGGCTATCTCACGTTCCGGGGGAGCCAGCCGCAGTTCCACTCGCTCTGCTTCAAGACCGGAAGTGTGCAGGGCTTTCAATGGTTCCCCGCGGCACCGTCCTATAGCAAACTGATCACCGATCCCGCGATCGTCGGCGGCCTCATGAGCGGAAGCGGCACCTATGAATTGGTCGTGCACACCGAGCAGAACTGCTTAGTCGTCGACAGTTGGGCGCAATAGAAACCGATCGGAGGTGAAGGCGACGCTGTTTGCTGATGGGGGATCGCGGGGGAATCCGGGGCCGGCGGCGTCGGGTGCCGTGCTCTACGACGAACACGGCGAGGTCGTCGAAGAGATCGGCTCCTTTCTGGGCATCGCGACCAACAACATCGCCGAGTGGACCGCGCTGGTGGAAGGGCTCGAGGCCGCGCTGGCGCACGGCGTCGACGACATCGCCGTGCGCTTGGACAGCGAACTCGTCGTCAAGCAGCTCTCCGGCGAGTACCGGGTCAAGAACGCCGGCCTGGTGCCGCTGCACGCGCGGGCGAAAACGCTGCTTCGGAGGTTCGCGCGCACGGACATCCGGCACGTGCCGCGCAAGGCCAATGCGGCGGCCGACGCCGTTGTGAACCAGGTGCTCGACGCCCACCGCTGACACTTCGCCGCTCCGAAATGCGTTGTAACCAAGGATGCGCCGTTTTCCCACCATACTGATCGTCGTCGCTGCCGTCGTTTTCGTCGTTGGGGGGTTGCGCTTGTTCTGGAATAGCGAGCACCAGCGCTACCGGGCGGTCGACACCGTTCTCAAGCAGCAATCCAAGGTCCTGATCAATGAGACGATCGAGCACGCCAAGGGTCCGATTGCGCGCGAAGAGTGGACGCTCTCGAACATCAACGGCAGCTCGGCCGCCGCCTACAACGCGCTCAACCGGGCGGGGACGCGCATCGCGCGGTTCATCTACCCGATTCACGGATACGACGTGACCTTCGCTTTCCAGAAGCTGGTGTTGGACGGGATCTGGGAACTGCACTCGCGCCCGATGCGCGGCAACACCGACAACGTATACACGGTGTCGATCGCGCAGACCGCCGGCGACCGCAGCGGCTCGCACACGTTCGTGTTCACGGACCCGCATTATCTGGCGACCAGCGCCGGCCGGGAGTATGACATCCACCTCGACCGCGGCAAGCCCGTGCCGGATCTCTTGACGCTGCAATCCGCCTCGAGCGCCGACGACCGGTATCAGAGGATCGTCGACGACTTCCAGTCGTTCGGACCGCCCGGATTCCGAAGCTCGGTGACCTCAGCGCGAGCGCAGGCGCTCCACTCCTGACGCCGCTGCGCGCTGCGCTCGCCGTGGCGATTCTGGTGGGCGGCTTCTTCGCACTGTACGAGGTGGTCGAACGGCCCGACAGCGGCGCGTTCGAACCCGTGATCACGCACGGCGTGGGCCATGTCGTGGCGCTGACCTTCGATGACGGGCCCACGCCGGGCGTTACCGGCCGGCTGCTGGACGTACTCGAACACGAGCATGTGCACGCGACGTTTTTCGTGGTGGGGCGCGCGGCGCGGCGCGAACCGGCGCTGCTGCGCCGGATGGCCGCCGACGGCGACGAGATCGAGGACCATTCGGATACCCACGCGCACCTCAACGTGCTCCTGCCGGCTGCGATCGACAACGAGATCGCCGGGGCCGATGCGGCGATCGTGGCCGCGATCGGCCGGCACGCGCGACTTCTGCGGCCGCCCTTCGGCGCGCGCAATGCCGCGGTGCTCGAGGCCGCGGAGCGCAGCAGCATGCGCGTGGTGCTGTGGAGCGTGACCGCCGGTGGCGCGCCGATTTACTCGCGCGCGGGCGAGGGTGCGATCGTCCTCCTGCACGACGGGGACCGCGGACGCGGCGACGCCGGGGAACTCGCCTATCAGGCCGAGGACGTCTCCCGGGTGATCGCAGGCCTGCGCGCGCGCGGCTTCCGCTTCGTCACCCTGGCGGAACTGCTTCACGCGTAAACCTGGCCGCCCAGGGAAATGAAGCCGCCGGGATGGTTTCCCCAGGCGGCGTGATGGGTGAAGTGCACGATCGGGGGCTGGCCACGGTCGTGGACCAGCTCGCCGCGGACGGTGACGCGGTCGCCCGGCGCCACCGGGACGCGCGGCGCGATGGTCACGTTGTCGACCACCCGGAACGTGGAGCCGTCGTCGCGCGCGCAGTCGAACTGCTCGTGCTCGAACCGCGAGTGACGGGACTGAAAGAAGCGGGGCGGCGTGAGAACCGTGCCCTGGTACGTGACCTCCATCGGCAACCTCCACGCCGGCATTCCCGCGCTTGGAGGCACGCGGCAAGGGGGCGCCGTACGGCGAACAAACGTGATCTGGCTGCTCGCGACCGCGTTCATCTCGCTGGGCCTCGTCAACCTCGATTTCTCGCGCGGATGGTGGCGCGGACAGGGGCGACGGCTGGCCCTGGGCGTGCCGCTGGTGGGCATCTATACCTATGTGGCCATGCCCCCGCTGGTCTTCCCGCAGGCCTTCGCGCTGCTGCTGCTGACGCTGGTGCCGAATGCGTTTTTGACCGCCGGCGCGGCCGCCCGGACGATGGTCGCATCGCGCCGGATCGTGTCGCTGCGCCGCACGCCGCTCTGGCCCGCCATCATCGCGGTCGGCGTGGTGGGGGTCTTCGCGCTGATCCTGGGCATTGCGCCGATCGTCGACGCGAGCGGGCTGCGCGATTTGACCGGCGCCACCACCGCCGCCGGTGCCGGACCGGCGGCCGACCCGCGCCACGTCCGCGTCGTGCCCGAAGAATCGGCGATTTTCGCCGGCGAGAAAGTGGTCGGCCAGCTCGGTGCCTACTATCGGGTCGGTACGTACAACGTTCAGGCCGATAAGGGAAAGCTCGTGTGGGTCGCGCCGCTCGACTTCCAGGGCCTCGTGCAGTGGCTGGTGCGGCGCACGTCGCCCGGCGTCGTGATCGTCGATGCGGAGAATCCCGACACGCCGGCCGAATTGCGCCAGCGCACGCCGCTGCGCTACATCCCCTCCGCCTTCTTGAACGACAACCTCAGCCGCCACGTCTGGCTGAAGTACGGCACCGAACTGCTGCTGGAGTCGACGCTGCAGATCGACGCCGAAGGAAACCCGCGCTACTTGGTCACGCTCGGACGGCCGACGATCGGCTGGAGCGGCGAAAAAGTGACCGCCGTGGTGATCGTCGATCCGACTACCGGCGCGATGGAGCGCATCCCGCGCGAGCAGTTCGATCGTCTCCCGACATGGGTCAGCCGCGTCTATCCGCCGGATCTCGTGATCGCCTACAACGAATGGTTCGGTCGCTACGTGCACGGCTGGTGGAACGCGCAGGTCGCGCGCCGCGACGTGCACCTCCCCGCGCGCGACGAAGTGTTCGGCATCATCCTTGCCGACGGGCGCTTCGTGTGGTTCGTCGATCACACGTCGCCCAGCGCGACCGATGCGTCGATGACCGGTTTCACGTACACCGACAGCCGCACCGGCGCCATGGTCTACTACACCTCGAGCGGCGGTGAGTACAACTCGTTCGGGGCTCAGCAGGCCGTGGCCGGAAACCCGATCATCAAGCAGGGCCGCCTGATTCCGACCCAGCCGATTCTCTACTCGCTGTTCGGGCAAAATACGTGGGTGATCCCTGCCGTCGCCGACAACGGCAAATTCCAAACCCTTGCGCTGGTGCAAGCCGCCGGCGGCCATGTCGTGGTCGGAAACAGTGGTGCGCCGTCGCCAGCCGAGGACGCCTTCGCCTCGTTCCGTGCATTCCTCGGCGACCGCGCCCCGGGCGGCACCGGTGCGAGGATCACCGGGACGCTCGACCGCTACGTCAACGCGCAGGGGCGCGTGTGGTTCACCTTGCGCGAGCGGCGCGGGATCTTCACCATCGTCGACCCCTCGGGGCCCGACGCGCTGCTGGCGCGTCCCGGCGACCGGGTGACGTTCCGCGCCACGCCCGACGACACCGGCGCCCAGCTCCTGGTGCGCGATTTTGCCGACGGATCGATCACTCGATGAGGACGCTGCACACCGAGCGCATGGTGCTCGAACCGGTCGACGCGAAGAATGCGCGCGATCTGTGGGGCGTGCTGAATGCGCCCGACTTGCGCAAGTATCAGGACATCCCGCGCGTGCGTGTCGAGGAGTTCGAGCGTCAGGTACGGGCGCGCCCCAAGCTGATGCGCGCCAATGCGACCGGCCGCTTCGAGTGGCTCCTGCGTGCCGGCACACCGCTCGCGCCGGTCGGTTGGATCTCGCTGCGCATCGGCGACCGCGCGCCGCGCATCGGTGAGGTCGGCTACAGCCTGATCATGGAAGCGCGTTCGCATGGTTACGCCAGCGAGGCGCTGCAGGCCGTCATCGACGAGGCCTTCGCCGAGGCCGAACTCGATGAAGTTCAAGCCTGCATCGTGCCCGAAAATGTGGCGTCGCGGCGTGTCCTCGACCGAACCGGGTTTCGCGAGGAACGAATGCTCGGCGGCGGCGCGGTCATCCGCGGCCATCACGTCGACGTGCTGCTCTTCAGCGTCTCACGTGCCGAATGGAGCCGCGCCCGTTCGGCCGATGCCTCGAGCGTCATGCACGGCTAGCAAAAGAAAAAGAGGCCCCGCCGGAGCGGAGCCTCTCTAGGCGCTGAGCCGAGCGCCTACATCTTGAGCTGTGCGGACACGAAGAACTGCAGGGGGTTTATGGCCGTTCCATAGACCTGCTGTCCGTTGATCTGCCCTGTCACCGGGAAGTACGGGTAGGATTGCGTTTCCAACGCATTTCCGGGATTGTAGAAGTTACCGGATTGGAGCCCAGTCGCGGCGTTATAGGAGCAGCCGAGCTTCGAGTTCGCGAATGTCCATGGCTCTCGCGAGCCACCGAAGCACGTTCCCCAGAGGTTGACGGCCGTTACGTTCAACGTGAGGCGTTTGCTCGCTTGATATTGGATACCCAGGTTCGCCGTCAGGATTGACGGTTCGACGAACGCACCCGGGGTATCGAATTTGCCGGTGTACGGGTCGGGTGACGCGATATAGCCCGGTCCGCACGCTTGAGCATCATATGCGGCACCGCCGACAGCCCCGTAAGGATAGCGCGGATCTCCCGTGGTCGAACCGGCAAGGCCTGCTGGGCAATTATCGGGCTGAACGCCAATTCCCATGATCGGGGAGCCGTAGCGCCCGCCGGCCGAGAACTGCATGGTCGGCGTGAACGCCCACTTGTCGTGCTTGTAATTGAGGATCAGAGCTGCGACGTGGGGGATGTTGTAGCTGCTGGCGTTTGACGAAGAAACGAGCCCCGTACCGAAGGTCTGATTGTACGGATAGTAGTTCGCATTCGGGTCAAACAGGGGTTGGACCGGAGCGTTCCAGTACGGGTTCGCGATCGATCCCGCCATGGAACACGTCGGATCCGGCGCGCCGGCCGACGTATAGCACGGAGCCGCCGCGACCCCACTGGGGGTCGTTCCGCACCGCTTATCGGTAGCATGCGTCGAACAGAACGACGTGTACGCATTGTAGGTAGCGATCGAGTTGTTCACATTCGTCAGAGCAGTCGTACCGCCCGGAAGAATCTGATACTTCGACTGCTCGTACGTATATGTGTACGAGAGCTGAGCCGCAAATCCGTTGCGGCTGAAATCACCCTTTCGTAGCAGCAGCTCGACACCCTTAATATCGCTAGCAAGCGCAGGGATTGCCGAAGAGAAATTCGTCGTCGGGTCGAGGATGACGTTGATGTCCTCGTTCTGCGTCTTTCGGTAGAACGGCGTGACCTTCCACGAAAAGTCGCTTCCCTTGACCTGATGTTCCCACGAGAAGTCAAGATTGTACGAAACTTCGGGCGGAATCGCGTGCGCCGCGGAAGTGAACCCAAACGGATAGAACTTCGGTGCGTCGTAATTAGCGACGTCCGCGCCGGCACGGTTATAGAACGTGTAAGCAGTACTAGTCGGCTGGAGGTATTTCCCGTAGCCGAGACGGAGCACGTTCAGAGAATCGACCTTGAACGTCGCCCCGAACCGCGGTTCGAAGCCGCCGTACCACATCTCGGTGGAATTGTTGTTGGTGAAGTTTACCGGCGTACCGCCGGCTCCGCAGACGCCGGGCGTCGTCGTCGCCTGAATCGGAGTCGTGGATCCGGCGTAGTAGCAGTTGAACTGGTTGTAGCTGTTGGTGAACAGCGTACGACCGAGAACGCTCGCATTACCCGGATTCGGGCCCTCCGGCGATGTCGCCGAGGGGATGTCGAACCGGAAGCTATCGTACCGGACACCGATGTCCATGGAGAGCTTGGGCGTAATGGCCCAGCTGTCTTGCAACGCTAGGTTCGCGAATCGAGGAGTAACGTCGTTGAAGCTGCCGTTGAGCCCGGAACCAACGGTGAGAAACTCACAAGGGCCCGTTCCGCATGTGAACGTCGATGCATTCGCATACGTGATGGCACCCGCTGAGTGCGCAACGAGCGATGTGGAGGTGGGAAGGTTGGTTCCCGCCGTGGTTCCAGGGAGCGTATACCGAGCTGCGGATTCGCACGGTGCCAGCGCGAGTGTCGAGCTGTAGCACCCGGCGGTCGGATTGGTCGAATTCACCAACACCGCGACCGGATTGCTCGAGCTTGGCAAGCTGTTGTTCCACCGCGACAGATCAGCAGTCGAATAACCGGCGGTCAAATTGACCAGATGGTTGCCGATCTGATCGGCGAGGGTAAGTCCGACACCTTTCGTATGGGTGGGCAGAATATAATCCGACGGTACTTCAGCAAACGGGTTCGACAACCCAAGGCCGTAGTATCCGTTCGGATCGTTATTCAGCCAATCCGAGTACAGCGAATAGGCGTACATGCGGGCGTACGCATTCGTACCCATAGCGTGGGTGTACTGGAATTTGAAGATCGCGTCGTTGATGTTTTCCCGACCCGAATCGTTCAGTCCAACCGTGCCGCCAAAGCCGTTGCCGCCCGGTTGGAACGGGAACGGATATTGCTGCACTTGGCTGAAATTTGCAGCCGTGAGCGCGCCGCCCGTCGGCCCCGTGTAGATGTAGTGGGTTGGGTACTGAAACCCGATCGGCGAACCGGGAGCCGAGAATCCGCCGGCCGGACCAATCCCAAGCTCGGAGAACACGCACGGCGTATTCGCGCCGAGCAACGCACCGGTACACGTGGGATACGTTGCACCATTATAATTCAACACGCCCGTGTTGAAGAAGTTCACCGCATTGGGGCCAAACGAGTTATACGAGTCTTGGAACGTTTCGAAAAGGTACGATAGGGATCCGAGAACCTGGATGTCGTCTCTGAGTCCGTCATTCTTGTGCGGAATGCCGAAATGCAGGTTTGCGACGGTTTCCCGATCGCCGAGACCTTGTACGGTGCCGTACGTCAACGGCGCCCAGATGTAACCGTTTGGCGCAGCGCCGAAGCCGTTGCTATAACAGCCGGCAGTTGCGTTCGGCATGCCGCAGTTGTGAGCGATGACGGCGTAGTCGACCGCGCTGTAGTTATACAGATCGGACGCGCCATCGAATTGGTCGACGTAGCGCTGTGACTGGTTATAGCCGGCGGCGCCGAAGTAGTAACTGAAGTTGCGGTTCGGTGACGCACCGCCGAATTCAATCTGTGCCTTGTGATAGAAGGTCGGCGTCCCGGACCCGAGTTCTGCCGTCCCCGTGCCGGGGTAGGTCCCGGTCTTGATGACCTGGTTCACAAATCCAGCGAGCCCATTGGACTGCGCCGAACCTGGTGCCGAACCAGTGTAGACCTGGACTTCCTGTTGTCCCAGCGCCGAGAGCGTGCTCGACGGATAGGCGTCGTAGGCGCGCTGGACGGGAACACCGTCGTAGTCGTAGCCCAGCTGCGTGTAGTTGCCGCCGCGGACGTAGACCGGCTGTGCCCAGCCCTGTGTGCCGATTGGGACGTACACGCCCGGCACGGACGCGATCGCCGAATAGGCTTGATTGAGCGAAGCGCCGCCTCCGAGTGCAGCGGCGGCCGCCGCCTGCGCGGCGCTGACCGCGTAGACGTCAGCCGTTTGACCCGCCTTGACGATGTCGGCGGCCGCGCGCGACGTCGTATGACCGATCGTCTGGATCGCAGGGGGCGCCGAAAGGGCTAGCGTCTGGATCTGGTCCGCCTGAACCGTGACGCCGTTGAGGATCGTGCCCTGATGTCCGGCCGCGTCTACCGTGATGGAGTACGTGTCCGGTGCCAGGTCCAAAAAGGTAAATCTCCCTTGACCGTCCGTCGTGGTCCTCACGCTCTGGGACGGGCTTGCCGCAGCGACGTGCGCTCCGGCGATGCCCCGACCAGTTGATGAGTCCGTTACCGCGCCGGTGATCTCTCCGGTCGTCCCGGCCAGAACCCAAGTTCCCTGGCCGAGTACGAACGCGAGCGTCAACATGGCGGCGACGGCGGCGCGCGAAAATGTTCTGCGCATCGTTGCCTTTCGTTGTGGTGATGGTGTCGCGTCGAGTGACGCGCACGATCACACGTTCGCAGCGCCGACTTCTGCGCCCGTAAAAACGCTCAGCGTACTGCCAGATCTCTGCCAGCGAAAACTGCCAACTATCTGCCATCGTCTTGACGGCGGATGGACGGCGCGTTTTACGACGCGGTGATCAGGCTCCGGAAACTCGGCATCCGCTCGAGGCTCGCGAAGATGGGATCGACGACGGCGAGGCTGCGGCAGCGCGGATCCTCCGCGACCGCGCGACCGAGCGTCGCGATCGCACCGTCGACGTCGGCAACCAGCGCGCGCACCTGGGCGCGGTTGTAGGTCGCGCACGGCATCGCATCGAGCAGATCGGCGACGCGCCGCGCCTCGGCGATGTCGTCGAGGGCGGCGTGCGCGGCGACGACGGAGCCCAGCAAGTAGGGATCGTGAATCTCTTCCGGCGCACCCGCGGCAGCGAGCGCTTCGGCCGGCCGGCCGTCGCCGATGAGGGCGTCGACGAGGTGCATGCGAAAGACGCTCAGCGCAGGATCCGTTTCCAGCAGCGTCGTGCATTCCGCGATCACGTCGCCGAAGTTGCCGCGCACCGACGCCAGCATCAGATACCGGCAGCGCCGCGCCATCGACGACGGCTCGAGCGCCAACCCGCGCAGTGCCGCCCCTTCGGCGGCCTCGATGTTCCCTTCGCTCAGGGCCAGCTCGCCGAGCGCTTGGACCGCGGCCGGGTCGCTGGCATCGAGCGCCATCGCCTGGTTGATGTAGCGCCGCGCGACGACCGCATCGGCCCCGCGACGCAGCGCGACGATTCCGGCGGCCGCGTTGGCACCGGCCGAGCGCGGATTCAGTTCGAGCGCCTGCTTCGCCGCGGTCCCGGCGCGGGCGTAGGCCTCGAATGGTCGGCGATAGAGGTTGACGACACTTTTCACGTGCGCGAGCGACAGCCCGACGTAGGCGTCGGTCCAGCGCTGATCGACGGCGACCGCTTCGCTGAAGGCGTGGAGCGCCGCCGCATTCCCGGCCGAGGAGTACAGCGAGAGCAGAAAGTTACCCAGCAGCGTCAGCTGCGCCGCACGCCCGACGGCGCGCGCACGCGCCCCATCGCCGACGAGCGTGCGGTGCAGCTCGGCTGCGATCGCGTCGATCGCGCGGCGGCGATAGCGGAACATCGAGCGCAGCGCGAGCCCGAGTTCGACCGCCGCGACGTCCGTCGGCCGGTCTTGGATGTCGCAGCGCTGGATGATCTCACGGCACAGCGGATGCTCGGCATGCAATGCGCGCTCGATGACCAGGTGCGTCGCTTCGCGAACCGTCGGTGTCCCGAGTACGCGCCGCAGCTCGATCCCTACCGGATCCCGTTCCAGCGCCCCGCTGCGGCGCAGCAGACGAAGGAGACGTCGAGCGGTGGTTACGCTCGCGTCCTGCATCACGACTTGTCCGCGATCGTCTCCGGAGTCATCGTTCATGTGCCAGGATCGTTCCCGCGCGCGCCGGACAGGCATCGCGCCATTACTGCCAGTGTTATGCCAAACGGGAGGGAATCGACAGTAGCGTACCGGCGCTCACCGCACGGTACCCTCGTGCCGTCAGTAACGAATCGTCGGTTGAAAAAGTGCCTCGGGCAAGTCGCTACCGGGCCGAATTTCCGCAAACGTACGGAGCAGCCTGGGACGCCCCGGTTCCGCCACATTTCTGCCATGCGAAAGGAATACACAAAGCCGCCGCTTCCGCAGCGCCCTGCTCAGTGCCGGACGTGTACCGCAAGGTCGTCGGCCAGCGCGTATCCGCGACGACGCACGGTGCGGATTGCGTGCGGTATGCCGGCGGCCTGCAATTTCTGCCGCAGCGCAGAAATGGTCGTGTACAGAGCCGCGGCCGTCATCGGTCTTGGGGCACCGGCTACTGCCGCGTTCATGCGCAGGCGCGACACCACGACGCCGGGACGGCGCGCGAGCGCGCAGAGCAGATCCAGCTCGGTCGGCGTCACGTCGAGGTCGCAGCCGTGACGCCGGACGCGCTGACGCGGAAGATCAATCACCAGCGCGTCGTCTTCGCCGGCCGGTTGGATCGCCCGGCCGCGTCGCATGAGGGCGTGCAGCCGCGCAACCAGTTCGGCGTCCTCATAGGGCACGCTCAGCACGTCGTCGGCGCCGGCATCGAGTGCCTCGACCCGGCAAGCGACCGGAGCGTCACGCTTGAGGATCGCGAGCAGCGGCGCCGGATGCCGGGCGCGCGTCGCGCGAATCCCAGCGGAGCCGTCGCGCCCGAAATCGACGACGATCGCAGCGGCGTCCCCGTCGACAAGCGTTTGTGAGAGCTGCCGGCGCACGTCGAATTCGTCGCGCAGAACCATCGGATTGAACGGAGGTTGGCCGGACACGAGAACCACCGGCCGTGGCACGTCGGACTGCTGCACTAATCCTCGTATTACGCGCAGCGTCGGCGCTACCTAGCCTCGAAACTGCCCGATTCGTGCCGCGCTCCGCTCGACAGCGCCCGCGCGATCGCGGTTGCGATGGCCTCGTTCGCGCGCCTGCGGTATCGGAACAGCGATCGCAGCGATAGTCCGAGTTCGGCCGCGGCCTCGGCGGTGGAATCGCCGCGCACGTCGCAGCGCTCGACGATGGCGCGGCACATGGTTACCTCGTGCTGCAGCGCGCGTTCGATCACGTCGAGCAGTGCATCGCGGACCGTCGCGGCGCCGAGCGCGTCGCGAAGCGCGAGTCCAACGGGATCGCGCTCGAGCCGTCCGATGCGACGCAGGTCGCGCAGCAGGCGGCGCGTCGTCCGAACGCTCGATTGCACGCGCTGCTGCTTCCGCCAACGCATGCCGGCGCCTCGCGCTGCCGCGAATATGCCAACTTTCTGCCGCCCGGCAGGATTACGAAAGCAAGCCGCGCCGCAGCGCGGTCACCGCCGCGTGTACGCGAGCGCATTGCGGTGGTGACGCTCGCATCCTGCATCACGATTTCGCCGCGGTCGTCTCCGGAGTCATCGTTCATGTGCCAGGAGTTTCCCGGGCGCGCCGGGTCGGCGTCGCGCATTTACTGCCAACGTCGAACTCGTGAATCATGTGGACACGTCTTTCGCGAAAGACGCACAGGGCGGTGCAGTCGTCGGCCGGTGGTCGCTGGGGCACTGCGCCTTGCGTGCGTTGTCCGACGGTGTAGTCCTCATTCGCATACCGAACGCGGCCGCGCGTTCCCGGAAAACGAGCTAAGCCGGCAAAAGCCGGCGCGCCAAGCGCGGCGGGCGAAAAGGTCGCGATTCCGAACAGTTTGGACGCGGCCCGCGCGAAGCTGGCGTTCTCCATGCGGACCACGAGCGGGACATCAGGTGACCTCACCCGAGCGCCGAGCGCGATCTCTAAATTGGTGGAGTCGTTATTTGTCAGCGCGAGGACGGCGGAGGCATGGGCGAGATCGCACATGTCGAGCGCACTGTCATGCGAGGCGTCTCCCGTCAGCAGGTCCACATCGCGCTCTTGGGCACGGCGCACGAGGTCGGCGTCAGGCTCGGGCTCTATCACGATGACCCGCTTCCCGGCTTCGGTGAGAAGATTCATCACCGCCGTGCCGATCTTGCCGCCGCCGCAAATGACGACATGCCCGCGGGCACGAATGCGCCGCAATCCTTGCGTCGCGATCCATTGGGCGCGTGTGAGCGCGGAGGCGACGGAACCGATGAAGATACTGGTGAACACGATGCCGCCCAGCATCGCGGTGATTGCTGCAGCGGTAATCAGCGGTCCGCGCTGGGTGACCTGGACTTCCCCGAAACCCACGTTGGTCATTGTTTCGACCACGTAGAATGCGGCGGCCGTCCATGTCTTGCCGAGCGCAAAGTGGAAGAAGCAGTACGAGGCCGAGAAAAAGATGACCGCGGCGAGGGCAAACGTTTTCAGAATCGGATTGATGCGATGAAGCGCTCCGAACAGACGTCGCACGGGCGACGCCCGCGCTGACGAGGTCGCCGGCGTGTTTGCATCAGAGGATCCGGGCCATGAGCGGCGGTGCGCCGCGCGGGACTCCGCGATCGGCCCAAAGGTCACGACGCTGTCGTCGCGGCTGATGATCGCGCCCGCCGGCGGGTCCCGGCGCTCGCTCACGGCTACGATGCGCGCGCCGAGGCGCTCTTCGGCCTGACCGACGGTCAAGCCCGACACGCCCATGTCGGCGGCGGTGTGCTCCGCGAAGCCGACGACGGCACCCGTCGTTTGAGGAAAGCGCAAGGCAAAGAAACAGCCCGGATCGAGAGCGGCGCCTCCGAAGGTTGATGCCGAGTGCGCGGCGAGTGACAGCGCCGTGCAATCGGGCATGCTCTGCTCGATCTTCGCGCCGAGGGTAAGGTTGAACTGGCGCAATACGACCCGAATCGCACCGTTGAGGGCGCGTGCGCGCAGGGCGATCGAGAGGTTCAACCCGTCGTCGTCCGACAGCGCCAGCAGCGACGCCGCTTCCATGACGCCCGCGGCGACCAGCGACTCGTCGGAATCCGGATCGAGCGGCGTCACCGTCGCACCGAGGACGCGAAACGCTGCGAGGCGTTTCGCATCGAGCGACCACACGATCTGAACCCGGTGGCCGGCGGTCGCTGTCAGTTCGGCGCACACACGTTCGGCCAGAGCATCGTGGCCGAAAATGAGAAGGAGCGGCCCCGCGCTATGGTCGATGGGCATCGACCAGGTGCTCGGCGTGGTAATATGTGATCGCGTCTCGCAGCGTCCACGCCGGATGATCGTCGAGATAGGGCAGAAGACGCTCGGCCCACTTGAGAAGCGTTGCGCGCGTCGCTTCCACCTCGCGAGACTCCGTCTGCGCGTGCCGAACAACGCGCGCGAAATCGGCCCGGTGGAGATGCGCCAGCAGGTTGTCGTTGCTCGCGGTTGCCATGACGCTTCTCAGTGTAGAACGCGGACGGCCCGAGGAACATCCGTCGAACGGATGAGCCGTTCGGACACGCGGAAAGCGGGGCCCCGCCGCAGCGAGACCCCTCCTCCGATCGCTCGGTCCGGATCTAGAGTTTGTATTGGGCCGAGAAGAACACCTGAAGCGGGTTCACCGTTGTACCGTACACCTGCTGCCTGTTGATCTGGTCGGTACCGGGAAGTAGGGATACGATTGCGGCGTCAGCATGTCGCTGGGATTGTAGAAGCTTCCAGCCTGCCAGCCGCTGCCAGCCCGGGGCTCAATTCCGCAAAATACGGAGTGCCTCGCGGTGCGCCGAACGTGCCATGTTTCTGCCGAGCGGAAGGGTTAGGAGAGCAATCCGCGCCGCAGCGCCGTCACCGCCGCGTGTGCGCGATCGGACGCCGAGAGCTTCTCCAGGATGTCGCGCACGTGTCCCTTCACCGTGCCTAGGCCCAGATGCAGGTGGGTCGCAATCTCGGCATTGCCCACGCCGTCAGCGATCAGTCTGAGCACGTCGAGCTCGCGCGGCGTCAGCGGCGCGCTCGTCGGCGGGACGGACGTGGGGCTAAAGCGGCGCAGCACGACGTGCGCGATCCGCGGATCGAAGTAGGCGCCCCCGGCGGCCACCGCGCGCACCGCGTCGAGCACGATCGCGGCGTCAGACGACTTCACGCAATACGCGTCGGCTCCGGCGGCAAGTGCCGCGAGCACCTCTTCGTCGAGCTCGTGCATGGTGACCACGACGACGCCGATCCCCGGCTCCGCGGCCTTGACCGCGCGCGTGACGGCGATGCCGTCCTCACCCGGCAGACCGATGTCGACGACGGCCACGTCGGGTTTCTCGCGCAGGATGGTGGCCTCGCCGTCGATGCCGTCGCTCGCCTCTGCCACGACGGCGAAACCACCGGCCTCGAGCGCCGCGCGCAAGCCGGCCCGCGTCAGCGCATGATCTTCGACCAGGACCACGCGGATCGCGTTCATCGGCCGGCCGGCGCCGTGATCGTGAAGGTGCTGCCGTGCGGTACGCGCGGCGCGTAGCTTGCGCTGCCGCCGATCTCTTCCGCGACCCGCCGCACGATGTACAGACCCAGCCCCGAGCCGGCCCCGCGCCTGCCTTCGCCGCGCGCGAAGCGCTCGAACAGCGTCGCGCGGGCCTCGGGCGCGACTCCGGGACCGTCGTCGCTCACCGCGATCGTCACCGCCGCACGATCGTTTCGTGCGCCCACTTCGACGCGGCCGCCGGCCTGCGTGTACGCGAGCGCATTGGCGACCAGGTTCGTGACGGCCCGGCGCAAATCGCTCCGGTCGCCGGTGACGTGCGCGGCCGAATCGGGCCCCACCAGCAGTTCCACGCTGCGCGCCGACGCAATCGGCTGCAGCTCGCCCGCTACCTCGCGCACCAGGGCGTCGACGTCGATCGACTCGCGCTGCAGCAGGCGTTCACCCGATTCGAAACGCGCGACGAGCAGCAGCGTATCGGCGAGCCGTTGGAGCTCGTCGGTGGCGACGATGCTGCGATCGAGGATCTCCACATACTCTGGCGGCATCGTGCCGTAGATCCCATCTTTGGCCTGGCGGAACGTCAAGCCGAGCGCGGCCAGCGGCGTGCGAAGATCGTGCGACATCGCGTACACGAGATCGCGAATCACCGCGCTGCGTTCGGCCAGCGCGTCGTTGCGGTCGGCCAGCTGCGCGAACAGCCGGGCCTGCGCGAGCGCCGCCGTCGCGCTGCGGCCGTAGGTACGCGCGATGGTGCGCGCTCCCCCCTCAGGGGCGCCGAACGGCTTGTCGCGGGCGACCAGCAGCACACCCAGCGCCGTGCCGTGTTCGCCGACCGGAATCGCCAACGCGCCCCGGGCACCGATGCGATCGAGGACCAGACCGCCGACCGGATCGCGCGGTTCTACGGCGATCACGTCGTCGTCGTCGAGCGCACGCCGCGTTAGCGATGCCAATTCCGGCGACGAAGGCCCTTCCTCGAGGGCGACGTCGTCGCGGTCGCCTTCAGCGACCAGCCTGCCGTCGTTGCGATCGGCCGGGATCCAACGCGCGCTCTGCGCGTCGAGGAGCGGCAGCGCCTCGCGCACGACCGCGCGGAGCACGAGATCGTACGACAGTGACGCGCGAATGCGATCGATCGCCACCGCTAGCTGCGCCTCGCGCCGTGCGCGTGCTTCCTGCGCGGCGAGTTGCCCGAAACGGCGGGCACGGTCTTGCAGCGTGGTCCCGAGCCAGCCGACCAGCACGATCGACAGCGCGGCGAGACCGCGGTTCGCCACGCTGGTTGCGTCCCAGCCGCCGGCCGCCATTCCGTTGATGTAGCCGGCCGCCAGATTCGCGATCAGCGCCGCGACGACGAGACTCGTCGTCAGCGTGGCGCTCCCCATGAATGCCGACAGCACGATCGGCACGTTGAAGAGAATTGCGACCACGAGCGCCTGCGGCGTTGCGGCATCCAGCGCAAAGACCAGCGCCAGCAGCGCGAACGAGACGACCGGTACCCAGCGCGTGCGCACGATTTCGCGTTCACGGGGCGGACGTGACCGCCCTGCGCCGAAGTTGTGCGAGTGGAACGCCCGAGCGCGCAGTCGCTCTTGACCGAACTCGGACTCGGGCCGCGGCTGACCATTTACCTCGCCAGCACGCCGGGCGCCGGCAAAACGCATCGGCTGCTGACCGATGCGATCGGGCAGATGCGTGCCGGCCGCCGGGTGGCCATCGGCTGGGTCGAAACGAAGGGGCGGCCGGATCTCGACGATCTGGCGTCGCGATTGCCACGCATCGCGCCGCGCACGTTCGGGAATTTTCAAGACTTCGACCTCGAGGCGGCGCTGGCGAGCGACGCCGAGACGATCGTTCTGGACGAGCTCGCCCACGGCAACCCCCCGGAGGCGCCGCACGCCAAGCGATGGCAAGACGCCTTGGCGCTGCGCGACGCGGGCAAGTCGGTGCTCGGTGCCTTCAACGTGCAGCATCTCGAGACGGTCGCGCCGGTCGCCGAACGCATCCTCGGCTTTCCGATCCGCGAGCTCGTACCGATGTCGTTTCTGGCCCACGCCGATACGGTGATCGCGCTCGACGTTTCACCATCGATCCTGGAGTCGCGCCTGCGCAACGGCCGAATCGTACGTGCCGAAGATGTGGAACGTGCGTACGCCGGGGCGTTTCGGCCGCAGAACCTCGAACTGCTGCGCGAGCTGCTGCTGCGCACGGTCGACCAGCTGACCGTGCCCGTCGTCGCGCCCGCGCGCACGTCGGCTGCGCTGGTCGTCGTGACGCCCGCCATCGATATCGAGCACTACCTGCGGCGCATGTCCGGCTTCGCCGACGCGCTCGACCTCGCGATCGACACGGTCGCGGTCGGGAAGGTGGACCGCAGCGCCTACCTGGACGCGCGTATGGCGATCGATGCGGCGGACATCGTCGCACCGCCGCACTTCGTCGAGCGCGGGCAGCTCGACGCGATTCGCGCGGCCCTCATCGCCGTACCCGGCGGCGAACTCGCGGCAAAGATTCTGGCGCGTCCAGTCGATCGCGACGTGTACGTCGTCGATCCGGCGCGGCCGCCGCTGCTGCGGACGTTCGAAAACGCGCGCCACCCGTACGGGCATGTAGCCGGCGACCGCATGAAGATCGGCTACGGCAAGCTGACCATCTTTCTGGGCTCCGTCGCCGGCAGCGGCAAGACGTTCGCCATGCTGGACCGCGCGCAGCAGCTCCGTGAAGAAGGCGTCGACGTCGTGGCGGCGCTGGTCGAAACGCACGGCCGCGCGGAAACCGCCGCCAAGCTCGACGGCCTCGAGCGGCTGGCGCGACTGCCGAACGGAGAACTCGACCGGGAGACCTTGCTCGAACGCCATCCCGCGGTGGCGCTGATCGACGAGCTCGCGCATACGAACGCTCCCGGCAGCGCCTACGCCAAACGCTACGACGATGTGATCAACGTGCTGCGCGCCGGCGTGTCGGTGATGACGACCCTCAACGTGCAGCATCTTGAAGGACTCGGTGACGTCGTCGAGCGGATCACCGGGACGCGCGTGCGCGAAACCGTCCCGGATGCGATTCTGGAGGCCGCCGACGAACTGATCTTCATCGACGTCACGCCGGACGTGATCCGCCAGCGTCTGCGTGAAGGAAAGATCTATCCGCGCGAACGCATCGACACTGCGCTGGCGAACTTTTTCCAGACCGAACACCTCGCGGCATTGCGGGAATTAGCGGTGCGCGAGGTGCTGCACGCGCGTTCCGAACGCACGCACGTGCGACCCTTCGCCCGCGTCATCGCGGCGGTTGCGCCGCGCGAACGCGACGTCGGGATCATTCAGCGCATGGGACGGCTGGCCGGCCGAATGGACGTTGACCTGCGGGTGGTCACGATTCTCAGACCGGGAGAGGACGCACCCTCCGGCGTGCTGGAGTCGTTGTCACGCGCCGCCCGAGCGGCGCGCGGGGCGTTCCTTGCCGACCGGGCGGACGATGCCGCGGTGCGTCTGACCGCGATTGCCGAACCGACCGACGTGCTCGCCATCGAGTCCCCGCGCCGCGAACGACGGCTCCTCGGGGGCCACCCGTCATTCGCGATGCGACTCCTAAAGGCCGGCGCGCGGGAGTTCCTCGTCCTCGCGCCGCGAGACGCCGAGCGATAGGCGAGAGCGCTACCGGCTACTTGGGCGGCGGTCCGCCCGGGCGGTTCCGCATGCCGGGCATGCGCTGCATCATCAGCGCGTGCATGCGGTCGCGATTGACGGACACCATCAAGAGCAGCATTCCGGCATCCGGCGCGCGGTGCATCCTCCTCGACCAGTGGTGGTGACCGCGGTGACCGCGCGGACCCCAACCATTGCCTGCGTGCTGTGGTCCCATCGCAACCGGACCCGGGGGTGCCGCGCCCGGGGGCGACACTGCCGCGCCCGGGGGCGGCCCACTGCCCGGAGCACCAGGCGGTCCGCCGCGGCGGAAACCGCCGTGCATCGCGGCCATCTGCTTCTTGCCCTGGGCGAGGATCGCTTTTGCTTCGTTGTAGCTGAGCACGGAGTCGATTCGATTGGTCGCGTCTTTCAGGTCGCTCAGCTTCCCGCTGTTCACCTGTTCGATGATCGCCTGAATCTCCGACCGATGGGCCGGGCTCAACTGCGCGAGTGCGGCGGCGCGCATGTCGTCGTGCGCGCGCTGCATCTGCGCTTGCATCTCGGGGCTCGGCGTCCAATGCGGCGCCGGCGGAACGGCCCCCGCAGGCGCGGCTTGCGCGAACGCAGCCATCGGCATCGAGACGGTCAAGGCCAGTGCAAGGAGAGAAGAGCGGCTGATCATGCCAGCACTGTAGCGCATCAGCCCCCGCTTGGGCTTGGGAAATGCCTGGGAGGAGGCTTAGAACCCGTAACTGAGGCCGAAACCCACGTAGTGACGCTGGATCCCGGGCGCCCCCGGCGCGGGCGCAACCCGGTTTGAGATGCCGTAGCTGACGTCGAACTGGGCCTTGCCGATGTCCTTCTCGAGCGCGGCGTCGAGCCAGAGATGCCCCGGGGTCGAGGGCCCCTCACCGTTCGAGTCGTGATACGCCTCGACGGCGATGGCCCAGGCCGCCGGCAACGCGGCGGTGATGTCGATCGACGGTACGGTTGAAATGTAACGCATCTCGCCGCTGACGCCGGTCGGCGCGGCGAGGTTTTGGATGCCCAGACCGGCGCCGTACCCGAACACGGAATTGAGCGCCCCTTGAAGGTTCAGGTTCATGACGTACGTCGAAGCGCCGGCGCTGCCCAGGCCGTTGGCTGTGAGCCGCGGGTTGGATCCGGTCGCTGCGGTGACGATCGCGTTGATCCCGTAGGCGAAGGCCGGCGACGAGGCCATCTGCCACTTGAGACCGAGCCCGGCATCGCCCGTCGCCGAAACGCCGCTCGAGCGCAGCAGCGTCGGCGGCAGCACTTGCACTTCGATTCCCGGCAGCGCCGTGCCGATGCGAATCGTCGCGTTCGGGACCGACTGGAACGTAAACGAGCCGCGTGCAACGTCGACCGTCTGCGATTGGTAGCCCGTCTCGATCAGCACCTGATTCGGCGCGACGGTGCACGCCGATGTCGTTTCCGTCGGACGGCTGACCACGGCTGAAAGCCCGGTCGAACAGATGTCAGGTACCGGCGTCGGCGCGGGCGATGGTGCCGGCACTTGTGCGAACGCAGCCGCCGGCAGCACCGCCAGGAGTGCGGTGAAAAGAAGAGGCGCGCGGAGAGCGGCAGCGCTCATGTGACACGCCTTCGTACCCCGGGACGCCCGATACTGCGTTCTAGAACTTCACGATCGACTCGAAGGCCAGGCTGGCGAGGTGACCCTGCGGTACGCCGTTGTTGTTGATCCAGGGACTGACGTTCGAGGTATCCTGCCGGCCCTCGAGCCGGAACAAG
>Ga0182015_10001468_pt1 | contig 31048 bp, 26 predicted proteins | sample 712P3MmetaG_FD_120478 | JGI IMG/M metagenome (GOLD analysis project Ga0182015, IMG submission 120478) | Permafrost microbial communities from Stordalen Mire, Sweden - 712P3M metaG | ecosystem: Environmental > Terrestrial > Soil > Wetlands > Permafrost | place: Sweden: Stordalen | collected... | reverse complement strand
GAGCACGTCTGGCAGGTGACCCTCAACGGTCACAAGAGCGATTTTCAGCCGCTGAAGTCACTGGACGCGCTGCCCCATAACCTGCCCATTCAAGTAACGAGCTTCCGCGGCCGCGAGGGCGACCTTGAAGATCTGAAGGCGCACCTCGTCGAGCACCGTCTCATCACGCTCGTGGGCGCCGGAGGTGTCGGCAAGACACGATTAGCGGTACAACTTGGCGCCGAGGTACTCGATCACTTTCCCGACGGCGTATGGATTTCTGATCTTGCGCCGATCGCCGACGCGGAGTTGGTGTCGAGCGTGGTTGCGAAAGCATTGGGTGTGAGCCAAGCGCAAGTGCGCCTGACCGATGAGTCAATAACGCAGTCTCTCCAAGGCAGGCAGCTGCTCCTCGTTCTCGATAATTGCGAGCACGTGCTTGAGACTGCCGCTGCGCTAGCCGATGCGATTCATTGCCATTGTCCCAACGTGCGCATTCTCGCCACCTCACGCCAAGCACTCGGAGTGAGTGGGGAAAAAGTCATTCGGCTCGACTCGCTTGCGGTGCCCGCTAAGCTGGCGAATATCAATCCAACGGCAGCACTCGAATTCGGTGCAGTGGCCCTTTTTACCGATCGCGCGACGCTCGCCAATCAATCCTTTCGGCTGGGCGGCGACAACGCGCGCATCGTGTCGGACATCTGCCGTCGACTCGATGGCATCCCGCTTGCAATCGAACTCGCCGCAGCGCGCGTAAACGTGATGAGCGTCCCCAACCTCGCGCAGCGCCTAGACGAGCGCTTTAAGGTTCTTACCGGGGGAAGCCGCACGGCTCTCCCGCGTCAGAAGACGCTGACTGCTCTCTTCGATTGGAGCTACGATTTGCTCACGCCCGAGGAGCGAATACTGTTCAATCGGGTGGCAATTTTTGCAGGCAGCTTTACCCAAGACGCCGCGGCTTTTGTGTGCGCCGACGATGGCGCTGAATACGCAGACGTGCTCGACCTCATTGCTTCACTTGCCGATAAGTCGCTGATGGTCGTGGATACGAGCGGCAACCAGGAACGTTATCGTGTGCTTGAGTCCACGCGCCAGTACGCGCTGGGAAAACTCGGGGCCAGCGGTGAGCAGCCGCGGCTCGCGCGCCGGCACGCCGACTACTTTTGCAGCTTCGCCCGGCAGCCGGAGACCGGCACCGGCGCCCTACCGCTGAGCGAATTGCTCGCCAGACTCGAACCGGAGCTGGAAAACTTCCGCGCGGCGATGGACTGGGCGCTCGTCAAGGGTCAAGATGTGGCCTTGGGCGGCTCCCTTGCCGGCGCTTTGCAGATGTTTTGGTGGCATGGCGGCGTCGAAGCCGAAGGACTCCGTTGGATCGGGTTGGCGCTGCAAAAAATCGACGAGGCGGAGCAGCCAGCCGTTGCAGCGCAACTCCGGCAAGCTCTCGCGCTTCTCATGTCGCGTGTGCTTTACTCGTAAGTTGTACAGGGGAGGGACCGCGCATGAATGGTGAAAGCTTGCGCGCTTTACAGGCGCCGATTAAGGACCGGTATCGTTCTGAGCCGGCCGCCGCGCTCATCACGCTAACGGCAAGTGGCCGGGTCGATGATCCTGAAGGGCTCAGCTGTACGGTTGAAACCGGACGAGCACTCGTGAGAGCCGGCCTGCACCCGGCAACGGGCGGCGATGGAACGTTCGCTTGTTCAGGCGATATGTTATTGCAGGCACTGGTCGCGTGTGCAGGCGTCACGCTGCGGTCGGTCGCCACGTCGAAAAACATTCGGCTGCGAGGCGGAACCATACACGCAGAGGGAGACTTGGACTTCCGCGGCACCTTGGGCACCGACCGCGAGGCGCCGGTCGGTTTCAAGAATATTCGCCTTCGCTTCGACCTTGACGGGGATGCCACGCCCGACGAAGTTGCGTCACTGCAAAAATTGACGGAACGATATTGCGTCGTTTACCAGACACTGATAAGTGGGATCAAGCCGGAGGTTGATTTCCACGTTGAGCCGCCGCACCCGTAATTTTGCCCTGCGCAAGCCTACTTAGCCGCGCATGGCGGCGAGGGTGGTAGCGGCCATGCGCAGCGGTGAGGGTTCGGCGACGAACGCGAACATGCGCCGGGCGGCCTCTTCGGCGTGGCGGTGATTGACGACCCATAGATCCAAGGGCTACGGCTTCGGGTGTGGTGACGGCGACGGTGTGGGAGCACCCGGGGCGAGCCAATTATCGGTTGCGCTCTTCCCGCCGGACACGTTCGATACTTCGATCTTTTGGAAAGTGAAGGAAATTCGCTCGAGCTCGTGCGTGTCTATAGAGGTCGGTCCCGCTACGACGTAACGCTTCGAAGAGACGACGCTTACACCGTGCAATATGAACGTATCTGAGCCCACCACGAGGCTGACCGTCCCTCCTGCCAATGCTTGCAGGAGTAGCGGGGATGCCGAGTCCGTCTTGCGGACGATCGTAATCGGTTCGTGTTGCAGTTTTCCTGAAGCCTGACCGGTGGCTACGTCCCTGGGCGTTTCTGTTCCGAAATCGAAAGCGAGCACCGGGGCGGTACCGCCGCCGAAGGAGATGCCGCCGCCGTGAACGACTTTCGCGCCAGGCGCCGCCTGAAGCGCTTCGTCGACGCTATGTACGGTCGCCGGCGCCGGTCCCGTTTGGTCCGCGAGCGCTCCGGCCGCGAGCGTGCCAAGCCCCGCCAGTGCTGCGACGAAAACAAACAACGAACGCATCATGTCGTGCTCCTGCTGCGCTGCCGCTAGTATACCTCTAGCCGCGCATGGCGGCGAGGACGGTGGTGGCCATGCGGAGGGGTGACGGCGCTGCGACGAATGCGAACATGCGGCGACCGACTTCCTCGGCGCGGCGGTGCGTGACGAACCATGGCGGTTTCGGCAGCAGGGTGAGTTCGCCGTCGCCGAAGGAGCGAGGGAAGGGCGCGAACGGTGCGCGCGTGATGGTCTTCTCGGGGTGATCGAAGAGCGAGGCGTTGTGCACGATGCCGATGCCGCTTCCGGCTTGTGCCAGCGTGTTGCCGGGGAACGCGCCCCAGGACGCCGTCGGCAGGAGGAACGCGACGCCGGGCCAGGTGTTGATCGCGACCGAACCGTAGCGCAGGGCGCGCACGGCGTCGTCGAACGCGGGTCCTAGTTTGGCGATCGTGCGCGGGTGGATCAGGATGCTGGCGCCGAGCGTGCCGTAGAGCACGTCGTTGCAGAACGCGACGGCATTGCGCAGGAACTCCGCCTCGTCGGCGCCCCGCAGCGCCGTCTGCGCCAGCACGGGGCCGAAGCATTCGGTCGTAAAGAGCGGCTCCGCCGTATTCTTTGGATCGAGGGCCGGCACGAACGTGCGCGGGTCGCCGCCGCCGGGCGGGAGCAGGCTCTCGGCGGTCGGATGGTTCGCCGTTATCGCGTGCTGCCTCTCGCGCGAGCCCGGGTAGTACGTCGGACGCGCCGGCGCTTCGCGCAGCGCGTCGCGAACGGCGGCGACGAAGCGCGCGGCGAGCGGATCGTCGGCGCGAGTGATCACGACCTGCGCTGCGATGCAGTTCGCGCCGGCGTTGTGCATCTTCATCGTCGCGACGTGCGCGGCTTGGAAGGCCACGTCAGGTTCGCTCCAGGGGCCCGGCACGACGATGACCGGCGTGACGTTGCCGAGTTCGCTCGTCACTCGCTTGCGATTCAGGGGTTCGGCGGCGCGTTTGCGCGCGGCGCCCTCAGGTCCGGTGCCGAAGACGATGGCGTCGTGGGTCCGTTCGCCGCCGGTGAGGTGGATCGCATCGATCGCTTCGGCGGCGCACAGATACGCTCCAACATCGGCGCCCCCGTCGGCGATGCGCACGAACCCCGCCTCGATCAGCGAGCCGAATACCGCAGCGAGGAATGGCCGGAGGTAGGCGTTGACGGGGTTGAGCTTGAGCATGACCGCGCTGCCGCGCGTGTACAGCGCGTCGAGCACGTCGAGCGGAGCGATGCCGGCGATGTTGCCGGCGCCGAGGACGAGCGTGACGATCCTCGGCGGCTCGCTCTGATGGTAGAACTCCGCCGTTTGCGCGGCCAACGTGTCGAGCCGGACGGCGGGCTCCATCACCGTCGTCGCCCGTACGCCGCTGAGCAGAATGCGATCCGCGGCCTCCAGCGGGAATACGTCGACATCGACGCGGCCCGCGGCATCAACACGCGCGCTCGGCTGCGGTGCGACGCTTCCCGTTTGCGCCAGCGCGCTCAGCGTGACGATGAGCCGGTCGAGTGCGATGATGACCGCGTACGGGCCGGAGAACCACTCTTCACCCGCCAGCGGCGTCCCGGCGATACCCTTGGCCTCGGCAGCGCGCGCAACCCAGTCGGCGGCAACCTTGACCGTCGCGGCGCGCATCGACCGCAGGTGCCCGATCCTTTCGGCGAGCGGGAGACGTGACCACGCCCCGGCCCGAGCGCGCAAAGCCGCGAGATCCTCGTCGAGCGCGGCGGTGTTCAGCGGCAAGGGTTCGGTTGTGATTTCCAATCGTTTCTCCAATTTGCGTATACCCCGGTCCGCTCACGCCGCCGAAACGCGTCCCAGCGTGCCTCTGCGCCGGGCAGAACCTTCGCCGGGTCGGTCACGTAGACCGGCCACGCCGCGTTCGGGTCGAGCAGCGGGAAACGCGCCAGCCAGCAGTACAAGTCGAGATTACCGTGACGCAAACGCGCGTCTTCGATCGAGACGTAGTAGCGCGCGCCTTTGCGGATCGCACTCTCCTCGTCGAAGGGCGTCCACAACGTCGGATCCTCCTCCCAGCCCTTGCGCCCGATCGTGTACAGGATCGAGGGATCGTAGTGACCCATGACGACGAGCGCGCCGGGCGCTAGCGTTGCGTCGAGCGCCTTCGCCCGCGCGTAGTTGGCGTGATTCCAATGGTAGTACGGCGCGATCTCGCGATAGCCGGTGTAGGCCGCCGAGAGCCAGACGATCGCGCCCGCCGTCGCGAGCGCGATGCGAGTCCGTGTACTGGTGTCGAAGTGCTCGACGAGCTGGGCCACGAGGTTGCCTGCCCCAAGTGCCAGCAGCGGCAACAAGATATAGAGATAGTAATCCACGCGTTCGACCGTGACCACGAGGTACGCGTAGAGCAGGCCGCCGCCGATCCAGCCCCACAGCAGCGCGTCGCTGCGCGAGCGCGGCGGAAGGCAGAGGCCGGCGATGCCCAGCGCCAACCCGATCGGCCCCGCCATCGTCGTGGCCAGCATCCGCATCGCGTCCCAGAAATCGGACGCCTTATGAAGGAAGGCCGCCGGCGAGCTGAGCGCGGCGAGCAGCGACGGGATGACGTGCAACCGTGTGATCCCGCTGGCCCAGTGCCACTCGGCGTGCGATGAGACGAACGCATCGTAGAGCACGAGCGGAATACCCGCGGCGGCTGCCAGCGCCCAGAGCTGCGGTCGCGTGAAGGCACCGCGCCAGCCGAAACGCGCGATCGCGGCGGCCGCGACCGGAATTGCACCGGTGACGGCGACCGGCTTGGCGAGGAACGCCGTCGCGAGGAGCAGCGCGGCGGGCCACCAGCTGCGCCACGAGCGCGCGTCGTCGTCGACGATCCAGCGGCCGCACGCAAGGAGCGCGGCGGTGAGGAAGAACGTCATCGCCGTGTCGGGCATGAAGGTGCGGCTGTAGTACCACGCGCCGGGCAGCACCGCGAACGCGGCCGCCGCACCGAGCCCCGCCGCCGGCGAGCGAAAGAGCCAGCGTCCGAATGCGGCCAGCAGCGGGATCGTCGCTACGCCGAACGCGAGCGAGATCAGCCGGCCGAAGATCTCGTGGACGCCGGCGAGTTTGTACAACGTGGCGGCGAGAAACGGAACGATCTGCAGCTCGAGCTCGACGTAGTTCGGCGGCGGCCCGTCGTAGTCGGTCTGCGGGAAGAGCGGGTTGTACTGGAGTTGGGCAAAGTTGCGCGCGATCGCCGCGGTGTCACCCTGCCGCCAGGCGGGGTGATCGAAGATCGGATCGTGGATGCCCTTGAGCCGCAGCGCCAGAGCTACCAGCGCGATCAGCGAGACCGCGATCCAGAAGCGACGCTCCGGGCTCACGCGACCGACCGAAACGTCCAATACTTGTTGACGAAGAAGTTGACCACGATGCCGGCGCAGGTCGCGACGAACCAGGTCTTGTGCCCGTGGCCGAGATACGGGCTGATGAACGCCGACACGATCAACCCCACGATGAGTGCGAGGACGGAGACGGAGAGGAACTGTGCCCCTTCGCGCCCGGCGTGGGCGGACGAGCGGAACGTCCAGCGACGGTTGAGCGCGTAGTTCGACACGCCGCCCGCCAGAAACGAGACTGAGTAGATCACGTAGAACTGCACCGCCCCGGTGTGGTTCGGGACGACGCGCTGCAGCAGCGTGAACAGCACGAAGTTGACCAGAAAGCCGGACGCGCCGACGATCCCGAACTTGACGAACTGACGAACGCCGCGGCGTTCGCTGACGCGCTGGAGCAGCGTCGTGCGGGCCGGCAGGCTCATGCCACCCAGTACCAGTCCGCGAACAGCACGGTAAAGAGTCCCAGCAGCGAGAGCGAAAACGCGACGTAGGCGTTGTTGAAGAATTGCCGCGCGCCCCACAGGCCGAAAAGCGCGAACATCGGGAAGAGCACCAACGCAAAGCGCGGCATGCTCATCAGGCTCGCGCTCGACATCGGGACCAGGATCGACAGCGCCATATACACGATGTACGACAGCCGCAGGCGCCGGAAGCCGACGATCAGGACGACCACCATCAGCAGGGTGAAAGCGAGCTCGAGGCTCTGGTTGGCGACCGTCTGCGGCGACTGGGAGTGGAGGATCTTGCCGACCGTCTTGGCCACGCTCGCCCAGGGCGGTGCCAGCTCGCGGCCCCAGTGCGACTGCACGTGGCTGAAAAGCAGCGGGTCACCCCGCAGCACCCACAGATACGCCATGTAGGTCGCGAGGCCCAGCGGCACGAGCGTAAGACCGACCAGCGGCTTGACCACGTCATCGAACGCGTAGCGGAAGAACTCGCGTCCGCCTTCGCGCGCCGCGACCCACCATTCGATCAGCATCGGCGCCGCGAGCAGGATGCCCTCGGAGCGCGTGAGGGCAGCGAAGAAGCCGAACGCACCCGCGGTGAGCCAGCGGCGCTCGCGCATGTAGTAGAACGAGGCGACGGTCAGGAACAGAAACAGCGACTCACTGTAGACCGCGGAGAAGAAGATCGCCGTCGGAAAGATCGAGACGTAGAATATCGCACGCTGCGCGACCTGACGGTTGTATTCGTGCTCGACCAGCTTATAGAGGTAGAGCAGGGCGAAGAAGCTAGCCGCGTTGGAGATCAGCAAGCCGGCGAGCAGCTGCGAGCCGGCCAGCGCGCCGAGCGCGCGAATCATGATCGGGTAGAGCGGGAAGAATGCCGGATCGGTTCCCGAGTATCCGTGCGCCGCAATCCCGAGATAGTGTTCGGCATCCCAGCGCCCCCAGACCGCAAGCAGCGGGTTCGTCGAGGCGGCATAGTGGACGCCCGGGCGCTGACCGATCACCATCGACGCGAGTTCGGCGATCGCCAGCAGCGGCAAACGGGTCACGATGAAGGTGACGGTGACGTCGCGCACCGTGCGATTGAAGCGCGAGGCGACGCCCAATTTGACCAGCGCGAACAAGCCGACGGCAACCACCGCGGCGCGGCCCGTGCCGTGGGTGACGCTGGGCGGCAGCAGGGTGCCCCACAGCACCACCAGCGCCGCCCAGGACAGCGCGTCGTAGCGCAGTGCCGTGGTGACGTCGATGCGCGCTCGCCGCGCGAAGTACCGTCCGTAGGCGATCCAGGCGCCGTACGAGCCCAAAATACCGATCGCCAACGCGAGCGGCAGGCTCGGATCGAGAACGGCCGCGCTGTGCGGTCCGCGCAGCGCGAGCGCATACCAGAGAAAGAAGCCCACGCTGAAGCCGGCGACGCCGACAGCGCCCAGGGCCGGCCGGCCGACGGCTGCGACGAACGTCGCAGAGTTCGTCCGGACGTTTCCGACGAGCGCGAAATTCACGGTCGCACCGGTTCCCCGTCCCCAGCGCCGGTCGCCTGCATGAATCGGCGCCGGACGTCCGTAAAGCCCGTCGCGACGCGTCCCGGAACCGTAAGGCTGCCGAACCGGGTCCAGGGAATGGATCGCTTTCGTTGGGAGCACCAGTCATACCACATCGTTTCGATCTCATTATAATCGGCGCAGGGAGCGGCGGTTACGCCGCCGCCCGGACGGCCCGCGACCTGGGCGCGAACGTCGCGTTCGTCGATCGCGGGCCGCTCGGCGGCCTGTGCATCTTGCGCGGCTGCATGCCCTCGAAAACGCTGCTGGCGACGACGGACCGGCTGCACGACATCCGGTCGGCAGAGGTGCTCGGTGTGCGCGTCGGCGCGGCCGGCCTCGACTATCGTGCGCTCGCGGAGCGCAAACGCACACTGGTCCGCGGGTGGGCCGACTACCGGATCGCCGGCATCGAAACGTTCCCGGTCTTTTCCGGCGACGCGCGCTTCGATTCGCCGACGACGCTGAACGTGGGCAGCGAGGTCCTCTACGCGCCGCGCTTCGTCATCGCGACCGGCAGCGTGACCGCCCCGGCGGTCGTACCCGGACTCGCCGAGGCCGGGTTCATCGACAGTGATGAAGCGCTCGACCTCGAAGCGCCGCCGCAATCGCTGATCGTGCTCGGCGGCGGCTACGTCGGTTGCGAACTGGGCCAGTTTTTCCATCGTGCCGGCGTCCCGACCACGATCGTGATCCGCGCTCAGCACCTGCTCTCATCCGAAGATCACGACCTGGGCGTCGGACTGACCGAATACTTTCGCGAAGAGGGGATGCGGGTCGAAAGCGGCGCGCGCGTCGAGCGGGTCAGCATTCGCGACGACGGCATGAAGGTCGCGCACTACGTGCAAGACAACGAAGAGCGAAGCGTCGCCGCACACGAGATCCTCTACGCGCTGGGCCGCGTTCCGAACATCGCCGGGCTGGACCTCGAGCGCGCCGGCGTTGCGTTTCATGACATCACGGGCGTCGCCGTCGACGATACGCTGCGGACATCGAATCCCGACATCTACGCGGTCGGCGACGTCACCGGAGAGTTTCCGCTGGTGCACGTCGCGATCCAGCAGGGAGAGATCGCCGGCCGTAACGCGGCGACCGGCGCGCACGAGCGCGCCGATTATCGCTTGACCAAGACGCATACCATTTTTACCGATCCCCAGGTGGCGGTCGTCGGCGAGACGGAGCGCACGCTGACCGCGGCCGGAACCCCGTTTCTCAAAGCGATTTATCCCTTCAACGAACACGGCAAGGCGGTCGCGCTCGGAAAGACGCAGGGCTTCGTGAAGATGCTCGCAGCACCGGGCGACGGCACGATCCTGGGCGCCTCGCTGCTCGGCCCCGATGCATCGGATCTGATCGAGCCGCTGATCGTCGCCATGGCCTTCAACGCGACGGTGCGCGACTACGCGCGGATCCCGCACTTGCATCCGACCCTGGTCGAGATCTGGACCTATCCTGCCGAGGAGATCGCCGAGCGGCTGCAGAGCACGCAAACGCTCGCCGTCGCCACCTGACGTGCAGGCCGCGCTGGTCCAGTTCAAGCCCCGCAAGGGCGACGTCCCGGCCAACCTCGCCGCGATGCGCGACGTGTTCGCGCAGCTCGCGTCCCGTCCGGTCGACCTGATCGTGTTCCCGGAGGCCGCACTGACCGGGTATTTTCTCGAAGGCGCGGTGTACGAGCTCGCGGTCGACGCGCCGACGATGGCGGCGCAGGTCGATGCGCAGTGGCGCGCGGCCGGCGGTTCGCGGCCGGTCGACGTCGTGGTGGGCTTCTACGAAAACGCGCTCGGGACGTTCCACAACAGCGCGCTCTACGTGCGCTGCGGCGCGCCGGAAGGCGTGCACATCGTGCACGTGCATCGCAAGATGTTCCTTCCGACCTACGGCGTCTTCGACGAGGAGCGTTTCTTGACGCGCGGACGCCGGCTGTCGGTGTTCGAGACGCCGTTCGGCACCGCGGCGATCCTCATCTGTGAAGACGCGTGGCACGCGCTGATGCCGACGGTCGCGGCGCTCAAGGGTGCCCGGCTGATCATCGTCCCCAGCGCATCGCCCGGCCGCGGGCTGTCGGGAACCGGCGAGCTCGAGAGCAGCGTGCGCTGGCGCGCAATTCTCTCGAGCGTGGCGGCCGAACACGGCGTCTACGTCGTCTATGCGGGGCTGACGGGTTTCGAGGGCGGGAAAGGCATGTCGGGTTCGACCTCCGTGTTCTCGCCGCGCGGTGATCTGCTTGAATCGCTCGGACCGCTCGAACCCGGCATCATCAGCATCGAACTCGATCCGGCCGAGGTCGACTTGGCGCGGGCGACGATTCCGCTGCTCGGCGATCTCTCCGCGGTGCTGCCGGATCTGTGGCTCGACGACGAGATCCCGGTTGCGCGCCGGCTCGAGGAACGTCCGTGATGCTGCCGCTGGTCGAGGTTCGCCCGACCGAACCGTCGCTGCAGATCGATCCGGCCCTGACCACGCGCTGGCTCGAAGCCTTCTTGCGCGACGAGATGCAGGAGCGGCGCGGAACGTCGCGCGCGGTGATCGGCCTCTCCGGCGGCGTCGACAGCGCCCTAGTCGCGTATTTGTGCGCGCGGGCGCTCGGCCCCGAAAACGTCTACGCGATCCGGATGCCGTACCGCACCTCGAGCCCGTCGTCGCTCGACGATGCCCAGCGGGTGATCGACGCGCTCGGCATTCACGCCGAAACGATCCCGATCAGCGAGGCCGTCGACGGCTACCTCAGCCATGCACCCGACGCCGACGCGCGCCGCAAAGGCAACGTGATGGCCCGCACGCGGATGCTGGTGCTCTTCGATCAATCGGCGCGGCGCGGCGCGCTGCCGGTCGGCACCGGAAACAAGACCGAACGTCTGCTGGGCTATTTCACCTGGCACGCCGACGACACGCCGCCGGTCAATCCGATCGGCGACCTGTTCAAAACGCAAGTGTGGGCTCTCGCGCGGTGGCTCGGCGTGCCGCACGAAGTGGTCGACAAACCACCCAGCGCCGATCTCGAAGCGAACCAAACCGATGAAGCCGACCTCGGCATCACCTACGCCAAGGCCGACGGCATCCTCAACATGATCCTGCTCGGCTACAGCGATCACGCCATCGCCGCGCGCGGTTACGCGCCCGCGGAAGTGAAGCTGGTGCGCCGCCGCGTCGACGGCACGCACTGGAAACGCCATCTTCCGACAACCGCGCTGGTCTCGGGCACCGCGATCAACGAGTTCTACTTGCGCCCGGTCGACTTCTAACGGCATCTTAACCGGCCCTCAGCGGGGTCTCAGAGGCGGCTCAGAACTGGCGCGTACGATGCACGAAATGTCGTCCTACGTGCGGCTTGCGCTCGCTCGCGTCGCCGAGTGAGCGCGTTCGAGAGGATCGCTTTGTCGTGATGCCGTTCCGCCGTTCCGCAGCTGTGGCCGTTCTCGCCGCGATGACATTCGTGTCGTGCGGCGGCGGGGGATCGGGCGTCACGCCTTCAGGCGCGGGCTCGACGCCGACTGCCCCGCCGACGCCGACGCCCACACCGACCGGCACGAACTCCACCGCATACACGTGTCCGACGAGCGATACGGCTTCGGCCGTTGCGCGCGGTTCCGTTGCGGCCCACGGCGACGCGATGCGCCGTGGCATTTTGCGATCGAAGCGTACGTCGGGTGCCTCATCGACGCTGGTAGCGGTGACCTACGACCGCGCGACGGCAGCGCGGTCGGCGGCTGCGATCTCCTCGCGTGAACGAAGCGCCGGAACGACGGTCGCGCGCAGCCTCGATTTCCCGCACCTCGGACTTACAACGCACGTGCTCGCCGTGCCGGCCGGAAAATCTTCGAGCGTTATCGCCGCCTTCCGTTCGCAGGCCGGCGTCAAGAGCGTGGCTGCGACCGGATACCGGCGGACTCCGTCGGTCGTGACGACACCCTACTTCCCGAACGATCCGTACTTCAACGGTTTCTCCGGCTCCGGAACCTTTCACGTTGGACCGTACGAAGAGGCTGCGGCCGTTCCCGGCGAGTGGGACATGCATGCGATCGGCCTCGAGGACGCCTTCGCCTATAGCCAAGCCGGCAACGGCAGCGGCGTGTCCAACGCCAACGCGCTCGGCTTAGCGAGCGTGAAGATTGCGGTGATCGATACCGGCCAAGGCACGACGCATCCGGAGTTGAGCGGCAAGATCATCTATCAGAAATGTTACATTACGTCGGCCGACGGCACGACGCAATCGACCTCCGGCTTCACGACCGACCCCTTCGGGCATGGCACCGATGTCGCGGGTATCGCTGCTGAAAACACCGGCAATGCGTTCGGCTTCACCGGCGCCGGCGGAAACGTTTCGATCATGGGGTATCGCGTGTTCCCGACGCCCGATGATTCGTGCGCGGGAGAAAACGGCGATAACCAGTGCAGTTCCGACTCGACCGACATCGCCTCGGCGATCGAAGATGCCGTCGCCAACGGTGCGTCGGTGATCAGCATGAGTTTGGGCGGCGAGAACAGCGTCGCGGAAGGCGGCTGCAGTTCCGCCGGGGTCGACGAGGATCCGGTCGAAGGCGCGGCCGTCGCCGACGCGATTGCGGCCAACGTCATCGTCGTGGCGGCTTCCGGCAACGACGGGACCTCGCCATCGTCAGCGGCGGCGTTGGAAGCACCGGCGTGCGATGCCGGTGTGATCGCCGTGGGCGCATCGGCCCTTGCTGATGGCCAGCCGAACGGTACCAATTCCGACGGCTCGGGCGAATACGTTGCGTACTACTCGGATTCGGGGAGTTCCACGTCATCGCCGAAGAGTGCCGCGGCGTGGGGTATCGTGGCGCCCGGCGGCGATCCCAGCAGCGACAACGACAACGACGACCTGCACTGGATCGAGAACATCTGGACCTCGACGCCGTTCCAAGCCTCGTCGGGCGATCAGACCTTTGCCGGCAACTGCGTCGGCGATTTTCCCGCCGAGACAGGGACGGTCGACTGCCGCACGCTGATCGCCGGAACGTCGATGGCGACGCCGCACGTCGCCGGGGCCGTCGCCCTGATCCTGTCGGTAAACTCCGCCTACAAGAGCCCTTCAGCGATGAAGACGCTCCTGTGTACGACAGCCGACGACATCGCCGACCCGCACGAAGGCTGCGGCCGGCTGAACATCTATCGTGCCATGGCCCACGCGGTCGGAGACCCCAGCCCGCCGACCTGACCGGTTGGCGGCTCAGGCAGGCCGGCGTCGAATGCGGCGGCATGGCGTCCGTCGAGATCGTGACGATCGGCACCGAGATCCTGCTCGGTCAGCTGGTCGACACCAATAGCACATACATCGCGCGCATGCTGGCCGACCACGGCATGGACGTGTTCGCAAAGCATTCGGTCGGCGACAATGCGGATCGACTGACGGCGATGCTGCGCGGCGTGCTGAAGCGCGCCGACGGCGCCGTCACGACCGGCGGCCTCGGTCCCACCGTCGACGATCTCACCAAGGATGCGGTGGCACGCGCGGTCGGCAAGCAGCTCGTCTTGCACGAACCGTCGCTGCGCGCGATCGAGGAGAAGTTCCGCCAGTTCGGACGGCCGATGACCGACAACAACATCCGGCAGGCCTATCTCCCCGAAGGCTGCGTCGTGCTCGACAACCCGCACGGAACCGCGCCGGGCTTCGTCGCGTTGCGCGACGACGGCAAGTTCGTGGCCTGCATGCCCGGCGTGCCGCGGGAGATGCGCCCGATGCTCGCCCAGCGGCTGGTTCCGTGGCTCGTCCGGCGTTTCGATTTGCGCGAAGCAATCTACACGCGCACGCTGCACACGGTCGGGATCGGCGAATCGTCGCTCGACGTGAAGGTCGAAGATCTGTTCCGCACACTCGAGAACCCGAAGATCGCGATGCTGGCCCATGCCGGGCGCGTCGACGTGAAAGTGATGGCCAAGGCCGGCAGCCGGGCCGAAGCCGAGGCCATGATCGAACCGGTGGCGCAGGAACTGCGCCGGCGCATCGGGCCGCTCTACTTCGGCGACGACGACACGACGCTGGCGGGAGCGATCGTGCAGGCGCTCGCAGGCCGCGGCTGGACGATCGGCACGGCCGAGTCGTTCACCGGTGGCGCGGTTGCCGACGAGATTGTTGCGGTGCCGGGCGCGTCGCGGGTCTTTCGCGGCGGCATTATCGCCTACGCCAACGAGGTCAAGACGGCATTGCTCGACGTCCCCGAGGAGACGCTTGCTCGGGTTGGGGCGGTCAGCGAGGAGACCGCCGTCGCGATGGCCCGCGGCGCGCGTAAGCGGTTGGGTGCCGATCTGGCGATCGCGACGACCGGGGTGGCGGGTCCCGACGGGGGATCAGATGAGAAACCCGTTGGTACGGTATGGATTGCATTGGCCCACGGCGAGGAAGGGATGGAGACGCGACGGCTCACGTTTCCCGGCGAGCGGTCCGATATCCGGATACGTGGAACCGTGGCGGCGCTGAGCTTAGTGTGGCGAGGCGTCAGTGACGGGTTTGCAGCCGCTGCCGCGGGTTCTTAGGAGACGCATGCATTCATTTCGTGGCTTGACTCGGACCGCCGCCATCGGCTGCACGGTGTCCCTGCTTGCGGGCTGCGGCGGCGGCGGCAGTTCGCCCTCGCCGCACGGGCCGGCCCCGACGCCCACACCGACGCCGGCACCAAACATTTGCGCGACCGTGCAGTCGACGGTCCGGCGCGCGTCGACGATACGGCGCGGGGTAGCGCGCGCGGCCTCGAGTGCGGTGGATCCGACGCGGCTCTACGTCACCTATCGCCCAAGCGGAACTGCACCCGAAGCGATTGACCGCCTCGCAGGCGCCGTTCGCGGCGTCACACTTCCCGCGACGCGCGAAGGGTCGCACCGCGCGATCACGCTGGCAGCGGGAACGGATGCCTCGGCCGTAGCCGCGGCATTGCGCGCAAATCCGGCGGTCGTGAGCGTCTCGCCCGTCCACCTGCGGTCGACATTGCAAGTCGCGTCTCCAAACGACCCTGCCTTCAACGATTACGATCAGTGGTATCTCTTCAAGACCGATGTCACCCCGGATGCTTGGTCGCATCTCCCCGACGGCACTGGGGTCAGCGTGGCGGTGATTGATACGGGCGCCGATGTCACGAACGTGGATCTGGTGTCGAAGATCGACTACGCCGAGAGCGTCATCCAGGGAGCGACCACGATCGGCAATGCGGCCGTACAAGACACGAACGGCCACGGCACCAACGTCGCCGGCCTCGCGGCCGCGCAGGCCAACAACGCCTATGGGTTCGCCGGCGTCGGGTACAACGCGCATCTGCAAATCTACAAGATCTTCGCCGATGCGACGAGCACGAGCGATTCGCAGACGGCCTCAACGGCCGATGAAGCTCAGGCGATTGCCGACGCCGTTACACACGGCGCTTCGGTGATCAATTTGAGCTTGGGCAGCCCGCCGGACGGCGGCGCCGGCGCGGATCCCGTCGAGCAGGATGCGGTGGAAGCGGCGATCACTGCCGGCGTCACCGTCGTCGCGGCCGGCGGCAACGACAACGGCGCTTCTCCGGACTATCCGGGGGGATACCCCGGCGTGATCGCGGTCGGCGCGTCGAACACCGACGACAACAACACCTGCAACTACATCGGCATCGTGAGCGAAGGCGTCTCGTCCTACTCGAACTCCGGCGTGACGATGGTCGCACCGGGTGGCGACCCGCCGCCGCCGTACACCGACTCGGACGTTCTGCACTGGGTCGAGGGGTACAGCACGACCACCGCTGCCTATCCGCCCGATCGGTGCACGAATAGCGTCTTCCCGCCCGGTTCCGGGGAGATGGTCTGCCGTGCGCTCTTCGCGGGAACGTCGCAGGCGACGCCGCAGGTTGCGGGGACCGCCGCGCTGATGATGGCCTATCACGGCGGGGCGCGCTCGCTCACGCCGGCTATCGTGCTCTCCATCTTGACCGCGAACACCGACAATATCGGTCAGCCCACGGCACTACAGGGCGCGGGACGGCTCAACGCCGGAAAGGCCGTCGCCGCGGCGCACCCGTAAGGTCAGCCGGGTCGGCCGTAGCCGATCGCTTCGAGCTGGCGCTGGACGGTGATGCCGTCGGCGAAGGTGGGGACGTTGCTTGCGCCGAGGTCGATGCGTTGGGCGAAGGCGTCGAGCAGCGCGAGGAACCAGGGGACGTTCGGGGCGATCGTGCCGTGCTTCGCGTAAACCGACTCGATGATCTGCAGTTCGTCCTCCTCGTCTTCGGCAATCGCGTACAGCGTGAGATCGCCGAACCCTAACCCGTTGGCGACCGCGCTGCGGACCTCGCCGTGAACGGCGAGCGTGAGCGATTCGATCACGGTGGTCGAGTCGACGCTGACGCGCCCGATGATCCCGTCGCCGTAGTCGACGAAGGCGAAGGCGCCGTCGGCGACCGTGCTGTCGAAGGGCCCTTCGTTGTCGACCCGCCGCGGGTTCGCCGTCCGCAGAAAGCCCGCCGTCGCGATGGGAGGACGTCCCGCGAACTGGTTGGCCAGATCGAAGAAATGCGGCATGAAGGCGTTCGCGACGCCGCCGCCTGATTCGCGCGAGAACCACCAGCCGCGCTTGCGCCCGGTCTGCCGTTCGAGGAGCTCGCGTCCCATGCGCGCGACCTCGACCTCGCGCAGCGCGCCGATGTGCTGGTTCTCCAGCATCTCGCGCATCGCGATCACGGTCGGCACGTAGCGGAACTCGAACGCCATCGCGGTCGCTGTGCCGGCGCGCGCGGCCGCCGCGACCATCTCTTCGGCCTGGCGGACGTCGAGGGCAAACGGCTTCTCGCACAGCACATGCTTGCCGGCCTCGAGCGCAGCCAGGACGGAGCGATGGTGGTCGAATGGCGGCGAGGCGACCGACACGACGTCGAGTTCGACGCCGGCCAGCATCGCTTCGACCGATGCGAACGCGTGCGGGATCTTTCGCTCGCGTGCCACGCGCTCGGCGCTCGACGGCGAGGCGATCGCCACTACCTCGAAGCGTGGGTGCAGTGCGTAGGCCGGTGCATGGACGACGCCGCCGAACCCCGCCCCGACGATCCCAACCCGAAGAGCACTCATGCCGTCGTCTCCGTTTCCTGCAGCGTTCGTTCGAACAGCGTCAGCGCGCGGGCGAGTTGCTCGCCGGCGATCGTCAGCGGCGGTGCAAGGGTGATCGACGTCCCGGTCGGACCCGATTGCAGGACGATGAGGCCCCGCTGCAGCGCCGCGACCACCACCGCCTGCGCCGCTTGCGCGGTTGCGAACTCGATCGCCCACAAGAAACCCCGGCCGCGGACGTCACGCACGCGGGCGAAACGTCGCAGCGTTTCCAGACGCGCGCCGAGCGCCGGCCCGTCCGTACGCACGCGGGCCGGCAGGTCGCGGCCTTCGATCGCTTCGAGGTTCGCCAGCGCGGCCGCGCACGCGAGCGGGTTGCCCATGAAGGTCGACGTGTGCAGCGCCTCGCCGTCGGTGGCCGGCCAGGCGTCCATCACGCGCGCGCTTCCGATCGTCGCTGCGAGCGGCACGCCGCCGCCCAGCGCTTTGCCGACGCACAACAGATCGGGCACCACCGCTTCCGCCTGGCAGGCGAACATCGTGCCGGTGCGGCCGAAGCCGGTGTAGATTTCATCGAGGATCAGCAGCACGCCGTGCCGGTCGCAGACGGCGCGGACGCCGCGTAGAAAACCGTCCGGCGGCACGATGACGCCGCCGCGCCCCTGGATCGGCTCGAGGATCACGGCGCCGGCCTGCGGATCCTGCGCGAGCGCCGCCGTCAACGCGTCTAGCGCGCTGCTGCAGTCATCCGCCGCGCCGGGGTACGGCAGCAGCGTCGCGCGCTGAGCGACCAGCGGCGCGAACGGCGCGCGGAACTTTTCGATCCCGACGACCTCGAGCGCGCCCAGCGAGAGCCCGTGGTAGGCGCCCTCATAGGCGATGACGCGCGGCTTCCCGGTCGCGAGGTGTGCGGTCTTCAGTGCGAACTCGACCGCGTCGGCACCCGAGGTCGACAAGTACGATTTGCACAGCTCGCCCGGTGCGAGCCGCGCCAGCGCCTCGAGCAAACGCAGCCGGACTTCGGTCGGGTGAACGTCGCCCATCCCGTGGATCAGCCGCGCGGCCTGCTCGGCGATCGCCGTCGACACCAGCGGGTCGGTGTGGCCGCCGGCCGCGACGCCGAACGCCGAGGTGAGGTCGAGATACCGATTGCCGTCGACGTCGACGACGAGTGCTCCGCGGGCGCGCTCCCAAAACACCGGAAAATCGTCGGCGATGAAGGTGACGCCTGGCGCTTCGCACTCCATCAAGCGCTTCCCCAGCGCATGCGAGCGTGGGCCCGGAATCGACGTGACGAGCGACTCGAAGGCCTCGTTCACCTGGCGTCGATCCAGCGGACGAACGGCGCGATGCGCGTTTCGCCGCCGTGGTGTCCCGCCAGCGGCGGATCCTGCATCGTTCCGAACGGACACACGCGCACGGCGCCGATGCGCGCGGCCAGCGCGATCGAGTCCGCATCGACGGTGTCGACGCCCAGCGCCTGCACCGGGAGACGGTGCGCGGCGACGTACGCGGCAACGTCGTCGTCGCCGCTGATGGGGATCACGACCAGCGCGCCCGGCAGAAAGGGCGGCGGCGCATCCAACGAGGCCTCGACGACGACGGCGTTCCCGCCTTCGATCATGGCGCCGCCGCGCGTCGTCGAGCGGTATCGCGCAAGATTGCGGTAGCCGGCGATCGCGGCGGTCCGCTCGGGGCTGCGCGTACCGATCGGGAATTCAAGCGCCGCGCGTTCGCCCGCTGCGGCGAGCAGCGACGCGACTTGGGCCAGCGCTCCCGTGCGTCCGGTGACGAAGGTAGCGTGCAGCGACAGGCATCCCTCGCCATCGTAGAGCAGCGCATCGCGCACCAGTGCGTCGGCGCGCATGGCGTCAAACTCTTGAACTCCGCGCGCGCTCAGGCGGCCGATGCTGGCGCGGTGACCGAACGGCACGAAGCGCGTTTCGACGCCGCAACGCCCACGGATCGCCGTCAGCGCGTCCTGGCGGCCGAACGCAACCACGACGTCGGCCGTCGCGAACAGTTCGTCCTCGACCGGATCGCTGCCGCCGTCCCAAGGCAGCGCAATCGCAGCGCCGGCGAACGCGGGATGTTCTTCGGCCAGCGTTGCGAAGAAGCCGGCGACCAATGCGTCGCTGCGATCCTTGACGACGACGCGGGCCTTCGCGCAGAGTGCGAAGAGTGCCGGAACCAGGGCGACGCCGACGGTCGTGTCGCTCGAAATAACGACCGCCCATTCCACGCCGCGCGCCCAAGCGTCGGGGGCATGCGTGCGCGCAAGCGGCCCGTCGAGCGCCGCGACCGCGCCGAGTTCGGCGACGATCGCGGTCTCGAGCCCCTGCGCCGTGATCCCGAAGAACAGCCGGTCGAGCGCGTACTCGATCACCGGCGTGCTGTAGCCCAGTCGCTGCGCGATCGCTGCCGTCGCGCGGACGCGCGGCGGAAAGTCGGCGTCGCGCCAGCGTGCCGCGGCATCGGCAATATGCGCGACGATGCGCTGCGCGGGCAGGGAGCGCAGGCCGTCGTCAGCCACGGCGGTGCAGCAGCTCTTCGGCGTCGAGCGAGCAGCCCCGCAGTTCGGCGCCGGCCTCGCGACCGAGCAGCACGATGCCGCCGTCAACGGCAGCGCCCAGATCTTCGGTCTCGACGGCGATGACGGAGCCGCGGTTGGCCAGGTCGAGGTGGCGAACCGTTCCCACGATCCCGGCGGGCAGCAGCCGGCCCCGCTCGTCGACGACCAGCGGACGCAGCCACGGCGGCGCGCGTTTCACCCGCGGCTCGATCGCCGCGCGCGACTCCGGCGCATCGTAGTACTGCGAGCTGAGTTCGGTCATGCCGTATTCGGCGACGATCGATGCGATCGGCACGCCCAGCCCGTTCGACGCGTCACGATAGAGCGCCTCACGCTGGACGACCCGGCTGCGCCCTTTGAAGCCGCCGGTCTCCATGATGCGGGATCCCGCCGGCAGAGCCAGCCTGCACGAGCGGCTAGCGAGGGCATCCAGCAGCCCGACCAGTGCAAACGCAGTCGTCGCCAAGCAGACCGGAACCCCTTCGGCGCACGCGCGCCGTGCATCGTCGAGAAAGCGTTCGACCTCGAGCAGGTCGTCGTGCGCGTACCAGCCGTGTTCGCCGTCGCCGCGCCGGCGCGCCACGACGTCCATCATGAACCCGAGCGAACTGTGGGGACGTTCGCGCGGCTCGGGGACCAGCAGCAAGTATCGCAAGCGCTGCGCGTCGCCCAGCATCATCCGGTCGAACGACGCCAGCAGCGCGGCTTCGTACAAGGCCGGGGTGTCGAACTCGTGGCGTCCGCCGCTCCCGCGCGTCGTTCCGCTGGTTTCGAACCAGAGCGCGCCGCGTTCGGGCGGAAACGTGGCCAGCCGCTGCTCTTTGAACGCGGCGGCCGGCACGGCCGGGATCTCCTCGACGCATCGCGGCATTTGTGCGGCGTCGAAGCCGCAGCCGCGCGCGTACGCGGCATAGGGCGCACTGTGAGCGATTTGATACGCGAACAAATCGAGCGCCAAGGCGAGGAAGGCGTCGTCGTCGAGGGCGTAGGCCGCGATCGCGGCTAGGATTCGCGCATCGAGCGCCGCCGCGGGATCGGTCATCGGTTCAGCGCGTGCGGCGCTTGGCGGTCAGAACGCCGGTGTTCATCCCGCCCAGCGCGAGGCCGCCGTCGAAACGCGCCGACTCGACCTTGATGCAGCGATCGACGACGACATCGAGCCCGGCCGCGTCGGCGATGCGGATCGCTTCTTGGTTGACCACGCCGTACTGGAACCAGATCGCCTTGGCGCCCACGGCGACCGCTTCGCGGGCGAGCTGCGGCGCATAGTCGGCGCGCCGGAACACGTCGACGATGTCGGGCGCTCCGCGTTCGGCCGCATAGGCCGCCAGCGTCGGGAACGCGCGCACGCCGTCGATCTCGGTCAGGGACGGGTTGATCGGCGTGATGTCGAGTCTGCCGCGCGTGCGCAGGTAGGAGAAGACGAAATACGACGGCCGCGTGACGGTCGCCGAAGCACCGACCATCGCGACCGTGTGGGAGCGGTCCAGCAGCGCGCGACGCTCGGCTGCCGTCTCCAAGATCATGCCTGCACCGCGGCGGCCCGCGCCGCGGCGGCCAGCCCGCGTTCCAGATCCCAGATCAGGTCGTCGACGTCCTCGAGCCCGACCGAAAGGCGCACGGTGTCCGCGCCGATCCCCGCCGCGCGAAGCTCGTCGTCGGTCAGCTGCTGGTGGGTCGTCGACGCCGGATGGATCACGAGGCTCTTGGCGTCACCGACGTTTGCGAGATGGCTCCAGAGTTCGAGCGCTTCGATGAACGCTCGGCCGGCGTCACGTCCCCCGCGCAACCCGAAGGTGAAGACGGCGCCCGCTCCGCGCGGCAGATAGCGCGCCGCCCGCTCGCGTTCGGGGCTATCGGGCAGGCCCGCATACGAGACCCACGCGACCTCGTCGCGCGCGTGCAGAAACGCGGCGACCGCTTGTGCGTTCGCGACGTGCGCGGGCATGCGCAGCGCCAGCGTTTCGAGCCCCTGCACGAGCAGCCAGGCGTTCATCGGGGAAAGCGCGGCACCGATGTCGCGCAGCAGTTCCGCCCGCGCGCGCATCAGGAACGCGTACTCCCCGAACGTCTCGGCAAAATTCATCCCGTGATAGCCGGGACTCGGCGTCGAAATCAGCGGGTGCCGACCGGCGCCCCAATCGAAGCGGCCCGATTCGACGATCGCGCCGCCGATCACCGTGCCGTGACCGCCGATGAACTTGGTCGCCGAGTGGATCACGACGTCGGCCCCGTGTTCGATCGGCCGGCACAGGTACGGCGTCGCAAACGTGTTGTCGACGAAGAGCGGAACACCAGCCGCGTGGGTGACCTGCGCGATCGCCGCCAGATCGGCCACGTTACCGTTCGGATTCCCGATCGTTTCGGTGAAGACCGCCCGCGTCGCGGGCCGAATCGCGTTCCGAATCGCCTCGACGTCGCCGCCCGGAACGAAGGTCGTCTCGATCCCCATGCGCCGCATCGTCACCGAGAACTGCGTGATCGTTCCGCCGTACAGATTCGCCGATGCGACCAGGTGATCGCCGCTCTCGGCAACGGTCAGCAGTGCAATCAGCTGCGCTGAGAGGCCGCTCGCGGTCGCCACCGCGCCGAGGCCGCCTTCGAGGCTGGCGAGTTTTTCCTCGAACGCGGAGACGGTCGGGTTGCCGATCCTGCTGTAGATGTTGCCGTAGGTGCGCAGCGCGAACAGTTCGGCCGCGTGCTCGGTCGAATCGAACACGAAGCTGGTCGAGAGGTGCAGCGGAAGCGCCCGCGCGCCGGTTTCCGCATCCGGCGGCGTTCCGGCGTGCAGCGCACGGGTGCGAAAGCCGAAGGTGCGGTCGCTCAGCCGAGCTTCTCTTTCTTGCGGTGAGCGGCCGTGAAGGGTAAGCCCTTATCCTTCGGATCGCTTGACGTCAGCAGGCCGACCATGTCGCCGAAATTCTCCGCGTATCCGCTCATCGTGTAGGCGGTGCCCTTCGCATTCGAAAGGTTCAGCTTGAAGAGGCGGCCGTCGAACGTCCCCGTGAAGTTGAACGTGTCCTTTTCCCCGCGGACCCACGTCCCGGTGAGCTGGTCGCCCTTTTGCGTGATGAAGAGATGCGAGTACTTGACGTGGAGGGAGCCGTCCATCGGTTGGCTGGCGACCTCCCAGACGCCGTCCATCGTCTGGAACTGCGGCGGCTCAGGCGTTTCGCTCGGGCTGCCTGAGGGTGCCGGGGTAGCTGCCCGGCGGCCGCGTGGGCCTGCCGGAGCCGGGCTAGGCGTCGCGGGCGCCGAGGTCGGCACGACCTGCGCGACCTGCGCCGGTGCGGGAGTCTGAGCGGCGGCGGTGCCGCAGAGAGCGAAGCCGGCGAGACCGACGAGCGCGAGCTGGCGGAGGTTCAAACGGGGCCTCTTCTACGGGTGGACGGGGAAACGGGGATCAGTTCGGAGCCGAGGCGTCCGTTCATGCCGGGACGGGCGGTCCTTCTTAACGGAAACGTTACAGATGATGTGACGGAAAGCGGGCGCTCCTCGGGAGGCGCGCGCACCCGTCGCCTCGATGTAACGGGGGCGACCGGCCCAGGGTTTCCTGAGAGTCTCTTCACGCGTTCCCTGCAAGCCGGCGTTTCCACGATCACCATGAGGTGTGGGCGTTGACCGATAGACGCGCTGCCATTTTTGCCGTCCTTACTCTCTTTGCGGCCGGCTGCGGCGGCGGCTCGGGCGGCGGGTCACGTCCTCCGACGCCCGCGACGTTCGCCACCAGCACGCAGTCGATCGGCGTGGGCGGTGGAATGGTCTCCGTCAACTTCGGCATCTACACCGCGACGGTCACCGTTCCGGCCGGTGCGCTGCCGAATACGACGACCGTTTCGATCACGCTCTACAGCACGGGGCACGGTCCCCAAGTGCTGCAGTCGACGCAGCGCAAGACGCTCGCACTCGGCACCGGCGCGACCGAACTCGCGGAGATCGTGCTCGACACCGGCGGTGAAGCGCCGGTTCTGCCGCTCAGGCTCTCACTCATCGGCGTCGCGACGCCGGCGAGCGGCACCAGCATTCGGCTCGCGGGTTACGGAACGGCGCACGGCTTCACGGACGTCGATACGGTTACGCTCACAGCCAACACCGCTGCAGAAGACGACAGCATCCTCTATCCGGACGCATCCGCCGCCAGCCACACACTCTACGGATTCTACGAAATCCCGTCGGCGAACGTCCTCGCTCCACTGACGCCGGTGATCACGGCAGTCGGGACGAACCCAGCACCCGCCGGATTGACGACGCAGTTCACGGCGTCGGAAACGAACGGCAACGGCTTCCCGTATCTCACCGGTACGTATACATTCGCCCTCGATAACGCCGCGCTGGGGACGATCTCAGCTAGTGGTTTGCTCTCGGCCGGCGCGCTGGATGCCACGGGCAACATCATCATCACCGACACAACGGCCGGACGCGGAAACCCGAGTAGTCCGACGCCGCTGAAGATCACGTCGGCGCGCCCGGGTGCAACCCTCGACGCGTTCGCCTTCACCGGGACGATCAGCTCAACCGATCAACTGACGGGCGCCACAACCACGCAGCCGCAAACCGACGCGGGCACGGTCACGCTGAGCTCGACGGTCGGTTTGACGACCACGACCGGATCCACCGCCAACGTCGCGAGCAGCTCGATGGAAACCGACACCTACCCGCGCCAGACGATCACCACCACGACGAATACGATGACGGCCTACGGGCTCACGCCGGCCGCGGCCACGGTATCGCTGGTGTCGACCGACGCCACGGATTCGAACATGGTCGAATACATCAACACCTACGGCAGCGGCAACGGCCTGCTCGACGTTCTTCCGGAAACAGCCGGTGCGTTCGGTCCGAACAACGCCGCGCTGAACTATCAGGAGTACGATCCCGCGAACTACAGCGAAAACCGGGTGACGAACGGCGACGGCTCATACACCGAAACCGACAATGATTCGTTCGGCGACACCCAGACGATCAGCACCAACACCGATTTCAGCGCGGCCTACGATGCCTCGCAGTACAGCTTCCGCATCTTCGGGTTCACCGCACCGGCGGGCAGTCCGGCGACGATCACGATCTCGTACACGAATCTGGAGGTCTCGAACACCCCGCAAATGGTGACCATCAAATCGTGGATCCCGGCGGCGATGACGCAGCCGTCCGTCGAAACCGATAACGACGCGGGCGTGACGGCTTTCCCGGGGGGCTGTTCGGTTCCGGCAAAATACGGGACCAGCGGCAACAAGATCGTCCAGGCGATCACGCGCGTCGATGCCGCGCTCGGGAACCTCGAGAACGAAACGATCACGACCTACGTCAACCCGTCCTACGGGCCGGTCTGCACGGTCATGACCGATAACGTGAACACGTACTACGACTACACCGGGCAGTATGGCTACGGGCTGTATTACGCGGCCACGGCACTTCCCGTGGAGACGACCTCCATCAGCGAGACCCTGACCTTGTCGTCGGCCACGACGTCGGCTGGAACGCTCGCGCAGCGGCGGCAAACGTCGTCCGTGAGCCGCGCCGGCGGCGGATACGTCCCGCTCGCGTTCGCTCGCTCGCGCTTCGAACGAACCGTTCGCGAGCATCTCAAGAGCCGGAAGATCACCTTCACCCGCGATTTCTTTGCCTCGGGAGCGCATGCCAAATGATCCTCAACACACGCATCCTCGGTGCGCTCGCCACGGTCACGCTGCTCGCAGGTTGCGGCGGCGGGGGCGGCCGCACGGTTCCCAACACCCCGAGCGTGCTGAGCGGCCCCGGGTTCACCACGCCGCAGTCATTCAGCTACGGCCAAGCCTTGCTGAAAACGTCTTCGGCTACGGGTCCGGCGAAACTCGGCACGATGAAGGTCGACGTGATGCTGCGGTTGCCCAACGTGCTTGGGCTGCAGGCATATGCGAAGGCTGTCGGCGATCCGACCAGCGGCCTCTATCGACATTTCCTGACGCCCGAACAGATCGGTTCGCAGTACGGCGCGTCCGATGCCGCCTATAAGTCGGTCATTGCGTATTTCGGCAGTCAGGGTCTAACGGTCACCGGTTGGAAGACCAAACTGATGCTGCGGATCACTGGACCGCAAGCGAACATGGAAAAGGCGTTCGGGACGACCTTCGTTCAGTATTCCGGACACGGCGGGACGTTCTACGGGCCCAGCTCCACGCCGCACTTTTCACGCACACTTGCCGTGAGTTCAGCCTCCCATCTGATCTACGGGCAAATGTTCGCGAAGCGCAATTCGATCATCATCCCTCCGCACGGAACCGCGCCTGGCTTCGACGGCGGATACCCGCCTCAAATGCTGGCAGCCGCATTCGATTATAACAGCGCCTACTTGGTCGGTTATAGCGGCGTCGGGATCAACATCGGGATCATTGGCACCGGCCCCATCGACCAAGCCGATTACAACGCGTATACATCCGTTTTTGCCACCGGCGCGACCAATACGATTACGCAGGTAAACGTGGGAACGGCGGCAGCGACGCAAGTCGGAAACCTCGGCGGTTTCGGCGGGTCGCCCACTGCGACGCCGCCTCCGGTTACGGCGCCCTGCGGCGGCCCCTTGCCGGGGTGCAATCCGGAAGATGGCGAAGCGCAGATCGACACGCAGCAGACAGCCTCCCTGGCGCCGTCCGCGAGCATACTGTTCTACCTCGCCTACGTCCCGAACGAGACGTGCAACAACACCTGCGGCAACAACGGGGCGCTGCTCGGCATCTCGGAAGTCAACGACGAAGTTCAACAAGCGCTCGACGACAACAACGCAGACATCATCTCGATCAGCTACGGCATCGCCGAAGAGTACAGCGATTACACCGAAGCGGACGGCGTCACATACAATCCCAACGGCATCGAGGCGGTGCAGTTTGCCGTCGCACAGGCGCAAGGCATTGCCGTCTTCGTGTCGTCCGGTGATGCCGGCGCGCAGGGCTGCTCGCGTCCGTACTTCGGCGTCGCGCCGGGTGTCTCCGGACCCGATCAGCCGTGCGTCAGCGCGCCGGCGGTCGACCAGAACGTGACCAGCGTCGGCGGCATCACGACGCCGATCGACCCTTCCGGGCGCCAGGTCGGACCATACACGACTTGGGGAATTCAGACGTACCACGGTTTCGGCGCCACCGGCGGCGGTCTCTCGGGGACCGTTCCTCTTCCCTCGTGGCAGCACGGGCCGGGCGTCACCGGCGCATTCCGCAACCAGCCCGACATCGCGCTGGAAGCCGATCCGTTCACCGGCGTGTCGGTGGCCCAGAATATCTCATTCTCGAGCCAGAACGGGTTCTTCGCTTACGGCGGGACCAGCGTCGCGGCTCCGGAGAGTGCCGCAATGTGGGCGCTGGTCCTCGACGCCTGCAAAAAGACGGCCGCCTGCGTCGCCAAAGGCAGCGGACCTCATCCCTACCGACTCGGCAACGCCGGTCCGTACTTCTACACGATCTACAACAGCGCGGCGCTCTATCCGGCCACCTTCCTCGACATCGTCGACGGGAACAACGGCGTCACCCCGTGCGCGGTCAATCCGGCCCAGGTGGGTCCGTGCCCGAACCCCTCCCCGTCGCCGGACCCCGGCTTCAACGCAGGGGTCGGGTACGATCTGACGACCGGAATCGGGGTACCGTTCGCGCGCCACCTGATCAAGTCGGTCGTCGGGGTCTAACGGGCAGGGGATGCTTGGCGGGGCTGGGCGTCCCTTGCGGGCGGTGGTAAAATAGGGGGGTTGTGAAGACCCAAGGACATCCCAAATGGTACCCGGACGCGCAGGTGACGTGCGCTTGCGGGGCCACGTTTACCACCGGCTCGACCTCGCCGAAGCTCGCGGTCGAGGCCTGCTCGAGCTGCCACCCGCTCTGGACCGGACAGCAGAAGTTCCTCGACACGGCCGGCCGCGTCGAGAAATTCAACCAGCGCGCCGCGATGGCGGACAAAAAGAAGGCCGAAGCATCGGCACGCCAGACGAAGAAAGCGGCTGACGAAGCCGCCGCCGCTTCGGTTTAGCGCCGCTCGGTCCACCCTCCGAAGCGAGCCGTCTTGCGGCTCGCTTCTTTCTTGCCTGATGCATTATAACGACCGCCTCGAGACGCTCTCGAAACGCTTCGCTGAAATCGATGCCGCGCTCGCCGATCCGGGCGGCGGCTTCGATCAGGCACGCTTTACTGGGCTCATGAAAGAACGCGCCGCGATCGAGCCGACGGTCGGCGCCTTTCGGGCGTTAGCGGCCGTGCAGGCCGAAATCGCGGCCAACGACCGGCTGCGCTCCGACAAAACCGACCCCGAGTTGGCGGCGCTGGCGGAAGAAGAAGCGACGACGCTGCACGAGCGCCGCGCGACGCTCGAAGCCGCACTGGGCGAGCTGATGCTGCCGCGCGATCCGAACGACACCAAAGATGTCTTCATCGAAGTACGAGCCGGTGCCGGCGGCGACGAAGCCGGCATCTTCGCCGGCGATCTGGTGCGCATGTATACACGCTTCGCCGAATCGATGAAGATGCGCGTCGAGCTGCTGACCGAGAGTGAAAACGAAGCCGGCGGCTACAAAGAAGTAGTCGTCGCGGTCAAGGGCGGTGAACCGTATCGCTGGTTCAAGTACGAGTCGGGCGTGCACCGCGTGCAGCGGGTTCCGGCCACCGAAGCCGCCGGACGCATCCACACCTCGACCGCGACGGTCGCCGTGCTGCCGGAGGTCGAAGATGACGGGGCGATCGAGATCCGCTCGACCGACCTCGAGGTCGATACCTACAAGGCGTCGGGCGCAGGCGGTCAGCACATCAACAAGACCGAGTCGGCGATCCGCATCACCCACAAACCGACCGGCATCATCGTGACCTGCAGCGAGGAGCGCTCGCAGCTGCAGAACCGCGAGCGCGCGATGGGGATGCTGCGCGCGCAACTTGCCGAACGCCAGCGGCGCGAACGCGAAGAAGCCGAGGTTTCCTTACGCCGCAGTCAGGTCGGCACCGGCGACCGCAGCGAGAAGATTCGCACCTACAACTTCCCGCAAGACCGCATCACCGACCACCGGATCAACCAGAACTTCCAGAACATCAAGACGATCCTCGACGGCGACATGCACAAACTCGTGGTCGAACTCCAGAAAGACGAAAAGGCCCGCCTCCTCGCCGGCGAACCTTCCATAGCCTGACGGGATAAGCGAGTATCGGTAAGGGTGGGGCGCTCAGACGTGTAGAGCGCGCTCGCCTGTTTTCGTGGTCCTCACGCGATCGAGGACGGCGCGCACAATAAAAACAAGCGCCGCAAATGCGGTTCCGACCAATGCGAAGATATCGACTGCCGTTCGTGGGAGCACCAGCAGCACGATGAACATCAGCACGAAGGTCACTGCGAAGGCAGCGGAAGGGATACGCATCGTTCGCTCCATTATAGCCGATGTCGGCGTCGCGCGAAATAATCGATCAGGCCGCTTACGCGAAGCGCTGTGAACCGTATGTCGTGAGGGTCTGACCCGTCTCGAGCAGCGTCTTGAGGCCGGAGAGGATCTGCGGCCAGCCGCCGCAGATTTCGGCATTCGCGCCCTCACGCAGCTGATCGTGCGTGACGGTGAGGCAGCATGAATCACCGACTTGCTCGATCTCCCAGGTCACGCGCGAGGTGCCCTCGCTTTTCACATCGTCGCTCCAGAGCGCGCGGAAACTCTGCACGAGCCGGCGGGGCGGATCGATCTCCAGAATTTCGCCCTCGACGATCGGCGTCGGGAACTTCGGCGTGACGCCCACGTAGGACGAGCCGGGTTTCCAGTCCGACTTGACGCCGACGCCGAACGAATAGATACGCCGCTGCTCGTCGTCGGTGATCGCGTCCCACAGCCGCTCCGGCGTCGTCTTGATGTAGATCTCGAACACTTTCTCCATCGTCTGGTCCTCCAGTCGCTGCTTGAGGTCGCTCAGTGCTGCGGTCCACGGCTCGGCGTACTTGCTGACCCACCGGTCGTGGACGAGCCGGATCGGGACCGGGTTCAAAAAATGCAGTTTCTCGCGCCCGCGGCGCCGGGTCACGACCAGGCCGGCCTTCTCGAGCACCCGCAAGTGCTTCATGACGCCGAAGCGCGTGAGCGGAAGCCGCGCCTCGAGCGCCCCCAGGGTCTGGCCGTCCTCTTTGAACAGCTCGTCGAGCAGGCTGCGCCGTGTCGGATCCCCCAGGGCTCGGAACACGCCATCCACGGTTCCGATAATAGGTGACCAAATGGTCACATGTCAAGCCATGGAGGCTCCGCGGCCCCCAAGCGAAACCTCGGCGGCGTGACGCTCGACGGGCTCGCTGGCCGGACACATCAGTCGGACTGGCTGACGATCGACCAGGCCCGAATCGATGCCTTCGCCGACATCACCGGAGACCACAATCCGCTCCACGTCGACCCGGTCTGGGCGGCCCGGTATAGCCCCTACAAGACGACGATCGCGCACGGTTTTCTGACGCTGTCGCTGCTCTCGCATCTGGCTGACGGGCTGCTCGAACGCCGTCCCGGGATGGTGAGCGTCAACTATGGTCTCGACCGCGTTCGATTGATCGCTCCGGTTCCCGTCGGTTCGCGCATCCGCGGCTCGTTCACGATTGCGAGCGTCGAGGCGCGTGCGACCGGGACTATCCTGCGGGTGAAAGCGGAAGTCGAGCTGGAGGGCGCCGCGCGTCGCGTGCTGGCGGCGGACTGGCTGCTGTTCGTCACGCAGGCCCCATGATGCGCGCGCTGGTGGTGCACGCGCTGGGCGATCCGCGCACGCTTACGCTTTCGGAAATCCCGGAACCGACGCCGGGTCCGGGTGAAGTCGCGATCGAGGTCCACGCCGCCGGCGTCAATTTCCCCGACGCGCTGATGGCGCAGGGAAAGTATCAGGTCAAGCCGCCGCTGCCGTTCATCCTCGGCGTGGAGGTGGCGGGTGTCGTGCGCGCGCTCGGCCAGGGTGTTACCGGCACGCACGTCGGTGAGCGCGTCGCAGCGCTGCCGATCGGCGGCGGCTACGCCGAGGTTGCGCTCGCGCGCGGGGCCGGTGTGATCCCGCTTCCCGACGCGGTCAGCTTCGTCACCGCTGCCGGGATGCTGATGACCTACGGCACCGCGTACCACGCGTTGGTCGACCGCGGCAATCTGTTGTCGGGCGAACGGCTCGCCGTCACCGGCGCGGGCGGCGGCGTCGGCACCGCGGCACTCGACATCGGAAGCGCGCTGGGCGCGCGCACGTTGGCCATCATCGGATCGCCGGAGAAGCGGGAAGCAGCGATGCGCGCCGGCGCGGTCCATACGATCGTGGCCGACGCGGATCTCCCGAAGTCGATCGCCGAGACGATCGAAGCCGTCGATGTGCTGCTCGACAACGTCGGCGGTGACGTGTTCGACGGTGCGCTGCGTGCGATGGCGTGGCAAGGCCGTATCTTGATCGTGGGCTT
>Ga0182015_10001467_pt1 | contig 31057 bp, 24 predicted proteins | sample 712P3MmetaG_FD_120478 | JGI IMG/M metagenome (GOLD analysis project Ga0182015, IMG submission 120478) | Permafrost microbial communities from Stordalen Mire, Sweden - 712P3M metaG | ecosystem: Environmental > Terrestrial > Soil > Wetlands > Permafrost | place: Sweden: Stordalen | collected... | reverse complement strand
CCCATACCCATCGCAAACAAAGGCAATTTGTGGTATTTCGACACTGAGGCCGGCAAAAAAGAAATTCTGTACCGCCGAGTTGGAAAAAATGAAATGTCGGCCATCCGAGTGTGCCAGGAGCTAGTGGCGGCGGAAAAGGAATACTACTCTACCCAGCACAACGAGTACGCGCAGAAGGTCTTCAGCGACGAAGGTCAGCATGATGGCCTTTATTGGAAAGTTGCTGAGGGCGGCTCCCCAAGTCCCATTGGGCCCCTGGTCGCATCGGCCGTTGCCGAGGGCTATACCAAAAATCAAAACGGCGCTCCAACTCCATTCCGCGGTTACTTCTTCCACGTCGTAACGGCTCAAGGGAAAAATGCTCCGGGCGGCGCGAAAAGTTACATCGTCAACGGCAAAATGACCGACGGATTCGCTTTCATCGCGTATCCCGCGGAATACAGGTCGTCCGGCGTGATGACATTCATCGTCGACCAGGACGGAATTGTCTATCAGAAGGATCTCGGCAAAAAGACCGGCGTCATCGCCAAGACCATGGCGGATTACAACCCAAACGCCACTTGGCAAAAAGCTGAGGACGAGCAAGAGCAGAGCGCCGCCGATAAGGACAGCAAGTAAATCGTTCAGCCGCCCACGTCAACCGATCGGTTGCGAATCGGCGTGAGCGAGCGCAGGTGCTTGCGGACCCGCGTCCGCTGTGTCCCGCTGACGAACCGTAAACGCGAGAGCCCCCAGCGCCAATATTGCAGGAAAGCACACGATAACGTACCGGGGCTCGACAGTCTGCAATTGCGTAAGAAGCGCCGTGCGCACAACGATGAACGCAATCAGCAACACCAACGCTGGATGCCTGCGGCAACGCCACGCACCCACAAACGCGAGAACGAGATAAACGCAGTTCAAAATCCCGAAGGCGAGCGTCACATCGAAATCCGTCGGATTGCCGCGCCATCTCTCCTCCGGCGGCCAAAGCTTCCCCGAATAGGGCAGTAATTCGATCCGCGGCGTAAACCAAATCATCCACGCTCGATACACAGGAATAAGAAAATACGTGCGCATTGGATGCCGCGCCGCTCGCTCGCGCGCCAGCAGCGCAAATTCGTGATCCAGCACTGGCGACATGTTCAACTCATTGTTGTATCTGTTCAACAATGATTCGACTCGTGCGCGTTCCGCCGCAGAATCGAACGCTGAACCCGGCAGAGTCTCAATGCGGATCGGCGCTTTCTCAAGCTTCCAAGTCACCACATACGCGTCCCCAAACTGCACCATCCACGTTCGCGTCCATTCGTAGAATCCGCGCGGAATGTAATCGCCTTTAGTCTCTGCATAACGCGGCGCGAGAAATTCAATCCGCCCAAGAGTGATCGCATTCCGCGCCGCCCACGGCGCCAGAACAAGTAGCAGCCCCGCCACCATCCACGAAACCGCAAGCGCCAGTCTCGACCAATCCGCCCGCCTCCACGAGCGCACACTCAATGCAAACACCGCTGCGACCAAAAGCAGCGGCGCCTCAGGCCGCACCAAAGTCCCAATTCCAATAATTAATCCACCGCCCATCCACAACCCAGCGCGATAAAGTAATGCGCGTCTCTCGAGCGCACGCGGAGGAACCTCGATAGAACGATCGTCGAGCACCCGCACAAAAAACAAAAGCGCCAAAGTCGTCAGAAACGTAGCCAGAACTTCAGTCAGCACAATCGCGCTGTAATTCGCAGTGAACGGACAAAGCGCCGCCAACCAAAGCGCACCAGTCGCAGCAAACCTTCGTCTGGAGGCAGGTGCGAGGCAAGCCGCAATCGCCGCGGCCAAAACGCACGTCCCCAAATCAATCACCGCCTGCACGATCATCACGGCTTTATCAGATCGCCCAAACACAGCGTAAACAGCGGCAAGAAACGCCGGATACCCCGGCATTCGCATATCCACAGGACTCAATTGCCCGCGCACGAAGAGCCCATACACGCCGTGATACAACCAGTTGCGCGCGAGTTCTTCGTAAAATTTCGTGTCGCCCGAGTAAGGCGCAAACTTGAAGATGAAAAACAAACGCAACGCGAAACCAATCAACAGAGCAGCGCCCAATTGAATGTAGGAGACAGGAAGAAAATTCCGCGCGGTCCTTATAGAGGAATCATCCGTCGAAGCAAATTTCGTGCCCAAAGGTTTAGAGAACCAAGACTACTCGGTCGATTGCGGCCTCGCAAGCTCGGCAGTCTGGCACGTCATCAATTTCGGATTCCGCGACGGCACTTTTGCCCAAGACGCAACTTTGTTGCCCGCGCGCGAAACTATGTACGTGAAAGCGAGTGAAAGCCCAAGTGAAAGTATGGCAGCGCCTGATAGCATCCCGGCATCATGGAAGCATTCAGCCGCCGCGACTGTACCGTTCAGCACACACGCCGGCTAATATACTCTCGAACTTCTCATGCCTGCCCTCGTGGCGCGGGCATCTCCGGTTTCTGGAGTCCGATGGACTCCACCGGAGTCCTGACATCGGACCTGCCCGCGGTTTTTTCCGCCCAGTTGGCGTGAACAAGAATTGCGGGCAAAATGCTGCGTTGCCAATGCTTCTGCACTGAGAATCGAGCTATTAGCGCCAGCCGTTGAAATCACAACCAATTTGCAGTTATGTCCGTTTAAGCACAGCTATCGCCCGCCCTCATCGTCTAGCATGTGCTTCTGTGCAAGTGGGCAATTAGCCCGAAGCAAACGCGACCTTCACACCTAACAAAACTGAAAGAAAAGTTCCGCTCCACGCGGCCGCCGAAATTCGGGGCACTCACACAGAAAAAACGCAGGATCTTGGGATAAGTCGAGAGTCAACCTGCGAAAAGAGGAGTTAGACAGACAATGCCTTTGCTCAACATCGTGATGGTTTTGATCGTGGTGGGCGTGCTGCTCTGGCTTGTCAATCGCTACATACCTATGCAGGGGGCGATCAAGTCCATCCTGAATGGCGTCGTAGTGATTGCCGTAGTCTTGTGGCTCTTAAACATTTTTGGATTCCTTCATTCTTTGTCCCGAATACGCATCGGGGCTTAAGTGAACAACGTGATGCGTGGAGAAACGGTCCGCGCGCTATCGGCCAGAAACAATATTCGGAAAGTTCCACCGCGCCAGCCGCCTCAAGCGGCTGGCGCATAACCTTACTGTAACTGTAACGGAGGCAATACTTATGAAGGCAGTTGGAGTCATCAGCACAACAGCGTTGTTCCTGCTTCTTGGAACCACTCTTCCGACCTACGCGCAGGATGAGCACCACGAATCAGAAGCTAAGCCAGCTCAGCACGAAGAGCCGGCTAAGCCGGCGCAACACGAAGAACAAGCCAAGCCCGCACAGCACGAAGAACAAGCCAAGCCGGAAAAGCAGGCAGCAGAAGCCAAGCCGGCCACGCAAGAGAAACAGGCCAAGCCAGAAAAACAAGCAGCACAGTCTAAGTCTGAAAAGCAGACGCAAGCTAAGCAACTAAAGCAAGAAGGACGCAGCAACGCCGCGGGAAGTCCTCAGCGAACTGCGGCCCAGGAGCAGAGGCAACGTGCAGAGCCCGCATTGCGGCTTAGTGTCAGGGGCAGCGGCCGCATACCTGACGATCGCTTCCGCGCCAATTTCGGTGAAGGTCACACATTCGTGATCAACGAACCGGTTATGGTCGGCGGATATTCGCGCTTCCAGTACAGCGGTTTTTGGTTTGGATTCGTCAATCCGTGGCCGATGGGCTGGTATTACACCGATAACGTTTATGTTGACTATGTTGATGGCGGCTACTACTTGTGCAACCCGTATTATCCCGGCGCTCGCGTTGCCATTAGCGTCGTGATCTAAGCAGTTTCCGATTGAACTTCAGGGGCGACTGAGACGCATCCGGCTCGAGTCGTCCCGCGGTGATGCGGGTGCGGCAAAGCTGCATTCGCGCGCGGGCTGTATAGCGAAAAGAGGACGGAACAATGCTAGGAACAATATTGATCGTGATTTTAGTGATGGCGCTTTTTGGAGTTTTGCCTCGCTGGTCGCACAGCCAGAACTGGGGTTACGCCCCAACGGGTGGAGTTGGGTTGATCCTGGTCGTCGTGGTGATCCTCCTGCTCCTCGGCCGCATCTAGGCGCCGTCGCGCAGTGATGTTTACGACTGATCTCCTGCGGCGCGACATCTCCCCGCGCAAACTATCTCGTGATGTCCAGCTCCATCATCAGTCGCAGTCCCAAGGTGAAACATGGATGAATCCAAACGACAAGCAGTCAAGTTCCTCGAAAAAGAAATCAAGACCTACAAGGCACTAGCCCTGTTCTTATCCAAAGAAGGTGTCAAAGAACACCTGCAGGCCGGAAATAAAAAGGCCCTAATAGGCCCCACCTACTACAAAGAGAGAATGAGAGAAGCCAAAAAAATCGTTATCGAGCTCAAAAAATCAGACTAGTCCAATACTGAAATGTGTGCCTAAGTGGACAGTTAACCGGAGCCAACCCGTCTAATATCGTCCTGTGCGGGGGAATCGCCGAGCTGCTTCATACACCAGCACACCTACTTCAGCCTGATTCGCCTCGGCTTCAATCTGGACAAAGGAATAGGGGTCAACATGCTCTGGACAATTTTTGTGATCCTGCTCGTCTTCCAGGGTCGCAGGGTCGAAGGATAGTTTCGTGATCGCGGAGCCAAGACAATGAAATCACTTTCTATGGCCGGAATTCTGTTGATCGTTCTGGGTGCGCTGGCCTTTGCCTACCAGGGAATCAATTACACCCGTCGAGAAAAAGTCCTCGATGTTGGACCGATTCATGCCACCAAGGATACGCAAGAACACATTCCTATTCCTCCGGTGTTCGGAGGCCTGGCGCTCATCGGAGGAATCGCCCTGCTCGTAACCGGTGCGAGGCGATCGGCATAGGAACGGTTTTGGCTTGAGGCTTGTTCGTGGACGGATGAACCCACCGTCCGCCGGCTGAATAAAGGCGAGGATCGAACCGCCGCTACAAAGTTTGCGGAAAGGCTTAACGTCCGCATCAGCACTTCTGATCATGGAGGTCAGCGAAATGTTACGCAAGATTACGGTAGGTTTTAGTTTGTTGTTTTTTGCCGTCGCGCTTTACGCGGCGAACAAGGAACAGGAACGTTTGGAAAATTGCGGTGTCGTGATGCAGGAGATCGTTAATGTGCCCGAAAACATTCCTCAGCCACTGCTGGACAAGGCTGAATGCATCATCGTTTTCCCGTCGGTTCTCAAGGCGGCGTTTGTCGTAGGCGGAAGCTACGGCCGCGGCGCGATGATTTGCCGCACCGGCAAGGACTTCCGAGGATCGTGGGGTTCTCCCGCGATGTACGCGCTTGAAGGCGGCAGCGTTGGATTCCAGATCGGTGGAGAAGCCACGGATCTCGTTCTTCTTGTCATGAATGATCGCGGCGCTTCTTCCATTCTGGATAGCAAGGTCAAACTCGGCGGCGACGCTTCCGTCGCGGCTGGTCCAGTCGGGCGTGATGCTTCCGCGGACACTGATGCATATATGCGCGCGGAAGTTCTCAGCTACTCGCGTTCGCGTGGCCTTTTCGCCGGCATTTCTCTCGAGGGCGCTTCACTCCGGCCCGACAATGATGCCAGTGCGGATGTCTATGGCGCGCCGGTTACGGCAAGAGAAATCATAAGGGGCGGGAAGACCGATATTCCGAATTCAGGCCGGCTGTTGGTTTCCGTCTTGGAGAAGCATTCACCGCGGAATGACTCGGCTAGGCACGCCGCGAGCAACTAAGTAGTTGTTTCGATGCTTGAGGCTATGCGTTTGGCCCGGGGTGGGATTTCAAGGGGTGGGAGTTCGATGAGAACTGATCCCGCGGGTTCCCACGCCGGTCTTTACGCAGTAGTTTGGGAAGTCGTAGAGGTTTACGGTCATGATGCCCCATCCGGTAAGAACGCTGTTGTACGAATTGTTCGTTAAGCCCGTCCTGCAGTTAGTGCAGCGAGCGACCGGGCAAAGGCCGGATGCGGCTCCGCCGCAGAGCGGCGCGAGAACGGCGGCGTAAGAAAATATTCCGCCGTGAATCGGCCGCTGCCAAAGCGCAAGTGCAGATGAAGGCGCCAATAAGGAAGGCGTGAAGAGAGCAAATGCGGACAAACATTCACTCGGGAACGGTATTCATCAAGCAAGGAACGGCGGTGCCAGAAAACATCAAAGTTGAAACTGAGCGATTTTCGGCTGGTTGGACGCTCGTGAAGTACCCCGATGGATATGGTTTGAGCAGGGCCATTCTCCACGCGAATTGGACGTTTTTCTGTCTATCGAGTGAAATCGGCGCGACCGCTGTCGGCTTTGACGAGGAATCGACTGAGCGCAGGGCAGTGCGACGAGTCTTGGAAAGCGCAAAATCAAAGAACTTCAACTCCCTGGAAATCGTGCGAATCGCGTCCAAGCGTTTTCTGGGTGTATTTTACACGACCGTGCACGCCCGATCTCGTCACGTCAAGAAGAGCACCTTCCTTCTCCGCGACGAACACGATCCAAAGGTAAATCATGACAAAAAGTCCAAGAGCGCCGAGCCGTTCGCGGAAGACTCAAACGGCAGCGAACTGCCTCTCGAAGTGGCACCCGGGCACTCGTAGCGCCGGCATCTTGCCGGCGACTTTGACTTAGATCTTGCAGCGATTTCGGCTCACGCCGCCCAGAATTAGAGTTTTCGGCATTCTGAAATAAATTTAGCGGAGGTCAAAAAAATGGCTGTAAATATCACCCCTCTCCATGACCGCGTCCTCGTACGCCGGCTAGAAGAGAAGGAAACCGCCCGGGGCGGAATCATCATTCCCGATACCGCGAAGGAAAAGCCCCATGAGGGCGAAGTGATCGCCGTCGGTGCGGGCAAGATCGAAAAAGGCCGCCGTATTCCTCTCGACGTTAAAGTGGGCGACCGAATCCTGTTCGGCAAATACACGGGTAACGATATCGACGTTGATGGCCAGGAGTATTTGATCCTCCGCGAAGAGGAAATCCTGGCGAAAGTCAGCGGGATCGCTAAATCCGCGTCCGGCAAAAAGTAGATTTCGCCCGGACCGAAGATTTCGGACGGGCTAAAGAGTTCAATCACCCGGGGAGGGTGAGCGTTAATGGCAAAACAAATTGTAACTGGTGCGGATTCACGTCAGGCGATTTTGCGCGGCATCAACATTCTGGCTGACGCCGTAAAGATCACGCTCGGCCCGAAAGGGCGCAACGTGGTAATCGACAAGAAGTTCGGCTCGCCCATCATCACAAAAGACGGCGTCACCGTCGCGAAGGAAATCGATCTGAAAGACCCGCTCGAAAATCTCGGCGCGCAGATGGTGAAAGAAGTGGCTTCCAAGACTTCCGACGTTGCAGGTGACGGCACCACCACAGCGACCGTGCTCGCGCAGGCCATCTTCCGCGAAGGTGTGCGCACCGTCGCGGCCGGGGCAAGCCCCATGGCGCTCAAGCGCGGCATCGAGAAAGCGGTCGAAGCCGCCGTGCAGGAAATCAAGAGGCTTTCCCGCGATGTAAAGGGCGACATGATCGCGCAAGTAGGAACCATCAGCGCCAATACCGACAAGCAAGTCGGCAACATCATCGCCGAAGCCATGAAGAAAGTCGGCAAGGATGGCGTCATCACGGTCGAGGAATCCAAGACGATGGAGACGACTCTCGAAGTCGTCGAGGGCATGCAATTCGACCGCGGCTACCTCTCGCCGTATTTCGCCACGGATGCGGAACGGATGGAGTGCGTCCTTGAAGATGCGCGCATTCTAATTCATGAAAAGAAGATCAGCTCGTTGAAAGACCTGCTGCCATTGCTCGAACAGACGGCCAAGATCAACAAGCCGCTTCTGATCATTTCCGAAGATCTTGAAGGCGAAGCTCTGGCAACTTTGGTGGTGAACAAACTCCGCGGCACGCTGCACTGCGCAGCGGTGAAAGCTCCCGGTTTTGGCGATCGCCGAAAGTCTATGCTCGAGGACATCGCCATTCTCACCGGCGGTAAAGCCATCACCGAGGATCTCGGGATAAAGCTTGAGAACGTCACGCTCGAAGAACTCGGCACCGCCAAAAAGGTGACCATTACGAAGGACAACACCACGATCATCGCCGGCGCTGGCAAGCCCACCGAGGTCGAAGGCCGGATCAAGCAGCTCCGCACGCAGATCGAAGAGACTACGTCCGACTACGACAAGGAAAAACTTCAGGAGCGTCTCGCCAAACTTGTTGGAGGCGTCGCGATCATAAAAGTGGGCGCGGCAACAGAGACCGAGCTGAAAGAAAAAAAGGCTCGAGTCGAAGATGCCATGCACGCCACTCGAGCGGCTGTTGAAGAAGGAATCGTCGCTGGCGGCGGTACGGCACTTTTGCGCTGCGTGCCAGTCCTCGAGAAGCTCAAGCTTCACGACGACGAAGCCATCGGCGTGAACATCGTCAAGCGCGCGCTCGAAGAACCCCTGCGCCAGATCGCACTAAATGCCGGGCACGAAGGTGCCCTAGTTGTGGGCCGCGTTCGCGAATCGAAGGAAGAAAACTTTGGCTTCAATGCGGAGTCGGGTGAATTCGGCGACATGATAAAGGCCGGAATCATCGATCCAGCAAAGGTCACCCGTCTTGCGCTTCAGAACGCCGCGTCCATCGTCTCGTTAATGCTCACCACGGAAGTCCTCATAGCTGAGTTCAAGGGAGACGAAGAAACGGTCGGCGCTAGCGCGGGCCACGGCGGCGGCATGGGGGAAGGCTACTAAACACCGTCCGGTTAGATGGTTATTTCTTTTCACGCGCCATGGCCTCTTTGTACAACTAGATCAGCGCGATGTAATGTCAGGTCCTTGGGGAATTAGACGGGCCGGTCCCGAAGAGACGAAGAAAGGATCACCAGGTTTCGAATGTCGTTGCATAAGATAGCCTCTCAACTGAACAGCCCGGCACTTATCGAGGCGCCGGGCGAAACTCCGTGCGACAGTCCGGGCGAAATTATCATCAATGTTCCGAGCGATCACCTGGGAATTGACCTGAAAACTCGCCGCGAAATGGTAGGCCCGGACTACCTGGTTGCCGCCGATAAATCTCCTCTTTCTTGGCCAATCCATCCGCGGCCCATGCTGCCGAGCCGGGTCGCCATCATCGGAAACTATCTTCCGCGGAAATGTGGCATCGCTACGTTCACAACGGATCTTTGCGATGCAATTCACGCCGAATATCGTGCCACAGAACTGCTGGCGTTGCCGGTCAACGATGTCGAAGAAGGTTATAGCTATCCCGCGCGAATACGTTTCGAACTTTCGCAAGACGATTTGGGTTCGTACCGGCAGGCCGCGGACTTTTTGAATTTCAGCAATATTGATTTGGTCTGTCTGCAACACGAATATGGGATTTTCGGCGGGCCGGCCGGCGCTCATATTTTGGAGCTTTTGCGGCGGCTTCAGATGCCCGTCGTTACCACGCTGCATACGGTATTGCGTGAGCCGAATGCGGATCAGCTATGTGTGATGGAAGAAATCGCAACTTTGTCGGATCGGCTGATCGTTATGAGCCGCCAATCCGCGGAGATTTTGCACGAAGTTTTTCGCGTTCCGATGTCCAAGATCGATTTGATTCCGCATGGCATTCCCGATTTGCCTTTCACCGATCCAAACTTCTACAAGGATGGATTTGGAACGGAAGGCAAAGATGTATTGCTTACGTTTGGCCTGCTCTCGCCCAACAAGGGAATCGAAAACGTCATCAAAGCTCTGCCAAGCATCCTGTCGCGTCACAGCAATGTTGTTTACATGATTTCCGGCGTCACCCATCCGCATATTCTGCGGCGAGAGGGCGAGAAATACAGGACATACTTGCAGGACTTGGCGCGCGAGCTCGGAGTTCAGGACAACGTAATCTTCTGGAACCGCTTCGTAAGTCCGAAAGAATTAGTCGAATTAATAGGCTCCGCAGATATTTACATCACTCCCTACAAGCACAAAGGACAAGTAGTATCCGGCACCCTTGCCTACGCCCTGAGCGCCGGCAAAGCGATTATTTCAACGCCATATTTGCATGCAGTTGAATTGCTCGCTGACGAACGCGGAACGCTTGTCCCGTTCGATGATCCGGAGGCGATTGCCGCAAAAGCGATCGAGCTTTTGGACAACGGAACCGGGCGGCATGCGATGCGGAAGCGTGCCTACTTGTATACGCGAGACATGGTTTGGGACCGCGTCGCGCAGCAATACATGGGAAGCTTCGAGCGCGTGTACAACGAACGTTTGCGAAAACCGCGTGCCACATTTTCGGCTCGGAACACGGTGAAGGACCTTGACCGACTTCCAGCCATAACACTGGATCATCTGTACCGCATGACCGACCACACCGGAATTGTGGAGCATGCGGTGTTCAACGTGCCGAATTATCCGGAAGGCTACTCCACCGATGACAACGCGCGGGCCCTTATCGTCGCGATTCTCCTCGAAGAATTTGAAAGCAGCACGGTGGCCGGCTCGCTCGATCTTGCGTCACGCTATCTGGCTTTCTTGTGGCTGGCATTCGATCCCAACACTAAAAGGTTTAGAAACTGTCTAAGCTACGACCGCCAGTGGCAGGATTTGGAAGGATCAGAAGACAGCCACGGACGAGCATTGTGGGGCTTGGGAACTGTTCTTGGCAGAACCAAGGACAATGGGCTCAGAGGAGCCGCGGGCCGATTGTTTGAGTTGGCTGTTCCCGCAGCCGTGGAATTTAGAAGTCCCCGCGCTTGCGCTTTCGCTCTTCTCGGGCTGGACGAATATCTCGAATCGTTCCCCGGAGATCGCGCGGCTCTGAATGCCGCGGATGCGCTAGCAAACCGGTTGATGGATTCTTATCGTGCCAACCGTTCGGTTGACTGGAAGTGGTTTGAGAACGAACTGGCGTACTCAAATGCCCGGCTTCCGCAAGCGCTCATACGAGCTGGAACGCGCAACGGAAACGATGCGATGCTTTCAGCCGGACTTGAAGCCTTGGATTGGCTGGCAACGGTTCAGCGTTGCGAAAGAAAAGGCCACTTCGTGCCGATCGGATCCCACGGTTTCTATCCGAAAAACGGAGAGCAGGCCCGATTCGACCAACAACCAATCGAAGCGTGCGCGGCCGTTTCGGCGAGCTTGCAAGCTTATCGCGCGACGGGAAAGGACCGCTGGCTGAAAGAAGCGTGGTGCGCCTTCAATTGGTTCTTGGGAGACAACGACCTTCAGATCGCTCTCTATGATTCCACCACCGGCGGATGCCGAGACGGCCTGCATCCGGACCGCGCCAATGAAAACCAGGGAGCAGAATCTACCCTGTCGTTTCTCATGGCACTGCTCGAAATGCACAAGCTTCCTGAAGCGCGTGTGACAGCCGGCAACTCCAACAAACAGCAAGTCCTGAACAGCGCTCAATAGTTTTCTCGTGCTAAAAAAGCCCGAGAGAGTTCGTGGTTTTGTTTTCAGATTGTTCTTGAGAGAGATAATGACCAAATACGATTCTTTGTTCTGCCGGCACTCTGCGAATCCGATCTTGTCCGCAAAAGACTGGCCCTATTTGATGAATAGCGTTTTCAACGCCGGCGCAACACTGCTGTCCGATGGCTCCACGCTTCTGCTCTGCCGCGTGGAAGATCGCCGCGGCCTTTCTCACTTGTGCGTGGCGCGCTCGAAAAATGGCGTTGATGGATGGCAGATTGATAAAGAACCGACGCTTCTGCCTGACCCTGAACATTTTCCTGAGGAATTGTGGGGCATCGAAGATCCGCGGATAACCTACGTGCCGGAACTGAAGAAATACGCGGTGACCTACACGTCCTATTCGCGCGGCGGCCCTGGTGTGTCTTTGGCCATGACGAAGGACTTCCGCACGTTTGAGAGAATGGGCGTGATCATGTCGCCGGACGATAAAGATGCGGCGCTCCTTCCAAGGAGGATCAATGGATCTTGGGCGTTGATCCATCGGCCGATGACGCCTCTCGGGGCTCATATCTGGATCTCGTATTCCCCTGATCTGCGCCATTGGGGAGTTCATAAGCTGATGCTGGAAGCTCGACGTGGAGCGTGGTGGGACGCGAATCGCATTGGAATGTCTCCGCCGCCGATAGAAACGCCGAGAGGGTGGCTGATGATCTATCACGGCGTTCGCCAGACGCCATCAAGCTCCATATACCGGCTTGGTCTGGCGCTCTTTGACCTCGAACGACCGGAAAAATGCACGATTCGAGGCGATTCCTGGATGTTTGCGCCTGAAGCGGAATACGAGCGTCGTGGAGATGTACAGGACGTTGTGTTTCCGTGCGGCTACACCGTGGCACCGGACGGTGACACGATCAATCTTTATTATGGCGCGGCCGATTCAAGCATTGCGTTGGCTCACGGCAGCATTCGCCAACTCTTGAGCTGGTTGGATGCAAATGGCCATTCCGAACAATCTCAGGATCGGCGGCAGCGCCAAAGTTAGACGCGGCGGCGGAGCTTAGCGGCAAAATGAAAAGAAAGAGAGATTTCTCGCTGCGCCCGGAATGACGGCTATCACGCGCTGCGGATCAACGGCGAACGCAGAGAGAGACGCCGCGTCCGCCACCGGGAGTCTGAACACACGCCGTCGTCAGAACTTTCCTGCTCCTTAAAGGCTAAGCGAGTGCGAAACTAAGCGCTAATTTGAGTTGTTGGTACGGCGCGGTGACGCCACGCGGCGAACCCTTCTTTCACAAGGCTGAAAATCGTGTGTCGATTTTCAGAAATCACCTTCAGCCAGGGCAAGACGCCCATTTGAGGAAAGTAGATTCCGCGGAAACACATTCGTGCGAGAAAGATATTTATGCGATAGCCGATATCCTTAGGATCGACCGAATTGACGGCCTGTTCAATCGCCTTCGCACTGTAAGCACGAGTCCATCCGTACCTCACTTCGTCGTGAGCTTGCGTGATCGTCATCTTCAGCGGCGTGTGGGCCATCGCAAATGGAATAAATTCCTGCCAGTGTTTAGGCCGCGTGAGCCGGCCTGCGGCCTCGAGTCTCTTGTAAAGCGGCGTCGCGGGCAAGGGCGTGAGCAAGCCAAAGATCGGTAGTCCTGGCGGCCAAGTGCGAATTTCCTGGAGCGTGCGTTCCGCGACTCCTGGCGTGTCGTTGTCCATGCCAAAAATAAAGGAAGTGATGGCGTAAACATTGCGCTGCGCGAGCCGCTCAAGCACGGCTGCATATTCGCCCGGCTTGTTGAAGCCCTTGTTTACGCTGGCAAGGTTCGCGGGGTCGATGGACTCCATGCCGATGAAAATCCACTTGCCGCCCGAGGCAGCGATGAGATCAACGAGTTCCTCGTCGCGTAACAGATTGGCGCTAATCTGCGCAACCCAGTGCAACTGAGCACCGGCAGCGATGATGTCGCGCAGCAAAGATTTCGTGCGTTTGATATTGATGGCGAAATTATCGTCAATGAAGAAGACCGCAATCTGGCCGCCCTCGCTTTTCGCGCGAGCTTTCAAAAGAAGCAGTTCATCCACCACGCTCTTGTTCGAGCGAAAACGGATGGAGTCGCCGAAGAAGCCGGTTACCGTACAAAACTCGCATCCATAAGGGCAACCGCGTCCCGATTCGACGGGAATAATGCGGAACGTCCCCCAACCATCGGCGACACGCTGGAGCATGCCTTTCGCGATCTTTGGGACTAAATTGAATTGCGCGAGGTCTATCTTGTCCCACGGAATCGCCGGGTAAGGCTGGAGAGTAGGCTTGCGCTCCTGCCCGAACTCGTCCACGGGAGCGTAGAGATCCTTGAGTTGGCCGCGCGCCGCATCCTCGACAATCCTGGGCCAGGTTTCGTCGGCTTCGCCCAGCGCCACAGCGTCGGCATGTCGCGGTCCACCGTTGCGCCCCAGAGCCTCGTCGGCTTCTTCTGTGACGTGTGGGCCGCCCATCACTACCGGCACGCCCACCGAGCGAATTGCGTCAGCCATGCGGTAAGCCTTCGCGATCATGCGGGTCATGGCGCCAATTCCGACGAGTCCGATGTTTTGTTCGCGGACGAATCGAGCGATTCCGGCTTCATCCATCGGTTGGGCGTTGCCATCAATGAGCAATACTTCGTGGCCTGCAGGAGTCAATGACTGCAGCAGAAACATCCAAAGATGCGGCATGAAATTACGCGTCACCCCGTTATCGGGGTTGTAAAGCAGTATACGCATCAGTCGGTCTCCAATGAGACGCCACTCATTCGTGCCGATCGGGACAGGCTACAATCTCAGGGCTTGGTGCTTTTCGTCCTAGTCAAAGCGCAAACTCGCACGTACCGTTGATAACTACTATCATCTTGTCGATTTGGGGTCTACGCGTACCGAAATTGAACAGCAGTCGACGATAGTAAATCTGTTTCATATTGCACACTTTCGCATGTCATCGACGGTACCACCTTACAAGTAAACAACCATCAACGGTTTGCCGGAAGGCACCTGAAACGATGCTATGTGAACGGAAACGGTAATTCGTTGCCGGGGCTTCCGTTCCGATGGTCACGGCTACTCCGCACGTACGTGGTACCGATAATTCCTTTTTCATTGCTATTCGACGGCGTCGTCTCGTGCTTGAGTGCGTACGGGCTGCAGGAGTTGCGAGAGATCATCTCATCGCTGACCGCATCTGGGTACCCGTGCGAGTTGGCCGAGCATACAAAAGCGATTGGCAGCGTTCCGATTACTTATTTGATTGGTTTTCCGCAGGCAGGTGTGCCATCGAGCTGATTCTTGAGTTTTGTTGTGAAAGCGGTCTATCGAGTTGCGGTCGAACGAGGCATTCTTCTGATCTCTACCGCTTCGACCGCAGAAAGCTTCCGGTCAATGTGCGGCTCTGTTCGCGGGGCACCTGAGTGCAGCAAACAACGCTCACCAACAGCAACGCCGCAGGTAGGACAGGGGACCGCGAACAATTGTTTTGCCGTCAAGTCGCTCATCCTCATTGAAATACAATGAGGCAGGATCACGCAAAAAACTGTTCCGTTTTGGACGCTATTCGCGCCTGCCGCCGGGAATGGGTTACTTCCTTTTGCGATCCAGCTTGCAAGCAAGCCGGGAAGGCGAGCCGGTGGCGCAGCAAAATGCGCCACCGGCTTGATTTTTTCGGAGACGATCTATAGCTGCTGGTGTTGCTGTAGTTCATTTCGCTCTGCTCGAGCGGCGGGACGATCAGTACGAGCCTAGCGCTTCAATCATCAAATCCCAGAACTTGTCGAAGTCGAGCTTCGTGGCGACATTGGTGTTTGCCGGGCGGCCGGTAATTCCTTCCATGTCGCTAACCGTTGCGCCGTAGGTATACGTTCCCTTTAGTTCGACGACTACGTTTACGAACTCGCACTTCACGATGTCCGGGTTGATTACGCGGGCGACGGCGCAGGCGTCGTGAATCGGCGGCGCATCGAAATGAAAATACTTTTTGTAGGTTGACGCAAAGAAATCAATCAGGCCGACCGCCATCCGCGCGACTTCATTGTCCAGCTTGCGAATTCGATCAACGACTTCGGGCGTGGCCTTCGCCTGATGCGTCAGGTTGAGGCCGACCATCGTCAACGGCACGCCGGAACGAAAAACGATGTCCGCCGCTTCCGCATCGATCCAAATATTTGCTTCCGCGAGCGGAGTTACGTTTCCGGTCGAATTCGTTCCGCCCATCAAAACGATTTCTTCAATCTTTGGGATGATCGTTGGATCTTTGCGAATGGCCAGCGCGATGTTCGTCAGCGGAGCGGTAGGAATCAAAGTGATTTTGTCGTTGGCGTGGAGCAGGTCGATGATCAAGTCGGCGGCATGGCGCTTATCAACGGGAACCGTGGGCGCCGGAAAATTGTAACCGTCGAGTCCCGTGACACCGTGAATGTACTCTCCAGTGCTCAGTTCACGGACGAGCGGACGATCGGCTCCGGCGGCGAGCAGTGTCTTTCGGATTCCCGCGACCGTCATTACGTTGCGCGCGTTGCGGGTAACTTTTTCGAGCGTCTGATTGCCCGCGACAGTTGTCACCGCCAGCAAGTCAATCGCGGGATTAGCGTGGGCGAGGAGCAGCGCAAGCGTATCGTCGTGGCCGGGATCGCAATCAAGAATCACTTTTTTCATAAGATCTCTTTCAACGGGGAAATCGTTTCTTAGCAGAGCATCGAGTTGCGGATTCAATCATGCAGAGACGAGCGTGTCAAGAACGCGCGGATGCCGGCGGAATTGGCACTACTGCGATAGTTGCATTCGCCGCAAGCAAAATTCTCGTTTGACACAGGTTTGGCTGGAAGGCATATTTGGCGCTCTTCGCGGGCGACGAAGCTATCTCAATGCTCGGAATTGTAACCATCCTGGCCGTTTGCTATCTACTTTCCTCCAACCGGAAAGCCATTCAGGTGCGGGTTGTCTTGTGGGGACTGGGACTGCAATTCCTACTCGCGGCGTTCGTGATGCGCACACACGCCGGTTTCTGGCTTCTCGATCGGGCATCGCGCGGCATTGTGTGGCTTCTCGGATTTTCCAGGGCAGGTTCGGAATTTGTTTTCGGCAAGCTGGCCGATCCCAACGGCAGCCTCGGAGTACTTTTTGCATTTCAAATTCTTCCGATCATTATTTTCATTGCCGCGCTGTTCTCCATTCTTTATTACCTGCGCGTTATTCCGGTTGTCGTCGGGCTTGGCGGCAAAATGATGTTCTGGCTGATGCGCACGAGTGGAGCGGAGTCACTAGAGGTAGTCGCGAGCATCGTGATGGATCAAACGTCCGCTCCGCTGGTGATTCGCCCATATCTCGACGGGCTGACCATGTCAGAGCTGATGACGATCATGACGGCGGGCATGGCGCATATATCCGGCGCGATGCTCGGCGCTTACGTACTGCTCGGGGCCGATGCGCGCCATTTGCTCACGGCCGTGGTGATGACCGCGCCGGGAACTATCCTCATCACGAAAATGCTGATTCCGGAAACGGGCAAGCCGGCGACCGCCGGAAATGCTGACTTCGAAGTCCGTGAAGAATACATAAATATTCTCGATGCGATTTCGCGCGGCGTGACCGATGGGCTGCACCTAGCGCTTACCGTCGGCGCGATGCTGATTGCGTTCGTCGCTCTGATCGCATTGAGTAACGGAATTCTCGGCACGATGCACACTTCGCTGCAGGCAATTTTCGGTTATCTTCTCGCGCCCGCTGCTTGGATCATTGGCATTCCGTGGCACGACGCGCGGGCGGTTGGAAGCCTTATGGCAACGAAGTTGGTGCTGAACGAATTTCTGGCGTTTGCGATGCTCGGGCCGCTTAAGGGGCAAATCGCCGAGCGCTCCTACGCGATCGCGACGTACGCCATTTGCGGCTTTGCGAATTTCGGCTCGATTGGAATTCAGATTGGGGCGATCGGCGCTCTCGCGCCCAGCCGAAAGAAAGATTTGGCGCGGTTGGGATTTCGCGCGCTGCTGGCCGCGACGCTTGCGAACTATCTGTCGGCCGCAATTGCAGGCATATTTCTTCACTGATCCGCACTTTCGCTGCTTTTCGGGTGAGGGGAGCAATTCGATATGGACGACGTCTTTTCAGCCCATCGCACGGACGATTCGATTCGCCTCGACGTTGCGCGCACCGCTGTTCTCATCGTTGACATGCTCAACGACTTTTGCAAATCGGGCGGTGCCATGGTCCTTCCTGGATGCGAGCGGCTCTTTCCTCCTCAGAAATCCGTGATTTCTGCCGCCCGTGAACGCGGGGTTCCAGTGATTTGGATTGCGGATAGTCACCGCGAAGGCCTGAGGCGCGATCGCGAATGGCTGAAGCGCGCGCCTCATTGTGTCGAGGGAACGTGGGGCGCAGAGATCGTCGAAGATCTCGCCCCGAAGAAAAACGAGATGCGTATCTTCAAGCACCGCTATTCGGGATTCTTCCAGACCGATCTCGATCTCGTTCTGAAGGATTTGGCGTGCGATCAGCTGGTGATTTTCGGAGTCGTTACTAACATCTGCGTCCGTTCAACGGTCCATGACGCGTTTTTCAATGGGTATGCAGTGGTAGTGCTGGAAGATTGCTGCGCCGCAACTGGCCCGCGCGAGCAGGCATCATCGCTTTACGACATCGCCACGCACTTTGGAGTCGTGAGCGATGCCGCATCCGTCGTTGCCGCCTTGATGAGTGGTGCCGCCGTTGCGAGCAAGGTCACCAGTTGAGGAATTGGGCAACGCGAGGCACTCTTTCGCGCCACCAATCTAACGGGGTGTGCATCCCAGATACATGATGTCCTTTTCCTCTCTTTCATTTTCGAAGGTGGCGTACGCTAGTCTCATGAGGACAGCACTTGTCACAATTTTCGTTCTTGCTCTATCGGTCGTGGCGCATGCCGACGTTTCACCAGTGCAGCTTGAGAGTTCCGTACCTTCGATCACAATCACCTACGCGGGGCAGGGAAGCGATCCTACGATTGGCGTTTACTATCGGTTCTCGGTCCGAAATAACTCGACCCATGGCGTGACGGGGTTCCATCTCTTCGAGGTCCCGGATTCCATACAAAAGGCTAATGGAAGCTTCGCTTGCGACGCTTCTTGCGTGGGCGTGGCGCTGGACGGCGACAGCGCCGATCCGATGATCAAGGCTGGCGAGTCTTTCGATATGCGTGTCCCACCGAAAGATGCGGCGCGGTTGCCGACGATCTGGATAGATGCGGCCGTCTTTGACAATTACACTTACGCAGGCGACAAAAAGATCGCTTCTCACCTTGGGCTCGCTCAGATCGCCACTCAGGCCGCCTTTGATCGCGTTAAGCCGTTACTCGACGGTATCGCGACGGATACCAGCAACTCTGACAGCGGAAAAGCCGAAGAGCTTCGAGCCGAATTGAACGCAATATCGGTGGACGTCGAACCGGAGATGGTCCAGCGATTCAATTATTGGTTCCCGAACACCCCGGACTGCGGCCACGATTTCGATCGTCTAATGCAGAACACGGCAATGGCGGCCATGCGCATAATCGAGGGCGAGCTTGATAAGTACATTTCGGGCTCCGAGGGCGCCGGAACACCCTTCTCGGCGTGGCTTGCTTCCATGAACGACTACATGCATAAGGGCCATATCGGCTGCGTCGGCTGTTCTGACCTGCCGGGTGGTGCGGCTACGGCCTCGACTGAGTTTCAGACGTGTCCCGCGCCGAGAGCGTCCGCAACCTCCCAAAAGCCGCTACAACCGAACGATTAGCTAGCCCCCACATTTCGCTCTTTCTGGCAAGCTTACGCGGGCGTTCCTAACGCTTACAATCCTCGCCGGATCAGTGCCGCTACCAACCAAGCAGAACTTGCAGGCGGGGCGAAAGAAAATCATAGTAACGGTTCTCTCATAAAAACTTAACTAGCTATTTGTCATGTACTTAGCTCGTAGTACTCGGTGGCATTCTACGTGCTGTTCTCAAATGTGGGGCATCCCCTCTGAAGCGCGAAATTGAGCGCGCGCGCGTCCCGGCCGTTGGATTGTAGGAAAGGGGCCGGGAGTTTGAAACCGCAGTAGGGAATCGGACTCTAACGAACATGAGCACGGCGACACAAAACATCCAGCCAGCGCCGCGGCCCAAATGGCGAGAGCGCCTTCAGGCTCTGAACAATATCCCGCCGCTGATGCGCATGGTATGGCAGGCGGCGCCTGCGACGGTTCTTCTCAGTGTTTTCTTCCGCGTCGTCGTCTCTCTCATTCCTCTCTCAATGCTGGCTGTGACTAAAGTCATCATCGATGCGATCCAGGTTGTTCAGTCGCATCAGGGCCCGCTGCGACCGTATTTCTGGTGGTTCGTCGGACTCGAATTCGCGCTCGCCTGTGTTGCCACCGGCGCTGGGCGCGTGCTCGATTACTGCGATGTCGCGCTTGCCGAAAAATATACGCGCTATATCAGCGTGCAAATCATGGAGCATGCCTCGCGGCTAGACCTCGCGTCCTACGAAGACCCGATGTTTTACGACAAGATGGAGCGCGCCCGCGTGCAGGGCACCGACCGGCTTGGAATGATTCAGTCCACCGGGCGTCTCGTTCAACAGGCGATCACCACCGTCAGCTTGGCTGCGGGCATTTTCTTTTTCTCGCCGTGGCTCTTACTGGTTCTAGTCGTCTGCATCGTTCCTACGTTTCTCGGCGAGACTCATTTTGCGTTCCTGGGATATTCGCTCAATTTCCAACAGACACCTTCGCGACGTGAACTGGACTACCTTCGCGTTCTAGGCGGCAGCAAAGAAAGCGCCAAAGAGCTGAAGCTCTTTGGCTTGGCTCCGTTCCTTGTAGGCCGGTACTCGACGATTTCGAGCGGCCTCCAGAATCAGACGTTGGGATTGGCGAAGCGGCGGCTGATCGTTGGCTCGTTGTTGGCGATTCTTGGCACGCTTGGCTATTACGGAGCCTACGCGTACGTCGTATACGAGGCCGTTACCGGCGTGCTGCTAATCGGCGCGCTCGTTTTCCTGACGGGCGCGATCGCGGGCGCGAGTTCGAACATCCAGCTGCTCTTTTCGACTTTCTCGAGCATCGCGGATCAAGCGCTGTTCCTCACCGATCTTTTGGATTTCTTCTCGCTCACTCCAAGAGTTCAGTCGAAGCCGAACGCGCTGCCGGTGCCTCGTCCGATTCGCCAGGGATTCGAATTCAAAAATGTTTCGTTCGCTTATCCGGGCTCGAAACGGATGGTGCTGAAAAATATCAATTTTCGACTCGGGCCTTCCGAGCGCATCGCTCTCGTCGGCGAGAATGGCCAGGGCAAGACGACGATCGTCAAGCTACTCACGCGGCTTTACGACGTCACGGACGGCCAAATTCTTCTCGACGGCGTTGATCTTCGCGAATACGACCTTGAAGATTTGTGGAAAGAAACGAGCGTTATTTTTCAGGATTTCATGCGCTACGAGATGACGGCCTCGGACAACATCGCCATGGGCCGCATCGCGGATCGCGCCAACGCGACCCGAATTCAAGAGGCGGCTGTGAAGAGTCTTGCCGCGCCGATCATTCAAAGGCTTCCGAAGGGGTTCGATCAGGTTCTTGGCTGCCGTTTCGACGGCGGCGTGGATCTTTCCGGCGGCGAATGGCAGCGCATGGCGCTGGCCCGCGCTTACCTGCGGGATGCGCAACTGCTGATTCTTGACGAGCCGACGGCTTCGCTCGATGCCCGCTCCGAGCATGATGTGTTCCGGCAATTTACTGAATTAACGCAAGGAAAAATGGCGCTGCTGATTTCTCACCGTTTCTCCACGGTGCGAATGGCGGATCGCATTCTGGTGATGGAAGACGGCCAGATCAGCGAAGAAGGGCCGCATGAAGAGCTGATGAAGAGCGGCGGGCACTACGCGGACATGTTCGAGTTGCAAGCGACGAGTTACCGATGACACTTCGAGGACAATTAGATGGCTGCCGCTGAACAGAATCCGCTGGCCTCACTGCAACCCGTTCCTTGGACTGCGGTGCCTAAGGCGGAGGTGCACAAGAGCGAGCTGACGCCCGGCGTCTTGCCGCGCCGCGCGAAAGACGACGAGGCCCGCTTATATGCGCTCGCCGTTGCCGAGGCGCGGAAGTGGAAACTCGGCGCGGTCGAAGCGGGCGTGGGGATACTGGAAGAGCGGCGAAAACAGATCGACCGTTCGTTGCGAAATTCAGTGCAGTCGGTGCGGAAACTCGAGCGGGTAGAAATCAATCGCAGCGTCGGCGCGCGGTGGCTCCTCGACAATTCTAATTTGTTTCGCCTTTGTCTTCAGGAAGTGCGCGAATCGCTCGCGTCGGCGGGAGAGCTGCCTCAATTTGAAAACGCTAGCTCGCAGCGGCTTCCGCGCGCGTTTGCAGCCGCGGAAGGCTATATGCTCGCGGCGCAATACGATTTCGACGGACCGAAATTCTCCGCGTTCGTAAACGGCGCTCAGGAAGCATCCTCGCTGGTTTACGCGGAAATTGGATTGCTGAGGCCCTTCGCGCTACTCGCTATTCTTGAGCAGGTGGAAGCGGTGGCGGTAGAGATAGCGGCGGAGGCGAAATCAGGCGTTGCTGCCTCGACGCCCGCGAATGAGAGTCCGCTCAAAACGCTGCAGGCGCTGGTCGCGAGCCTGCGCACGATCGTTGACACGGACTGGCGCGAAATCTTCGAGGCCGTGAGCGCGACCGGCCGGATTTTGCGTGAGGATCCCGCAGGCGCCTACGCAGGAATGGACGCCGAGGGCCGCGAAGCTTATTGCAAGATCGTCGCAGAGCTTAGTGCGCGATCGAAGTGGAGCGAAGAGCAAATTGCACGGAAGACCGTGGCACTCGCTGCCGCTCCCCGTAGCGTTTCCGAGGCACGCGCCCGGGAGCGCAGGTCGCATGTCGGATATTATCTCGTAAACGGTGGGCAGAAGATTCTCAAGAAGGCAATCGGCTATCGTTCCACAATTGTCGAGCGCGTGCAGGGAATCATTCTGCGTTGGCCCGAGCTTTTCTATTTTCTTGGCATTGAAATCGTCACCCTTGTGCTGATGAACCAGCTGATGTCGATTCCAGCCGCGCGGCTCGCGGGACTTTTCGTCGTGGCGCTTATTTTGTTGCCCGTCGTCGAATGCGCGGTGAGCGCGGTGAATCTCCTGGCGACGCTGGTCGTTCGGCCGCAAAGATTGCCGCGCCTCGATTTCTCGGAAGGCATTCCGAACGATTGCGCGACGATGGTCGCCGTCCCCATGCTGCTAATTAACGAGGAGCAGGTCGAGCGTGCGGCGAGGGACCTCGAGATTCGTTTTCTCGGAAACCGCGATGCCAATCTCCACTTCGCTCTTCTTACCGATCTCCCGGATTCACCCTCGCGGTTCGATGAGCACGATTGTTTGACGGGTCTGTGTTCTGACCTGATTCGCGCGCTGAATGACAAGTACGCGCACGAGGGGAAAGGCACCTTCTTCCACTTCCATCGCCCGCGGATGTTCAATGAGGCCGAGGGCGTTTGGATGGGATGGGAGCGCAAGCGCGGGAAAATTCTCGATTTCAACCGGCTGCTCCTCGAAAAAGGCGATCGCTTCCCGGAAAAAGTGGGAGACCTTTCGTTACTCTCGAGCATGCGGTATGTGATCACGCTCGACCTCGACACGCAGCTGCCGAGAGATGCGGCGCACAAGCTTGTTGGTGCGATCGCTCATCCTCTGAATCGAGCTGTCCTCAATTCCGCGACAAATTTGGTCGCCGAGGGATACGGCATTCTTCAGCCGCGTGTTGACATCTGCACGAAATCAGCCGGAAAGTCGCGAATGTCTTCGATTCTCTCCGGAGAGACGGGCTTCGATATTTACACGCGAGCGGTTTCCGACGTGTATCAGGATTTGTTTGGCGAAGGCTCATTCACCGGGAAGGGAATTTACGAGGTCGCAACGTTTCAGCAAGTTCTGGAGAGTCGCTTCCCGAGCAATTCCATATTGAGCCACGATCTTATTGAAGGGGCTTATGCGCGCGCCGGCCTGATGTCCGACGTCGAAGTGGTGGACGATTATCCTTCCCGCTTCAGCGCGTTTAGCAAACGCAAGCACCGCTGGGTGCGCGGCGATTGGCAGATTCTTTTGTGGATGTTCCCGCGCGTGCCCGATGCCTCGGGCCGCATAGTTCGCAATCCGCTCAATGTCGTCTCGCGCTGGAAGATTCTGGATAATCTGCGCCGCAGTGTTACGGAGTTCGCCACGTTCGCACTGCTCGTCTGCGGCTGGCTGATTTTGCCGGGTAAAGCGTTGTATTGGACGCTTGCCACGCTCGCGATTATTGCGCTTCCGACGTTCCTACACACAGCGATCGCAATCGTGAGGGCGCGACGCGCGCTCTTCTCGCCAGAATTTTGGTGGAACACGGTTTCCGATCTCGTCAGCGCGAATTTGCGTCTGTTCTTCCGGCTGACATTCCTGTGCCACCAGGGCCTTTTGGCTCTTGATGCTGTCGTCCGCACGCTTGTTCGCATGAAGGTCACGCACAGGAGAATGCTGAATTGGGAGACGGCTGCGGAAGCTGAAGTAGCTGCTGCGACGACGTCCCCTGTCGAGATTTATTTGGATTGGACTCCGCTTATTTCGCTTGCGATCGCGGCTCTGATCGCCGCGACCAGGCCCTTCAATCTCGTCGTGGCCGCTCCGTTTCTAATGCTTTGGGCTTCGTCACGCACGATCGCCCGCTGGATTGACAAGCCGCGGCGTTCGAAACATAGCAGCATCGCTGCGGGCGACGAGGCGATGCTCCGCCAAGCCTCGTTGCGAACCTGGCGCTTTTTCCGCGAGTTCAGCACTGCCGACGAAAATTGGCTGATTCCAGATATCGTTCAGGAAGACGCTCCGGGCATCGCGCATCGAATTTCGCCGACGAATCTCGGGTTCCTGTTGACGTCGCGGCTGGCCGCGAACGATCTCGGATTTAGCACACTGCCGGAATTTATTGCCGCTATCGGACGCACCTTCGACACCTTCCGCGAGATGCCCAAGCGCAACGGCCATCTCTACAATTGGTATGACACGCTGACGCTTGAGGCGGTCCCGCCACATTTCATTTCGACTGTGGATAGCGGGAATCTTGTTTGCTCACTCTGGACCCTGAAACAGGGATGCCTGGACCTGAAGGCCCGCAAAGTGTTCGACGCGTCGTTGTGGCGCGGGATTGTCGATCACGTTGAAATGATTGGCGAAATCCTGGTGGGTGCGAAAGAGCAGGATTTGATCGAGAAACTCGAAACGCTAAAGCATCGCATGACACTGCTCGCGACTTCTGCGACGAAATGGCTCGAAGCGCTGCCGGAAATCGAAATCGAAGCGGCTTCGTTTGACGAAGCTGTGTTGAGCTCGAATTGTTCGGGCGAAATCAAGTGGTGGGCGCAGGAATTGCACATGCGGGCGCGCAAGCTGGTCGAGCTGGCTTACGACTTCGCACCGTGGTTTTCGCCGGTATATGCAAAACTGCGCAGTGACTTTCCGATTCAGGATGGCATTGATCCCGGCGCGATGACTCTCGAATCGGCCCGGAACGTGATTCGAGGCCTTGACCAGAAACTTCGCTGGTTCGCTTCGGCCGACGATGTGGACACCGATTCGCAGGCTGCTATCGCTCTTCTACGCTCGGCGCTTGCGCGCTCGGCCAATTTGTGCGCGACGACGAGCATGAACTTGGACTATATTGCCGAGGATGTGGATGAATTCGTGGCCGCGATGGACTTCAAATTCCTCTATAACCCGGCGCGTAAGCTGCTCTCGATTGGATTTGACGCTGATTCGAATGTCTTGAATGAAGCGCATTACGATTTGCTCGCGTCGGAAGCGCGAGCTGCCGCTTTCGTGGCAATTGCCAAGAATGAAATTCCTCAGGAGAGCTGGTTCCGTCTCAGCCGTTCGCACACTATCTTCAAGAACATGTCGGTCATGCTTTCCTGGACCGGCACGATGTTCGAGTACCTTCTTCCCGGTCTGTTTATGAAGGCGTATCCGAATACACTCCTAGACCACAACCAACGCGCCGCCCTTCGATCGCAACAAAAATATGCGGCCGCGAAATCCATCCCTTGGGGAATTTCGGAATCGTCTTCCAGTGTGAAAAATCCCGACGGGTTCTATCATTACCAGGCATACGGTGTACCGGGCCTGGCAATAAGTCACGACGATTCCGGCGACGTTGTCGTCTCGCCATATTCGAGTTTCCTGGGCCTGTTGGTCGACGCCGCGAGCTCGTTGAAGAATCTGCGAAAGCTCAAAAAGATGGGATGGCTCGGCGCGTACGGCTTCTTCGAGTCAGCGCAGTTGACGGCGGGCCGGCCTGGCACCCCGAAGCATTTCGAAATCGTGCGATGCTGGATGGCCCATCACCAGGGTATGAGCCTCACTACGGCCGCGAGCGTTCTTTGCCATTCGTCGATGCAACGCCGGTTCCACGAGGAGCCTATGGTAGGCGCGACCGAGCGAATCCTTCACGAGCGTATGCCACGGCTCCTCAAAATGCGGCCGGCCGAAATCGCCGGTGCGGTTGCCTCTACCCTCCTTGGACACGGCCGACTGGCTCTGCAACGAGCGCAGTCGTGGGGTTCATCTTCTGCGGATCTAAGCGTGCCTGTGCAGCCAGCGAACTAACGATTCCAAGGTTCACCGGCCTCAAGTGATCTGTGCGACACTGTCCGCGCGCAATTGAGGGCGCTACAGGTTGAGACGAGTCATTCCCATTACGGCGTTCACAGCTCTTCTCCTGGCACTTTATCTTCCGGCGCCACGCGCGCAAGAAAACAAGAATGTTCCTGCCGGCCAGGGGGAGACCGTTGATGTAGATCCGAGCGCAGCCTCTCATCCATTTCCGCATTTCTGGGAGCAAATGTTCGGGTCCGGCCGTGCAATCCTCTCACTCCGGGAAAGCTATCGCCGTGATCTTCGCGAAGTAAAGCAAGCCACGGGCTTCGAGTACGTCCGCTTCCACGCCATCTTCAACGATGAAGTCGGGGTTTACGACGAAGACGCGAACGGCGCGCCGGTCTACAATTTTTCTTACGTGGATCAGATTTACGATGGCCTGCTTGCGAACGGAGTGCGCCCGTTTGTGGAACTGAGTTTCATGCCGCAAAAGCTCGCGGCGCAGCAAACCTTTCAATCTTTCTGGTATCACCCGATCGTTTCGCCGCCGAAAGACTGGACGAAGTGGGGCGATCTGGTTTCGCATTTCACGCAACATCTCGTCGATCGCTACGGCATCAACGAAGTATCTCATTGGTATTTTGAGGTGTGGAACGAACCGAACCTCGATTTTTGGGCCGGCCAGCCAAAAGAGCAGACCTACTACCAGCTATACGACATCGCTGCGAAAGCTGTGAAGAGCGTGAATCCTACGATCCGCGTCGGCGGCCCCGCAACCGCGCAGGCTGCCTGGGCTGACCGCTTCATCCGCCACGTCGTTGATAACAACGTGCCCGCGGACTTCGTTTCGACGCACGTTTACGCGAATGATTTATCCAGCGATATTTTCGGAACGAAAGAGGACATCCCGCGCGCCGACATGGTCTGCCGCGCGGCACAGAAGGTTCACGATCAGGTGAAGGAGTCGGCGCGCCCGGCGATGCCGATCATCTGGAGCGAATACAACGCCAGCTATAAAAATGAGCCCGACGTTACGGATGCCGTGTTCATGGCCCCGTGGCTCGCCAACACAATTCGGGAATGCGACGGCCTCGCCGATATGTTTTCTTATTGGACTTTTTCGGACGTGTTCGAGGAGCAAGGCGTCGTAAAGCAGCCATTCTACGGTGGCTTCGGCCTCATCGCGGAAGACGATCTGCCGAAGCCCGCGTTCAACGTATTCAAGTTGCTGCACAAACTCGGCGACCAAAGAATTCCGGTGGATTCGAAATCGGCGCTCGTCACGAAGCGTAGCGACGGAGTGATCGTGATCGCCGTATGGAATCTCTTCCCACCGGGCGAAGCGGGACACCCGAAAGCCATCACAATCAATTTGAAGGATTCGAAACCGAACCGCAGCCTGCGCGTCTACCGCGTAGATTCAACTCACGGCTCGCTTTTGAGCGCTTACGAAGCCATGGGCAGGCCCGTAAGTCCGACGCCAATGCAAGTTGCAGAACTTCGTCGCGCGGCCGAACTGCCGGCCCCTGAAGAAGGGCCCCTGTCGGGCGGGAAAGTGACAGTCGCACTTCCGCCTCAAGGGCTTGCCTTGCTCGAGATTCAGTGAGGCACGGCGGCTGAAGCGGGCCCGCTTGGGAGCGGGAGTTGATCTGCCTCAGTGTTTGCGGGCGGCTGGTAGGATTTGAAGCCTGCCCGATCCATCCCGCGCTGTGCTTCCGCATTCTTCATGAACGTATCCCACACAAATCCCGTGCGCGCATTCTCGGCCATCACCATTGTGATTCCCGTATCAATGCCGATGACGTCGCTGTCGTACCAATTCGTCAGAGGATTGAATGCGTCCACAAATCCGTAGCGGCTCCGCGTTCCCACGGAATAGAGGCGATTAATCGTGCGAAGGACGCGCATCACGGCCTTCGGTTGGAAGGGCAGCGAGCCGGCGGTTGCGCAGGGCACGATGGTCCCATCGATCGGACCGGTTTTCGGCGGACCACCCCACACCTCATAGCCGCGTTCTGAGTCCGACGCCGTGATTCCCCAAAGATCGTCGCTATAGTCCGGAAACTGTTTGTTGAGGCTGATGCAGAATCGCCGATGGGCGTCCGTTGCGATCACCGAGTTCTGGAAGTAGTCGCCGTAGCGATCGCGCTTGCCGCGGAAATCAAACCAGGCCTGGGAATACTGATGTACGAAGATCGGCGCGAATGAGCCGATAAACCGGATGCCGTCGTATTCGAACATCGTTCGCTTCCACGCGTCCCATGTTTCAGTTGGCAGCGGGTGCGTGGGAGACCCGAGACCCAGCAAGTAAATCATCATCATTTCGCTGTAGCTGTCCCAGCGATACTGTAGAAATCCTGTTTCCGGCGTCCATCCGTGCGGCAGAACGCGAGTATCTTCCGAGAGCCAATTCCAATCCACGCGAGCAAAAATGTCGTGCGCGAGCTCTTTGATTTCCGGATTCTGAAAGTGCCCGCCACACGTCAAGACGCCGCAGAGCAGGATCGCCGTATCAACCGACGACACCTCGGATTGCAGCAATCGCTCCCCCGTGTTCACGTTGGCCCAGTGATAAAAGAATCCTCGTTCTTGCGGCATTTTCTTGTGGAGGAAGTTCAGTGTCGTCAGAACGCGTTCGCGCGCTTCGCGCAAGGATACGTAGCCGCGTTTTTCACCGATGCAGAGCGCCGTGAGACCGAATCCCGTCGCTGCAATGCTGCCCAACACACGCGCGTCAGGCGCGCGCACGTTACAGCGGTCCTTTACGATGCCAGTCAGCGGATTTGTCTGTTCCCAGAAATATAGAAAATTGTCTCGTTCCAAGTCTTCGAGAAACGCATCTTCACTCCCGCTAAGGTCCGTGCGAGTTCGCGGAGCGACTGGGCTGTCTGCGGCAGCGTTCAGGGCCGGAACTAACGAAAATGGACTGCTGGCGGCGAATGGCAGGCACACTCCCACGCGAGCCATGTCTTTGAGCAGACTCCGGCGCGAGAACATCCTACGGCTCATAAGTGGCAATCCCCACCATTCCAGTGTAGTCCAGCCTCATACCTATTAGATGCGTTAGATGCGGTGGAGAGTAATCGGTAAACATGCTTGCCAGTGGCGGGGCGTCGGACTGACAGCGACACCGCTAACAAGCGTACACTTCGACGCTTCGGCCGCTGGGGGAGCGAGGACGAATTCGAGCTGGGAAGTTATCCGAAAATACTCGATAAACAATTCTCGAGGCGCATTTGTGCGGGCAAAGACGTGCGATTAACTTCCGCCGTAGCTCGACTGGTGCATCGGGTTCCATCTTGGCGGGAACGACTTGAACATTTTGTGCAAATCCTTGTCGGCGTGGTCCCCTCCGCCCTTCGCCGAGTAAACTCCGGTTGCGATGCCCCGCCAGACCACTCGACGCTTTTTGGCGTCGAAGAGGTCCACAACGACCGTTCCGGGTGCAAAACGTTGGATGTCGCTCGAACTTGTATCGGATTGATCCCAACGGCGCCAATTCCATCCTTGAAGCGTGCTGTAGAAGGTCTCGAGGGAGCGGTCTTTCTGATTTGCGACATTGGCGGCGACGCCGATGTCTGCGCCTTCAGAGACTTGCCTCCACCCCTTCGCCGTCAGTTCCGAAGCCACAGCACGCTGAATTTCTGCGCGGCTCTCGTCCTGCGGACGCTGAATCCACATGAATGTCTTATAGGAATCGAAATCGCCGGTGGGATCGTAGTCCGAAGTGATCTTTTGCGCCTGCGCGACCCCGGCCGTGAGTACAAGTAGAAGGAGACCCATCCCGAACTTTGCTATCTGCATGCGTTGATGCTCCCAATATAATTTGAGCGATTCGACTGGAGAATCGTTGCCTGGATTTTTGTTGCTCAGCGGGGGTAAAACCAGTGTACGCTCGGCCGCGATTTTTGCCAAGCTTGAAGGTCAGACTCCGCTGATGCGAATCATTTCTGCTCAGAACTCTGCTCAGCTCGAAGCCCTGGGCTCCGGCCTCGGGGAACGGTATAAGATATTGAGTCCCACGCCGACGGCGGGAGAAATGGATGAGTGAGGATTCACGCGACCACGAATTGGGGATGGACCGCAAGATCACCCGCCGTGATTTTCTGAACGGTGTCGCCATCACCCTTGGTGCATCGCTCGTGCCGGGGGCGGGCCTGCTCGCCCAGAACAAGGGTCCGGATCGTTCGGCGCAAGATCCGCTTCTCGAGCAGGGAATTACGCCGCGCGACCCGCGCTACGAGCCGCCTAACCTTACCGGTTTGCGCGGAAATCATCCCGGCTCGTTTGAAATTGCGCATCAGCTTCGCGATGGCGCGTTCTGGGGTGCTTCCGCCAAGCCGGAGAGCACGGGGGAATCCTACGATCTCGTGGTCGTCGGCGGCGGAATCAGCGGGCTTGCCGCGGCATACTTCTACCGCCGTCACGCCGGTCCACACGCGCGCATCCTTATCCTCGAGAACCACGACGATTTCGGCGGGCACGCTCGTCGCAACGAATTTCAAGTCGGCGAACGGCTCTTAATCAGCAATGGCGGAACCCAATCCATCGAAAGCCCGGGCGAATACAGCGATGTCGCTAAGCAATTGCTGCGCGAGTTGGGAATAGACACGCAGCGTTTTTATAAGGATTACGACCGCGAACTCTATTCGAATCTCGGCACGGCATGCTTTTTCGACCGCGAAACTTTTGGCGACGACCGTCTTGTCACCGGCATGGGAAGTACGCCGTGGCCGGAGTTCCTGGCCAAGTCTCCGCTGTCCGAGCAGGCGCAGCGCGATATCGCGCGCGTGTACACAGAAAAAGTGGACTATCTGCCGGGATTGACTCGAGAAGAAAAGCGTCAGCGCCTCGCGAAAATCAGCTACGCGAACTTTCTCACTAAACTCTGCAAAGTTCACGCCGATGCGCTGCCTTTCTTCCAGACCTATCCCGCCGATCTTTTCGGCGTAGGAATTGACGCCGTGTCGGCGCTCACCTGTTTCAACTCATGGGATGACTATTTCTCATTCACTTATCCCGGCTTCGACGGCATGGATTTG
>Ga0182015_10001465_pt1 | contig 31065 bp, 23 predicted proteins | sample 712P3MmetaG_FD_120478 | JGI IMG/M metagenome (GOLD analysis project Ga0182015, IMG submission 120478) | Permafrost microbial communities from Stordalen Mire, Sweden - 712P3M metaG | ecosystem: Environmental > Terrestrial > Soil > Wetlands > Permafrost | place: Sweden: Stordalen | collected... | reverse complement strand
TCTCTCGGACGCACAAGGCTGGTATCGTACCGGCGACATCGGGGCGTTCGATCACGACGGCAATCTTTATTTCAAGGGGCGCAAGAAGGAGGTGATCGTCACCTCGGGGGGGACGAACGTGTATCCCGAGGACCTGGAGGCGGCCCTGCGGAAGCAACCTGAAGTGAAAGATTGTGTGGTGGTCGGAATCGAGCGCGGCGGGAATGCGGAGGCGTGTGCGGCGGTGATTCTGCGCGGCGCTCGCGAGCCGGAAAATGCGGAACTGAAAAATGCCAGGCTGGCAGAAATTGTGCAGCGGGCGAATCGATCGCTGGCGGAATATCAACGAATGCGCATGTGGGTCGAATGGCCGCAGGAAGATTTTCCCCGGACCAATACGCAGAAGCCGCGCCGAAACGTGATACGGGAAGTCGCCCAGGCGAAGTTACTCGGCCAGCGTACTGAGGCAGGAGCACACACGCCGCTTGGGGATTTGATTGCGCGTGTTACGGGTCGGTCGGTTGCCGGCTTGCGCGAGGACGTGAATCTTGATTCCGATCTGGGCTTGAGTTCGCTCGATCGGATGGAATTGCTGAGTGGGCTGGAAGACCGCTACCAGGTGGACCTAAGTGAGACCCACTTCAGCGCAGTGCGAACCGTAGGGGATCTGGAACGCATGCTGCGCCGGGACGCGGCGCCGGGCGCGGGATTTCACTATCCGAGTTGGACGTTGCGCTGGCCGGTAACCTGGGCGCGGCTTCTGCTGCATTACCTGCTGATGCGTCCCGCGATTCTGCTGTTGGGATGGCCGCGGATTGAAGGACGCGAACACCTGCGCGGGGTGAAAGGGCCACTGCTCGTGGTCGCCAATCACGTGTCCGATGTCGATCCGGGATTTATTTTGACGGCTTTGCCGATAAGATTCCGGCATCGGTTGGCGATTGCCACGCGTGGAGAGGCGCTGGAAGCGCTGCGCACGCCTTCGCCAAACCGTGGATTCTTTGCCCGCATCTATGATCGCATGGGGTGGATTTTGGGAGTCTCGCTGCTCAATTTATTTCCGCTGCCGCGCCAGGCCGGCTTTCGGCGTAGCTTCGCCTATGCAGGGGAAGCGGCCGACCGAGGCTACAACGTTCTGGTCTTTCCCGAGGGGCGTTACACGACCAATGGAAAAATGAATCCATTCCGCGACGGGGTCGGATTGCTGGCGGCAAATCTCGCCGTCCCGGTCTTGCCCATGCGGATTGACGGGCTATTTGAAGTGAAGCAGGCTGGCAGGAAGTTTGCCAGGCCCTGGACCATCAGCGTTCGCATCGGCCAACCGATAAAATTTCCGCCAGAGGCTGAGCCCCAAAAAATCGCCGCAGAGTTGCAGAAAGCCGTCGAGGACCTCTGATTTGTTTCTGAATCGAACATGAGGATAAAGTAGCGCCGCCAGAATGGCGCTACCGTTCTGGCTATTCTTCGTCTTCCTGCGGTTCTTCCGGATGCAGGTCCGCCTCCAATTGGACCTCAGGAACATTTGCTTCGCGCAGCACACGATTCAGCCCCGGCAAATCCGAGTTCCGGAAATCATTCCAGCGCTTCAGCACATCCTCGCGGTCTCGTTCCGTCGCCGACAGCGCCTCCATCTGAGCCGCGGTCGGTTCGGCATCGGCCTGCCAAATTTGCATGTACAGCGTGCTGGCTTGACCGTTGAGTCGGCCGAGCGTGACGTCCGGAGAAGGCGGCGCGAAGAATCCGCCGGAAGCGCCGAGCAGCGCTGTCAGCTTTTTCTGCAAGGCTTCGATGGCCTCCTTGGTTGAAGCGTTGGCATTCGGCAGCGCACTCAGTTTTTCGAGCTGAGCGCGAATCGAGCCGCCTTGGCGCAGGGCCCCTCCGGATTCAGTCATGACGGAAGCCATGCGAGTCTCCGCCTGGAATTTTTTCTGAAGTCCTGCCACCGAGGTCTTAACCCGCGGGTCCATCTTGATGGTCAGCGCCGCAGTGGATGTTTTTCCGTCGACCGTCAGCCGGATTGAATATTTGCCAGGGAGGGCCGTCGCGCCCAGAGGGAAACGGGGTGTGTCGTGCGGAATCGCGGAGATCGGATAATCATGGCGCGCAGAAGTTGGGGCAGGATAATGAAGATCCCAGATCCAGCGGTGCATCCCGGCATCGGTCGAAAGTTTTCGGGGCGCGTGGACCCAGTACAGCGGGATCAACTGCTTGTGCAATTCTTCGTCGGTAACATCGGGCTTATCGGCGCTGGAGAAACGTCGCACGACATGCCCCTGCGCATCCAGAATTTCGAGCGTGACCTTAGATGCCGCCGCGGGCAGATAGTAATCAAGGATCGCGCCATCGGGCGGATTGGCCGCGGCAGGCTCGTCGGGCGGCAGCGGCGTGTCGGTGTAGGTGTCGCGCTGAACGCGATAGGCGGACGCCGGTGCGAACAGATGCACTGTGTTCGCCATGGCCGATGCGGCTTCGCGCAAGGGCGCGATGTCATCAAGAACCCAGAACGAACGCCCGTGCGTGGCCACGATCAAGTCGCTTTCATGGATCCAGAGATCGCGCATGGAAGTGTGCGGCAGGTTCAACTGCAGCGACTGCCAATGGTCGCCGTCATCGAAAGAAACCCACACGGCATTTTCAGTGCCCGCGAATAACAAGCCTTTGCGCACGGGGTCTTCGCGCACCGTGTCCACGGGGCCGAAGTCCGGCAGGCCGGCGGTAATCTCCTTCCAGGTTTGTCCACCATCGTGCGTGCGATAGATGTAAGGATGTCCATCGTTGATGCGGAATCGGCTCACCGAGGCATACGCCGTGTGCTCGTCGAAGTGCGAGGCCGAAATTTGCGTTACCTTGCTCCAGGCGGTGAGTTCTTTGGGCGTGATGTTGCTCCAATTCTTTCCCCCATCGCGTGTAATCCACACTTGGCCATCGTCGGTGCCGGCCCACAGCGTGTCCACGGTCTTGAAAGATGGGGCGAGCGCATAAATAACGCCGCGCAGTTTGTCGGCGCCCTTGGGAACGAGCGTGCCCACGCTGGCGGGCACGCCGGGGTTCTCCCGCGTCAAGTCCGGGCTAATGGTTTGCCAGGAATTGCCCCCGTCGATGGTCTTGAAAAGCACGTTGCTCGCGAAATACAACACGTGCGGGTCCACCGGGGAGAACATCAGCGGCTCGGTGCGATTGGTGCGGTATTTCGGGTTGCGCAGCGGAATCGGCGTAACATTCTGCACTTGGCCGGTCGAGAAATGGAATTTGGAAACTTCGGTCCGGCCGCCGCCGTAGATCACGTCTGGATCAAGAGGATCGGGCGCGACATAGCCGTACTCAATCACGCCCACGGGATGCCAATCGCGGAAGGTGATGGCGCCGTCGTTGCCGCGGCTCAATGTGCAGGCCGAGCCGCTCTCTTGTTGTCCCCCGCAGACGCGATAGGGAAACGTGTTCGTGGTAATGGCATGATAGAACTGGGCCGTGGGCTGGTTATACCAGGAACTCCAACTCGCGCCCCGGTTGACGGTGATGATTGCGCCCTGATCGCTGACAATCAAAATAATGTTGCCGTTGTCGGGATTGATCCAAAGATTCTGGTAGTCGTCGCCCCCGGGCGCGCCGCGAAATCCCGACCAGGTTTTCCCACCATCGGCGGAGCGCATGGTGACGGTGCTGACCACATAGAGAAGGTCGGGATTCTTCGGATCGACCTTGGGAATGGGAAGATCTCCGCCGCCGATGCGTCCGGCAGGACGCGGATCATCCGTGATCTGCGACCAGGAGTCCCCGCCATCGTCGGAGCGATAGATGCTCAGTTTTCCTGAGGCTGTGGCGAGAGTGGCGTAGAGCCGGCGCGATTCGCTAGGCGCGATGGCAACGTAGATCTGCGAGAGGTCTCTCGGCAAGCCGTTGGTCAGGGGATGCCAGGTGCTGCCGCCGTCGGTCGACTTGAAAAGTCCGCCACCGGCGCCGTTGAACTCGTTGCCGTCTTCCCACGGCCCCTCGCGCACTTCCCACATCGAGGCATAAATGACGTCGGGATTCGCGGGGTCGATCTCAACGTCAGAACCACCGGTGTTTTCGTCCTTGGAAATCACTTTCTGCCAGTTCTGACCGCCGTCGGTGGAGCGATAGATTCCCCGCTCCTGGCTGGGCCCGTAGGGGTGGCCGAGCACTGCGGCAAAAACACGATCGGGATCGCGGGGATCGACAGCAAGCGCGGGAATTTGTTGTCCGTCGACCAAACCGAGATGGGTCCAGGTTTTGCCGGCGTCGGTGGATCTGTAAATGCCATTGCCTACAGAAAGATCAGGCCGATGCAACCCCTCGCCGCTACTTACATAAATGATGTTCGGGTCGGACGGAGCAACTGCGATTGCGCCGATGGACTGCGTGGGTTCGTGATCGAAAAGGGGATTCCAGGTGCGGCCATAGTCGTCAGATTTCCAAACGCCGCCGTTCACCTGGCCGATATAAAACACGTTGGGCTGACCAGGGACGCCCGCGGCAGCGCGGGTGCGACCGCCACGAAACGGCCCAATCATGCGCCAGTGCAAATCCTGATAAGTGTTTTCCGGAACTTGCGTCCAACTTGCCGTTCCAGCCAGAAAAATGACGAAACACACCAATAAACGACAGACTATGTGGGATCGGTTCACTTGCTCCCCCTCAAACCGCAAATAGCAAACCAGCTAGAGTAAACCAAAATCGCAGCGAGCGGGGCTCGATATAGTCCGGCAAGAATGTGCAGCTCGACCGCTTGCCCCCATTCGAGTAGTCCTGCCGACCGGAGCCGCTTTTCAGGCGCAGAGAGGGATCTCGCGGGGAGACCGGCGGATCATCGCCGAAAGGGCCCCGTCGACGACGCTTTGGAACCGCGGGAGCGATGTCGGCAAGATTAGCAGTCCAAATTAGTCTGGCCGTCCCCTGGCGACGCATTTATGATGACGGGGCTTTCCCACCCATGCGCATTCAGGGTCCTGATCAACCTCGTCGCTCTCTCGGCTTCGTTGTTTGCTATTTCTTTTTCCTGGCGATGCTGTGCGCATCCTTGCTCGGCGCCGTCGCGGAGGCCCAAGCTGTCGCGGCGCCCTCGAGTGCCCCGGTAGGTCAGGGACTCAAGCCGATTCTCGACTACATCTCTTCGGCTTGGGACACGCTAACTCGCTCCATGACGGAATGCGTGAGCGTCGTTGATCCAAAAATCAAAGTTGCTCCGGTGCTGTATTTGCCTGCGGAGGTTGCCGAACCGGCCGCGGTACACAAACTGGCGACCGACTGCAACGTTCGCGTCGAACATTTGCCGGTGGAGATTCAACGCCTGGGCGAGATCGATACGGCAAAGATTCAGCCCCATGGCTTGCTTTACCTGCCGGACAAGTATGTAGTTCCGGGCGGGCGCTTCAACGAGATGTACGGCTGGGACAGCTACTTCATCATTCGCGGCCTGCTGCGCGCGGGACACGTCGAGCTGGCGCGCGGCATGGTCAATAACTTCTTCTTCGAGATCGAGCACTACGGAGCGATGCTCAACGCCAATCGTACTTACTACCTGACGCGGTCGCAGCCTCCATTCCTGAGTTCGATGTTCATCGATGTCTACAAGGCCGCACAGCAGCCCAAGACGCACGACGGAAATGCCGACAAGGCCTGGCTGGAGCGCGCCTACGCCGATCTCGACAAAGATTATGGTATGTGGACGCGCGATCCTCATCTGGCCGGGCAGACCGGCCTGTCGCGCTATTACGATTTTGGTGAGGGCCCTCCGGCGGAAGCCGTGCAGGACGAAAACGGCTTCTACCGTAAGGTAGCGCAGTATTTCTTCTTGCATTCGGCCCAAGCCGACGACTATGTGGTCGAGATGAATCCGGGAACAAACCAGGCGGTGGCGGGATCGCCCTATTCTCTGCAGGTTTGCGACGTGCCCCTGACGATGGCTTCGGCGGTGTGCGAAAAATCGAAGCAATTCAAGCTGAGCGCGGATTACTACAAGGGCGACCGCTCGATGCGTGAGTCTGGGTTCGACGTGAGCTTTCGCTTCGGGCCATTCGGCGCAGCCACCCACCACTATGCGCCCGTGTGTTTGAACAGCTTGCTCTACAAGACGGAAAAAGATCTAGAGCAGATCAGCCTCTGGCTAGGCCACGGCGAAGCGGCAAAGAAATGGAACCAGCGGGCGGAGGCGCGTCGGAACCTCATCGCGCGCTATTTGTGGAATCAACAGCAGGGGCTGTTTTTCGATTACAACTTTCAGACGAGCCGCCTATCGACCTATCGTTACGCGTCGACCTTCTATCCGCTGTGGGCGGGCCTGGCGACGGCAGAGCAGGCCAAGGCGGTGGTCGACAACTTGAAAGTGTTTGAACGGCCCGGCGGACTCCCCATGAGCACGGAAGAGAGCGGCGCGCAGTGGGACTTGCCCTACGGTTGGGGAAACATTGAGATGTTAGCGATCGATGGTTTGCGACGATACGGTTTTAACGCGGACGCCGACCGCGTTTCATACGAGTTCCTGTCGACAGTCGCGGAAAATTTCCGTCGCGATGGCACGATCAAGGAAAAGTACAATGTCGTGACGCGGTCCTCGGAAGCGCATGTCGAACTTGGTTATGAAATGAACGTAGTCGGCTTCGGCTGGACCAATGCCGCGTTCCTCGAACTGCTCCACGGTCTCTCCCAGGAAATGGTCGAGCGGCTGGAAGAAAAACAGAACCAGCCGCTGCCAACCGCTAGGTGACGATCCTTCGGAATGAGTCGCGAACTTCGCGATGATCTTACTTCCCGCCAGGCGCCTCTTGAACCGCATTGACCAGATCGCGCAGCGGCTTAATCACCGTAAAACGAACCAGCGCCTGCGGCTTCTCGGCTTCGTCCAGGACGGCCAGTGTCGCGTCCTTCCAGCCCGCGACCGCAGGCAATCCGGAGGAAAGATAAGAAACTGCTTCCAGACCCGCCGTACCCAGTTGAGCGAGCTGCTGAGCTCGCGGTTCGGCCTGAACGAGCCGCGGCGAGTCTGCCATCAAGTGCACGATCCCCGGCTCCGCGGTGATCCACTTGCTGAAGTCGGCGGTTAATTCCCGTTGCGCCTGCGTTGGGCCGCGCGCGTTCTGCAAATAAGCGCGAGTGAGCAGCTCAAAATTGTGGCGCGACGACGGATCAGGCGGGAGAGCGTCTACCAGCAGATCGAGCGGCGTTAGTTGATTGGCGTGTTGCAAGTGCGCGCGTTCGTCGAAGGGGACGGGCTCAAGAACAGAGGCAAGAATCTGTAAGGGAACAATCTGCTCGGTTCCACTCAGCTGGCGCAGGCTCATATCTTTCTGAGAAATGTGGGTGAGACCAAAAGCCTCCAGTCGCAACGACTCGACCTCCAGCCGCCGGTACATGTCGTCCACATCGTTTACGTTACGCGGCGACCAGAGCCGCTCGGCGATGGCCGCGTTACGCGGCCAAATGCGCGAGTCGATATCCAGAGCACTGGTCTGCTCCTCCCACATGCACGCTTCTCCGCCCAGAATGCGTGCCTGTTGCTCCGCAGTGAGATCGGTGTTGTCGGGCAGCGGATCAACCATATAATGCGCGGCTGCCGGGCTCATCAGATTCAAGTAGTAGCCGGCGGAGAGGATGCCGTTGTATCGATTTCTGGCTCCGGTGGCGAGCGACTCGAAGCCGCGCCAGCTCTGCACCATCACGTCCTTGGGCAGCTCGGGAGTGAGAATCTCGTCCCATCCGATCATGTGCTTGCCGTGCTTCTCCAGAAGTTTGAGCAGACGCTGATTGAAATAGTTTTGCAGTGCGGCCGTATCTTCAAGCTTGTGTTCGCGCATGAAACTCTGGACGTGCGGATTCGCCTTCCACTCGACGCCGTTATTCTCATCCCCGCCGATGTGCAGAAAGCGATCAGGAAAGATGGCGGCCATCTCTCCGATGAAGGTATCGAGAAATTTGTAGGTGCTTTCTCGCGTAGGATCCATCACCGGATCAAAAACTCCGAATTTCCGCTCAATGTGAAACGGGCCGGGCGCGCTAGCGAGATCGGGATATCCTACAAACCATGCACTGGTGTGCCCCGGCATGTCGAACTCCGGCACCACTCGGATGCCGCGATCTCGCGCATAAGTGACGATTTCCCGTGCCTGCTCCTGAGTGTAAAACAATCCGTCCGAACCGAGTTCGGTGAGCTTGGGAAAGGCTTTGCTCTCCATGCGGAAGCCCTGATCTTCGCTGAGATGCCAGTGGAAGACGTTGAGCTTCACCGACGCCATGCCGTCCAGCGTGCGTTTGAGCACATCAACCGGGATGAAGTGGCGCCCGCAGTCGATCATCAGGCCGCGCCAGCGAAAGCGTGGAGTGTCATGAATCATCACTGCGGGAATGAAATATTCAGTTGCGTCAGACTGAATCAGCTGCTCCAGCGTGGCGAGGCCGTGCATCGCTCCGACGACAGTTGCAGATCGAAGATGCGCGCTCGAGGAAGTGATTTCAAGCGAGTAAGACTCGTCTTCCTCGATCGACTGAATCGTTTCCCCCGGGCCATCGACGCTGACGATCAGCGCCCCCGTTGGGGTGTCGATTTCCGGCGATGTAGGAATAGAGATGCCCGTTCGGCTTTCGATGCGACCGAGACTACGCGCCATGGCGGCGTCGAGGCGCGGGTCTCGGAAATGATCCGTGACCGTACGAAACGATAGCGTAAACACGAGGCGCCCCTCCTGCGTGGAAAGCTGTGACGGCTGTGGCATGAGGGTATTGACGAATCCGGGGGCCGAGCTTTGGGATGTCGTCCCCTGAGCAGAGGCGACGGACAGGGAGGCTATGGCGAAGTTTGCGAAGATCGCGGCGACCGCTAGGTTGCGTATCATGGCGCCTCTTTCGGAATTTTTCATTCGCGGGGACGGCATGGCCCAGCCGCGAGAGAAAATATAAACCAATTGATCGTCGGCTGCAGGGGTAGATGAGCGGCAGACATGCGTTGACGCCCTCCGCCATCCCACCTAAGATGGAACTCCGTTTTTTTACATTCACAATGACGATGATCAATCGGACCATCTCGCATTACCGCATCACCGGCCAACTAGGGAGTGGAGGCATGGGAGTTGTGTACGAGGCGCAAGACCTGGACCTCGGGCGCAAAGTCGCCCTGAAGTTCCTGCCGCCGCAGCTCTCGCGCGATCAAAACGCTCTCGACCGCTTCCTGCTGGAAGCACGCACTGCGTCGGCGTTGAACCATCCCAACATTTGCACCATCTACGCGGTTGAAAAATACGAGAGTGAACAGGCGCAGTCGTTTATTGCGATGGAACTGCTCGAGGGACAAAACCTCGATCAGAGACTCCACGCCGGTCCGCTGCCCGTCGACCGCTTGCTGGACGTTGCGATTCAACTGGCCGACGCGCTCGACGCCGCGCATGCCAAGGGAATTATCCATCGCGACATCAAGCCGGCGAATATCTTTCTTTCGCCGCGCGGGCAGGTGAAGGTGCTGGATTTCGGTCTGGCCAAGTTGACCCGACTTGAGATTCCAACCGAAACGATCGGCGCAACGCAAGATTCACCCCGGCCTGCGCACTTAACCAGTCCGGGTGCGACCGTAGGGACGATCGCATATATGTCGCCCGAGCAGGCGCGTGGCGAAGAACTCGACACCCGCTCCGATCTGTTTTCACTGGGCACGGTCGTCTACCAAATGGCAACGGGAAAGTTGCCTTTCTCCGGAGCGACCTCGGCCGTGATTTTTCACGCTATTCTTGAATTGGATCCGATTTCTCCGCTGCAGTGGAATGCAACCCTGCCGCCCAAACTCCAGGAAATTATCGAGAAGCTTTTGGAAAAAGACCGCGACCTGCGCTACCAATCCGCAGCCGATCTGCGCGGCGATTTGAAGCGCCTGAAGCGCGACGTCGAATCCGGCAGAAAGAACGCCTCCCCTCCGGGTCCAGCGCCCATTGCCGTGGTCTCGGGATCGGGTTCATCGGTGGCAGCTGCGACAACATCATCTTCGGCGTCGGCTGATTCATCTCGAACTGTTTCGTCGCAGAGTTCCGCCATGGTCGCAGCTGTGCGCCAGAACAAGCTGGGAACGGGTGTGACCGCAACCATCGTGTTGCTGCTCATGGCGGCAGCGGCTTACGGAATCTATTCCTTGGTCACGCGCAATCATCCGGCGCCATTCCAGAACTTTACCGTCACCAAGGTCACCGACACCGGAGACGCGGTGTCCGCCGCACTCTCTCCCGACGGCAAGTACATCCTCAGCATGATGAGAAACAACGGCCTGACCAGTCTGTGGCTGCGCAACGTACCCACCAACAGCAACACGCAAGTTCAGCCTCCGGCGGACGTCTATTACGGCGGGCTGCGATTTTCGCCGGACGGCAATTACTTTTACTTCGTGCGCAGCGATCCCGGAAATCCCGAACTGAAATTCCTCTATCGATCGCCGCTGCTGGGTGGCACTCCGCAAAAATTGGCCAGCGACGTGGATTCGAACATCACCTTTTCGCCAGACGGGCAAAGATTCGCCTTCCTTCGCGAAGACAACCCCGACCCGGGAAAATACCGATTGATCGTCCGCCCCACCGACGGCGGAGAGGAAACGACCTTGGCCAGCGGACCGACGAACGAAGCTCTATTCCAGCCAGATTGGTCGCCCGATGGCAATACGATCGCATGTGCCGCTCTGCCCGTGGGCAACGCACCGCAAGGCCTGGTTGCAATCAATGTGGCGACCGGCGCGCGCCAGGTCATCTTCAGCAGTAATGAGCATCTGGTTGGAATAACGGGCTGGCTGCCCGATGGCAGGGGTCTGTTGGGACTGGCGACCGATCAGACGTCCAATTTCAGTCGCGCCCAGATCGTTTTCGTTTCTTATCCCGAAGGAAAATTCTCTGCCGTAACTCGCGATCCGAACAACTATTCCGCTCTCAGCCTGGCAGCCAATGGCAGCCTTTTGACCACCGTGCTCAACGAGAACCGCTGGAATCTTTCCGTGATGCCGGCCTCGGCAGACGGCCCGGAACGAATGTTAGGGGCGACGGGAGCGACCACGAACTTCACCTGGACCAGAGACAATCAGTTGATTACCGACCAGGATAATTCTCTTCATCAGATCAATGTCGAATCCGGCGCTAAAACCCCCATCGCGACGACGGAAGAAGGACATATCAGTGGAGATCCTTCGGCCTGTGCGGATGGCCGCTACGTCGTGTTCATTCTCGGATTCTATGGCGGTGCCGGGAACGAAAGCGTATGGCGCGTGGATTCGTCGGGGGGAAATCTCAAGCAGCTGACGAACAGCAAACTCGACACCTATCCGGTGTGTTCTCCCGACAGCCATTGGGTGTACTACGTTGACCGTCAGGCTGACGGGAAACTGACGCGCGTCGGGATCGACGGCGGACCATCGCAGGTGGTCGCGGACGCGCCTGTTGCTGACTTCACCACCTCATTCGATATCTCTGCTGATGGTAAGCAGATCGTGTTCCCCACCTTGCAGCATTCGGGCGAGCACAAAGAAAAGCTGGCGGTAGTTCAAGCCGATTCGGGGCAGACCGTGTTGAAAGATTTCGAGCGCTACCGCTGGGGTCTGCTGCGCTTGAGTCGAGACGGCAAGGCCGTGGTGTATCCGGCGCGCGAAAACGGCGTCGATAATTTGTGGATGCAGCCGCTCGATGGCTCCAAGGGAAGGTCACTCAGCAACTTCAAGAGCGAGCATATCTACGATTTCCATTGGTCGTTTGATGGCAAACAGCTGGCCATCGATCGCGGCCACACCGAATCCGACGTCGTTTTGATGCGCAGCGCGCAGCCCTGAAAAAGGGCATCGGGCAAGGATCAGGAATCCGCAAAAACACTAAGGGCGGCCATTGCTGGCCGCCCTTAGTGTCGAATTGTTGATTGCGAAGCGGGGTTAGACGCCCTTGACGTTCTCGGCTTGCCAGCCCTTGGGGCCTTTGACCACGTCAAACTGCACTTGCTGACCTTCCTGCAGGCTGCGAAATCCACTCGCCTGAATGGCGGAGAAATGTACGAAGACATCCTCGCCGTTTTGACGGCTGATGAAACCGTAGCCCTTGGCGTCGTTAAACCACTTCACTGTTCCTGTTTCCATGATGGTGCATGTTCCTTTTTCTTTGATGGAGCGCTGAAACTTTCAAGGTCTTCTGCAGGCAGGTCACGCGCTGGGTTAAGCGGAGATGCTTGTACTGCGAAGGAACTCTAAAGATCAAACGCAGCTAAATTGTACGAAAAGTGCCCCAAAATATCTACATAATTTACCGTAGGCTATGGCTAAACAATTGATCTACAAGATGTTATGGTTACGTCGTTCCAGAGATGTCGTTTCCTAGAGCCAGAAATGTTGTAGATTCCAGAGACGTCCTAAGATTTAAGATTAAGGACGGGCTGTCCTGCCACAGCTCGAGCTTGGATTCTGCCGAATCGTGAGGCATCGCCGGTTCTCCAAACAGTCCCTCCCCATGCCTTCCGACTTGCGACCTTTCGGCAAAGCATTCATCATCTAGCCATGCGCTTTCGGATTTTGCTGGTTTCGGTTTTGCTCACAGCTTCAGCTTTGGCTGGGATTGTCGATGATGTGCGCCTCGCGTTGGCGCAGAACAATTTCTCCGCAGCCGAGTCGGCACTCAATTCGTATCGCAGCCAACAAGGGGCCAACTCGGAGTATCTCGAGGCGTATTCCTGGATGGGGCGGGCTTCACTGGAGCAGCGCCAGTACAATCAGGCGGCTGCCTATGCGAAGCAGACGAAGATTATGGTGCTCGAACAACTGAAACAGAGGGCGCTGGATGCAGACGCACACTTGCCGATTGCGTTGGGTGCGGCTCTCGAAGTGCAGTCGCAAGTGCTGGCAGCGCGCGGCGAACGCACGCAGGCGGTCGAGCTCCTGCAGGCCGCGCTGCGCACCTACGCAAATACTTCCATTCACGGCCGACTGCAGAAAAATCTGAACCTGCTTGCGCTTCCGGGAAAACAGGCGCCGGTACTGAAGTCGGACGAATCCTTGGGCGCGAAGCTGCCGGCGGCGGCCCAACTTAAGGGTTCGCCAGTGCTGCTGTTTTTCTGGGCGCATTGGTGTGCCGACTGCAAAGCGGAAGCGCCCATCATTACGCAGCTGCGCTCTGAGTTTTCCAATAAGGGATTGCAAGTGATCGGGCCGACGCGGTTTTACGGTTACACAGCGCAGATTGAGCATGCCTCGACGAGCGACGAACTGCGGTACATCGATGCGGTGCGGCATCGTTTCTATGGCGGGCTGCTCGACATGCCGGTGCCAATCAGCACGTACAACTTCGACACATACGGAGCTTCCACGACACCAACGCTCGTGCTGCTAGATCGCGCCGGCAAAGTGGTGATGTACCATCCGGGGGCGCTCCCCTACGACCAGTTGCGGGCGGAGATTGAGAAGGTTGTGGCGCGATAGGATGTACCGAAAGTCATCGATCTATGGTCGTAGCACTGCGAATATCAATCACAATGTCCTGTGCACGCCCCTGATGTCGAAGGACGAGAGTTTGTTCGCTTAACAGGTCCCAACCTCGCACGATGTCAGTGGTGATCGACCAATTCTGATTACACAAGAGATCAAATTTCACGGCTCCGAGTTGATGTAAGACGATGACATGATCATGCCAAGCGCGAGGGATAAATTTCACCCCATCGAGGGGACGTACTGACGATCGGCTGCAACTGGCAATATCCACAAAGCTCAGGGCGCTGTCATGCCCTATGACCAGGACCATTCCATCTCAAGAGGCTGCCCAAGAAGGACGAATTCCATGGTCGCTCGCAACGATGCCTATTTCTATTTTCCCTTCGCATTTCTCGAATCGAATGACCAGTAATTTCTTGGAGATTCTGCCGCTGCGCCAACCAGCACGGGGTTTCCGCTAGCGCTAAGATGCTCAACCAGCGCTGCCTTAGACTCCAAACTTTTGAAGATCACATTGATAGTCTCCGCCGTCATTCGACCTCTCTCAGCCTTCCGGTCTTCACGTCATAGACAAACCCTCGCACCGGAATATGTTTCGGAATCCACGGATGGGATTTCACACGCTCCATCTGCAGGCGGACGTTGGCTTCGAGGTCATCGAAGGCATGGAAGTGCGTCGGTGTGTCGGCGGCGGTTCCCATCTTTTCCGTCAGGCGCGCCTTCAGTTCGTCTTCGCGCACCTTCAGCAGGCCGCAGTCGGTGTGGTTGATGATGATGAACTCCTGGGTGTCGAGCAGGTGATGCGAGACGATCAGCGAGCGCAGAGCGTCGTCGGTAGCGATGCCGCCGGCGTTGCGAATCATGTGCGCGTCGCCGGGATGCAGGCCCAGGCAATGCTCGAACAGGATGCGAGAGTCCATGCAGGCCAGTACGGCGACATGCCGCCTGGGGCGGACGGCGAGATCTCCCAGCGTAAAATTACGCGCGAAATTTTCGTTGGCCTTCAACAACTCATCGGCGACGGACAATAGTGTGCTCCTTAGCTCCCCTCGTTGGTTGACGTTTAGTTTACCCGTTACAATCGGCCGGTGAACCTCGACGACACCATCGTCGCGATCGCAACACCGGCCGGGCGCGGGGGGATCGGCGTGGTGCGGCTGGCGGGAGGGAAGGCGTTTGAGATCGCGGGGCCGATGTTGCGGCTGAAGCATGGGCTTGTGCCGGGACGGGCCGTCTTCGGGGAACTTGTCGAGCCTCGTGGAGGGGCGGCTGTTCCCACACAGACCTTGCCCACAGCGCGTATCGACGAAGTGGTCGTCACTCATTTTGCCAGGCCGCACTCTTACACGACGGACGACATGGTTGAGATTTCGGCGCATGGATCTCCCGTCGTGTTGCGGCACATTGTGGAGCTTTGTGTGGCTGCGGGTGCGCGCTTGGCGGAGCCCGGAGAGTTCACCATGCGCGCTTTCCTCAACGGACGCATCGACTTGACCCAGGCCGAGGCGGTGCGCGATCTGATCGACTCGCAGACTCTATATCAGGCGAAAGTGGCGGCGCAACAACTCGAGGGAGCGCTCTCGCGGCGGCTGCAACCGATCAAGCAAAAGCTGGTGGAACTGATCGCTGTCCTAGAAGCGGGCATTGATTTCGCCGAAGACGACGTTTCCGTGATGCCAGATACCGCGATTCTCGCGCACATCGCCGCCGTGCGTATGCCGCTTGAACAACTCAGCGCGAGCTTCGCCTACGGCAAGATCGTGCATGAAGGCTTGACGCTGGCAATTGTAGGGCGACCGAACGTGGGCAAGTCGAGTCTGTTCAACCGTCTGGTCGAGCGAGAACGCGCGATCGTCACCGCGACTCCCGGCACAACCCGAGACCTAGTCAGTGAAACGGTTGCGATCGGAGGCATCCCGGTCAAACTGGTCGATACCGCCGGCATTCGCGACGCTCTCGACGAAGCGGAAGCGATGGGCATTCAGAAATCGATGGAAGCGCTGGCCGATGCCGACCTGGTGCTGGTGGTGGTCGACGCGTCGCAAGCGGAGACGGAGGAAGATGCCGAGCTTCTGCGACAAGCGAAGAACCGGCCCGTCATCGTGGTAGGAAACAAGTGCGACCTCGGAGCCGCGGGGCCGTGGCTAGAGGCTCGTGGTCAGAACGTGAGTACGTCGGCGATCACCGGAGAAGGCATTGCCGAGTTGCGCGCGGAGATTCTGCGGCACGTTGGCGGAGAGGCCGGAACATATTTTGGAGCGCAGACGGAGTCCGGATTCCTGACCAACGTTCGCCATCATGGATTGATTCAGGATTCGCTGGGGGCGCTGGAGGCGGCGAAAAATGCCGTGGCCGAAACAGTCCCGCACGAGATGCTGCTGCTCGATCTCTACAACGCACTGCGCCCGCTCGATGCTATCACCGGAGCGACCACGACCGACGACATCCTGAACTTGATCTTCAGCACATTCTGCATCGGCAAGTAAGATGCAGGATGGGACTGCATCTTTTAAGTTTAGAAAGGACGGCCGCGAAGAGTCGTGACTATAAGTCCGGCAACTGTAAGCGCCAGGTATCCGACGGAGAAAATGTAATAGAGCACCTTCACCTTCGGCCAAACAAAGGCAGGCCACCTGTCGGCGAGTTTATCGACAAAAGTTTCCCCAAATCGCGGAGGCAAGGCAGCTTCTTCAGAGTCGGGCTTCCAGTGGTCGGCGATCCAGGTGGCGCGGACATTCGACAGCAGAAGCGCGATGATGATGATCCTTACGACCCCAATGCCCGGCGAATTCAGCAAGAAGAGAGCCGACGCCAGGAAATCCACCATGTAATAGACGAGCATGATCGTTGCCGCGAACGGGTTGTGCTCGCGAACGCCAATGCCTCCCAGATGAAATAAGAGGAATACTAGAAGTCCGGTAATCGGATGGGATCCGAGCGTAAGGAAAACCAGCGACATCGTTCCGACAATCGTGCACACCCAGAAACCCTGCACCGCGAGATAATCGACGTCCGCGCCGCTGTCGATCGATGGCCAGAACAGGCTCTTCAGGCGGCTCTCGCTGCGAGTCGTCGAATCAGAAAGGCCGAGCGTTTGCATGGTGCGGAATTAAAGACCTTGCCAGCGATCTTGTCCAGTGAGAAATAAGTTGGAAGGGGGCCCGCTTGGTTACCGCGACAAGGCCGAGAGCGCGTCGCGGAACATGGCATCAAATGATCCGCCCTTGCCGTTTTTCGCAACCACGGCGAGAACTTTTTCAGCCGCGGCACGTTGATATCCCAGATTGAGCAAAGCAGACAACACGTCTTGCTCAGTCGCGCTCATGGCCGGAACGGCAGGGGCTGCGGCCGTCCCCGCTTCCGGCAATTTGTCGCGCAGTTCCAGCACCATGCGCTCCGCCGTTTTCTTCCCGATCCCGGGAATGCGGGTCAGCCGCGCCACATCGTTTCCCCGAATCGCTCCTACCATTTCGTCGGCGGCCATGCCGCTCAGGATCGTGATTCCCAGCTTCGGACCGATCCCGCTCACGGTGAGCAGTTTCTCGAATAACAGTTTCTCCGCTGGACGCAGGAATCCGTAAAGCGCAATCTGATCTTCGCGCACATGAGTATGGATGTGCAGTGCGACCTCGGACCCGGCAGCCGGAAGGTCGGAGAATGTCGGCACGCTGATAGTCACGTCATAGCCAACTCCGGCCGTCTCGACGATGGCCTGGGTTGGATGCTTCACCAGCAGCTTTCCACGAAGATGGGCAATCATGCTCAGGACATTGTATCGGCAGAGAGCTTAGAGCGCAGAGAGCACCGCGGCGAGATAGACACTCGTGCCGGAGGCTCTTAGAATCCAGAGTAGTTCCCTGCGCGCAGCTCTCTATATGCCAACAAGTCGACTCCTACTCTCGCTATTGATGATCCCGGCGCTGGTCGCTTGTTCAGGTTTGGCATGGGCGCAGCAGACGGGTGTGGATCTTGACGATCGCATCGTCAACCCCTTGACCGCGGACCCCGGCAAAATCGTGGTGCTGGTCTTTCTGCGCCGCGACTGCCCGGTTTCCAGCCGATATGCTCCCGTCATTCAGCAGATCAGCAAGCAGTTCTCAGACCGCGCAACTTTCTGGCTGGTGTATCCCGACAAGAGCGACTCACCGCAGGCGATTCGAAAGTATTTGCAAGATTACGGTTATCATTTGCCCGCTCTGCGAGATCCGGACCATGCACTGGTCAAGCTGGGGCGCGCGCAGATTACTCCCGAAGTCGCGGTCTTTGATCGCGCTCATCAACTGATCTACGACGGACGTATTGACGACTGGTACGTCGACCTCAGCCGGGCGCGGCCGGCGCCGACAACCCACGAGCTGTCCGACGCTGTCCGTGCGGCGCTGGCGGGGAAGACCGTAGCCACAAGCGAAGTCAGGGGAGTGGGATGCTACATCTCGGACCTGGAGTAAGCTCCTGGCTGCGCCGTGCGGCATGGACGATGATTCTGCTGGCGGGCGCAGGCGCGGCGGGGACGCTGGCTGGCAGGCCGGCGCGCCCATCATCACGCTTTTCTGCCTCTGCAGCAACGCCGGCAGAGCAGGTCACCTTCAACCGCGACATCGCCCCTATCATCTTTCAGTCTTGCACCGCCTGTCATCGGCCGGGAGAGGCAGCGCCGTTCTCGTTGCTGAACTACGCCGACGTAAAAAAACATGCCCGACAGATCGTCGATGCGACGCAGTCGCGGGCCATGCCCCCGTGGCTGCCGGAGCCGCAGAAACTCAAATTCGCGGATGAGCTTCGCCTGGCGGATGCCGAAATTAATCTGATCCAGCGCTGGGTCGAGCAGGGAGAAATCGAAGGCGATCCGGCCGATTTGCCACCGCAGCCCAGGTGGGTTGCAGGCTGGCGGCTCGGCAAGCCTGATCTGGTGCTCACGGCGAACAAGCCGCTCACCTTGCCGCCCTCGGGCACCGACACATATTGGAATTTTATTTTCCCCCTGCCGATTCAAGAAACGCGTTGGGTGAAGGCGATTGAGATTCGTCCCGGAGATAAGCGCTATGTGCACCACGCGAATATTCTTGTGGATCGCGAAGCATCCTCGCGCCAGCGCGAAGCCGAGCCGGGCGCAGGCTTTGGCGGCATGGAGATTCGCATCGAGTCGCAGGTCTTTGACCCCGACAGTCATCTGCTCTTTTGGAAGCCGGGAACCGTTCCTTACGTTGAGCCGGATGGGATGGCGTTGCGGCTCGACAAAGGCACTGACCTGATTCTGAACACACATCTTCAGCCATCGGGGAAGCCGGAGGTGATCCAGCCGAGCATCGGACTTTACTTCACTCCGCACCCCGCGACCAGGCTGCCAATGTTGTTGCAACTCGAAAACGATGCCGAGCTCGACATTCCGCCGGGACAAAAAGATTTCGTGGTTACCGACGACTTCACCCTGCCCATCGACGTTGAGTTGCTGGCCATTTATCCGCACGCGCACTATCTGGGAAAGGATATTCAGGCGTTCGCCATGTTGCCCGACGGCAGCAAGAAGACCCTGATCCACATTCCGCAATGGAACCTGAACTGGCAGGCGGTTTATCGGTATGCGGAGCCGGTGCGGTTGCCCAGGGGAACGAAGCTGAGCCTGCGTTACCTGTACGACAATTCGGACGAGAATCCACTGAATCCCAATCATCCGCCGGCGCGAGTTATGGGCGGCAATCGATCGCGCGATGAGATGTGCCACTTATGGCTGCAGGTGCTGCCGGTGAATTTCGATCCGGCGCAGGGCGATCCGCGTATGGCGCTGCAGGAGGCGCTGGCGCGCCATAATGTGGAGAAGAATCCCGGCGATTTCGAAGCGCACTACAACCTGGCGGCGATGCTGCAGGCCAGGGACAAATTGGACGCGGCAATCGGAGAATACGAACTTGCGGTGCGCCTGCGCCCGGACGATGCGACTGGGAACAATGCTCTGGGCGCGGCGTTCGTGGCTGCCGAGCATTCCGCGCAAGCGGTTGGATATTTGCAGACGGCACTGAAGACGCGTCCAGATTATTTTGACGCGCGCTACAATCTCGGTTTGGCGCTGGCGGGGCAGAACGACTTTGCGGGAGCGGCCGAGCAATTTCGTCTTGCCTTGCAGTTGCAGCCGCAAGACGCGAATGTGGAGGCAAACCTGGGGGCCGCCCTGGCCCAGTTGGGGCAGCTTCGGGAGGCCAAGTCACACTTTGAGCGCGCCCTCGAGATCGATCCCAATCAGCCGATTGCGAAAGAGAACCTCGGCGCGCTGCAAAAAGAAATGAATTCGCATTGATCGCGAAGCATCGATCGCGAAGCAGCGACCGCGAAGCGTTAACCTCCGAATCGCCGCAGTTGTGCTCTAATTTCGATATGCAACCCGCCCTGGAAGCGAAGCGACTTTCTTTTGTATTGCGACTTGCGTTTCTTACGGCATGGTTGTGGGCATTCACAGCGTCGGGGTTTGCGCAGCAGTCCCCGGCGCCGGAGGCGCCGTCCGCGTTGGCATCGCAAGCGTCTTCTACCCCGCCCACTGAGTTTGCCGGCGCGCGAAAGTTGATCGAGCAAGGGAAAGTTGATGAGGCCATCAGGGAGCTCGAGACCGTCGAGGCCAGCGACCCCGCCGCCAAAGGCCTGGCGCTCGAAATGGGCGCGGCTTATTATAAAAAGAGCGATTTTCCTAGAGCGATTGAGTATCTGAAGAAGGCGGCAGCCGCCGACCCTGCGAACAGTGAAGCAACCCAACTGCTCGGGCTTTCTTATTACCTCGGCGGGCATCCGGCGGACGCGATTCCACTGCTCGAGAAAGTTCAGGGCTGGTACTCGCGCGCCAACGTGGATGCTTCCTACATTCTTGGCATCTGCTACATCCAGACGAAAAACTACGATCAGGCGCGCAAAGCTTTTGGCAAGATGTTCAACGTGCCGCCGGACTCGGCGGCCAGTTACTTATTCACCGCACGGATGCTGTTGCGCCAGGAATACGATCCCGTGGCGGAAGAATACGCGCAGAAGGCAGTCGCTCTCGATCCCAAGCTGCCCTTGGTGCACTTCCTGCTCGGCGAATTGTATCTCTACAAATCGCGGATACCGGAAGCGATCTCCGAATTCCAGAAGGAACTGGCCATCAACCCAGGGCATGCGGCCACTTACTACAAGCTGGCGGACGCGTACTCGCGCGTGCAGAAGTTTGAAGACGCGGAGCGGTTGCTGCAGCGCTCCATCTGGCTCGACGCGACCTCAACCGGACCATACATCCTGATGGGAAAGGTGCTGGAGAAAAAAGGCGAATTCGATTTAGCGGTGCGCGCCCTGCAGCGGGCCGCTACTATGGATCCGAACAATCCCACGACCCACCACCTTCTCGGCCAGGCGTACCGCGATCTGGGAAAGAAAGACGAAGCGGAAAGCGAACTCAAGCTCGCTGAAGAATTGCAAACCAAACAAGACCGGCGCTGATCTCCAAGAAGTTGTCATGCCGCGCGGAGCGTGCCGTCCGAAGCGATGGTACGCGAAGTGGAGGCACCCTGCTCTCTCTGGCGGATCGTCTCACAAGGTGGCGGCCGAATGGCGGCGGCGCGCCTGGATTTCAATATAAACGTTCACCAGCGACACCGCCGCCGGCGTCACTCCCGGAATGCGCGAGGCCTGGCCAATGGTACGCGGGCGCACGTGAGTGAGTTTCTCCTGCATCTCACGCGAGAGTCCGCTGACCGAATGGTAGTCGAACCAATCGGGAATCGAGTGTTGCTCCGATTTCTTCAGACGCTCCATGGCGCGCTGCTGCTGCAGCAGGTAGCCTTCATACTTGATCTCGGTTTCGACCGACTTGAGTTCGTTTCTTACTTCTGCCGAAAGATTAACCGCGGTTCGACTGCGCTCAAGGGAGGCTCCGGGCACTGCGGGCACAGAGGAATTTCTTGCGAAAAAATCCGGCATGAGCTGGCGCAGGATGGGAACGAGTTGTTCGACTGTGACTTCGGGACGCTTCAGGAGCTGGGCTAGCGATTGACCAGTTGCCGCGGGCAACGGTGTCATGGCTGCCCAGCTCTGCTCAGCCAGACAGGCGGGAACGTCTGTCCCCACAGGAGCATGGCTGACTTCATCAGTTTTCTCGGGCTCCGCCAGCATTGCGGGCGTGAGCTTTATGGTTTCCAGCAACGTCTTCAATCTTTGCAGGCGCTGTTGCTTCGCCTGGAAATCCGCCCAGGCTTCATCCGCGATCAAGCCTACACGGCGACCATGGGGCGTCAGTCGACGGTCGGCATTGTCGATGCGCAGATGCAGGCGGAACTCGGCGCGCGAGGTAAACATGCGGTAGGGCTCGTTCGTGCCCTTCGAAATAAGGTCGTCGATCAGGATCGCGGTGTAGGCTTCGGTGCGGTCCAGAATCAGCGGGGCCTGCCGCTTCACCTGGAGCGCCGCATTGATGCCCGCCATCAACCCCTGGCAAGCCGCTTCTTCATAACCAGACGTGCCGTTAATTTGCCCGCCTAGGAATAAACCTGCAATCTTCCGAGTCTCGAGCGTTCGCTCCAGTTCGGTGGGATCGATCGAATCGTATTCGATCGCATATCCCGGGCGGAGCATATCCGCATTTTCGAGGCCAGGAATCGACTTCAGGATCTCGAGCTGAACCTCTACCGGCAGCGAGGTGCTCATGCCGTTGACGTAGATTTCGTGCGTGTTCAGGCCCTCCGGCTCGAGGAAAAGCTGGTGCATCCCCTTGTCGGGAAACTTCACGATCTTGTCTTCAATCGACGGGCAGTAGCGCGGGCCAATCGACTGGATCTGCCCGCTGTACATGGGCGAACGGTGAACGTTTTCGCGAATGATGCGATGGGTCTCCGCCGTAGTCCAGGCAATGTAGCAGGGAACCTGCGAGTCATGGTGGGCGACGCGCTTGGTGCGAAAGCTGAAGGGCGTAGGATCAACGTCGCCCGGCTGCACCGCAAAGCGCGACCAGTCGATCGTACGTCCGTCGAGACGGGGCGGGGTGCCGGTCTTGAGCCGACATCCGCGCAGGCCAAGCTTCTTCAGCGCCTCGCCCAGCAGTACCGCGTTGGGCTCGCCGGAACGCCCGGCAGGATACTGCTGCTCGCCGCAATGAATCAGACCGTTCAGAAATGTTCCGGTGGTGATGATGACTGCCTGCGCGCCCACGCTGCGGCCGTCGCGAAGACGAATGCCAACAGCTCGGCGGCCGGCTTCCGGCGGCCGGCTCGGGGACTGGTCGGGCTGAGCGTCCTGCGCTCCGCTCGCCGAAAGCCGGGAGCCGGACGCCGTCTCTAAGATCAGATCCGCAACTTCCGCCTGCTTGATCTTCAGATTCGGCTGCGATTCCAGCAGCTCGCGCATCTTCAGGCGGTAAGCCTGTTTGTCACATTGCGCGCGCGGCGACCACACGGCCGGGCCACGTGAAGTATTCAACAGGCGAAACTGGATGCCAACCGCGTCCGTGATCTCGCCCATGATCCCGCCGAGCGCGTCGACTTCGCGGACCAAGTGACCCTTCGCGATTCCGCCCACCGCCGGATTGCACGACATCTGCGCAATCAGGTCAACGTTGAGCGTGTAGAGTGCGGTCCTGAGGCCCATGCGCGCCGAGGCCATGGCGGCCTCGCACCCGGCATGCCCCGCGCCCACGACCACTACATCGAATTGTTCGGTGAACTGCATGAGGATTGGCAGAGCAACCGCAGATATCCTTTTCCCAGAGATTGCCCAAAAACTTTGCGCGAGTTTCCTCTCATTCTAGCAACTTGGCGAATTCCACGACGTCGATTACTTGCGGGTGCCTGTTTCCACTCGTATATTGAACTGTCCTTCCGAACCGCGGGGCTTCACCTAAGAAGGCTGAATTCGTATAAGTTTTCCAAAGCTCTACCCTCCATGATCACGATCTCTTCGTATCTCCTGCTGGCCGCCGCAACTGTAATGGTCCAGGCTTCGACTTCGCCCGCGCCGCATACCCAGCAGGAGACAGCCAAATCAATTCCGCTGAGCTCGGCAGAGATGAACCGACTCCAAGGTAAGGCTGAGGCTGGAGATGCAGGCGCGCAACGAGCCCTGGGGCACGCCTATCGAGACGGCAAAGGACTTCCTCAGAACCAAGCACTGGCAGCGAAGTGGTTCCGGCGGGCAGCGGATCAGGGCGATGCAGATGCCGAGGACAGTCTCGGAATTATGTACGGCTTGGGTGAGGGAGTTGAGCGGGACAAGGAAGAAGCCGTTCGGTGGTATCAGAAGGCCGCGAAGCAAGGGAATGCCAAGGCAATGTTCAATCTCGGCGCTTCCTACTACAACGGCGATGGTGTGGCGATCGCCGACCTCACATCCTATGTCTGGTTTCTACTCGCCCAGGAAGCTGGCAACCCTGCTGCGGATGAAGCTGTGCAGCGGGCGCTCTCGGAAAAGTCGGCCGCGCCCGGTGCCGCATGCGTGAAGGTAGCTCAAATGTACGAGACGGGAGCCGAACTGCCCAAGGACTCGAACCAGGCTTTGCAATGGTATCGCAAGGCCGCGGATGCTGGGAATCCAGGGGCGGATGTTAAGGTCACGAGCCTGCTGCTGAACTCCGGGCATAGTCTAACCCGCGAAGAATACACCGAAGCACGGCAGCGGTGCGAAGATGCCGCCAATCGTCAGTTCTCGCCAGGTGCCTACTGTTTGGCTTTGCTATACGAGCGCGGCATCAGTGTGACAAAGGATCCAATTCAAGGTGTGAAATGGTTGGGTCGCGCGGCTGAATTGGGAAATTCGAGGGCTATTCTCGAATTAGGCGAGGCATACTGGAAAGGTGTAGGGGTTAAGCCCGACCTTGTTGCCGCGTATATGTGGATTTGGCTTGCAGGCAACGCGAAAATGCCGCGAGCCGAGCAAGATGAGCAAGAAATCCGCAAACAGCTGTCTGCAAAGAAAGTGAGTGAAGCCAAACAAAAGGCCATCGACTGGGCGAGAAGGCATCAGCCCGTCGGACTGCGGCAACACCAGTCTGACAGCTCGCCTCCCCCGCAGTAATCATCGGTACAATCAGGGTATCCCTAGATCTTCCTGAGGGCACGCATGGCTAACAGTATCCCGTTGGGTGCGCGCGGCGAGGCGGAGGAGACCGTTGAGTTCCGACACACGCTCACCTCGCGCCATCCGGAATTACCGCCTGTATACTCGACGCCCGATATGATCCGGTTGATGGAGACAGCGGCATTTCATGCGCTGCAGCCTTGCTGTGAAGGCGACGAGATAACGGTGGGCACATCCATCAACGTTGAACATCGCGCCGCCAGCGGCATCGGTGCCCGCATCACAGCCGAGGCTGTGCTCCAATCTTTCGATGGCCGCTTCTATACCCTGCGCGTCAGCGCGCGCGACGAAGCGCGTGAAATCGGGCGCGGAACCGTCGGGCGGGCGGTGGTCAGCGTGGGAAAGTTCGTCAAGAAAGTGGAGAGTGGGAGCCGCTAATCGCATCCAATTCTTTCATATGCCCATGCCCAATCTTGAGCAGAAGCAAAGAGCAAAAGCGTTCCTGGCGCTGCATTCAGCCGCCAAACCACTCATACTGCCGAATGTGTGGGACGTGGCCAGCGCTCGCATCGTCGAAGAGGCCGGCTATCCTGCACTCGCAACCACCAGCGCAGGGGTGGCGTTTTCCCTGGGTTACGCGGACGGCCAGAAAATCCACCGAGACCACATGATGGCGGCAGTGGCCCGCATCGGGCAAGCGGTGAAAGTACCCGTAAGCGCCGATGTCGAGTCGGGATACGGCAACGATCCGGAAAATGCGGCCCGGACGGCACGCGCCGTTGTGGTGGCCGGCGCAATCGGCTTGAATCTCGAAGATGCGACTGGCGATCCCGAGCGACCGCTCGTGGATGTTTCCCTGCAACTGGAAAAACTTCGCGCGATTCGCGCGGTCGCGGATGAGTTGGATGTCCCCCTGGTAATCAACGCCCGGACGGATGTCTATCTTCTACACGTGGGCGAATCGTCAAGCCGCTATGACGAGACCATTCGCCGGCTGAGTGCCTACCGCGACGCCGGGGCCGATTGCGTGTTTGCGCCCGGTCTTAGCGACGCTGCCACGATCAGGCGGCTGGTTACGGATGTGAAGTGTCCGGTGAATATTCTTGCCGGATTGAGTTCGCCATCCGTGCGCGAACTGCAGGCGCTTGGAGTGGCGCGAGTGAGCCTCGGTTCCGGTCCTATGCGCGCCGCCCTGTGCACTCTGCGTCGTATTGCCGAAGAACTGAAAAACAGCGGCACCTACGGATTGCTGGCAGACGCCCCCACTCACGTCGAAATGAATCGGCTGCTCGGAACCAGAGACTGAGAACCGAGACTCCCATCCTCATCGGCGTCATCTCCGATACCCACGGCCTGCTGCGGCCCGAAGCGCTACTGGCACTGCGAGGCTCGGAGCACATCATCCACGCCGGCGACGTTGGCGCGCCAGAAATTCTGGAGAAGCTCGCAGACCTTGCGCCCCTCACTGCCATCGCCGGCAATGTCGACAAAGGGGCGTGGGCTCGTAAACTTGCGGAAAATGAAGTCATCGAGATCGTCGGCATTTCCATCTATGTGGTGCACGATCTGGCGCAGCTCGAACTGAAGCCGGAAGCCGCAGGATTCCAAGTTGTGATCTCGGGCCATAGCCACATTCCGAAGCAAGAGATGCGCAACGGCGTGCTGTACTTCAATCCCGGTAGCGCCGGTCCACGACGCTTCAAATTGCCGGTGACGGTTGGCCGACTGATCGTAGAACGCGGAAGCGTGCGCGGAGAAATCATTCCGATTGCAGATGGAAGACCTTAAATTACAGATTTGAAAAGCCATTCGGTGCCACATCCCTTCGCCTGGCCCAGGCAGGCCCTTGCCGCGCGTTCTACGGCAAACGTAAGCAAGGTTCCGAATGCCGAATGCGCTCCGTTGCTACAATCCACGAAGTGTCCGTCGCATTCCACATCGATTCCACCCACGGCAGAGCCCGCACCGGTCGCCTGCTCACTCCGCACGCTGAAATCGAGACCCCCGTATTTATGCCGGTGGGAACGTTGGGCTCCGTGAAAGGGGTGCCCCAGAACACGCTCGAAGAACTGGGCGCTCACATCATTCTGGGCAATACCTATCACCTGTATCTGCGGCCCGGAGTCGAAACCGTGCGCCGGATGGGCGGCCTGCACGGATTCATGTCGTGGCGGCGCGCCATCCTTACCGACTCCGGCGGATTTCAGGTTTTCAGCCTGAATGAACTCCGTAAGGTCAACGAGGAAGGTGTGACGTTTCGTTCGCACTTGGATGGCTCGTCGCATTTCTTCAGCCCAGAGATCTCGATGGAGGCGCAGATCGGGCTGGGTGCCGACATCATCATGGCGTTTGACGAGTGCACGGAGTTTCCGGCGGATCGCGCCCGCGCGCGCGCCTCGATGGAGATGACGGCACGCTGGGCGGCCCGCAGCAAGAAATATCTTGAGGATCACAAGCATGAAGTTCCGTGGAATGCGGCTCCCAGCTGGGGTGATGTGGGGACAGCCGCCCCCCTCTGTGTGCCGGAGCGAAGCTCTGCAGCTGCCCCGGCGAGCTCGCGCTCGCCCGGACAGCCGAAGGCGGCTGTCCCCACACAAACCTTTCCCAGGCAAACTGTCTCCCCCCCATCTCCACCAACCCAGTCTCTGTTCGGCATCATCCAGGGCGGTATGGATCGCGACCTGAGAAAGGAGTCCGCTGAGCGGACCATCGCAATCGGCTTTCCCGGCTACGCCATCGGCGGACTCAGCGTGGGCGAGCCGCGCGACCTTACCCGGGAGATCGTCGAATCAACGCTCGAGCATTTACCCCCCGATAAGCCCCGCTATCTTATGGGAGTGGGCACACCCGAGGAGATTGTCGAATACGCCTGCCTGGGCGTGGACATGATGGACTGCGTCCTGCCGACTCGCGCCGCCCGGCACGGACTGCTGTTCACGTCCGAGGGTAAAGTCTCGATTAAGCAGGCGCGCTACGCCCAGGATCCGGCTCCGCTCGACCCGAACTGCGGCTGCCAGGTGTGTCAGCGCTATTCGCGGGCCTACTTACGTCATCTTTATGCATCCAATGAAGTGTTGGCGCAGGTCTTGAACACGATCCACAACCTGAGTTTCTACCTTGACACTATGCGGCGGGTACGGCATTCTATTTCACTTGGGGAAGAGTCCCGTTTTCTTTCTAGTGTCCGGTCCCGACCGAAACCGTAGACTCGATGGGAAGATCTTCCCGGATTCAAACCCTGAAAGCTGAACGAACCCGGCCGATGTCGATCGAAACTCCGTGGTGACATAACAGCTCCCGCGCGGCGCGAATGGGCGCGGGCGGTTTTTCGCGAATACTTACGTTCAGACCTCTAACATGCAATTCTTATTGGCAGTTCAGTTCGGCGGTGGCGGCGGTATGGGGTGGCTCGGTATGGCGCCCCTCATCTTCATTTTTGCGATTTTTTATTTTCTCTTGATTTTGCCCCAGCAGCGCCGGCAGAAAAAATGGCAGGCCATGCTCGATCAACTCAAGACCGGCGACAAAATCACAACCAGCGGAGGCTTGCGGGGCACGATTATGGCGCTCAAGGACGACTGCGTGCATCTGCGCGTTCCTCCTAGTAACACTTTGCTGGAAGTGACCAAGGCCTCGGTGCTGCAGGTGACCACGACCGAAGAAGAAGTCAAGACCAAATAGAAGCGATTCACACAGCTTTGCTTTTGTGATGAGCTTTTTACTATGAGCTTTTTGATATGAACAAGAATTTTCTCTGGAAGTTCGTCCTCATCGTGGGCACGCTGCTGTTTTTCCTCTTCGGGATCTTCGGGAAGCCGAGCAGTTTTTCCCGCCAGGGGCTGCTGGATGCGCTGGCCGATCACATCCACCTCGGACTCGATCTGAAGGGCGGGACGCACCTGATTCTGCAGGTCCAGGTCAACGACGCAGTGAACGTGGTCGCGCAGAACGCCGTCGAAGTCTTGAAAGAACAGATGCGCACTCGGAAGATTGACTATACCGACGTTTCCCAGTCCGATCCGCAGAACAATCCCGACCAGATCGCGCTCAAGGGCGTGCAACCCAGCGCGCGCGGAGACTTGCTCGACATCGTGCACGAGCGCCTTCCCGATTACGACATCACTGGCGGCGCCCAAAATACCTGGACGTTGGCGATGAAGCCTGCGAGTCTGAATGAACTGAAGGACAAGGCGGTCACGCAGGCCATTGATACCATTCGCAACCGTATCGACGCTCTCGGCGTCAGCGAGCCCACCATCGAACCGCACGGGATGGGGCAATACCAGATTCTGGTGCAACTTCCGGGTATCGACGATTCCGGCCGCGTGAAGGACATCATGCAGTCCACTGCCATGCTTGAAATCAAGCAGATGACGGATGGGCCTTACCCCAGCGAGCAAGCGGCGCTTCAAGCCAAGGGCGGAGTCGTGCCCGCAGATTCCATCCTGCTACCGGGCCAATGCGCGAACGGTACTGAGCAGACCTGGTGCTTTGTGTCGCGCGTTTCCGCGGTCAGCGGCAAAGATCTCCGCGACGCGCAGGCCAGCACCGACCAGAATGGCCAGCCCAGCGTCACCTTTTCACTTACGGGCGACGGTGGACAGAGATTCTACAACTTCACTTCCGCCCACGTCGGCGAGAACCTGGCCGTGGTGCTCGACAATAAAGTGCAGGAAGTGGCCAGCATCAAGGAGCCGATCCGCGACCAGGGCTCGATCAGCGGCGGCCACATGATTGAGCAGCAGGCGAAAGATCTTTCCATGGTCCTGCGCTCTGGAGCTCTGCCCGCCAGCATCAAGTATCTACAAGAGCAAACCGTGGGACCGTCCCTGGGTGCGGATTCGATTCGCTCCGGCGTGCGGGCCGCGGTGTATGGCATGATCGCCGTGCTGGTTTTCATGCTCATTTACTACCGCGGGGCAGGCATTAATGCAGATGTGGCACTGATCATGAACCTGATCATTTTGCTCGGCTTCCTGGGATGGTCCACCATTGCGGGGGTTAACGTTGCGCTTACCTTGCCGGGAATCGCAGGTGTGATTCTGACGGTCGGCATGGGCGTGGATTCTAATGTGCTGATCTTCGAGCGTATTCGCGAAGAGTTGCGCAACGGCAAGACTCCGCCCTCGGCGGTGGACCAGGGCTTCAGCCACGCCTGGATCACGATCGTGGATACGCACGTCACCACCATCGTTTCCGCCGCGATTCTATTCATTTTTGGAACCGGCCCGGTGAAAGGGTTCGCTACCACGCTCACGTTTGGCTTGCTGGCGAACCTGTTTACCGCCGTGTTCGTTTCGCGCTTTATCTTCGATTGGGTGCTTAGCCGGAAGCAACGCGGAGAAGCGCTCAGCATTTGAGGCAAATTTTACCTAAGTCATAGACAGATAAGGGGCTAAACAAAACCAGTGGAGTTCTTTCGCAATACAAATATAGATTTTCTTGGGAAGAAGTGGTATTTTCTCGCCTTTTCACTGATCTTCAGCGTCGCCGGGTTGTTTTCCATGCTGTTCTGGCACCACATTCCGTGGGGCGTAGACTTCCGCGGAGGAACGCTGGTGTACGTGAAGTTTTCGCATACGCCCGACGACAACGCGATCCGCGCCGACATGGACCGCGCGGGCCTGAAGAACGTGAAAATTCAGCGTTATGGCGTGGTCTCAAACAACGAACGGTTGATCGATCTGGATGTGCGCGAAACCAACGAGCAGGCGCTCGATCAGGGCAAGTTGACCATCATTCGCGCACTGGAGACCAATGCTCCTGCCGGCAAAACCGACCTGAATAACGCTAGTTTTTTGAAAATCAAGAGCTATTTGCTCGATAAAGACCCCCTCCATCTGGGTTCCGATGCGGATCAGAAATATGGGGCACAGGCGCAAGCTATCGTGGATTACCGGGACAAGGTTCTGGGCGGAGTGTTGAATTCCGCCGACCAGCTGCAGGCCGCGCCGGGAGTTGACCGTGCCGTGGTGGCTTCACTCCCAGACGGTTTCTTTGTTTCCGACTTTGGCGTCCGCAACGTCGAAATCATCGGGCCTCAGGTGGGCAGCCAATTGCGCACCCAGGCCGGATTGGCCACCCTTTATTCGCTGCTGGGGATGCTGGTTTATCTTGGCTTCCGGTTTGAGTGGATTTATGGTATCGCCGCCGTGGTGACCGTATTCCACGACACATTGATCACTGTGGGGGCGTTTTCTCTCACCAGCACACCCATTACCCTGACCGTGATCGCGGCCGTCCTGACCTTGATTGGTTACTCTAATAACGACACGATCGTGGTATTTGACCGCATCCGCGAAAACATTAAACTCATGCGGCGCGAGAAGCTGGCGGACATCGTCAATCGTAGTATTAATCAGACCTTAAGCAGAACGATCTTGACAGCGGGCCTAACCTTCCTTACCGTACTCGCACTCTTTTTGTTCGGGGGCGAGGTGCTTCGCGGATTCAGCCTCGCGCTGGTCATCGGCATCTTGATCGGTACCTATTCGTCGATTGCAATTGCGGCTCCGATCCTGGTCGCGTATCAGGATTGGCGGATTCAAAGAGGCAAACGGCCAATGGCCATGCCGGCGGGCCGGTCTAGGTAAGTTACCCGATGGCGCGCTGGCATTGATTGCGTTAGCCCT